>ENA-OPSK01000404-OPSK01000404.1-human-gut-metagenome-genome-assembly--contig:-NODE-404-length-40653-cov-5.681314_pt1 | contig 40653 bp, 27 predicted proteins | sample MGYA00241807_ERZ501905 | MGnify/ENA primary metagenome ERZ501905 (study PRJEB25962, sample SAMEA2042111) | human gut metagenome | biome: human gut; feature: human-associated habitat; material: faeces...
CTGACCCCTTATTTTTATTTTCGCCAGCCAGTACACTTTTAGTACACTACATAAAAGAAGAAAACCCTGATAATCAGGTGATTATCAGGATTTCTAAGTACCCAGAGCCGGGATCGAACCGGCATGGAAGTGAATCCACTGGTGTTTGAGACCAGCGCGTCTACCAATTCCGCCATCTGGGCATTTTTGATTAACCTTTTAGCTTTAGCAGTAGGTTTGTTTCTCAAATGCGTTGCAAAGGTACAGCTTTTTTTTAAACCCGCAAGCGTTTGGGTAAAAATTTTCAAATATTTTTTTCACAGTGGGAATATGTATGGGATTGTTTCGCATAGAAAGATTATTTCGTTACATTTGTAAACGTATAATCATAATAACAGCCAATATCATGAAAGATAATTATTGCGTCATCATGGGAGGCGGGATCGGTAGCCGTTTCTGGCCTTTCAGTAGAGAAAGTTACCCAAAGCAATTCCTTGATTTTTTTGGGAGCGGACGGTCTTTACTGCAAATGACATTTGATCGCTTCGCAAAAATCATCCCTACTGAAAATATATACATCGTTACCAACGAATCTTATGCGGACTTAATCAAGGAGCAGTTGCCGGAATTAGCGGAAGAACAAATACTTTTGGAACCGGCTCGTCGCAATACGGCTCCTTGTATCGCTTATGCGGCTTATCATATTAAGGCATGCAATCCGGAAGCCAATATTGTCGTAGCCCCTTCCGACCATCTGATCTTAAAAGAGGATGTTTTCTTGAGGGACGTTCAAAAAGCGTTGGATTTCGTGAAGAGAAACCGTGCGTTGGTCACCTTGGGCATCAAGCCTAGCCGCCCGGAAACAGGATACGGATATATCCAAAGCAGTGATACGGTAGTAGATGATTTCACCAAGGTGAAGACCTTTACTGAAAAACCGGACCTCGAGTTGGCAAAGGTATTTATGGAAAGTGGAGAATTCTTCTGGAATTCTGGCTTGTTCGTCTGGAACGTGAATACGATCTTGGAAGCGTTCTCTAAATATCTCCCGGATATCAGCAGCCGTTTCGATCTAGGTAAGGATAAATTTAATACCCCGGAAGAAAAAGCGTTCATCCAAGAAAATTTCCCTTATTGCCTAAATATATCCATCGACTACGGTATCATGGAGAAAGCGCACAACGTATATATGCTATGTGTAGATTTCGGCTGGGCCGACCTCGGTAGCTGGGGATCTTTGTTCGACCTAGCGAATAAAGACGAAAATGAGAACGCAGTATTGAAAAATAACGAGGCAATGCTATACGAATGCTCCGGCAATGTGATCGCATTAAATAACCCGAAACGTCTAGCCGTTATCCAAGGACTAAAAGATTGCATCGTGGCCGAGTCTGGAAACGTACTATTGATTTGTAAGAAGGATGACGAACAACGTATCAAACAATTCGTAGCCGACGCTAAAATCAAATACGGAAAAGAATACAACTAATTAAGAATTGAGAATTGAGAATTATCGGCAAGCGGTATTCATTCTCAATTCTCAATTTTCAACTTCTTAGCAAGATATCGTACAGGATACCACGCAGCCAAAAAGCCTATCGTTAATACCGTTACAAAGACTGTTATTATATCCACCGTGACTACACGTACTGGATAAGCCTCTATAATAAACGCTCCGGCAGCTTCCCCTAGTTTTATAAAGCCAAACTCTTGTTGTAGCAAGCAAAGTACAACCCCGATCAAGACTCCGATCAAAGCTCCAAAACCGGAGATCATCCAGCCTTCAAACAAGAAAATCCGACGGATCAGACTGTCATCAGCCCCCATATTACGCAGTGTACTCACATCCTCCTGTTTCTCGATCATCAACATGGATAAAGAACCCACCACGTTGAATAAGGCGATCGCCAATATAAAAGTAAGGATCAAGAAGGTCATCCATTTCTCGACTTGCATCATCTTGAAAGAAGCCTCTTGTTGCTCAAAACGGTCTTGCACGATATATTGATCACCTAGGATACGTTGAATCTCTTTCTTTACCGGAGCGATATCCCCGCTATCTTTCACCTTCAATTCCACCGCTGTCACTTCTTTATCATAATTAAATAAAGAACGGGCCAATGACAAAGGCACGATCATATATGAATCATCGTAAACCTGTTGGTCCGTACGAAAGACAGCACCGATATAAGCATATTCCAAATTGAAAGAAGAAGCCGGATTCGCCATGTTCACCTTCTCCTCCCGCTTCGGAGCGTAGATCTCCAGCGGAGAGACGAAGCCAGCGTTTATTCCTAGCGAGAAAGCCAATCCGATCCCCATATTCGCATAATTCGCCACCTCGTCATTCAGAAGGAACTTTCCATCGATCAAGATACTATCGATCTGCGCCAGTTTCTCATATTGCTCGTCTACACCTTTCAAGGTAGCTACACCCTGACGATCTCGATAACGGACCAAGGCATTGTCCTGCAATACCTCACTAAAACAAACAATGCCGGGCAATTCCCTCACCTTACGTATCTCTTCCGAGGTCGGGTCGAAAACCTTCCCTTTCCGGGGCATGATCTTCAACTCCGGATCAAAATTGCTGAAGAGAGAAGATACCAAATCGTTGAAACCATTATAGACCGACAAGGCGCATACTAAGGCGATCGTGGCGACAACAACCCCGCATACCGATACCATCGATATGATATTTATGGCATTGTGCGACTTCTTCGAAAAGAGATATCGCCGGGCTATATAGAACGGAAGATTCAAGGCTCCTCTGATTACTTATGCAAAAGATTGTCGATATTCTCGATATAATCCAATGAATCGTCTATAAAGAAGCTCAATTCAGGAATCTTACGAACCTGCAAACGAATACGTTGCCCCAAATCAAAACGGATCGCTTTCGTATTGCTCCGTATAGCCTCCAATAGCTCTTGCGATTTATCCGACGGGAAAATGCTTAAATAAGCTCTCGCCACACTTAAATCCGGACTTACACGAACTACGCTGACAGAGACCAATACGCCATGCATTCCTTGCGTCTGCTTCTGAAATATATCACTCAACTCCTTCTGAAGAAGGCGTTCGATCTTTTGTAATCTAGTACTTTCCATACGCTTTATTATTTACTTTTTCCAGATCATCGTCAAGCCGTCACGTAAAGGGAGGATCACCTTCTCTACCCGATCGTCTTGCTTAACCTTTTCATTAAAAACCAGTATTCCCTTCGTTTGTTTATCGGAAGGATGCACTTCTTCTACCACTTTACCGTCCCAAAGCGTATTATCCGCGAGAATCAAGCCGCCCGGACGGACCATCGGGAATACCAAATCATAATACTCGGAATACAGGCGTTTGTCGGCATCGATAAAAACCATATCGAACGTCTCATCCAAACGGGGGATAATCTCCATCGCATCCCCAAAATGGACTTTTATCTTGTCCTTATGTAGCGAGCGGGAAAGATATTTCATGATAAAATCCTCCATCTCGTCATTGATCTCGATCGTATGGATCAATGCCCCCTCTTCCATGCCTTCCGCCATACACAAAGTGGCATAAGACGTATAAGTCCCGATCTCCAAGACTCTTCTCGGACGAATCATCCGGCAAAACATCTTCAATATCCTACCCTGCAAATGCCCGGATAGCATACGCGGACGGAGAAGGTTCACATTGGCGTCGCGATTCAACGCCGACAGCAAATCCCCTTCTTCATCTATATGAGAAAGAATATACGCATCAATCTCGCCCGTAAACATTCCTCTTACTCTTTAAAAGTAGGCAACTGATATTGCGTGCCGGCATCCAGCACCTTTCCTACGTTGTTAATCTCCAAAAAGCTGGTACCGCCACCTTCGCCGAAACTACCGCTCAAATACGCTACCATATCGTTGCGAGTGATACGTCCGCTATGGATCAGCTGGTTCAACGCATCATAGAAATATCCCCTACGACTGTCGTTGTACGGCTGATGAACCGCCCATACCCCATAAGAAAGACCCAACATACGCATCACACGAGGATTATAGCATATAGCGAACACAGTAGAGGTTCCGCGGAAAGCGGCCAGATAACGTGCCGTACGACCCGTGTAACTATCCGTGATAATCGCCTTCACATGTAATTTAGAAGAAGACTTAACAGCTTGTTTCGCCAAGAAAGAAGTTACGTCTAAATCATTCCCCTCGATCGGCACACGGATATCATTCGCGGAAAGCTTAGTCTTCTCGGCTTCACGAGCCACTTTCGTCATGGTCTGTACCGCCTCGATCGGATATTTTCCATAAGCCGTCTCACCGCTTAACATCAAAGCATCCGTACGATAATAAATAGCGTTGGCGATATCCGTAACCTCGGCACGAGTAGGACGAGGATTATTAATCATGGAATGAAGCATTTGCGTAGCCACGATAACCGGCTTCTTCACCTCCACGCATTTACGGATCAGCATACGCTGGATACCCGGGATCTTCTCGGCCGGAACCTCGATACCCAAGTCACCACGAGCGATCATGACGCCATAAGCCACTTCCAAAATCTCCTCGATATTGTCTACACCCTCTTGATTCTCTATCTTAGCGATAATCTTGATAGGGCTGTTACGCTCGTCCAAGATACGTTGGATATCCAATACGTCCTGTTTGTTGCGAACAAATGAGTGAGCGATAAAATCGAGATCATGATCGATCGCCCAAAGGATATTATTACGGTCTTTCTCAGTCAACGAAGGCAAATTGATACGTACGCCCGGCACATTCACGCTCTTGCGGCTACCTAGCGTAGCGTCATTCTGGATCTCGCAAAGCAAACAATCGCCGGATTTCCCGGTAACCTTCATTTCCAGATCACCATCATCGATAAGGATGTCGCTGCCAATCGCCAAGTCGTTCACGAAATTCTTATATGACACACAAATACAATCATGCGAAGTTTCCTGATCGGGATTACCGATTACCTTCACGATCTCTCCAGTCTTGAAAGGGATCGGTTCCTTGTTTACCGTCGTCGTGGTACGTACTTCCGGCCCCTTTGTATCCATCAAGATACCGATACGGTCGGATACGGTACGGACGTTATTTACCACACGGGTCAACCCCTCTTCCATCATGTGAGCCGTATTCAGGCGCACCACATTCATTCCCGCTTTATATAACGCCTCAACGAACGCAACGTCGCAGCGCTGGTCGGAAACTGTAGCAACAATCTTCGTATGCTTTAACATATACCTTAAATTATTATAACCTAATTATTAATTCTATTTGATAACCTTCTAAACCTTCTATCACATAAACGATTCGATCGCCAACCGATACGAATCCAGCCCAAACCCAAGAATCACTCCCCTGCATGCCGCCGATATCATCGACACATGACGAAACGATTCACGGGCATGCACATTCGAGATATGCACTTCCACGACTGGCGTAGTAACCGCCTTGATAGCATCGTGCAACGCAATGGAAGTATGCGTATAAGCGCCGGCGTTCAACACGATACCGTCATATTCAAAACCCACCTCATGGATCTTGTTAATTATCTCTCCTTCCACATTACTTTGATAATAAGATATCTCACACTGAGGAAAGCGGGCACGTAACTCGCTCAAATAGTCCTCGAACGAGGCATTTCCGTATACTGTCGGTTCTCGCTTGCCCAACAGATTCAAATTAGGGCCATTGATGATCTGAATCTTCTTCATTCTTATTGTAAGTTTATTACCTTTGTACCGCCCGTTGAGGCCGGAATTATCCGGCAAAGGTAAGGATTTTATTTGACACATTCATAACGACATACCGACAATGCGACAAGGAAAAGATATAATAAACCGATATAACACCTATTTACGATTAGAAAAATCGCTCTCAGCCAACTCCATCGACGCCTATTTGACAGATCTTGACAAATTGCTACGTTTCGCAGAGGATGAGAAAAAGGACGTTAAGGAGATCAGCTACGACGACTTGCAACAGTTCATCGCCCAATTACGTGACATCGGTATCCATCCCCGATCGCAAGCACGCATCATCTCTGGTATCAAATCGTTCTATCGTTTCTTATTGCTTGACAATTATATAACAAATGATCCGACCGAATTGTTAGAGTCTCCCAAGATCGGATTGAAGCTGCCGGAAGTATTAACCGTCAATGAGATAAATAGCATTCTCGACACGATAGACCTCACGCTTCCCGAGGGACAGCGGAACCGTGCGATGCTGGAGGTTTTATATAGTTGTGGACTGCGCGTATCGGAGCTTACTGGCCTGCGTTATTCGGATATATATCCCAAGGAAGGTTTCATCCGGGTAGAGGGTAAAGGAAGCAAACAACGGCTTGTTCCTATCTCCGAAGTTGCTTTGCGGGAAATTAAAAACTATCTGTATGACCGGAATTCGGTCGTGGTTAAAAAAGGCTTCGAGGATATTTTATTTCTAAGCCGGCGAGGAACGGCCCTCTCCCGTATCATGGTATTTCATATCATCAAGCAACAGACGGAGGCCGCCGGTATCCATAAAAACGTAAGTCCCCATACCTTCCGTCATTCTTTCGCCACCCACTTGCTGGAAGGCGGCGCCAACTTACGCGCTATCCAAGAGATGCTGGGGCATGAGAAAATCACCACCACCGAGATATATACACATATCGACCGGGGATTCCTTCGCAAAGAGATACTGGAACATCATCCGAGGAGCAGGCCAAGAACTTAAAAAGAACCGATCCTGCTCCGCTAGCAAAGCCCCAAGGATGTCATAGATTATTTATTTCCTCCTCTGACAAACCAGTATAACGTACGACCATTTCCATCGAAAGCCCATCAGACCGCATACGCCGAGCTGTTTCTAGACGTTCTTCCACACGGCCTTCTTCTCGACCTTCTATTAGTCCTTCTTCTCTGCCTTCTGCTAATCCTTCTGCTAATCCTTCTTCCAGTCCTTCAAACTTAGCAGTGTTCAACACGTCATTCTGGATCATAATCGCATTCAGATGTTCGTCATAAGCATAACGTTCCTCGGGAGACATTGAGTAATAGCGTAATTTCTCTCGTGCCTCTTTCAAGCCAGGGGCTGTCGTTTCGGAAGTTATGATCGCATCTTTCAAGTATCGCACCCATTCCTCCAAGGGGGTCACGGCCACCTTATCAAACTCATTCACCCGGACCAATATATACTCCGGAAAGATCTCCGAGGGAAGACGCTTGACGATCGCACCCCTCTCCTTGGTATTTACCTGTAAATGATCATGGGTATGCACGCCGACAAATTGGTTCTGCCCGTGATACAGATAATCGGTTCCTACGCCTATATCAAAATAAAGGATACTGATGGAATAGACCTTTTTCACCCCGGAATAATCCTGTCCCAAATGAAGATGCTCGGTGACGGCCTTCGCCACGCCATAAAGCACACGTTCCAAATAATAAAGCTCGCGGGTATTCTGGATCTCGATAAGGATGATATCTCCCTTTGTGTTCTTAGCCTTGATATCCACCCGATTGAATTTATCATCGGCCATTTGCTGGTTTCCCTCACTCTCCAATATCTCCTCAATCTTGATCTGCTCGCCCAAGAACACGGTAAGAAAGCCTTCTAGCACCCCGAAATTCGCTTTTTGCCGGAGTAGGCGTTTGATGGCCCAGTCGAAACGGATATATCGATCTTGTAATTCCTTCATATACTTCTCCTCTTTTTCTGTTTTCTTTTCCATAGTCATATCATGTTTTAGTTACCCCACTATTGGGTGGCTTCAAATGTACATAAAAAGATCTGGAATACAAGCCTATCCCATCTAAAAAGAAATGTCCTTCTTTTTGGATCCGTAAGTGAATAGCCAACGAACGGGATCGTAAGCGGTCGCAAATGGGTATTCGTATACCGTTATTACTCTATTTTAATCTCATATTTTATCGATTTAAACTATTTACTTAAAGACAAAAAACATGGATGTGGACAAATGATCACACATCCATATCTAATTATCAACAAATTAAAAGCTATCAGGTTCTCCTAAAATGAACAAATGTAAATACAGCTCAATTCTTAGAAATGAGGATTCTGTACCAAATGGCCATCCGACTTATCAATCTCCGACTGAGGAATCGGCAAGTATTTCTTTGTATCATCCCAGCCTTTGATAAAATCTTTTGCTTGGTTCGTACGTACTAAATCCCAATAACGAATACCTTCCATCGCAAACTCATAACGGCGTTCCTTATAGATATTATCCAATGAAACCGCCGGAACCTTATAATCATCCCCCATCGCACGTTTAACGACTCTCGCATAATAATCCTGTGCCTCGCCTACGCTACCTCCACTTCTCAACAAAGCTTCCGATGCCATCAATAATACGTCGGAGAAACGAATTACACGGTAATTGTTCTTATAATTCAGCGCTTCCGTGCCAACCGTAGAAGAATACCCCGCACGAGGATGATATTTGCGTACGCTATATCCTGTATATTGATTCACATCCGAGCTAACCGTCCCGCCTTCCGCTCTAAACTCCTCATGATCTATGATTGTTGTCCACTTTCTAGGATCATTTGATAAAAACGCATCATTCAATGCTTTTGTTACAGGCGCAAAACCCCAACCTTCCACATATACATTATTAGGATCTTTCAAACCTCTGGCTCCTAGCATTATTATATCGGAGTTACCTTGATTAGCCTTGCCTGCCCAATCATTCGAGTTCCCGATTTCCGTATAATTGACTTCAAAAACAGATTCTTTGCACCATTCATACTCATCATCAAAAAGAACTTTATAATCCGGGATCAAATCATATTGATAGGCAGGATCGGTAATTAGTTCTTTCAATTGGCTGGCGATCTCCTTCATTTTAGTATCATCATTCTGATATAGAACGATACGTGCTTTCATCGCGATAGCGGCACCATTCGTAGCTCGTCCTTTCTCATTAGCCGGGACTATCTTAGGTAACTTCCCAATAACATTATTATCTAAATCCTCGATTAATTTCGCATAGACCTCATCCGGCTGTAACTGAGGGACAGTTGTTATATCATCCAACCCCAAATTCGTCTCGTAATACGGTATGTATCCAAAGAAACGCCACAACTGGAAATAATAAAATACACGCAAGAAATGAGCCTCAGCCACATAACGATCACGAAGCTCCTCCGACATCGTCCCCTCCGGAAGAAGAGGGCATTTCTCTATCACGATATTCGCACGGTTCACACCCTCATACGAACGCCCCCATAAACCCTCGGGTAAGTTTGTCGGTGTCACCCAATTGGTAAAATCATTCACTCGCTGCAACTGCGGTTGATCCGAGACCGTCGATCCACCGGTCTCCGCATCATCCGACATGATATTACTTACCAGTTCATAAGAGCTATACGCATTATAAGCGTTCCATTTCAACGGGTCATAGGCAGCGACCAATGCCTCGGTCAAATCCTCCTGTGTCTTGTAATAATCCGTTTCGATAACCTTATTCGTCGGAGACAACTCTAAAAAATCATTGCAGCCACTTAGTCCGAATACAACGGCTAGCAGATAAATATATTTATTCATAACACTAATTTTAATGATTAAAATGTCAAATTCAATCCAAATGTATAAACCCGGGCTTGAGGATATACACCCTTATCTATACCCATTGTCGAACCGATTTCCGGATCCATTCCCTTGTATCCCGTAATAGTCAACAAATTATCGAACGACGCATAAAACCTCAAGCGTTGTATATAAGCTTTTCGGGTCAACTGGGCCGGCAGCGTATAACCTACCTGTAAATTACGTAAGCGCAAGAAAGAAGCATCGTGAACCAACAAAGTAGACGGACGGAAGTTCTTAGGCGTATCACCCAAGACAATCCTTGGCATCGAATTGGAGGTGCCCGGTCCTGTCCATCTTTCCAAAGCATCCGACGTATAATTGACCGCCGCCAGCTCATAACGGCGTAACGCATCGAAAACATCCGCCCCGAAAGAACCTTGGAAAAAGGCACTTAAATCAAAGCCATTCCAATCAGCCGCAACAGTAAGTCCAACTATCCAATCCGGATTAGGTTTGCCTATCATCGTACGGTCCTCGTTATCATCGCTGATCACACCGTCTCCATTCAAATCCTCAAATTTCGTATCACCGGGTACCGCATTCGGTTGTATAGGCTTACCGGTAGCAGGACTGATATAGTTATCGATCTCCTCTTGTGTCTGGAAAACCCCAATCGCCTTATATCCGAAGAAATAACCGATCGGATAACCATTTTGGTTCCTTGATACCGTACCTAAAGTCGGTAAACTCTCCTTATCGATATATCCTGTTTGATTTCCTAGATTCTTGATCTCATTCTTCACATAAGAAGCATTCGCCAAGAAAGACAGATTCACTTTATCTACACTTAATTTATAACCGACTTCAAGCTCGATACCTTGGTTGGTCAATGTCCCGACATTCGACAAAGGCGAGCCACTTCCCACATATAGGGGTATCGGACGCTCCATCAACATGTCTTTTGTATCTTTCTTGAACCAATCAAAACTGAAAGAAAGGGAGTTATTAAAGAAGCGGGAATCAAATCCAAAGTCCAATTGCTCCGATGTTTCCCAACGCAAATCAGGATTAGCCAAAGAAGTAGGCTTTGTTCCGCTATGAATGACACCGTTCGAGCTTGCCCCGAAACTATAGTTATTTCCTCCGGTCATTGTCGTAGTATATCCAAACGATCCGATTTTCTCATTTCCGTTCTGTCCCCAGCTTCCGCGCACTTTCAAGAAGTCGAACCATCCCGGTTTATTTTCCATGAAAGGCTCGTTAGTCAACGTCCAGCCCGCAGAGACGGACGGGAAATAGGCATATTGATTATTCCGGCCGAAGTTAGAGGAACCGTCCCGACGAAGGGTTAACTCTAGCATATACCTTTCGTCATAATTATAGTTTAATCGTCCGAAAACGGACGCCATCCGATGCTCTGTCGCACCACCTTCCGAATGCTGATCGCCGGGAGAGGCACTATTGGTAAAATCGATCCATGCTTTATGATCATCTTCCGCTCGTAAATTCAATGCTGTTCCCTTTACCTTTTTACTATCATACCGTTCCATAGAGGTTCCCAGTAAAACGGCGAAATTATGTTTATCGATCGAACGTTTATAATTCAACGTATTCTCCCAAAGAAGCTTCATGCCACGATTCATCGTTTGCTCCACCCTCGATTTCTCAGTCTTGACCATATAACACAAATAGCTAACTGGGAACCAATTCCTTTCGCCCCAAAAAGCCATATCCGTGGAGAGAGAGGTCTTAAACGTAAGATTCTCGAATACTTCCAATTCACCCCAAACAGATCCTACAAATTTATCCCAGTCCTTGTTATTGTTTAAGGTCTGCATCATAGCGACCGGATTCACGATCTCTTGATTTTCGATCACGTTATAAATACGGCCTTCGTCATCCTTGACATAACCGGGATAATTTTTTTCGTAATAAGCGAGATCTTCCGCCGAAGGATTCTCCAGATAGACCGATTCGTTCGGTGGAGTCATCACCGCACTTGCCAGCGGGCCGGAGAAGTTGTCATTCTCCGAAATACCTTTGGATATGATCCGTGTATATCCTAGGTTCGTACCGACCTTGAAACTACGGAAGAATTTATTCGTCTTATTCTCAAACACATTATAGGTATTGTTGAAACGTAAGCTATATCGTTTATAATCCGACTTATCTTTTCCTCCAACAATTCCTTCTTGATCTAAATAACCAAAAGAAAGGAAATAGCTTCCCTTATCACCACCACCACTGATGCTCGCTTGATGATTCATGATCGGGGCATTCTCGTTATAAATCTCATTCTGCCAGTTCGTCCCTACACCAGCTTTCGAAGGATCATCGTAAATAGGGTCCATCCCGGCATTCACGTAAGCCTCATTCATTATTGTCTCATATTCGGTGGCATTCAAGACCGACATTTTTCGCCAAGGATTTTGCCAACCGATTGAGAAATCATAATTGACAACCGCTTTTCCTTTTTTCCCGCTCTTTGTCGTAACCAAAATAACACCATTAGCCGCACGCGAACCGTAGATAGCGGCTGAAGCGGCATCTTTTAAGACCTCGATAGATTGTATATCCTGCGGATTCAGATAATCGACACCTCCTTCAAGTGGCATTCCATCCACAATATATAAAGGGTTACTATCATTAATAGTTCCTGTACCACGGATACGGACTCTCGACTCGGCTCCCGGTTGTCCGGAATTCTGCATAATGCTTACTCCCGAAACCTTTCCCCGTAACACATCCTCTACCCGGGTAGGTGTCAGCTTCTCCAAATCATCGGAGGTGACCCGGCTTATGGCCGCTGTCATCACGCTCTTCTTCTGGACGCCATAACCAACCACGACCACCTCATCCAAGGCTTGCGTGTCCTCTTTCAAGACAACCTGCAAATCAGTCTGCGTACCGACCTTAACCGTATGGGAGAGATAGCCTATAAACGAGATTTCCAATATATCGCCATTTTTCACATCTAGCGTAAATACGCCATTCATGTCAGAGATCGTACCGGTAGTAGTTCCTTTTACGGAAATACTCGCACCGATAACCGGAGTTCCATTTGTATCCAAGATCGTTCCTCTCAATTTTCTTGTCGCTTGAGAAACTTCCATCGGATTTACATCAGGATGGGAAAGGCCGCTTGCCTCCAGATTGCCATTTAAGGAAGCGAGCAATAATGACCCGACACATATCCAACGCCATCGCTGATCCTTACTTTTCTTTTTCATAAACTATTTGAATTTAAAGGTTTAAACAATATTCCTAACATTACTTTTTGGTTATTCGGACTCTGAGTATTTTCAAAAAGGGGTAGCATTCCCCTCGACAGCACTCACGAGGAGTGCCGCCGTAGGAAATCAGATATAAAAGCTAACCTAACTAATTTAGTGTATACTCGAAGTAATCCTTGAAAGAGGTTACCGCATCGCCTACTTTTAGGTAACGGCGACTAAGCACTGGTTTCGAAGCCCCCTCCTCATGATACTCGGCTATCAAAAGATAACCTCCTGCTTTTGAGGGCAATTTCAGAAGGCAAGGCTGAAGCCGCTTGCCAAAAGGTTCAATCACAATAGACTCTTCTTGTGTCGAAATAATAGTTCCTTTCTCGTCTAGTAGTTTCAAGAGAACTTTTCCAGACGACTCCTTATTCAAGTCGTTCACCCCTACCAAGTTGAATACTAAATCACTACCCGGTTTCAAAGGTTCGAGATGTTTGGTATAACGACGATCCGCTAAATCGATAAAGACTGCCGAAGGGGCGAAACAATGCTTGAACCAGCGGAAAGCCGGTGAAGGTTCCAAATCCTTGATATCATTGATGAACCAATCTCCCGTGAAACCATAATTATTTGTCAAATGACAAAAAGCCAAGATTCCGCCTACCGAACGTTCCGAACGCAGCCATTCCGTCTCAAGTTCCAACCAATATGCCTGCAATTCACGACATTGTTCCGGAGTGGCATTCTCGCCAAGATAGTAATTGTAATTGTTAAGTGTCAATTTCGAGGGCCGTCCATCACGCCATAACCAAATCCATCCGTACTCATTCACCAACTGAGGAACGCCCGCATCTAGTATAGAAGAGAAACCTACCCAATTCTCATGCAATGCACCTAAGTTATAGGGATTGTTTTTGAAGTAGTCGTTCAGTTCGCTGGAATGCATCAACGTAAGCGCACGATAAGGGTGTGGCTCATCCATCTCATCGTTCGTCCCCATCTGATCTGATGTCATGTAACCGGCATCCCAGATCCGGGTCGGGTCTAATTCCTTTAGTTCGGGAATCAGCGTATTTCCTATATAACTGTCCCAGTTCTCATTGATCGCATCCCAGATCACGATACTGGGATGATTCCCATCGCTCCATACCCAATTCGTATACTCCTTACGTACCTGTTCATCCCATCCATGATTTTGCCAATATAGCCACTCATTCTGTAATACGATACCATACTCGTCGCAAAGGTCATACCAGAAGTCAGGTACAATTCCTACACATATTCGCATAGCGTTCCAATCGATTGACTTTGGCAGGTCTACCATCAGTTTCTTCACCCATTCCCGATCCCAAGCCAACGCTTGACAATCCGGGTCCTCAAAGAAACGTTGAAGCGTGATATTGGAGCCTCGTAAGTAGAATTTATCCCCATTAAGCGTAAAGAATTTGCCTTTTCTCGAAAAATCACGCATACCGAAGTTCACGGAATAACGATCTACAAGCTCATTTTGGTCATACACCGAGACCTCGCCTTCGTACAAGAAAGGGGAATCAGGAGTCCAAGCCTTCGGATTATCCAAAGAGATACTCGTTTCGAAATAAGTCCTATTATCCCGCTTAGCCTCACCTTCAATCATTTTCTTTCCTACTATCCTCCCTGTAGTCTTCTCCTTGACACAGTACTCAATCTTACAAGAATCCTTCATTTTATCCCCATACAACATTTGGGGTGGATACAAACTTCTCACCAAGGTCTTAACTGTCACCAATCCTTTAGCCAGAGAAGGCAGGAACAAAACTTTATCGACCCGCATCTTTCCAGTAGCCGTAATGAACACGTCATCCCAGATTCCGGGTAGGTAATGGACTTTCTCCTTATCCGTTCCGCCGGCGGCCTCGCTAGGCAACCACGCCCGGTCGCCCACCTGAATCAATATCTCATTGTCCGAGCCATATTTTACGGCACTCGTAATATTAAAATCCATTGGAGTATAGCATTCCATAGAAGCCCCCACTTCATGCCCATTCACGAAGACTCGTGTAACGTATTGGCTTTTCTTTATCGTAAGGAATAATTGCTCATCCTTGAATTTCTCGTCGATAAATACTTTCCGCTTATACCAATTATACATCGGCGTATAATCTCTCTCTAAGAAATTAAACTGTTCCACCAGCTCCACGCCGTCAGGTTTCTTAAAGAATTTCTCGTATTGAGAGATTTTAGGCCTCGCTAAATGCACCAATCCCGGAACCGGTATCTTACGGGTATATTTCCGTGGAGGAAAAGCCAGTTCCGTTTGATCGAAATCCCATTCCCCATTTAATGAGATCGTTGTCCTCCCATCATCGGCCCAAGCGAATACAGATAGGAAACAACACATAATTAAAATTATTCTTTTCATGACATCCGATTTATTTAACTCTTTCACGAAGGCAAGTTACAATTATTAAAGACATAAACTTTATAGAAATTTACCTCCTGCTTTTAGAATCTTATCAAAATATAAGAATGATCGTAATACATACCATCCCAAGATTAAAGTCGTTTCAACAATTTGGCCGCTACCTCATTATTCTTCATGAGAGACGCATCAATCGGAGAAGAACGGATGATGGAAGTCAAGCGTTTATGCCATTCCACATCCCGCCACATCCCAACAAACTGAGGTCCGCAAAAATTACTGGTCGCTACACCGACCCACATACCCGTACGGGCAGCCGTAATAGCTCCTAACTCGCAAAGATCCTTTATCCAATCCCATTTCAATAAAGGCCAATCCTTATAATCCACCAATCCCCAACATTCTGTCGTAACGAGAGGACGGCGATTCTTCCGGGCCACGGAAGCCATAAGCTCGATCTTATCAGTCAACAATTTCTGCCAATATTCAGGTCTTTCCCGATAAACCCGTTCCGCGTTTTTCACCACATTCTTATAATCATCCGGTGAAAAACGATTGTAGCCATATCCCACCAGCTTATAAAATTCTCCACCATTCTGTTGGGCCATCCAAATATGATGCTCATACAAATCAAGAAAAGAGCAATCCACCTCTTCATATTTCTTGACATCCCCATGATCAAAAGAATATAAGAATGGCATATCCGGATATACTTGTCGCATCTTCTCCAACGAGGTTTTCATCCATCGTAAGGATTCCTCCTTATACCAATTCCCCCAACCGACATTCGGATATGTCTTAGCGAAAAAAGGAGCCCACGAATCACCGGGCCACTCATTGCAAAGATCTACATAAAGGATCGTATCCAATAACCCATCCTCCTCGATCGAACGAAGGGTTGTCAGCCAGCAATCCGCCAATTTCTCCGGTGTATCCAATTTCAGGCAAACCTCATCCACATCGAGACGATACCAAGAAGAAAGCCCGACCTTAATATCCCGCTCCTTACATTTCGACAAGAACAAGTTCAAATTCGGTTGAACTTGTACCTCATTCATATCCGGGCTTCCCCAATCTTGCTGATTCCAAACTTCTTTAAGTAACCATTTCTTCATTGGATTCTCCGCTATTAAATGAGGATAAGCATCAATACGTATCGCATTATACCCCCGTTCCGAGAGCTCGTCCAATACTTGGTCCCAGTCCTCATAACCGGCTCCGGCCCAACGCCTCTCCAACCAAGAAAAATCCCACATGGTGATTGCCCGGGGCGAGATTTCTCCTTTCCCGGCAAAAGCCATTTCACTTTTAGCTGATGCCTTTGATAAATCAAAAGCCACTAAGCCGCCTAATGCCGCAACTGCTGTTTGTCTAATAAATACTCTTCTATCCATATTATATTATTTTATCTTTCGGGTGTCCTCCTTTTCTCCAAAAAGCCTCGATCTTCTCCAATGAAACTCCTTTCGTTTCCGGTACATAGAAATATCCCCAAATAATCGCCACAATTCCAATGAACGCATAAAATAAGAACGCTCCCGCCGGATTCCCTTGGCTTTCGCCATTGATCGTTAATTCGGTTCCCGATATTGAAAACACCTTCAATATCTTGAAGAAAGTAAACGATACGATCGCATTGAAAAACCATACGGACAACGAGCCGAGAGAAGTCCCCAACCCTCTTAGCTTTTGTGGAAACACTTCCGACACAATCAACCAACCTAACGGCCCGATGCTGATAGCGAAAAATCCCACATATAAGAAAATAAGGACGATGGAAAGCCATTTCCCAGAATCCCCTAATTGAGCGGCGAATATAAAAGAGGTAGCGAGTAGCAACAAGGAAATCACGATACCGCTCAACCCCAGAAAATAAAGTTTACGCCTTCCCAGCCGATCTACAAAGTAGACAGACAACAACGTGAATAATAAATTGACAACACCTACCCCGACAGAGGCCCCAATCGCAGAGACCGCACCATCGAAACCGGCCATCAAAAAGATTTTAGGGCTATAATAAATCACGGTATTGATACCTACAAATTGCTGGAAAAACATAATACCGATAGCGATAACTAACGCATTCCGTAACCAAGGCTGGGCCAGATCCTTAAAACATCCTTGTCGCTCATCATTCTTTCGCATCTCATTCCGCATCTGCTCAAACGAGGCATTTACCAAATCCGGATGCTCGACCATCTTTAAGACGGATAGGCTCTCTTCCTCCCGGCCAACAGACATCAACCACCTTGGAGATGGTGGAACCAGCAACATACCCACGAACAAAATAATAGCGGGAATCACCCCCACATAAAACATTGGCCTCCAACATGAAACAGACGTCTCATCCGCAAAATACAAATCCGAAAGATAAGATACCAGAAGCCCGATCGTAATCATCAATTGGAACATGGCGACAAACATCCCCCGTGACTTCGCCGGGGAAACTTCCGCAATATAAAGAGGTACGGCAAAAGAAGAGATCCCGATAGCCACTCCCAAGAATAAACGGGCGGCAATCAAGTGGTAAATGTCCGGAGCCCAACCCGATCCTAACGCACCGAAAGCGAAAATAACAGCCGAAGTCAAAATGACTTTTCTACGTCCTATGCGATCCGTCAATTTACCACAACACAGCGCTCCCAGAATAGCTCCCAGCAAACCGGAGGAAGTAACCACCTCCACCATACTATCGTCTATACCAAAATCTTTCTGGAAAAAAGGAATCGCCCCGGAAATCACGCCGGTATCAAAGCCAAACAATAGTCCTCCCATAGCGGCGACAATCGCTATTACATAAATCATCCAATATCTATAGCTCGTGTTTTTCATGTTTTTCTTGTGTATTTAATCCATCTATAAACTCAAGGCTCGAAATCACGCCATACCTCCGCCTTCAACGCCGGATTAGGCACATATAAGAAAATCTCCGGATTTTCCTCGAATTGTCTGTAAATAGATACCCCTTTCCGAATATCTAAAGAAATATAATCCGAAGGAGATTTACAAATCAAATGAGAGGAATCGTACATCGAATTTGCGATCCATTCTAATTCATCGCTTCCATTAAATACAGGAAACCAAGCGATTCCCCTGTGTTTACGAACCCCCTCATACACAAAACCATAATCTCTATCGCACCACGCCCCGAAAGTCAAAGGTAATCTCGGATTTGCGCTAATCGTCGCATGTACCCAATAGGGAGGAACGATCACTACATCCCCCGGAAAGGCATGTACCGCATAACATCGACCGGGCTGATCCTCCGCATACTCCTGCATATAAATAATCGCCTCTCCCGACCAAATCTCATAGATCTCCGGCGTAGACCAACCGCTATAAGGAGATATCTTATGAATATGCCCTTGACTTCTGACTGGCTCCTGCCCCAATTTACCAGCGCTATATGTCACTACCCCGAATAACAAATGTAACTTATTCAGCAACGCACGATGTTCTTCCTTGCCGACATCCATAGCGATCGAGTAAACCTGCTCCGGTCCCTTGCATTGAGGATCACGCAAACTAGCCCGTATATCTTCCAGCCGGCGAATCTCGACCTCCGGACCAAATACACCCGCCCCATAGGTAAACCCCATAGGCGATTGAACCGGTGTTATATCAATTCCTTTATCAAATACAAATCCGTTCATTTTGCTGTTGTTTTACCATGAAATACTCCAAGCCGAATAAAGCGGCGTCATCGCCCAAGATTGCCGGCACAATCGGGACTTTCCCGGAAGGACACCAAGCCAACTCATCCACTCGTTTGCTGATATAAGGGATAATCACCTCTTGGCTTTTTAAAATCCCCCCACCTAGAATCACGACTTCCGGATCATAAGCATGTATATAGGTTATTATCGCCGACGCCCAGATATCCATACATTCATTCCTAATTAATAAAGCATCTTCATCCCCCTCCTGCGCTAACCTAAAAATGCGCTTGAAATCATATACATCCGCATCTCGTTTAAACGATTCCGATAAAAGGGCATGCTCCCTGATAATGGTCGGTAAGAAGAAAGAGGAAGACAGAGCTTCTACACAGCCTTTATTCCCGCATGAACATCGACGGCCCTTATAATCCAACACAAAATGTCCTCCCAAAGAACCCGCTTGAAAATGCTGTCCATACAGAAGCCGTCCATCGATCACGACTCCCGTACCGATACCGGTTCCGATTGTCATCATGACCACATTGTTCTTTCCCCGGGCCGCACCCTGCCACCATTCTCCGGCTACGGCCAAACGAGCGTCATTATCCATGCAGAAAGGAACTTCCCAATTCTCCCATGCCCATTTATCCAGACTGATCGAACAGGCATCATCATACTTCTCATTCGTAGAGATTACCCGGTTATGAATTGGATCTACCAGCCCGGGAAAAGCCAGGCCGATACGACGAAGCGCAGCCACATCAATACGCCAAGCGGCCAACAACCGATCGATCGCCTCCTTTATCTTAGGTAAGTTCGGAGCTAATCCCAGAGCCAGACGGGAAGGTAATCTCACACAGTCTACGATCTCACCATCAGACAATAGTCCGATCTTTACGACCGTCCCCCCTAAATCTATCGCTATCGTATACATAGGCTATCGCAATTTAGGGGTACCGTCCACTTCTACCAATCGGGCCGAGAAGCCCTTATTCGCGATCTCTTCATAATTATGCCCGGCATCCGAAGGCCAGCATGCGGCAAATGACAAGACGCTATTTCCAGTATTAGCTACCCGGTGCGCTACACCGCCCGGTATATAATGCAGGCTACCCGGCATCATCCTTTCCGCCCACGTATTCCGTTCTCGGTCCATCAAGATCAACATACCTTCGCCTTCCAATCCCCAATAATACTCCGAACGATCCTCTTGTTGATGAAAATGGCCTTTCGTCATGAAATACTCATCTCCCACCTTTCCCGGATATAATTGAGTAATACCAAAATAAAGCCCTCCCGGAGTGCCTTCCCGCTCCGGTAAATAACTATATACCTCGTATGCTAATTGATCTAATGGTAATTGGGAATAAGCATCTTGATTCTCAAAAATTCCGGCAAGCTCGCCTAAAGTTCTCCGGCTCTTTACCACACCTTCCCCCTTTAGCTCATCTTGAAAAAATGACAAGGATGGGATTACAATCTTTTTATGTTCCATGATATTCTATTTTACGATACAACTTATATCGCAAAAATAGATCGAATACCTTGGGCTTTATTTTAGTATTTTTCCAAACAACTATGAAATCCTGCCCTTATTCTCCATCCAGGCGCTCCTTATATTTTTTCTGGTACTCGGATGGAAGCATATTCGTGGTTTTCTTAAATTGGCCGATGAAGTTGGATAGATTATTGAATCCGGCCTCGGAGCTAATCGTGGATATCTTCAGATTTCCCTCTATCAATAGTTTTTTTGCGTGTCCTATGCGCATGTCATTCAGGTACTCCACGAAAGTCTTCTTGGTCCGTTTCTTGAAATAACGACAAAAAGCGGTCGGAGTCAAGCCTACCAAAGCGGCGACTTCCTCCAGCTTCACTGGAGACGTGAAGTTCTTCACCAGATATTTATAGACCTTATTGAAACGCTCGAAATCGTCCGAGTTGACCGTTTCCGTAAACCCCGTACTGGCTAATATCTCATATTCTTCGGAAGTCGCCATTAATTCCAGTAAAGCAATCAATTTGATCACCCTACTCGCTCCCGTCTCATTGGCGGATTGGCTGATCAGCTCGGCAATCTTCTTCCGGGACTTACCCACAAACTTAATCCCTCTACGGGAACGCTCTATCAATTCCCGGATATTATTCATCTCCGGAAGACGGATTAAATTAGGTTCAAAAATCTGACGCTTGAAGAACAAGCAAATACAAGTAGCCCGCAAGCCGGAACTCTTATCGAAATAAACAGGGTCGTTTCTCCACTCATGTGGCAGTTGAGGGCCGATCATACAAACATCGCCCTCGAAATATCCTTCCACATGATCCCCGACAAAGCGAGTACCCGTACCACTTGTGATATACATTATCTCAATAGCCGGATGGTAGTGCCAAGGCACTATAAAATGCGGTAGATCCTCCACATAGAAATGAATGTGACTATCTATCGGGAATGGCAGTTCTTGAAATAATGGTTTCATAAGCTTTATACTAAAGGTTTCAACCTCTCGATCAGTTCATCCCCAAGCGCCCGTTTATTCACGATATGTTCCTGCACGGCGGTAACAAACGGGTTATTCACGAAATCTCCTCGAACACCCTCGAAATCCTGTTGTTTTTCCTTGTTGGAACCATCCACACCGAAACCGATCATAGAAGTCAAAGAGAATTCCTTACGGGCATCCTCATAAAGCATCTCATCCAAGCGGATCACACATTCTTGCCAACGACGAACCAGATCAATAATCTCCGCGGCGGAAATCGAACGGAGATCCACCCCATAATAACGTTCGATCATCTCGTAGGCCCATGTCCATTCCAAGGAATAATAACGTCCGTGAACCAAACGGAAAAAACATTCCACATCCTCTAAGGAAGCGATTTCCCCCTGTTCGATATCTTGCAACAAGGCATCTAGCGGTTCCCTCGGGAGGATCAAGCCCGCCAAGTCCAGCCATTCTCCGGAGCCTTTGGATTCCGTAGGACGCAATTGCTCCCAGACCTCTTCCATAGAACAATAGGTCGTACCTTCCAAACGCTTGATTAACGAGTTACCAAAGAACTTATTAATTGCCATCCCATAAAAGTTCAACGCATTCCGGAGGGAGGAACCTTTTATACGAGTATTCTGATAATAATAAATCTCGGAAGTCTCTCCAACCAATGCCTGCAGGTTTTTCAAGATATCCACCGCTTTCAGCATCTTCTGGATCGTATAGGGACTCAATAGATTATAGTTAATCATATCCAAGCGATCCGGGTCCGTACGTTTATCACGTTTCGGCCATTTCTGGGCATCACGGATCGTACCCACGCTGCGAAGATTAATTCCCGGGACTAAGTAAGTCTCATCATCCTTCTCTATTAAATAGGAGAATGGAATATCGGAAGTATCGCTATGATGATGATGGCGGCCCATTACCAAAGAGAAAGCGCCGATACGGGCCGGCCAAAGGATATACGAGTCGCTGGTCGTCTTGGAACCACGTTCCACGATCCCTTGATGAATCGGTCCCAGCTTATACATATGATTACTCTGGTTGGAGCCACTTCCCGCATTCAAGAACGAATACATTCCCGCTATCAACAAACTACTCTTATGCATAGACACCGTAAACGGACCGGCGAAAATAGCGCAAGCCTCCCCATTCTCGAAAGCGCAGTTGCTGAACAACAAGGAATCATGGGCCGAGAAGTTATGCGTCACTTGGCAAGCCTGTCCGATAAAGCAACGGATAATCTTAGCGGCATCCGCGATCTTGGCTCCCGAAGAGACAATGAAATCTTGCGCAATCACACTATCCCCGATAAATACCGGGGCCTCTCTCTTACTATTTACGGAACCATTTTCCAGACGTGCGCTATTCTCTATGGTCGCGTAATCACCAATCTTCACGTTACGGATCGTACCGGTATTGACAATCTTGACCTTATCGCCAACCGTTCCCTCCGTAGAGGCAATACCCTCCGTATAAGCGGTAATCATATCCCGCAAGCGTTCGATCAAGGCCGGACGATGGCGGTACAAAGCGATAATATAAGCCAATGAAGCCGACAGGCCATCGTAAATCGGAACCTCACGCCCGCCGGTCTCATTCAAGACCGACACCTCGACATTATTCCCGAACGTAGCCTTGCCTTCCACCAACATAACATTTATATTCTGGATAAAGCAGTCATCACCGATCCGGTAATTAGCGATATAATTCTGTACGTTCTCGATCAGCACATTATCCCCCAACGTACAATTATGCAGGGTAACATGACGAAGCCCGCTATGCTTTACCAATCCTCCCGGCAGGGTAAACACCTTACGAAAGGCTCCTAACTTAACCACTCCTGAAAAACGTACGTGGTTCACATATTCAATATCAAACACTTCTGGAACCCAAACTTGATTCCAATCATCGGCCCGGCAAGCCTGAGATCGCAAGGTGGCGATCTCATCCGGCCGCAAATTTCTCAAATGATTCATTGGTACTAATTTTGTAAGACTCTACTCTTCATCATATTGCTGAAAGAGGAAGTCATTGTAGGGGAAACGGGTGATATGGATTTGTTTGACCCGTTCATACAACATCTCTTTCAACGCCTCTATATTCGTACGTTCCTTGGCGGAGATAAAGATGCAATTATCTTGCAATTTTCCCATCCACGTACGTTTCAGTTCATCCAGATCGATATTCTCACGACCACGAGGGGTCAAATCATCTTCCTCTTTCGGGACAAAGGTAAATGCGTCCACCTTATTGAAAACCATGATCATCGGTTTCTCGGTCTTATCGATCTCCGCCAACGTACGGTTCACGACCTCTATTTGCTCCTCAAAAGTCGGGTGTGAGATATCCACGATATGTACCAGCAAATCCGCCTCCCGTACCTCATCCAAGGTAGATTTAAAAGATTCCACCAACTCGGTCGGTAACTTACGGATAAATCCGACCGTATCAGACAGCAAGAACGGCAAGTTCTCGATAATTACCTTGCGTACGGTCGTATCTAGCGTAGCGAACAACTTATTCTCGGCAAAGACCTCACTCTTGCTCAATAAGTTCATCAAGGTAGATTTACCTACGTTCGTATATCCGACCAACGCTACACGTACCATCTTACCCCGGTTTTTCCGTTGTACGCTTTTTTGCTTGTCAATATCCACCAGCTCTTTCTTCAATCGTGCGATCTTATCCAAGATAATACGTTTATCAGTCTCCAACTGTGTCTCACCCGGACCACGCATACCTACGCCGCCTCGCTGACGCTCCAAGTGTGTCCACAGACGAGTCAAGCGGGGTAACATATATTTATATTGTGCAAGCTCCACCTGTGTCTTCGCATGGGCGGTCTGCGCACGGCTAGCGAAGATATCCAAGATCAAGCTCGTACGATCCAAGATTTTCACCTGCAATTCTTTCTCAATATTACGGAGTTGCTTCGGACTCAGCTCATCATCAAAGATCACCAAGCCAATTTCATTCTCTACCACATACTCCTTAATTTCCTGCAATTTACCGGTCCCGACAAAAGTGACGGAATTCGGGTAATCCATTTTCTGGGTAAAACGCTTTACCGCATCCACCCCTGCCGTATCGGCCAAGAAAGCCAATTCGTCCAGATATTCCTTAACTTTTTGCTCATTTTGCTCAGGGGTAACCAAACCCACCAAAACGGCCTTCTCGGTCTGTGCCTCAGATATGATAAATTCTTTCATGCCACAAAGATATATTATTTCAATTATTTACGTATATTTGCGAACATATTTACAAATATAAATCAACTTAGCTATGAAAAAGAGAATTTGGCATCTATCCAGATGCGTTGTCGCTTGTACGGCATTCCTATTCGTACAACAATTTATTCAGTCACAAGTTTCAAATCCGTCTACATGGGAAAGCTTTGTGCAAAGTAACGCAAATATATCTATTCGAGATACGTTTCGGATGCAGACATTTGAGGGACTTGCTTCTGATAATTGGGATTATGCCATTACAGGTGAAGCCCTTATTGAAGATATCTCCGGCGTGAAAGATATTCCTAACAGCCACGGAAACTACGGGTTACGAATGCCAATGAATACGCAAGTGGCTTTCGAGCATTTCACGTTAACAGATCATCAAGATATAAAAATCAGTATACGGAAAGGGGGCATCCATTTAATGCTCGGAGAAAAGATGCAAGTTAAGACTTACCGCCCTAACAAACCAGAATATGTGTCGATCATAACTTTAAATAAAGACGATGCTACTGCTTCATTCGAAAAGACGGATATAGGCAGCAATCCCCCGGGATTGGATATTATCGTCCCCACACCGGCCGCCAATACCAAAAACGGCTATTATTATGTAGACAGCGTTTACGCACACGGCATGATTCCTACCTATTCCCTATTTACCGGAAACAGCAATTGGAACCATGAGGATCGCTGGAGCCACCTACCCGCCTACCGTCACCGCAACGCCTTGATTAACGGCAATATCTCCATAAATACAAATATCAGCTGTAAAGATATCTTTATTGGCAATGGAAATATCCATATTTTACCAACCGGAAATCTATCCGCAAATAACCTTACCATCTATCCTAATGATGGTATCTTGGCGTCTTCCTCCACCTTGCGATCGTTTGGAACTATTAACATCTCCGGCAAAATAACAATCGAGAAGACCTTCGCTCAAAAAGGCAAATGGTATTTTATCTCCTTCCCCTTCGATGTATTCGCTTCCGGCATAGACCCGGATTTCCAACTGGGTGATGACAAAAGCGATACAAACGGTAATTACTTTTACGTACAAACCTATAACGGAGAAAAGCGAGCTAATTCACAAAGCCCTTCCAACAACTGGGAAGTCATACCACGAACAATAATCAATACATCCCAGCCCATCTTCAAGAAGAACAAGGGATACCTGATCGCTATTGACGCTTCCGCCGATCGTCAGAACCTTCGTTTCTCCTCGAAAGCAAAAGATATCCCTATAGATTTCGGAAAAAACGGTCAAGCCTCTATTCCGGTAAGCATTAACAACCAAAGCCAGAACCAGAATCACAACGGCTGGTATCTATGCGGTAATCCTCTGCCGGCTCCTTTAGCTCTTAGTCAAATAGAATCAAACTCGGCCTTAGACGGATACATTTATATATATGACGGCTCCACCTACCAACCCTACGTGATCGGTAGCGATTTCGCCATCCCTCCATTCTCCGCTTTCTTTGTCAAAGCGCATAAAAGTACCAGCCTATCTGTATATAATACATCCGAACCAGCCAATTATAAATTATTATCAACGAACGCACCCATATCTTTCCCGACATCGGAACCTCAAGCCCGACAAGATTCCCCTGTTTCCAATCAAGCCTTTTCATTTCCGGAATTAAGCTATCAGCTAGAGAACAAGACTTTATTCATTACTAATCTTCCATCCCCCGGTAAAGTCGAACTGTTTACTCCGGCAGGCATATTAGTATTCACGCAAGCGGTACAGGCAGGGAACCCTATCCTCCCGATTCCCCTCCCACAAGGTTTATATATCTTAATTATTCAAACAGAACATTATCGGGCACAGTACAAATGCGTTTTAACCTCCTAAAGCCCGAAACAATCTTATATCTTTGCCCTGTTTTTAGAATAAAACGAATATGAAGAAGATCAATATCACAACAATTGCCTTACTTGTTTACTTAATCGTAATGAGTATCATCGGCTGGCCGGGAAACAATCCCGGAAACAATTATACCGAATATTTCTTGATGATCGGCGCTACGCTCGTCATCATCATCCTTCTACGCTATCTGCAAGTCAAACGTCTGAGAATGCGAGATAAGTGGAATAAAGACGATGATCCTGCCAAGCAATAAAAACACAGCCTGTTTTTCTTCACAGAAGAACAGGCTGAATGAACTTTATTTTATTACACTAGTATTAATATTACTGCTTTTTCGCCTTCACAGGCTACTTGAATGTCTCGTAAAGACTACGCACAGTATAAATTATTCGATTATAAATAAGTACAATCTTAACAGGACACACACACCACTTGTTTCGCTTACTTTCTTAAAATGAGTTACTTTCATAATTCTTACATTTTATTCACTAGTACTAAAACGTCATTAACCAATACGCAAAAGACAGCCAATATCATTTTTGTAATCGTAGCCTAATCGTCATATCCCTGAAAGGCAATACAATCGTGAACATATTTTTAATAACATAGACATATCATCGTAATATAATCACACGTCCTTTGCGTTCTGAAAAAATAGATTAATTCTAATATATTTTAAGGACAAAAGGATGGACAACAGAAATTACTTTACGATGGCGATTCCCGCTCTTTTGCTAGGCGTAGCATACTTACAGCCAATCAATGCGGCACCGGCGGAGGATCTGCCAAACGTTACTGGACGAATGACGATCACTCAACAGACATTCACGGTAAGTGGCGTAGTCACCGATACGAACGGAGAACCAATTATCGGGGCTAACGTGATTGAGAAAGGGACTACAAATGGAGCCGTAACCGATTTTGACGGCAAATTTTCTCTCTCGCTGCAAAACAAGCAAAGCATATTGGTCGTTACTTATATCGGTTATAACACCAAGGAGATTCCAGCCGGGAATGGTTCTCCCCTCACGATCCAATTGCAGGATGACACCCAGAACCTAGACGAGGTTATCGTGGTAGGTTATAGTGTACAGAAGAAAAAAGACCTTACCGGTGCTGTTTCCGTACTGGAGGTAGGCGACCTGAAAGATACCCCGGTATCCAGTGTAGATCAAATGATGCAAGGTAAATTGTCCGGCGTAAACGTAATCCCGGATAATATGCCCGGAGGAGGCGTAGCGGTACGTGTACGCGGTTTCAGCACGATCCGTAACAATGATCCGCTTTATATCATCGATGGCGTGCCAGTAGAGGGCGGCATCAATTTTCTCAACCCGAATGATATCGAAAGTATGCAGGTATTGAAAGATGCTTCTTCTGCTTCCATCTATGGCGCACGTGCGGCAAACGGCGTGGTTATCATCAGTACAAAAAAAGGGAAGGAAGGTACTTTCCGGGTAAACCTAGACGCTTACGTGGGTGTACAAACCTCGGCAAAACAGATGCGTATGCTAAACGCCCAAGAATATGGCGACTTATTATGGCAGGCACAGCGTAACGACGGGAAATCACCAGTAAGCGACGTGTATGGCTCCGGCGAGACCGCCGTAATTCCGGAATTCCTTGACGCAGATCACCGCCTTCCCTCGGGAGACGTGGATTGGGTTGACGAGATCATGCAAAAAGCCATGGTCCAATCCTATAACCTCTCTCTGGCGAAAGCAGATAAAGTTAGCAGCCACTTGTTCTCCCTAGGCTATTTCAACCAAGACGGTCTTATGAAATATACTGGTTTCAAACGTATATCCGGACGTTTCAACAATGAGTTCAAGCTCTTCAACGATCGTTTGAAAATCGGTGAGAACGCCACATTATCACATGCGTGGGGAACCTCGGTCACCAATAACGCCGCACTGGGAGGTATGTTATACAACGCCTATAAGACCGTATCCATTACCCCTGTTTACGATCTGGACGGGAATTTCGGCAGCAACCCGATCGCCGACATCTCCAACCCGTTAGGCGAATTATACCGTAATAAGGATAATAAAGATCGTACCACCCGTCTATTCGGTAATCTATTCGCCGAACTGAATATCCTAGAGGGACTTTATTTCAAGACCAACTTCGGAGCGGATTATAAAAACCTGTATAAACGAAGCTTCAAGGCCAAATACAACGAATTGAACACCCAGCAACCCTTGAGTACGTTGAGCACGCAAAACCGTTGGAACTTCAATTGGGTATTCACGAACACGTTAAACTATTTACGGACATTCGATAAACATACGATCGGAGCCTTATTAGGTATCGAGACAAACCGTTATCAAGAGGAATACTTCTCCGCCTCCCGTGAAGGCTTTGCCTCGGATGACGATAACTTCCATTTCCTCGATGCGGGCGATAGTGGCTCCCAGAAGAACGCAGGTTCTGCCTTTACTTCCAAGATGATGTCTTATTTCGGTAAAATTGATTATAATTTCGACAACCGCTACTTATTCGCAGCCACGTTCCGACGTGACGGATCTTCTAAACTTGGTAACAATAAATGGGGTAATTTCCCGGCTGTCTCCGCAGGCTGGCGTATCAGTAGCGAACAGTTTTATGATATTCCGGCTATCAGCAACATGAAAGTCCGCATAGGTTGGGGACAAAACGGCAACTCTGATATCCCGGCTTATTCTACGATCGATTCTTACATGAGTAATCCGAACCACTCCAACTATCCGATCGACGGTAGCCAAAGTTCCGTGACAACCGGATACACCCAAACCCGTTACGGTAACGCAAACTTGAAATGGGAGACCACCACGCAAACTAATGTCGGGCTGGATCTAGGCTTCCTAGATAACAGCCTAACCGTTGTGCTGGATTGGTTTAACAAAGATACCAAGGACTTATTATGGGAGCGTCCCTTGATCGGTACCGTGGGGGGTACGAACCAAACGGTATGGGACAATGTCGGGAAAATGCGTAACCGGGGTTTCGAAGCTGAGGTCAGCTACAATAAGAGCATCAATAAAGATTTCGGGTTCAATGTCGCCTTCAATATGTCCGCTATCAAAAACAAGATGACGGAATTAGACGGTGATGTCTCCTATATCGGACTGCCTACCAGCGTGATTCACTCCCTCAACTTCGACCAAGAGGTTTCTCGTTCCGCCATCGGACAACCAATCGGCTCTTTCTACGCTTATAAAGAAGACGGTTTATTCCAGAGCGAGGCGGAGATCAAATCATATACCAATAATAAAGGCGAACTACTCCAACCCAACGCAAAACCGGGTGATATCAAGTTCGTAGACGTAAACGGAGATGGCGTAATAGACGGTAACGACCGTGACTATATCGGTAACCCGCTCCCCGATGTCACAGCAGGCCTTACATTAGGAGTCAACTTCCATAATTTTGACCTCAGTCTATTCTTTCAGGGAATGTTCGGAAACGATGTATACGACTTGACCCGTTATGTGGGTGATTTCTACAATCAATCGCAATACAACAAAAACAGCCGTGTCGTTAACGCATGGACACCGACCAACACGAATACGGATATACCCCGTGTCACCATGGACGATCCGAACAATAACATCCGGCCCTCGTCCTACTATGTGCAAGACGCCTCTTTCGTTCGCTTAAAGAACATGAAAATCGGTTATTCCGTACCTCAGTCCATCCTATCCAAGATTAAGTTCAATAGCTTGTATATCTATGCGCAAGCAACCAACTTATTCACGATCACCGGATACGACGGTATCGATCCGGAAGTGGGATTGCAAAGTTACTCCAGTGACTACCGTAACCTAGATATGGGTGTGGACCGCGGCATCTATCCGTTATCCCGCACCTTCACCTTTGGAGTAAACGTAAGTTTTTAATCATCAAACAACAACAAACAAGAATATGAAGAAAATGATTATAGCGGCCTGTGCCGTATTCGCATTGACATCATGCAGCGATTTTCTGGAAGAGACACCTGTAGGCGAACTGACTCCCGAACAAGCACAAGATCCCAATAACATCGAGGGATTGATTATCTCCGCCTATTCCATCCTAGACGGGCAGATGGACGATGCCAGCTCCGGCTTGAATTCAGGATGCTCCAACTGGCAATTTGGCGATGTGATCTCAGACGATACCTACAAAGGCGGAGGTGGTACGGGAGACCAAAACCCGGTTCACTTAATGGAAATCTTCCATATCGACCCGACTATTCAAGATTACAATCGGAAATGGCTAGCCTTATACGAGGGCGTGAACCGCTGTAACCAAGCGATCCGTATCCTCAAAGGCAGCGATTATGATAAAAAGGAGACCCGTATCGCCGAGATGCGTTTCCTGCGTGCCCATTTCTATTTCAACTTAAAGATCATCTATAACCAGATCCCATATTTCGACGAGAGTGTCAGCGATCCTTCCGCGTTCGCCTCTATCTCGAATAAGGAGTATACATCCGATCAATTATGGGAGAAGATACTGAATGATTTTAAGGCCGCCTACGAAGGTCTCCCGGATTCCCAGCCGGATGTGGCACGTCCATGTAAGATGACGGCCCGGGCTTATATGGCTAAAGTTTACTTGTTCCAAGGCAAATGGCAGGAATGCGCTACAGCGACGGATGAGGTGATCAATTCCGGCAAATACCAGCTACTCCCCGACTTCCGGAATATCTTCTTGCCGGAAAATGACAACTGCTCTGAAATTTTATTTTCAGTCCAAGCCTCTATCAACGATGGCTCCCCGAACAACTACAACGGAAATCCGGGCGACCGTTTGTTACCTCCGGGAGGCCCTTATCCCAACTATGGTTTCCTTCGTCCTTCCCAAAACCTAGTAAACGCTTATAAGACCGACTCCAACGGCTTGCCTTTGGAAGACGGCATAGACGTTTCGGAAAATGATTATGTAGACACCCGCCTAGACCACACAGTAGCCCGCCCCGGAATCATGTTCCTAGATGTCCAACTCTATGACTGGACTCCTCGTGAGGCTACGGTTTACGGTCCGTATAGCCCGAAAAAACGTATTGTCTCCAAGAACTCAAGTTACTATTTGGCTATCTGGCCATACGTAAACGCATTGAATGTTTATATTATTCGATATGCGGACGTGTTATTGTGGCGTGCCGAAGCTGCTATCGAACTAGGCGATTTGGCTACCGGATTGAAATACATCAACCAAGTTCGCGAGCGTGCCATGAACAGCCAGACCGTAAAAACCGCTGACGGGACAGCGGATGCCGCCAAATACCGGATCGGATTATATCCGTCATTTTCCGACAAAGAGGAGGCGATCCGAGCCTTACGTACCGAACGACGTCTGGAATTCGCCTTAGAAGGTGAACGTTTCTTTGATCTAGTCCGTTGGGGAATCGCCTCAGACGTGATGAATACTTATTTCGAGCATGAGAAGACATTCCGCTCTCATCTCCAAAATGCCCGTTTCATCAAAGGGACCCACGAATACGGCCCGATACCGCAAGCGGTTATAGACCTTGCGAAAAATGGAATCATCGAGCAAAACCCAGGATATTAATGGGAATGCTCCCATTCTTCTTAAAAGAAATAGCTCCTATCCGAATATTCGGGCAGGAGCTATTTACATTTGTCTTTATATCGTCTCTTTATAACTTATCCCTTAAAAACCTTCCGGTATAGGATGCCTCGCAAGCCGCTATCTCCTCCGGTGTACCGGCACAAACCAGCTGCCCGCCGGCCTTTCCGCCTTCCGGTCCTAAATCGATCACATAATCCGCACATTTGATCACATCCATATTATGCTCGATAATTACCACGGAGTGACCTTTCTCGATCAAGGCATTGAAAGCTTTCAACAAAGTCTTGATATCATGAAAATGTAAACCGGTCGTAGGCTCGTCGAAAACGAACAAGGTAGGTTGCTGCTTCTCTTGGCCTAAGTAATAAGCCAGTTTCACACGTTGGTTCTCACCACCGGATAAAGTGGAGGAAGTCTGTCCCAGCTTGATATAGCCCAAGCCCACGTCTTGCAGCGGTTTCAAGCGTTTCACGATCTTCTTTTCTTGGGAGCCGGAACCTTTCTCGAAGAACTCGATCGCTTGATTCACGGTCATTTCCAATACATCGTATATGTTAGCGCCTTGATACTCTACATCCAATACATCCTGCTTGAAGCGTTTGCCGTGGCAAGCCTCGCATTCCAAGGTGATATCCGCCATAAACTGCATCTCTACCGTGATTTTGCCCTCGCCCTTACATTCCTCGCAGCGACCTCCTTCTTTATTAAAGGAAAAATAAGCGGCGTTATATCCCATCTGCTTCGCTAAAGGCTGCTCGCCGAATAGTTTACGGATCTCGTCGTAAGCACCGATATACGTCACGGGGTTCGAGCGAGAACTCTTTCCGATCGAGTTCTGATCTACGAACTCGATCGCCTGAATCATATTCAAATCTCCACTGATACCGGAGCAATCTACGGTCAGACGGGCGGCATCATCCAAATGGCGTTTCACGCCCTCGTAGAAAATATCACGAACCAAGGAACTTTTACCCGAACCGCTCACGCCGGTAACCACCGTCATCACGTTCAAAGGAAACTTCACGTCCACGCCCTTTAAGTTATTCTTCCGAGCCCCTGTCACTTCTATATAATTATTCCACGGACGGCGATAAGGCGGGATCTCGATCTGATCCTCTCCCGTCAAATAACGTACCGTATGGCTATCGCTACATTTCCGGAGGTTATTCACATCGCCTTGATAAACGACCTCACCCCCCAAACGCCCCGCTTTCGGACCGATATCGATGATATAATCCGCCGCACGGATAATCTCCTCATCATGCTCCACCACGACCACGGTATTCCCCAAGGCTTGCAACTGTCGCAATACCTTGATCAACAAATCCGTATCCCGGGAATGCAGACCGATACTCGGCTCATCCAAAATATACAACGAACCCACCAAGCTACTACCCAACGAGGTAGCCAGATTGATACGTTGGCTCTCTCCTCCGGATAAAGAGGCCGAGAGGCGATCTAAAGCCAGATAACCCAACCCCACATCCAGTAAGAATTGCAAGCGATTATTGATTTCCGTGAGCAAACGTTTAGCGATCGCCGCATCCGTCTCGTCCAGTTCCAGCTGATCAAAGAAAACCTTTGCCTCCGAAACCGGCATCGTCACCAGCTCGGCGATATTCTTACCGCCCACTTGCACATACAGCGCTTCCGGCCTCAAGCGGCTCCCCTTACAAACCGGGCAAGTCGTCTTTCCCCGATAGCGGGCTTGCATCACCCTGTATTGTATCTTATAAAGATTCTCTTCCACGAACTTAAAGAAATCGTCGATGCCGTGTAAACCTCTCGCCCCATGCCACAACAAATCCTTCTCTTTCTGTGTCAGGTCGTAATACGGGCGGTGGATCGGGAAGTTATATTTCTCGCTCTTCATGATAAAGTCTTTCAGCCATTCCCCCATCACCTCACCTTTCCAGCAAACCACGGCTCCTTGGTAGACAGACAAGCTTTTATCAGGCACCACCAGATTCTCATCGATACCCAGCACCTTACCGAACCCCTCACAAGTCGGACAAGCGCCCAACGGATTATTAAAGCTAAACATCATATCGGTAGGCTCCTCGAATATCATGCCATCCGCCTCGAACTTCTTCGAAAATTCCTTCACGACTACCCCTTCCTCCGTATAAATACGGATCAAACAGGTACCATGGCCCTCAAAGAAAGCGGTCTCGGCCGAGTCTGCCAAACGGCTTTTCAAGGTCTTATCGTCCGATACCGTCAGGCGGTCCACCAACAACTCGATCGGGTAAGACAGCAACTCCTCGCTCGCCAGTACCTCCGAGATACGATATACCGTATCATTCACCGACAGACGGGCATATCCTTCTTTCCGCAAGATCTCCAGCTGCTCCTTCATATCCCGGCCTTCCGGCAAGACAACCGGAGCGAATACGGCAAAACGAGTCCCTTCGGGATATCGCATGACCTCCTTGATAATATCGCTCACCTGATGTTTTTTCACCTCGGTGCCAGAAACTGGCGATATCGTCTTCCCGACGCGAGCATATAACAAGCGTAAATACTCATAAATCTCGGTAGATGTACCGACTGTGGAACGCGGATTACGGGTATTCACCTTCTGCTCGATAGCGATAGCGGGCGGTATTCCCTTAATATAGTCGCATTCCGGCTTACTCATCCTTCCCAAGAACTGGCGGGCGTAAGCGGATAAACTCTCTACATACCGGCGCTGTCCCTCCGCATAAAGGGTATCGAACGCCAACGATGATTTTCCACTCCCCGACAGCCCGGTTATCACCACCAGCTTGTCCCTCGGAATCTCTACATCTATATTTTTCAAGTTGTTGACACGTGCCCCCTTGATGAAAATCGAATTGCTCTCAGACATATTACCTTTATCTTTTTCTTTAACGCAAAGATAGCCAAAACTAACCGATTCTGCCCTATCTTCATCGAACTAATTCACACAGTTAGACAGGGTGTGCCTCGTCTCTACTGCCAAGTAAATAAAATAACAAGGGTGAAATATTTCATATTTACAGGGAATCTTCTACATTTGTTGAAAATTTCATAGACAAACACAGCAAGGCACCCATGTATATTAAATATTTTCGCTTCTTAGTAGCGATTCTCTTTTGTGCGATAACCTCATGTTCTACGGTTCGCGAGAAGCCTCGTCCGGCTACGAGTACGGGCAAGGAGGCCAAGCGAGAGTTTAGGGGAGCATGGATACAGACCGCTTTTCAAGGCGAATACAAGGATATGACTCCCGCCCGGATGAAAAAAGACTTCATCCGCAAGCTTAATTACCTGCAAGCATGCGGCATCAACGCCATCATCTTTCAGGTGCGCCCCGAGGCGGACGCTTTCTATAAGTCCGATATCGAGCCGTGGAGCCGCTTCTTCACCGGAGAGCAGGGCGTAGCCCCGGCAGGTGAGTTCGACCCGATGGCCTTCCTAATCCAAGAATGCCATAAACGGAACATGGAGTTTCACGCTTGGTTGAATCCTTACCGGGCGAGCACGGCGGGAAACACCCGTTTCGCCGATTCCCACATCTATCATAAGCATCCCGAATGGTTTGTCACTTATAATAAACAAATCCTTTTCGACCCGGGATTGCCGGAAAGCCGTCAGTTTATCTGTCGGGTAGTGCGTGATATCGTCGGCCGTTACGACGTGGACGCGATCCATATGGACGATTATTTCTATCCCTATCCTGCGGCGGGTATGCCTTTCCCTGATGATAACAGCTTCCGGAAATACGGCTTGCGAAAAGGATACAGCGAGGCGCAAAGGAACGATTGGCGCCGGGAGAACGTGAATACCCTGATCCGGGAATTGAAACGTACCATCTTGCTCACCAAGCCTTGGGTACGCTTCGGTATCAGTCCCTTCGGCATCTACCGCAACAAGAAAAGCACCGCGGACGGATCGGGTAGCAATACCAACGGTCTGCAAAACTACGACGACCTCTACGCCGATATCACCTATTGGGTACAGCAAGGTTGGATCGATTATAACATCCCCCAGATCTATTGGGAGATCGGACACCCGGCGGCGGATTACATCACGCTTATCAAATGGTGGGACAAAAACGCCAACGGAGGTCATTTATATATCGGGCAAGACGTGGCCCGCACCATGAAAGCGGACCAGCTAACCCGCAAGATGCGCTACGAGCGTGCCTTGCCCCACGTGAGCGGCAATTGTTTCTGGCCCGCCAATGAGATCCTATGGAACAACAAGGGCGTAGCCGACAGCCTGAAACGGAACTACCACCGTTACCCGGCCCTTATCCCGGCCTATACCCATATGCATAACCGTCCGCCAAAAGACGTAAGCAAGCTAAAGACCGAATGGACACCTAAAGGCTTCTTGTTGCATTGGCAAGCGGAGCAAAGCCCCACGAATCCGGAGCTAGCCTCTTATTTCGTGGTTTATCGCTTTAACGACAAAGAGGCAATAGACACGAGCGATCCCTCGAAGATCGTGACTATCATCCGGGAAACCGGCTACTTGATGCCTTACGAGAAAGGTAAGGTAAAATACCGCTATGTAGTGACCGCCGTAGATCGCTTTCACAACGAGAGCGAGGGCAAGACAAAGAAAGTAAAATTATAAAGACACCAATTATGTTAACCGACCATCGCTGCACCAAATATACCGACTGTTCCTCTTGTGGTTTCTACCAGAGGGATATATTCAAGTATCGTCTTTATCCGAAAGGGTACGTGATCCCTCAGACAAGATGCATGCAGAACATGGTATTCTTCCTGATCAAGGGAGAGATCTGGCTGAACAGCGAGGAGCACCCGGACACTACGTTCCGGGGCGGACAGTTCGTATTGCAACCGATCGGCTCGAAAGTGGAATGCAAGGTACTCGACTACACCGAATGTATCATCTATCTCTTCGAGCGTCCGCAAAACATATGCGACAACCGTTTCAATAAAGGCATCTCCATCGTGGAGAACGAACGCCAGCAGCCCATCGTCATGACGATGGTCCCGCCGATACAACTCTTCATCGAGGGCATGAAGCTCTACCTCAACGATGATTTAAGATGCTCCGGACTGATGCAAGCCAAACGCTCGGAGATGGTCTACTTGCTGAACTGCTACTACCCCATCAAGGAGCTAGCCGCCTTTTACGCCCCGATTTACCGGTATAGCCACAGTTTCCAGTATTTCGTGATGCAGAACTACCAAAAGGCGAAAGACGTGGAGACCTTCGCCCAATTGGGAGGCTACAGCGTACCCACCTTCCGCCGTATCTTCAAGGATACGTTCGGAGAGCCCGCCTACCAATGGATGCTGAAGCGCAAATGCCAAGACATCCACAACGACCTTATCATGACCGAGCTTTCCATATCCGAGATTTGTTACAAGTATGGTTTTGAATCGCTTTCTAACTTCTCGCACTTCTGCAGGGCTAATTTCGGCCAATCTCCCCGCTCTGTCCGTTCTCTAAAGGATGAAAATACATAATATTCAATGATTTTTTTAAAATCTCTCAACTTTTGCAACTCTTTGGACAAAAATAACAATTCTCCCCTTTAGCATTACCTATACATTTGCGTCCAGAAGGTCAATCATAATTGATTTTCAAAGAAAAATAAAATGTATAGGTACAATAAGACAAGTATTATCTTAAAGGTCACGATCGCCATTCTATTTATTACGAGTTTAGTGATAGAATGCAGTTGCGAGAGATCTGACGAACCGAAAAAAGAGAGTACCGGCTTCATCACCTACACCCTTCGTTGGGATAGCGTGATACCCGGCTTTCCGGCTCCCGAGAAACTTCGATATTGTATTTACCCTTCGGAGGGAGGGCCTATGGTACAGACGGATGGGGATGCGAATAGCATGATGTTGTTCTTACCGCCGGCCACCTATAAAATACTGGTTTTTAATTACGACGCAAAGAATATCGACTTTCGTAATATGTCAAGGTTCGACGAAGCGGAGGCTTATATCCTCCAGACGAAGGCCACCGGACAGGCATCGCAGGGCATAACCCCGTTGTATGGGTTTGTCATCGATGCATTGGAGATCACACCGGGGCAGGACAAGTCGGGCACTTTGGTACTGACTCCGTTGGTCCGCCACGTAACCTTTACGGTACAGGTAGACAAACCGGAGGAGATAAAGACTTGCAAAGGTTCATTATCGGGCGTATCCACCTCATTAAACTTGAGTAAACGCAAGGTAGTGACCGAGGCATCCACAAATGTAGAGTTCGATATGGAAACCTCCGATAAAGGAGTAAACGGCGATCTGATCATATTAGGTACCGCCCTCCCTAAGGAAGAAGAACAAAAACCTGTCACGAATCAAGTGACAATAGATTTTACCCTAAGCGACGGTAGCATGGTTTCCGCTACCGCCGACTTAGAGGACAAATTGAATGAAATAGATACCCCTCATGTCAACGTGACTATAAATGCCACGGTTGAGAAGAGCCCGAAATTCACGATCCGCCTCACGAACTGGGAAGTAGGTCCCGGCGAAGAGACCACAATCGAATAAGATTAAATGATATACAAATAGTAACAACTTAAATTAGGGTAAAATGAAAAAGTTAATGATTAGTATGTTGGCCATGGCAGCCATGGTTAGCTGTACAAATGAGATTGAGAATCCGGATCAACCACAAGTGAACCAGAATGAACCTACTCCTATTGAATTTGGGAGTTCAATATTAGCAGTACAAACAAAAGCGGCAAAAACAGGAACAGCATTTAGTAATGATGAGCACATTGGAATTATCGGATTTAAAGGAGAAACTGCACCCTCTACCGATTATTCAAGTCCTTTCATGAATAATATTGATTTTACATACGCAACTAATAAATTCACCGCATCTGATGTAAGTGCAGTTTGGGAACGTAATGCAACTCATCATTTTTATGCTTACTACCCTTTAGCAACTACTACAGAAACAAACGGCTATAAGTATACTGCTGGTACTGCATCTGCCGCTCCTACCGTTTCGGTTACAGTACAAACTGGCGAGGAAGGAGTTAAACAGGACTTATTATGGAGTAACTTAACAAGCAAAAAGTTTACTGGAGCTTCGACTGAATTCAGTGCCGATAAAATGAAGTTACAGTTTACACATAAACTAGCTAGAATTGCATTTAAAGTTGTAAAGAAAGATGCAAATGTTCCTGCATCTGCACTAAAAGGAATATCTTTTAAAGCAGATTATAAAGAAGCTTCATTAAATCTTATTTCAGGAACATTAACCAAGGGTTCACAAATTACGACAGATGCTGATAAAGTTGCTCTAAGTAAAACTCTCACAACAGCTGAGACGATAGGTGTAGACGGAGCAGACAATGCGACATGTGGAGATTTTTCTCCTATAATCATTCCTGAAACTGCAATTTCTGAACTAAAATTAACGATTAATGATCAAGAGCTTGTAGTTTCTGGCTTAAGTTCACTTGAATTTAAAGAGGGAGATATAACAACTGTAACCATTACTGTCAACAGTAAAGGTGTTGAGTTCTCAGCTGCAATTACTGATTGGACAAGTAATGGCACTGGTACAGGTTCCGTTGAATAATATTTTTCAAGTATTAGGAAGAATGCTTATAGCTCATTCTTCCTAATATTTCTTTACTCATTCAAAAAGCATAAGAACATGAATATACGCTTACCATATCTTCTATGTGGGTTACTTCTATTATTGAGCTGCAATAACGAAGAACTCGTTCAAGAATATGAAAAAGACGTTCCTATTCGCTTTCGTTCTTTGTGTGTAGAAATATCAACAAAAAGCACTAATAACAGTTCTATTTTAAAGGACTCTAAAATTAGTTTATTCTCCATTCAACATATTCCAAATAATCCAGCATCCAGTTGGATTCCCAAACTCTTTAATAACACTAAAGGAATATCTGATCTAAACGGAGATATCCTCTATGATAATACATATTTCTTCCCTGCAGGAAATGAATTGGATTTTTTCGCTATCCATCCATTCATATCCGCCACTAATACAGGCTCCGACTATAACGGCACCCAGTCAACCACCGTCACCCTTAAAGACAACGCAGTCGATCAATACGACCTCATGTACGCCTCTTTGCTGAATCAGTCAAAGAAATCATCCGTATTAGTATTTGAGTTCCATCACTTACTTACTCAAATAACAATAAACATCATTAAAAACGCAGGCGTCACTATAGACCTCCCCCTAACCAAAGTACAAATTACCGCCCCACAAAGTGCCACCTTGGATATATGGCAGGGCCAATTAAGCGACATCGCCGGACAAACAACCTATACTTTAAACACCAACACGACATTAAGCGACGGAGATAATTCAATCCCCGGCCAATTTCTCCTGTTCCCCCAAAAAGCGGACGAGATGATATTAACTTTCGGAAACGATGAAAGCAACGTATTCCTTGTTGTCCTTTCTGGTGAGCCGCAGATTTGGGAAGCCGGGGTCAATTATCAATACAATATAACGATTAACCGGAATATCCCGGAAATAGCCTCTCCCGAAGTACCCGCAGATAATAACGCTACACCGAACGAAGAGGTAAACAACGGAGGCGAGATACCGGAGACTCCTACGGACTCTACCGTTACCGAGCCCGAAACCAAGGTATCGGATCATCCAGTTTGTCCAGAATAGCCTGTGTCATCTGTCTGTGGTAATCTTCGTGATGATGGTAAGCCTTTACACCTTTTTCTGTCAGCTTGACAAGAACGACTCTTCTGTCTTCTTCGCTGCGAT
>ENA-OPSK01000406-OPSK01000406.1-human-gut-metagenome-genome-assembly--contig:-NODE-406-length-40576-cov-9.398115_pt1 | contig 40576 bp, 39 predicted proteins | sample MGYA00241807_ERZ501905 | MGnify/ENA primary metagenome ERZ501905 (study PRJEB25962, sample SAMEA2042111) | human gut metagenome | biome: human gut; feature: human-associated habitat; material: faeces...
GGAAGGATGGCGCGTAAAAGTTGGGTAGGTTTCATCCTGCAAAGATAGCACTCTACTCCGAGACAACGTGTGCCCACCGGGAAAATCCGCTGACCCGCTTGAAGCGCCTCGGCTTTTCGCAGGTCGGGATGGAGATGAAAACGATTAATCCGGCCGACACCGTGGCCGAACTCATCCCCGGCTCCTATTACATAGCTTCGCCGCGCTTCGCTGCGGGCGCCGACAGCGTTGTCGTCGACGTAGTCTGCCACGGAACCTGTCCGCAGGCCAGTTTCCGTACCGACGCCGTGTTCGGCGTCGATGCCGCCGGAAAGCCATTCGATGTAGGGTTCCGTCAGAAGTTCAATGTCGGCGATCCGCGGCAATGGTCGATGGAGGGGCGCGACGAGATGGTCTACGGCCCTGACATCTATGCGCTCAACGAGGCCCTTCAGCTCGAAGCCGCAGCTCCCGGGCCGTTCGATATGGCGCCGTCGCTGAAAAACGTAAGAATCACGTCGCAGAAGAAATGCCGCGACGGCAGAATATTGTCGGAGAAGACTGTCAAGGCCGACAATCCCGAGTTCTACCGGCTGACGATAACCCCCGCCGGCGTAGAGATCGAAGGCGCCTCGCGTGCCGCGCTGGCAATGGCGCGCCGCACTGCGAAACGTCTGTTCGAGACGAATCCTTCGGGAGTGCCCGAGGCCGTTGTAGAAGACTGGCCCGACTATCCCGTACGCGGCATGATGATAGATGTCGTGCGCAATTTCCACTCGCTCGCCCAGATGAAGAAGATTGTCGACGGCATGGCAGACCTGCGCCTTAACCGCCTGCAGTTCCATCTGGCCGACGACGAGGGCTGGCGCCTCGAGATAGCTCCCCTTCCCGAACTGATAACCTACGGCTCGCGCCGCGGCTATACAACCGACGAGCGCCTCTTTCCGGCCCAGATCTATTCGGGAGCCGGCGATCCCGACGGCGAGCTGAACCACGGCTATTACACCCGCGCGGAGTTTGTCGACTTCCTGCGTTACTGCGACGAGCGCGGGATAACGGTCGTGCCCGAATTCGAGTCGCCGGGCCACGCCCGTGTGGCAATCAAGGCTATGGACTTCCGCGAGCGCACTACGGGCGACAGCAGTTTCCGTCTTCATGAACCGGCCGACACAAGCCGCTACCGCTCGGCCCAGCAATACCGCGACTGCGTGCTCAATCCCGCGCTCCCCGGCCCCTACCGCTTTTTCGACGTTGTCAGCGACGAGGTCATAGCGATGTATCGTGAGGCCGGTGTAGAGCTTCCGGCATTCCATATCGGCGGCGACGAAGTGCCCGGCGGTGCCTGGAGCGGTTCGCCGGCTGCCACAGCCTTCAAGGCCGAGCATGGAATCGAGGACGACAGCGGTCTCCACGCCTATTGGGTTGAGCGCATGGCCGAGATGATGGCCCGCAAGGGGGTGAAGATCGCCGGATGGCAGGATATAGCTACAGATTATAACGACAGCTATTCGGCTCGCGTAGCGCCGCAGGTCGATTACGTAAACCTCTGGGTCGACCGCAACTTCCGCAAGGGGGTCAAACATGGTTCGATGGCTCTGCGCAGCGGGTTCACGCCCCTGATATGCGACTTCGGCCATTTCTACCTTGATTTCGCCCATTCCACCCATCCCGAAGAAGAGGGCCTGAACTGGGGCGGTGTCATCGACGAGTTCAAGACTCTCGACGGCTATGCCGGGAACGTGGCTCCGCGCTCCGACGCCGACAAGACGCGCATCCTCGGCGTTCAGGGCCAGCTCTGGGCCGAGACACTGCGCTCCGACTCACAGATGGAACGCTATCTCTTTCCGCGCCTGTTCGCTCTGGCCGAGCGCGGATGGAACGCCGATACCACCTTTACCCACGGTCGCTTCAACGCCCTCATGGGCTATCGCGAGCTTCCGCGCCTTGCGCGCCGCGGCTACAGCTTCCATCTGCGTCAACCCGGCATGAAGCTCGAAGGCAACCGCATTGTCATGAACAGCCCCTATGCCGACGCCGAGATCCGCTACACCACCGACGGAACGACGCCGACCTTATCATCGCCGCTCTACACCGGCCCCGTCGAGGCTGCCGACCCACAGGCCGTGCGCGCCCGCCTCTTCTACCACGGCGCCGAGTCGGTCACGACCCTCCTTCCGCGCCGGTAAGACCGAGAAATTCGTTTGTACGGACGCGATTCATCGCGTCCGCGCTGTCAATACGCCCAACCTAAAGATGACCGCGCGGTCGATGGCTGTCAATCATCGTCCGCGCAGTCAATCTTTTTATCGTTGAAAGTGTCGTTACGCCAATTCGCTACATTATTGTCAATGTAATTCATGATGTTCGTGTAGGCACGCTCGCTCCGTATTATATATTCGTGAAACCTTTGTTGCCAGATTTCGGGATTGCCTGATTGGCTTGGGTTTTGTCGCGCACGTGCCTGACGTGTCACGCCGGCCTTAAATGCTCCTACCACAGAGGCCAGACGGCTGTTGTGATGGAAATCCTGTGACTCAGGCGCTTCGTGGCGGCTTTGTCTAAGACATCCGAGTTTTTGCGGGGAGGCGGGGGAGGCTTGGAAGGCTTTGGACGTTTCGGGCGTTTTGGAAGTTTCGGACGCGGCGGACGCGATGAATCGCGTCCCTACTGGGGTCGTGGCAATCGATATCACCATATGGATGTGGTTCGGCATGACGACGTGGTTCAGAATTTCAACGTCGTTATAATATGAAGGGATCTTCTCGATGTTTTCTTTGACGAGGCTACCTAATGTGGACGCTATGAATTGCGCACCGACGATTTTTCCGAATAAATGGCGTTTGTCGGCACAGCAGATTGTAACGAAGTAGAGACCTTCGTCATAGGGATGCCAATTGGCACGAAATTGGTGGCGGTCAGCCATTTTCCATTGTAGTTGAACGACGATATGCAAAGTTAGCATTTTTCCGCAATTCACGGCCCGCCCGTGTTCCCGCCCCCGCAAAACTTCGATATTTTCCGCAGGGAGGCGTGGATGACCGCCCGTGTAGGGACGCGATTCATCGCGTCCGCCGCGTCCCGTGACCCCGCAAAACTTTTATTTTTCAGCCTGATTTGAATAAATATTAGTGAAAATATATATCTTTGCGATTGCTGACCGCATCGAAGCCCCGGTCACGGGAGAGAGGGCGGGAGGCACGACATAATTGAAAGCGTTTATCCGCGCTGATTCTTGACTCTCTGAAATTCTCGCAAAATTTCAATCAATAGTCAGGGATTGAGCAACGATGGATGCCCATGGATATGTAATTATCTTGCAGCCGGCATGGTGTTCCGCGAGGAATATTGCCGGAGGCATTGGTTGCATATACAAGCGTAGGGCTTCTTCGTTGCCGTCCGACTATTGATGGGCAATGCGAGAAGCCTCCAGTTGTAGGACGGTAACCGATACAGATTCCTACGCTTTCCCTTTGTAAACCAATCAAATAGCCAACGAGGGGATGACCGCGGCAACGTAAATATCATGGCAGATAAAGTATTTTTCTTTATTGTGGCTCTTATGCTTGCTTTATTGGTTGGCATGTGGGGTAATACGCGTAAAATCGGGTTCGGTTGGGCGTTCGGGCTTTCTCTATTAAATCTATTTATCGGAATTATTGCCGTAGCCTGTTCCAAGAAAAAGACCGCTGATTCAAATCCTCAAGATATAACGAAATGAAGATAGCCGGTTATATCTTTCTAATAATTGGAGGGCTGAGTTTTTTGGGAGCCGCTTTCAAAGGGAACAGTGTCTTTGGCCCATTATTTTGTATCGCTCTTGGGGCATTCCTTGTTTACAGAGCCAATAATAAAGAGTCCGAACAAAAAGAAAAGATTCGGCAGTCTGCTGAATATCGGGAAAATTCAACAGTGGAAAGTATGCCGAATAGTAACAATGACCAAAAATTGGATTCTCTTGAGGATATACAATCTCAGCTAACTCTTCGCCAAAGAGAAGCGGCAATGTGTCTGATCTCATTTTTTGGCGGGTTTAGTGATAATCTAAATGATGACGTGCCTATGATTCTGTTTAGGCAAGCTGCTAAATTCTTTGGCCTTTCGGACTCCCCGATAGTATTATCACAAATGATGTCAAAGTTTTCGGATTCAGATACATTAATTAATACGGTAATTACGATAAATCCTGCCAAAGCTAAAGAATTTCTGTTGTTAACCTGCTATGATCTTGTCAAATCCTCTCGCAAGCCAGAGGCATTCGATGCCTTGTTTGGGATTGCGAATGATATGGGATATGACAGAGTAAAAATGCAAAGATTGATAACCCTATATCATTAGAACTTAAATAATTAGCTTTGATATTTGTTGATCGAAAATCTTAAAAGAATTTTATGAAATATATAATAAAGACTTTTTTTGCCATATTCTTGCTCGTGTTTACGTCTTGTAATCAAAGTAAAATTGAAAATCTTGAATATGAGGTATCAAAACTTGAGAAAGAGAACGCGACTCTAAAATCACAAATAGAGGAACTTGAAAATGTGATTTCAAATTATAAGAGTTATACTTCCCGATATTCTTATGAGATGGAACAACGAGAAAGACATCAACAAAATGCGCAAGAACACCTTCGAACTGCTGAGTTTTGGAGACAGAGCGGAAATGAGTTCCTATATGAAAGTAATATGCGCAATGCCCAACAAGAACTTGATATGATTCCTTAAATATAAAAATACATCATTGAAATTCAAAATTTAACATCAATTAAATCAAATTGTTATGAGATTAAAATTATATTTGTTAGTTGTGTTGGTGCTCCTTACGGGCTGTAACGGAGCATCTAAACAAGAGAAAGAAATTGATAATGCCAGATTGAAAGTTATAGAGCTTAATCAAAAATATAATAAGTTATATCAAGCTATAATGTCACAATATATGGCTGGAAACTCAGATTATGAAGCTGCCGGGATGTGCTTACAAATGCTTACAGAAGAAATCATAGCAGTAAATAAGGCTCTCAAAATTGATTGTAAACAATACGATGAAAATGGAGAGGCTATTATGGTGGAAGGAAAGAATGGACTTTCGCCCATTGAAATTATCCCTAACGAATTAAAAATTGAAAAATAAAGCTAACTATTGGTCGCTATTGAAGCAAAAAATGTTGTTAAGAAAATGAAAAGTATAGAATATTTGTCAAAAGATGACTTGCAATTATAATATGCGGTAATAATAGGATTGTTATGAAGAAACTGTTCAATTGTGTATTTGTTTTGACATTATCAATTATATTGTTAACGTCATGTAAAGATAGTAGCACTGTCCAGTCCGCAGTTGCCCGATATGAGGCAGGTGAGATTACAGAAGATAGTCTAAAGTCGTTTTTATGGGATTCTGTTAATGTGGATGCGGCCATAGAATGGGCCGAAAAGCACAAGTCCGATAATATTATTGCAATGAAATTACTTGGTCGAGCATATATATTAGGAGAGGGGGTTAAACACAGTTTGGGAAAATCTAAAGTGTATTATTTTGCAGCGGCTAAGCAGGGCGATTCAGAAGCAACGAGGCTATTGGGCTGCGTCTACCTATATCCCGGCCAAGAAAAAATAGATTCTGCACGTTATTGGTTCGCAAAAGCGGCAGAACGCGGGGATGGCCAATCATATTACATGTTGAGTGAATTAGAAAGACAGTATAATGCATCTGTTGATTCCACTTTGGTGATTAGTTATTGGACGAAAGGTGCTCAACTAAATGACGCATCATGTTTAGCCTCTCTATCATACGCATATTACTTTGGTTGGGGCGTCGAGTGTAATAAGAAAAAAGCATTTATGATGCTTGATATGGCCGACGAAAATTTACTGGATGATAAGGGCCTTTTTTATCTAGCTTTGATGTACGAATTAGGAGAAGTTACTCGTCAGGATTTTAATACAGCTTTTAAGTTTTATAAAAAAGCCGCAAATAAAGGGAATGCAAGTGCCATGTGTAAACTTGGGAATTATTATGGATATGGTCAGGGTGTTGAACGGAATGATTCATTAGCTTTTATTGAATATCAAAAAGCCGCAAATATAGGGGATGCTCAGGGGCAAAGATGTGTGGCATATTGTTATTATTACGGGAAAGGAACTAAGCAGAATAAAGGGACTGCCTATCAATGGTTTGAAGTTGCAGCAAAAAATGGAGATGAAATTGCCATTAGATTCTGCAATGATCATAATATAACAATGTAGCGAGTTGGCGAATTACAAAACATAGACCGCGCGGACGATGATTGAGTCCATCGACCGTGCGGTCATCTTTAGATTGGGTTGATGGCGTGGACGCGATGAATCGCGTCCCTACTATCCATTTTGACGGCGCGAAGATATGTCGCAGCCCCGGCTTCCGGAGGGAGGTCGGGGCTGGCGTGGGAGCTGCGGGGAGGTTAGCCGTTGTAGTGGTCTTTGACGGCTTTCTTGAATTCTTCGAAGACGGGGTAGAAGTCGGAGAAAATGCTGTTGTCACCGGCGCATTTCTTGAGCACGTGGTGGAGCAGGCGGATGCCGACTACGAGTTCTTTGGCGTGTTTTTCGGAGATGTCGCCTTTTTCGTTGACTCTCTCAACCATGGCGGCGAGGTCGTGGTGGCCGCCGAAGTTGAAGTTCATGACTTCCTGAATTTTACAGTCGACTACTTCGGAGATGTTGAAGTGGTAGGAGCGTTTTTCTTTGTCGGATTTACAGTTGCAGTCCATAATATATAGTTTTAGAATTTTGTTGTTCTCTTGAATAACAACCGTTTATCGCGGATGGTTGCTCAAAAAGAGTTAAAAGAGGGCGTCGCATCGTTAATATCAGATTAGTGTCGGCCGGGACGCGGCAAATTGTTAAAATAATTTTATGGGCGGCATTTCTTAATTCAGATTAAGGTGATTATAACAATTGCTTGATATTTTCGTGGCGTTGCGATAAGGCGTTATGCTTTTCGGCGCTTTAGGTGGCAAAATTTGCCGAAATGCCGATAAATCGTATCTTTGAACATTACATATTACCAATCACAATAACTGTTTTATGAAAAAAATTCTATTACTCACATTTATGCTGGCATCCATGTCGTCGTTATGGGCGGCAGGATTCAAGACGCTCAATGTCGATCTTCGCGACGGTTCGAGCGTTGCCATCACACTGGCCGATGACCTCGCTATCAGTTTCGACACCGAGAATATGGTTGCCGAAAGCGCGGCTTCGGGCAAGGTCGAAATTTCTCGCAATGATATTGTCGGCATGAGCCACGGTTCTGACGCTGCTATCGGCAGTGTCGACGCCGACTCCCCCGAGATAGAGCAGGAGGGCCGAAAGATTGTTGTCAGCGGCGTTGCCGACGGCACGGAGGTAAGCATCTATCGACTCGACGGACGGCTTGCGGCCGCCGACGAGGTTGTCGACGGCCTCGTCGAGATATGCCTCGATTGCTTTGTTCCGGGCGTTTATATTGTGAAAATCAATGATATGTCGTTCAAAGTAGCAGTCAAGTAAGCATGAAAAGACAGTTTACAACGGGACTTCTGGCCATAGCCGGAGCAGCCGCAATCTTTGCCGGCATAAGCCGTATCGATCTGACCGGCGTATTGGGAAAAAGTATCGGCCGCATTTGGCTCGACGATACCGAGAAGATAACATATCAGAAAGATGACGCCGCTGCCGGCGATTATTCCCAGATGACCGTCAGAGAGAAAGACGGGACGGAAAAGACCTACAAGCTTTCGTAGATAACGAAAATGACGCCTGTCGAGGCTCTTCCCGAGAGTCCGCTGACTGTCACGATCACGCCTCACCACTATAATCTCGAATATACGGTCACCACGACCGAAGACGACACCTGGTTCACTGTTTTCGGCTGCCCGAAATCGAAGCTTGCCGGAGTTGATAAGCGCGAATGGTATATGGGCTACTGGGCTCAGTTCTACGAGGATGTCCATGCTTTTGCCGATTTCTGGGAAAAGACTGTTCCCGAGGTAGATAAGAAATCGATTCTCTACCATGCCGACGGAGCCCGCACGGAATGGTGGGATCAGGATTACCAGATAACTCCCGAGATGGACATGGTGTTCATTGTGATTCCGGCCAAATATACCGAAGACGACATCGTTATTGCCGCCGAACCGACGGTGATCGAATGGCGCACAAAGAAACTTGAGGTTGCGCAAGTCGATTATACGTTCACCTACGATCCGGCTCCGACATCAAACAAGGTTGAGGTAGGCGTGAAGAGCTCCGACCCGACAATTCCGTTCGCTGTTGCCATCTTCAACAAGAGCGAGGTCGACCAGAACGGCATTGAAAATACCGTTAGACTTCACCTTGCCACTCTCGAACAGCTTGCCTATTCAAACGGGTCGGGCGGATGGCCCTCGCTGACTAATTTCGGAGAAGGTTCGGCGCGCCGCTCCAATATCGATGTCGGCGATCAGTTCGTTGTCGCCGCCTTCGGATGTGAGATCGGCCAGCTTGTTACCAATATCCAGACATTCGATATCACCGTGCCTCCGGTTTCTCCGACCAGCAATGCTACTTTCGACGTCGCGGCCACTCGCCTTAGCGGCGCCGAGATGAGCCTCGACGTCAAGCCCTCCGATAAGTCGCTCCGCTGGATAGCCCTGATTGAAGAGGAAACGGCTTTCGCTTCGACGACAACCGAGATGTGGATTGCCAGGAAGCTCCAGTTTCTGACCCGCATGAACGGAAACCGCTGGACAACCGATACCGACCATATCCAGACCGGCGACGCCGTGATCAACAGCCACGACAATGTTATTGACGGCGTTTATTTCGACACAAAGAAAGAGTATCGCCTGATGGTGTTCGGCATCGACGAAGAGGGGGGACGCACGACCAATGTCTACACCCAGACGCTTTCGACCAAGAGTTCGGAAGCTCCCGACGAAGTTACTTTCGACATAAAGATTTCTGATTTCGATGAGGATCTTCAGCAATATACCGCCACGATCACTCCGTCGGACAATAATGTCAAATATGTCATTAACAATGTTTCGGCCGACAATTATTATGTCAAGACCAACGGACGCACCGACGAACAGATCATGCAGGATTTTGTCGATGTCAACGGCACGTATCTCACGCTATGTAGCGGCAAGCAGACAAAGAAATTTTCGATAAGCTCGGCTTTTGACTCCGATGCAGGAGCATGGGGACCCGGCAAGAACCGTCTTATGGTGTTCGCCTATGACGGCGAGATTCTCTCTAAGCTCTATATGCTGGAGATCAACGGTGTCAACGGTGAAGTAACCGTTATCCGACCCGAATAATCTTTGAAAAATATGCTGGAAGGCGCGGCCGCTACCTTATGGGGCGGTCGCGTTTGTTCAGAGTTCGCCTGAGGTGATGATCTGGCGTTTGATTTTGCTGAGGTGTTGTTCGGTTATGCCGAGATAAGAGGCTATAATCTTCGACGGAACGATACGGAAGATGGCTTTCCAGCGGGTGTTCAGCTCGGTTTTCAGCCGTCGGCCGTGATTGTCGGCAGACGAGTCTCCGGGCAGCCATTCGCCGTCGACGAGTCCCGAGAGTCGTTGTGTAAGCTGCAGCAGACGGCTCTTGGCGTCGCCGCTGAGCACCTGATTGCGGCATTCGTTGTAGAAAAGCTGGTTCTGGTGGGCGCTCATTACCCACAGGGCGAATTCGTGAGACCGCCGGAGCAGTCCGTCGAAGTAAGCCCGCGGAATGCGCAGCACCGTTGTCGGGCAGCAGGCCTCGAACCGGTAATATGAGGGCTCGCCGCTGTAGTAACAATGGAAAGAGATCAGCAAGGTTCCCGGCAGGGCGAATCCTACGGTCTTCTCTATATTCTTGTCCATATACGTGCCGCGGATGAGACCGTCTTTCACCACATATATGTCGGGGTTGAACTCTCCGGCATCGATCATCGGGCCGTAGGTGTCAAGGCTCACAGGCACGCCTCCGGCCAGAAATTCGTCGAGTACCTCGTGGCGCACGACGTATTTGGCCTCGAGTTCCAGAAGTTGCCGCAGGCTGTCGGCCGGTTCGTTCTCTTTCTTCATGTGAGCGTTTATTTGAGCCAAAAAATTAATAAAAAAATCGGAGAAACGGGTAATATCGGTTTCATTATATTGCAGGGCGGCGGCGTGGCATAATTCCGCAGGCCGGTGTCTGTGGGCCGGAAAAGGGTGAGGGCGGATGTCCGAACAATCCGGCGGCATGAGGCGTTTCAGAATGTAGACCGTAGATATTCGGATTATTAACCTAACAATAAAATTTTAAGCTATGGACAAAAAGAAATACGTATGTGAGGTGTGTGAATGGGTCTATGATCCCGAGATTGGAGATCCCGATAACGGTATTGCTCCCGGAACATCGTTTGCCGACCTTCCCGACGACTGGGTCTGTCCCGTCTGCGGTGTTGGCAAAGATGAGTTCAGCCCGGTAGACTGACAGTTTGAAAGAATAAAACAGCGGCGCATCACTGACCGATACGCCGCTGTTTTCGGTTGTCAGGGGAGTGTTATCAGGGCTTTTGTGCCGCGCGCGGAGGATGTCAGTGTGAAGTCTCCGCCGTGGAGGCGTGCGATCTGGCGGCTGAGGCAGAGACCTATTCCGCTGCCGCCCGGCTTGGTCGTGAAGAACGGCTGGAAGAGGTTCTGCATGACTTCGGGCGGAATACCGCGGCCGTTGTCGTCGATGCTGATGAAGGGATGGCCGCCGCTGGCCGACACGCTGACCTCTATGCGCGGCTCAGGCGCCGATGCGACAGCTTCGACGGCGTTGCGGAGCACGTTTGTCACCAGCCGGTTGAGCAGCCCGCGGTCGGCACTGAGCGTCATGCCGACGGGGAGAGTGTAGCTGATCGTGTCGTCGGGCAGTCCCGACTCTCTCAGAAAGATCATGAACGATCGGCGCAGCCCCGAGAAGAAGTCCTTGACGTCGATTTCCGTTGTCTGTGGGGCGGGCAGGTGGGTCAGTTCGTAGTATGATTCGAGGAAGCGGCTGATGCCCTCGCTCTCGTCGCTGATAAGTCCGACGGCCTCGGCGAAGTTCTCGCCCTGATAACGGGCCGGATTCTTTTTCATGTCGGCGCTGAGCGACACGACGGGAGCTATGGCGTTGCGCATTTCGTGGGTCATTATGCGCAGTATGCGGTCGTAATAGAGCTTGCGCGTCTCCAGTTCGAGGCGCGCTGAATTGTAAAGCCCGGTTATGCGCCGCATAGCCTGTGACATGCGGCTTATGCAGGGGTCGCCGCTCTCGGGGAAGCGTATTGTCGGGTCGTTCATCTCAAGCGCTTCGACGAATTCCGACATTGAGAAAATAAGCCGTCTGACGAGCCGCCACAGAGCCGCGACCGCCACTCCCGACGGAATGAGCAGAAGCACACCTGCGGCCCACGAGCCCGCGCGGAAGCAGAGCGCCGACAGAACCGCGAAGACAATACTGCCGGCAATGCATCCGAAGAAATTCAGTCGGAAGTGTCTCATTTCTTTTTCAGCTGGTTATAGAGAGTCTGGCGGTTTATGCCGAGCAGTTCGGCGGCGCGCGAGAGATTGCCGTTGCATCGGGCTACGACAGCGTCGATATGGGCCGCTTTGAGTTCGTCGAGAGTCATGGCCTGCTGCTTTTCCTCGCGCTCGCGGGCTTCGCGGGCGTCGGAGAGGATGGCGCGGTCGGCCCGCTCCGCGCGGTTTTTCGCTATGGCCGAGCTGAGCTTGGCTATGAGCCCGTCGTTGTTCCAGGGCTTGGTTATGAAATCGTCGGCGCCGCGCTTCATGGCCTCGACGGCGAGCGAGATGTCGCCGAAAGCCGTTATTAGGATGACGGCGGGAGGTCGGGGCATTTCCTTTATGCGCGCGAGCCAGAAGAGACCGTCGCTGCCGTCGAGGCGGCTGTTGTCGAAATTCATGTCGAGCAGAACTGCGTCGAAATCGCCCTTGGCCAGCAGTGTCGGCAGCAGCCGTGGGTCACCGATGGCCGTTATCGAGTCGAATTCGCTGTCGAGAACAAGCTTAAGCGAAACGCGCACTGCCCTGTTGTCATCGATAATAAGTATCTTCATGACGCAAAGTTACAGCTTAGCGCGCGTTCTGGGAAGTAAATTGCCGCGGAATCGGCGGGAAACGAGGGGGAGTGTCTAAAAATCATACGATTTCGGAGCCCTGACGTCTGTTTTTCGGGAAAACGGGCGGTGAAGGGCTCGGGGCGGCCCTATCTTCGCAGTGTCAAAACCAATCCGACACAATGAGACTTATAGCTCTGATAGCATTTTTTATCGTCGCCCGGCTGACGCAGGCAGGGATGACCCTCAACGACTGTCTTGTCTACGCCCGCGACCATGCCCACCGCAATATCGTCAACTCTATCGAGGTGAGGCAGGCGGCTGCCGACAGCCGTCTGGCCGCTTCGGCTCTGATGCCCGAGGTCGACCTCTCGGCGAGCGGCAATATGAGCTTCGGCCGAAATATCGACCCCGAGACCAACACCTACGACAACCGCAAGACGCTTTATTCGGGCTTCGGCCTCCAGATGACAATTCCGCTGTTCGACGGCCTTGTCGGCGTCAACAACCTCAGGGCGGCCAGGATCGGCAGGCTGCGTCGCGAAGAGGGCGCCCGGGCCGACGCCGACGAAATCTCGATCGAGGTGATAAAGGCGTTCTATAATGTGTCGTACTGCAAGGCAATGGTGGGGCAGATGGAGCAGCAGCTCGAGCGCGATCTGCGCAATCTCCGGGCTGTGGAAAAAGGTGTGGAACTCGGTTCTAAGAGCGGTGCCGACCTGGCCGAGGTCGAAGCTATCGTGGCGGCCGACCGCTATGAGCTGACCAATCAGAACAGCCTGCTGGAAAAGGCGTATCTCAGGCTGAAGAGCTGCATGGGGATGCCTCTGGACGACGGCACCGTGTCGGAACTGACCGAAGAGGAATATGAAGGTGAGGCAGACGCCGGTTTCGAGAACCCGCGCATTGCCGAGGCCCGGCTCGCACTTAAAGAGAGCCGCTATTATCTGAAAGCGGCCAAAGGACGGTTCTCGCCTGTGATATCGCTGAATATGGGGGTGTCGACATCGTATTACAGAATCTACGGCGACGGATATCAGACCCCGCGGTTCTCGCAGCAGTGGCGCGACAATATGGGGCGCTACGTAGGATTCACCGTAGGGGTGCCGCTCTTTACAGGCCTGTCGAGGATAAACGGCGTCAGGAAAGCCTCGCTCGAAGTGAGCCGCAGGGAGATTCTGCTCGACGAGGCCCGCTATGAGGCCGACCGCCAGAAAGCCGAGGCCCGGCTCGACCTCGAAAGCGCCGTCGAAGAGCTCTGCGCCGCCGAGGCGCGCGTCAGGGCTGAAGAGGCTGCCTACAGTGCCGTGCAGCGCAAGTTTGAGCTTGGCGGAGCGTCGGCAATCGACCTCTACACCTCGGGGGCGAAACTCGCCACGGCGCGGGCCAACTTCGAGGGGAAGCGTATACGCCGGATAATAAGCCGGATTATGTTAGGATATTATAACGGAGAGAAACTTATAAAGTAATGGATAAGGAGATAAAACCGAAAAACAGGTTTCTGAAGAAAGCCGCGGTGGCGATAGCCGGCGCCGCGATCATAGCGGCGGCGATATACGCGATAACACGGATTGGCGACAATACCTATAAGGCCGATGCCGACAGTGTCGCCATCGCCGAGGTCACGAGCGGAATCTTCAACGACTGCATCCGCCTTAACGGACGCGTCGAGACGGGCGTCACTGTCCAGGTGTCGGCTCTCGAAACGGGCATTGTCGACCGCAGATGGGTCGAAGAGGGTGCGATGGTGAAGGAAGGGGATATAATCCTGACGCTTCACAATCCTAACCTCCGCCAGCAGATTCTCGATTCTGAGTCGCAGCTCGCCGAAAAGCAGAACATGCTCCGCGACACCGAGCTGGCCATGGAGAAAGAGCGGCTTCAGGTGAGGCAGGACATTCTGTCGACGCGAACCGACTACAGCCGCAAGCAGCGCATAATGAAACAGCACGAACAGCTCTACAGGGAGAACCTCTGCTCGCGCGAGGAATATCTTCAGGCCCGCGAAGACTGCGAGCTGGCGCGTCGCAGTCTCGCGCTGCTTCAGGAGCGTCTCAGTCAGGATTCGCTCTACCGGCGCGAGCAGATAAGGATGATGCGCGAGAGCCTGCGCAATATGCAGGAAAATTTCAGCCTCGTCAGGCAGCGGGCCGACAATCTCAACGTCAGGGCGTCGCACTCCGGCCAGCTCGGCAACCTGACCGCCGAACTCGGCCAGAACATTGCCGCAGGCCAGCAGATAGGGCAGATAAACATTCTCGACGACTATAAGATAGCAGTGAAAATCGACGAGCATTACATCGACCGCGTCGAGCCGGGGCTGAAAGGGCGAATCGAGCGCAACGGCGCGAAATACGACGTTGTCGTCAGCAAGCTCTATCCCGAGGTTACCGACGGCACATTCCGGGCCGACCTCAGAATCGAGGGGGCGCGTCCGGAAAACATCAAGGTCGGGCAGACTTTCTATATCGACCTCCAGCTCGGCGAGCCGGCACGGGCGCTTCTGGTTCCGCGCGGCGCTTTCTTCCAGAGCACCGGAGGGAATAAGGTGTTCGTGGTCAGCAAAGACGGTTCGACAGCCACCCTGCGCGACATAAAGATCGGGCGCCAGAATCCGCAGTACTACGAGATTCTCGAAGGATTGACGGCCGGAGAGCGCATCATCACGAGCTCCTACAGGAATTTCGGCAACGCCAACAGAATAGTCCTGAAATAAACCAATTAACAACCGATAGACAATGAAACTTGAAATCAGCAATCTCGAGAAGATATTCCGCACCGATTCGGTCGAGACAGTGGCTCTCGACAAGGTGTCGTTCACAATCGCCGACGGCGACTATGTCGCGATAATGGGGCCTTCGGGCTGCGGAAAGTCGACCCTGCTCAACATTCTCGGTCTGCTCGACAACCCGACTTCGGGGAGTTACCGTCTCGACGGCGAGGAAGTCGCCAACCTCAGAGAGGCCGAGCGCACGGCCTGGCGTAAAGGACGCATCGGATTCATCTTCCAGTCGTTCAACCTGATAGAAGACATGAGCGTCCGCGACAATATAATGTTGCCGCTCAACAATCTCAATCTCGGCCGCGACGAGAAGAACCGCCGGGTCGACGAGGCCATGCGCCGCATGGGGATAAGCCACCGCAGCCGTCACTATCCGTCGCAGCTTTCGGGCGGTCAGCAGCAGAGGGTGGCGATTGCCCGCGCTATCGTAGGGCGCCCGGGGCTGATTCTCGCCGACGAACCAACGGGAAACCTCGATTCGAAAAATGGCGGCGAGGTGCTTCAGATTCTCGATGAGCTGCATCGCGACGGCGCGACGATAATAATGGTCACCCACTCGCAGCGCGATGCCTCGCAGGCCGATTATATCATCAATCTTTTCGACGGCCGGATAGTTGAAAGTCTGAACAACAAAATGTAATTGCAATGCTGAAATTCTTTGTCAACGACCTGAGGCGGAACCTTACAAAGCTGTTCTGCCTGACAATAGGACTGGCTATCGGGCTTCTGCTCGTGGCGAAAGCTTATATCGAACAGTCTTACGACAGCTTTATACCTGAAAACGGGAATGTATATGTTATTACGGAAAGTATCATCACTCACGGCGAGTTCATGGAATATCTCCAGACACCCGGGGCTATCGCGCCGGGGCTGAAGCGCTATGCGCCGCCGGTCGAGAGCGCCACCCGCTTTACACAGATAACCGGCGAACTGACCGTAAAGACTCCCGACGGACAGCTTTTCGATGCCGATGCTCTTATACTGGCCGACACCTGTGCGTTCGACGTTCTCCGTCAGCCCGTCATAAGCGGCAATCCGAAGGAGGCGCTCGCTGTCGAGAACCACTGCATGATTCCGCGCTCTCTGGCCGAGAAGATCGGCGGCGATGTCATCGGAACCACACTGTCGAGTCCCGAACTGAACGACAGCTATTCCGTGATGATCGACGGTATTTATGAAGATTTTCCTGTCAACTCGACATTCACCAACGCCATATATCTTTCGATGCCTTCGATCGGGAATTTCATGAACGACGGAACGGAAAACTGGGTCGGTAATGACCGTTACAAGAGCTATGTGCGCCTTGTCGACGGAGCGACCGCCGACGACGTGCGACCTTATATCGACCGTATGATACGGAAAGAGCTTCCCCCCGAGGCTATAGAGGTGTTCCATATGAATTTCGGGCTGATGCCGCTGACCGACGTCTATACCGCGCAGGAAAGTGTCAGGACAATGATATGGGTGCTCAGCATTCTGGCATTCATAATCCTCGTCAGTGCGTCGCTCAACTATCTCCTTATCGTGATCGGCCAGTTCGGCCGACGCAGCCGCGAGATGGCCGTGCGCAAATGCTACGGCACGGGCAACGCCGCCATATTCGGCCGCATAATGGGCGAGAGCCTGTTCTTTCTTGCTGTGGCTATAGTCCTCGCTGTGCTGATAGTGCTCTGCCTGTCCGACCAATGTGAGATGCTGCTCGGCTACAGCGTCTTTGATCTGCTTTCGAGCGGACGGGTGTGGCTCGTCGAAGGATGTGTTATTCTGGGTCTGCTTGTGATAACGGGCGTCGTTCCGGCGTGGATGTACTGCAAGACCCCTGTCTCGAACGTGTTCAGGCATAATCCGCGCAGGCGCCGGGTCTGGAAACTTGCGCTGCTTTCGGTTCAGTTCTTCGCCGCCGGTCTGCTGTTCTGTCTGCTCGTGCTCGTGTTCCGCCAGTATCGGATGATGAGCCACGGCGATATGGGCTACGACAGCGGGAATATCGCGTCGGTCTATCTGGGCACGATGCCCGATAATGAGCGCGGCGCTATGGTCGCCGAGTTGTCGAGTCTCGGCTGCGTCGACGCCGTGACGTCGGCCGATCAGGACTTTACCTATGGCGCTGCGGGCAATAACGTCTGGATTCACGACGATCCGCGCAAGGACAATCAGGTCAATGTGGCCGACATGTACTGGGCCAACGCCAATCTTTTCGACGTCATGGGGATGGAGTTCGTGCAGGGAGGCACGTTTAGGGAGAATGCCGATACGACCGTGAATCAGGTTATTGTCGAAGAACGGTTTATCGACGTCATGAAGACCCACTTCGGAGCCAAAGACGACAATATCGTTGGCAAGCGGTTCTGCATCACCGAACACAGCGGTGACGGCGGTTCGATAGAATTCACCATCTGCGGTGTCATAAAGGACATAAGGCGCGGCGGATATAACAACGACTATGCCGATCCGCGCGCGGGAGTGCTGTTTCCGGCAACCTCAGTGCGCCAGAACGTCTACGTCAGGTTCGGCGAGCTCACGCCCGAAACCCTCGCCGAGGCACAGAAGATTGTCGACAAATTCGGAAACAATAAATATCTTGTTCCCTATAAGACGCGCGTCGAGGCGCTGTCGGCCCCGGTCAAGCGTTTCGGGTTCTCGGTGATGGCGGCCGGTGTGGCTATACTTCTCATAGCTATAGTGGGCCTGATAGGCTATACGGCCGACGAGGTGCAGCGGCGCGCCAAAGAGATAGCCATCCGCAAGGTCAACGGCACGACCGTCGGGCAGATACTGCGGCTGTTCTGCCGCGACATTATGCGTGTAGCGGCGCCGTCGCTGCTCTGCGGAGGAATTGCCGCGGTGATAATCGGACGTAACTGGCTCTCGCAGTTCACCGAACAGGTCTCGCTGTCGCCCCTGGCCATGGCCGGCTGTCTCCTGATATTGCTCGCCCTGATAATTGCTGTAGTAGCGCTGAATGCCAGGCGTGTAGCCCGGAGCAACCCCGTCGATTACCTCCGCGCCGAATGACCGGCGCGGAGGGGCCGTTGTCTGGCAAAGATTGCTATCTTTGCGAAAAATAACCCGACTATAGGGCTTATAGGCCCTATATGCCCTATAATCAAAGACCATGCCCGAAACTTTCCTAAAACCAAAAGGTAACTATCGCGACTTAATCGCATTCCAAAAAACGGAATGTATCTACGATATCACCTATTTCTTTGCCCATAAATTCCTCGCGGTCGGTGACCGAACCATCGATCAGATGATTCAGGCTGCCCGCAGCGGCAGGCAGAATATTGCCGAAGGATGTCAGGCTGGCACGACATCATCTGAGACAGAGATCAAATTGCTTAATGTCGCGAAAGCAAGCCTTCACGAGCTTCTTCTAGATTATGAAGACTATCTTCGTGTAAGAAATCTGAATCTTTGGGATATTAACTCTGAAAAATCAGTCAGAACACGGAGAATTTGTGCAACCCGAAATGATTCGGCTTATTACAGAGAGGCTGTGAAAGTCAGGAGCGACGAGACTATATGCAATATCGCCATTACTCTGATCCATCAGGCCGACGTTCTGTTAAGGAACTATATAGACCGGCTTCAGGAGGATTTCCTGCGCCGGGGCGGCATAAAGGAGCAGATGTATCAGGCGCGCGTCAGCTACAGGCGACAATAAAGAAGGGGACGGCCGAACCGGCCGTCTCCTTCATCTTTTAAGATTTCTTTTCTGAAGGCGAGCTGCGACACTCCGCCGTTGGTGTTGTCGAAAATACTTCTGAACTCTACATTCTCCGGCCCTGCATAGACCTGAGACAACAGGTTGTGCACCTCTCCGAATTTGTAACTTGTCTTTAACATAGTTGTGTGTTATTTATAGTTGTCTGAGAAAATTACTCTGGCTCTGTCGGCTGCCAGCCGGCGCCGGCAAGAAGTTCCTCGACCACCACGGCATTGTTATGCGCGCGGTTGTGAGAGGAATAGAGCAGCGTCACTTTCGGCTTGTCGGCGATTGTCTGGAGCATGGCCTGAAACGCCGGATTGGCGTTGAGCTCGGCCTTGTAGCGACTGGCGAATTCGGGCCACAGGCTGTCAGGCGACGTGTGGAACCATTCCCGAAGTTCGGTCGACGGAGCGATCTCTTTGTCCCACAGATCGTAATGAAATGTCTCGTGCGACAGTCCCCTAGGCCACAGGCGGTCTATGTATATTCTGAATCCGTCGCCTGGAGAAGCGGCGTCGTAGGCGCGTTTTATGTCAATTTTGTGTTCCATAGCATATCTAAAACGAACCCAAGTCCCCGATAGTTCATTCGTCCAAAATATCGGCGTGTTGCGAACCGCGGCGCGGGGTCAGGCGTTGAGATTGTGATGCGCTTAATGTTTATGATAACGACATTTATGCTGCTCTGCGGATGTTCTGTCGCAGAGCGTGGATCAGAACGACATCAAACTATAACATATAAGGACATGAAAGAGATATATTTTGCCGGAGGATGTTTCTGGGGAACGGAACATTTCTTCTCACTGGTGCCCGGAGTGAAAGCTACCGAGGCCGGATATGCCAACAGCCTTACCGCCTCCCCTTCTTATCGCGAAGTGTGCACTGGTGCCACCGGGGCTGCCGAGACCGTCAGGGCGGTCTATGACCCCGAGGTTGTGTCACTGCCATTCCTTATCGATCTGTATTTCAAGACGATCGATCCGACTGCTCTGAACCGTCAGGGCAACGACGTCGGCACGCAGTATCGGACGGGGATATACTATAGCGATAGCGCCGACCGGGCGGTCATCGACGAGGCCGTCGACCGGCAGAGATCGCGGTATAACGGCCCGATAGCGGTGGAGATCAAGCCTCTGGAGAATTTCTATGCGGCTGAGGATTATCATCAGCAATATCTCGTGAAGAATCCGCGGGGATACTGCCATATCGATCCGGCCCTGATGAAGATGGCCGCGAAGGCCGAAGACCCGTCGCTGAAACATCCCGGTAAGACTGCCGGCCGATACAGCAAGCCGGCCGACGAGGAACTGCGGCGTCGGCTGACGCCCGAGCAGTATGCCGTTACGCAGCTCAGCGCTACCGAGCGGCCCTACGTTAACGAATATGACCGGGAATTCCGGCCCGGCATATATGTCGACATCACTACCGGGCAACCGCTGTTCGTATCGTCTGACAAGTTCGACTCCGGGTGTGGCTGGCCCGCGTTCAGCCGCCCCATATCGCCCGACGTGCTGACTGAGCACGCCGACAATTCCCATGGGATGCGGCGCGTCGAAGTGCGCAGCGCCGTCGGCGACGCCCATCTCGGTCACGTGTTCAACGACGGCCCGCGCTCGACCGGAGGACTGAGATACTGCATCAACAGCGCCGCCCTCCGCTTCATACCTGCCTCCGAGATGGCCGCCGAAGGCTACGGCGACTACCTCCCCCTTGTCGACGGCCGTTAGCCCGCCGACACATCGCGGCTTGCAAAATGGAGCTGTCGCAGTTCTTTATTGCAAAGTTAGATTGTGAAAACATTCAGATCAATAAGCTTATCACACACCAATAATTTTCTCATCCACGGATTATTGAACAAAAAAGCGATTGACAAGTTTATTCCGTTACTCGTCAATCGCTTTAATATTAATTATTTATGTCTTGGGTGCGGGCGATTTTTATATTAAAAAGAAAGTGGGGCGAACGGATGCAAGGCATGCCATGATTGATCAAAAGGTTTGGTAGATAACAAACATCATCTGTCAAGCATGATCTCCTACAGAATATCGCACTGCTTCCGGAGTGAATTTCTTACGGGCCATAGCCTGAAGGTTATCGGTTGTATCGCATTCATCCACAATCTCAACTCCGAGCATTGTCTCAATTACGTCTTCCATAGTCACAATGCCGCGCATACAGCCATATTCATCGGTTATTACCGAAATATGTTCTTTCTCCTGAAGCATTCTTTGCCATATGTCCGAGACTTTGGTATTCTCCATAAAGAATGGAATCGGACGCACAATGTCCTGTAACGGCACGGTAAACTTATCCTGTGTAAGCATTTCAAGCACATTCGCCCTGCGGACGTAACCGACGATGAATTCACGGCTTGTTTCAAAAACAGGAATGCGTGAGAAGGGCGCAAGGGTCTTGTTGTCGTAAAACTCCTTCATGGTAGTGTTGGTCGAGGCAGAGGCAACAACTACATAAGGTGTCATAATGTCCTCAGCTTTCACATTAGAGAGCTTTAGAAAATTCTGGATGACTTTGTTCTCTGCATCTTCGATAACGCCCTCGTCAGTACCTACATTGACCATTGCTGCAACTTCCTCTCGACTTACAGTCAAAGGTTGTATTTTAGGCGAAACGCAACGGGTGAGCAATTCCGAGAGCCACACAAGTGGATATGCTATGATTATCAGGACTTTGATAATCTTTGCAGATGACATGGCAAGAGTCCGCCAATATGATGCGCCTATTGTCTTCGGGATGATTTCCGATAACACGAGAATAAGCAATGTGAGAATGGCGGATATAATGCCAAAATAGGCTTCTCCGAATACCTTGACCGATTCTGATCCTACGCCAGCCGCGCCTATGGTATGCGCAACTGTATTGAGCGTCAGGATTGCTGCCACAGGACGGTCAATATTTGTTTTGTACTTCATCAGCAGAGATGCGGCCTTAATCCCTTGACTTTCTTTCATCGAGATAAATGATACTGGAGTAGATAGCAGCACGGCTTCAAGCACGGAGCAAAGAAAGGATACTCCAAGAGCTCCCAAAAGATATAATAATATGAGTGTCATGAATAGATGTATAAGTTAATACTGCCGGAGACATACGAAAATATCTTCGGTTGATATAGAGCGAGAGTCAACTTATACCGGATTATTCACGAAACACACAGTTAAGAATTCTTGCCGGTAGATGAAAAATGAGTTTCTGGATCTTTACATATAGGCAAACATGGGGCCTCGCGATATCTGACGCCAACGATAGTTCCGGCAGTTTCTCGGTAAATTGCGGCTGAGGCAGACTGCTGGCTACAACACAATATTCAATCTCCGGCTCTAATTCAACCTCAGGAGTCTCACAGCACTCTCCCTGAAGAGGAACAAGAAATAGAGTCAGAGTCGCTATTAAACATGATATTGTCGCAATGGCTCGCGTCATGGAGTCTTCATTCTATATTTATAACGCGCTTTAATGATTATTGTTGTAGTGAAGTTTCATGAGCCCATTACAATAGAGTAAAATAATGCATTTTTGGTTAATGCCATTCCCAGCAATATATGAACAATACATATGAGAACAGCTACAGTACCTGACAATTTTTTGTCATTTTGGCGGACGTATTTGACAGTCAGAATTGTGACCGTTCGCCATCTGTATATCTCAAGACCCCGAATAGCAAATCATTACTGATTCTGTTGACAAGCGCGGGACGTGCGATATCTCTACAACTGCGATAGCTGGCGGCAACCACCGCTCCCCCACAAATTCGCGGCTTGCACGCATATATTGTTGGTTCTCAAGCCCACAGCTATCGCAGTGGGATGAAGAAAATCCGCGCCTCACGGCGCTTGACGCGAATAGGCTGTTTGATGTGGTTATTCTGCAAAATTGTCAGGTACTGTAGTGCAAAATACAGCCCATCAAGATTAATAAATCCAAGGATATTCGTCTTCATTGAAAAGACGTCACCTTGCGAGATATTTATAAGTTACGTCGAGCGTAATGAAAAGTGGACAAACAAACCGCGACATCTGAGGTCATAAAACAACACGGGACAAACAAATTAAATTTTGCTTATCCCGTGTATCAGGTAAATATGAGATTATTTTTCTTTTAATACTCGTCCTCGTTGAAGAAGAAGTCTTCTTTGGAGGGGTAGTCGGGCCAGATGTCTTCGATTGATTCGTAGGTGTCGCCTTCGTCTTCGATTTCCTGAAGGTTTTCTATTACTTCGAGGGGGGCGCCGCTTCTCATGGCGTAGTCTATAAGCTCGTCTTTGGTGGCGGGCCAGGGCGCGTCTTCGAGCTTTGATGCTAATTCAAGTGTCCAATACATTGTTGTTGAGCATATTAAGTTGTGGGTTTCGCCTTTTCCGGCTAAAGCGGAGGCAAAAGTAGTTATTTTCTAATTGATAACAATGCCTCGGGACCTTTTTGCTGTTAAAAAAGGTGAATGTTGGAGGTGGGAGGCCTCAGGGCACGATGACTTTGGCCGATGAGATGCCGGTTGAGGCTATATATATGCCGGGAAGCAGGCTGATGGTGGCGGGGCCGTAGAGCCGGCATACGCGGCGTCCGTCGATGGCGTAGATGTCGACAGGGGTGTCGCCGCTGTAGCAGAGGTGGCCGGGGTATGTGGAGATCGCAGGAACACAGGCTCCGCCGACGGTCTCGATGGCGTTGTCGGGGCCGTCGAGTGTTCGCAGTCCGCGGGCTATCGATGGTAGGGACATTCCTTCGGGACTTGTGGCGCTGACGCTGAAGGCGTAGAGGGTCATAGGCTCGAGCCCGGTCACTTTGGCGCTGAGGGCGTCGCCGGCATCGTAGGGGGCGAAGCCTTTGACAGGGGTGTTGTTGACAGTGGCGCCTGTTGTTATGGTAACGTCGTCGATGGCCACTGCGGCGCCTTGTTTACCCTGGAAGGTTATGGCGATGCTGCGGGTGTCGTCGGGAAGTGCCTCGAAGACAGCGGTATGGCCCTGACGGTTGTCGTCGGGATAGTCCAGTGGCAGAATGGCGTAGGTTCTCCATTGTCCGATGGCGTCGAGAAGCTTGACAGTCAGCGATGATTCGGCTCCTTCGGCTCCGGCTGCGCAGCGATACCAGAAGCTGAGTGAGCTTGTCGGTGCTTCGGGCGTTGTCAGGGTGTTTTCGTCGGCTGTCAGCTTGAGCGACGGCGATTCGGCTCCGAAATATCCCTGCGATGCGTAGGTCGCTGTTGAGGTTGATTTCCATCCCTCGGGAAGTTTCGACAGGCCGCCAGTGAAGTCGGCTGTTGTCTCGCTGCCTCCGCTGTATTCTTTCTTGACTACGCTAAGCCGGTAGGCTGTTGCGCCGTCGAGCGGGAGCCATGAGGCGGTGAAACTGTCAGCCGTTATGTCGGTGGCTTCGTTGGTCTCTGCGGTGAGCATGGTTATCGATGTCGCTTTGGTCGAGAAGGCAATGGGCTGCGAGGGCTCGCTGTCGATAACTCCGCCGATGGCTGTTACCGTGTAGCTGTAGTCGCTTAGAGGTTCGAGTCCGTCAACCGTAAGTTCGGTAGCGCCTTTTGTCGTGACTTCGTTGCAGGCGTCGACCGGCACGAGGCCGCCCGCCGAGCTGGTTGTGTAGACGCTGACACGGTAGTCGGTGGCGTCGTCGGCAGCCTGCCAGCTCAGGCGCACCGATCTGTCGGTTATGTCGGTCGCATCGTTGGCTTTGACTGCGTCGACTGATTTGCCTCCGCCGGCAACGTCGAATGTTATGTTGCCGTCGGCGTCTTCGGCGATGTTCGTCAGCGGCAGGCCGGGACGGATGCCGCTCCATGAGCGCATCGAGGGTGTCGTGTCGTCGGTAAACGATGTAACGTTAGAAGTGCCGGGGAAGCAGTCGCCGTCGCGCGATGATTCGGTGCGGCGGTTGTCGGCTTCCTCGATGTCGACATACTGGTGGGATGAGGTATTGTTGACCGTGTTTCTCTCCCAGACCGAGGACTCATAGTCGATATGCCATACGAGCATTCCTTCGCCCGGAATATAGGCGTCCCATCCTTCGCGGCGCCGGTTTTCAAAGAGGAAGAATTCGTTTTCGTCGCCTGTGGCAACCATCAGTGCGGTGTTTTCGCTGATAGGCGGGAGGCTGACAGTGGTTGCGCCGCGAACCTGGCGCGGAGTCATCCATCCGAGGGCATTGCGCTCGAACGAGGAATAGAGCGGGGGGGTGCGCCCTATGTTGTTGTAGGGGCCGTAGTCGAGGGCGCTCCAGGTGCCGGGGGTGAACGATGACGTGTAGCTTGTTGCGTAGAGGTCGGGAAGGCCTATGACGTGGCTGAACTCGTGGCAGAAAGTGCCGACGCCGTCGGGGTGGTTGTCCACGACTTCGTTGGTGCAGCCGTAGGTGTCGATCTTCACGCCGTCGAGCGTCAGTGATTTTCCGGCCGACGACAGGGAGTAGGAGTGGGGCCAGACGGTATTGGCTCCCGCGCCTGTCGCTTCGCCTCCGCCGGCATAGAACACGAATACGTTGTCGACGACACCGTCGCCGTTGCGGTCATATTCCCGGAAGTCGATTTCGTCGTCGAGGGCACGGCAGGCTTCGATAACCATTTCTTCGGGGGCCTGATCGTTGCCGTAGAAGTCGTTTGCTCCGTAATAGCTGCGCGAGTGGGCGAGCTTTACGGGGCCGTAGAGGTCGAATTGAGGCACGAATTTACCGGCACTGTTTTCGATAAACCAGTCGCGGGCCGACCCTGTGCCTCCGTAGGTGGGATCGCAGAAGTCCTTCTCGTTGAGCATCGAGTTGAAATAGCTGTGAGGGTCGGGATAGACAAACCTGTAGTCGTCGTATTCGACAAGAATAACGATCGCTTTCTGGTCGCCCATCACCGGGAACGATGCTCCCGGAAAGAGTCCTGTGTGGGCGCGGCGCGGGCCGTTGTCGGTCCTTGCGTCGAGAGCGCGAAGCATTGCCGGAGTCGACAGCTTGGCCAGCATCTCGCGGTCGGTTGCGGTGCGGCGTGCCGGGTCGGCCGCAATGAGGCCGGTCGACACGGGTAGTCCTTTGGCATCAGGACGCGCGTAGTAGAATGCCGGATCTCCCGGGGTCTGGGTCAGCAGAAGGGTGTCGACGGTTGTGTAGAAATGGCGGTGTTCGTCGCCGAAAAGCCGTACTGTCAGGGTTGAGCCGTCAGGCTGTTCTACAGTGAAAGGTGTCCGGCGTGCAGGTACTGCTAAGGCTGCGACGGCGGTAGCGGCTAAAAGAACCGAAGCGGATAGACGTGAGATGTTCATTTGTCGGTGTTGTCTGTCAATATTTTTTGTGACGGCAAATATAACTAAAAATAAAGCTCCTGCGTCAGTTCAGGAGCGATAAGAACGGCAAAATGCCTCAGATTGGTATGTTTTTCGAAAGTGTGGACTCTGTCAGGCTATCAGAGCGGGTATGTCGGCAATTGAGTCGACGATGGCGTCGGGGCCGGCTGAAAGCAGCTCGCGGGCGCTGTCGGCGCCACGTGAGAATGCTATTGTGGCACAACCGGCGTTGCGGCCCATTTCTATATCGTGAAGTGCATCCCCTACGATAATGGCTTCTTCGGGATCTACACCGAGCTCGTTAAGTGCCTCAAGCGCCATATCGGGGGCCGGTTTGCCGCGCTTGACCGAGTCGAAGGTCACTGCAGCTTCGACAATGTCAGACAGGCCCCATGATTCGATAATAAGATTCAGATCTCCGGCGCGCCGGTTTCCTGTAAGTCCGATCTTTATGCGTCGGCGCCGCAGCTCGTCGAGTGTCTCGCTTACCCCTCCGAAAAAACGGCGAGGGCGCTCGAGCGCCAATCTCAGAGCCTGACGGTGAAACAATTCGACCGCCTCGTCTACCATGACCTCGTTCGACATGTCGGAAAACACGTAGAAGCTGTCGCGGGTGTTCATGCCCAGAAGGGCCTTGACAAGATCCCTGTCGGGCTCAGGCTGCCCAAGCTGGCTCATGGCGTAAAGCTTCGATTCGATTATGTCCGAGGCCGTGTCGGCGATTGTGGCGTCGAAGTCGAAGATGACAGCTCTTATGTTTCTGAATATCGGGGTTTGCGGCATTGTCGCGTCTTTGAATGTGATGATGAAGAGAGTGGACGATACAAAGGTAACCGTTGCCTGACATTCCGACTAATGAGTAAGCTTTTTGTAACTGAATATTAACCGAGCTGTCACGCGTGACGTCTGATTTGCGGCGTTGCGCTAATTTTGTTAATTTTGTGGCTGCAACCTGCGTTTTCAGGGCAACAGCATGCCCTGTCGGAGCGTTATTACAATAAAGAAAAAGTAAAACAACGCAATGAATATTCTGTCGATAACAGGGGCCCTCTTCTCTCTGGTCTCGCTCATATTGATGTTCGTCCAGTGGCGGTGGACGGCAGTGGTGGCCTTCGTCGGGCTGTTGCTGACGGTTCTCGGCTCGTCGGGCTTTGCCGGGGCTATGCTGCCGTTGTTCTGGGGCTTTGCCGCGCTGGTTGTGGTCGGCCTTAACTTTATGCTTCCGCGCGAAGTCGTCGCCTCGCGTCTTGGCGTCGGTTATATCGGACTCGGAGGCCTGACTGGCCTTGTGCTCGGATATTTGATTTCGGTCAACGTAATGGTTATCGGAGCCGTAGTCGGCATCGTCCTCGGCGGACTCGCGTTCAGCATGACGCCTTCGGGGCGCCATCTCGATTTCCCCTCGGCCCGTTTTTTGCAGTATTTGTGTGCCAAAGGCCTTCCCTCCGCCGTCGTGCTCTCGATGGCCGGATATGTGGCCATAATCCTTATTGAAGAATATGCGCGTTAAGATAATAGCTGTCGTAGCGGCCCTGATGGCAGTCTTCGCCCTATCGGCTCAGGACGCTGATCAGAAACAGGAACTCCTGCCGGGACTGAAGCGCACGCGCCCCGACATGGAGCAGATAAAGCGTGAGATAAACGATCCTCAGTCCCCTTATTATTATCCCCGTCTGATGGAAGAATATCAGCGCAACGACACGCTGATGAAACTCGACAAGTTCCGCCATCTCTATCTCGGCTATCTCTTTCAGGAGGATTATACTCCCTATCGTTCCAGCGAACATCCGCTGGCCTATACTGCTCCCGACGCTCCGACCCGCGAAGACTGCAACGAGATCATCGAGAAAGCCCGTGAGGCTTTGGCCGACAATCCGTTCGACCTGCGCCAGATGATGCTGATGATCAATGCTCTGCGCACACGCGGCAACAACGCTCTGGCGTCGATATGGCAGTATAAGCTCAACTGGATTCTCATGGCCATAGTGTCGACCGGCACCGGCCTCGACGAAGAAAACGCCTGGGTTGTCATCGAGCCGCAGCATGAATATGTTCTGCTCAATATGCTCGACTATCTTGTCGACGACCACGTGTTCTATGATCCCGGCTACGAATATATAACCGTCACCGATGCCGACGGCCGCAAGCTCGGCGGATATTATTTCGACATACGCAACCTTCTTGAGGAATATTACCGCAAGCATCCCGAAGAGGTTGAATGATTTTTTCCAATGCAATGACCCGCAACGACTTTGAGATTATGGCTCCCGTCGGGAGCCGCGAATCGCTCCATGCCGCTCTGAAAGCCGGCGCCGACGCTATTTATTTCGGTGTCGAGGGGCTGAATATGCGCGCACGCTCAAGCGCCAATTTCACAATCGACGATCTCCGCGAAATCGCCTCTCTCTGCCGCGAGGCCGGAGTTAAAACCTATCTGACGGTCAACACAGTCATCTACGACAGCGAGACCGAGCTTCTCGGACGTATACTCGACGCCGCTGCCGAAGCCGGCATCTCGGCTATTATCGCCAGTGACATAGCCGCCATCCGGGCCGCCCGGAGTCGCGGTCTGGAGGTGCACATCTCGACTCAGGTCAACATAACCAATCTCGAAGCTGTCGAGTTTTATTCGCAGTGGGCCGACACCATGGTGCTCGCCCGCGAGCTGAATCTCGATCAGGTGCGCGCCATCAGCGACGGCATTGCCTCGCGCGACATCCGCGGCCCCCACGGCCGGCTTGTGGCCCTCGAGATGTTCTGCCACGGCGCGCTCTGCATGGCTGTCAGCGGCAAGTGCTATCTGAGCCTCCACGAGATGAATTCGAGCGCCAACCGGGGCGCCTGCACTCAGATTTGTCGGCGCGGCTACACCGTCACCGACCGTGAGACCGGCGACAGTCTCGACATCGAGAATCAGTATATCATGTCGCCGCGTGACCTCAAGACAATCGGCTTCCTCGACCGCATGGTCGACGCCGGAGTGACGGTGTTCAAGATTGAGGGACGTGCCAGGGGGCCCGAGTATGTCATGACCGTCGTGTCGGCCTACGACGAAGCACTGCGCGCCATCTGCGACGGCACGTTCACGCCCGAACGCATCGCCGCGTGGGATGAAAACCTCACCAAGGTCTTCAACCGAGGCTTCTGGAACGGATATTATCTCGGCCAGCGTCTCGGCGAATGGTCGGAGAAATATGGGTCGAGCGCCACGCGCACCAAGCGTTATGCCGCCAAGGCTGTGCGCTACTATCCGCGTCTCGGCGTAGGCGAGTTCATGCTTGAGGCCGGCGAACTTCGTCCCGGCGACGAGATTGTCATCACCGGGCCTAAGACCGGCGCCATCATAACGGAGGTTGAGCAGATTCGTCTCGACCGCGACCCCGTCGAGAAGGCTATCAAAGGTCAGGCATTCAGCATTCCCGTGCCCGAGAAAGTGCGTCCCGGCGACCGTCTCTATATCTGGGACAAAAAATGAGAATATAGCGGTTCTATGCCGTGGTAATTGGTAATTGCGACTTTTCAATGAAGCAGACCTCCTTATATATTTTGACAAGTCTGTTGCTTGTATTATCTTTTCTTTTCCCATTATATTCATGGGGAAATACCTCATTGACAAAGAGCGACAGCGACACCATTTCATATCTGGTCGGATTCTATATCACCAGCAATCTTTACGAAGCTCAATCCGATGATACCACTCTGAAACGCCGCGTCACCCATCTGTACGATGAAAGAGATTTTTCTGAATTTTTCAAAGGTATCTCGGAATTTGACCTCTCGGATTATGTCTGCCGAGACCCTGAGTTTCATAAAAATTACCAGTACGGTTTGCTTGAAGGACGATGGCTATACGACAAACTGTCGAACATACTAATAGTAGCTCCGACAGGCTCCCCCAATGGCTCCCTTGATATAGCTATATCCTTACTTGAAGATTTTTATCACGGGAAATGTGACCTTTCCGAAGCTGCTTTATCAGAGGAAGAACTGTCGCTACATGATATTCTCTGTCCGAGACATTATGCATACTCAGAAGGAAAGAGAATTACCAGGGCATGGGTCTGCAAATGTCTTTCTGTAATTGACCAGCCCGAATACATAACATCAGCCCCGGCGTTTATCAGAGGTGTAACCGATTATCTTAAATCAGGTCGGTATTTGATCTCACCATACGAAGCGGGCCAATGGGCTATAAGAGGCGCGATGTCTGCTGATATATATGGCGGATTAGCGCCTTGTTGTATATCCTGGAACAAAGATATGTTTATAAAGGGCGCAAAGTTAGCTTTTGGACTCGAACCGTCTGTTGTCGGTCCGACAGATGAAACTGTCCTAAAACGAATTATTAAAAAATATGCTCCTGATAAAAGTAGAGCGGCGGAACTAAGCATTGAAGAATAAGCCTACATTGGATATGATGAAGCCGACGCGACGCTTGCTGACCGATTTTGTGTTTAATGAACTTACTTGACTGTCAGCTTGTTCTGACTGTAAAGAAATATTCGTGCTAAAGTTTGCAACAGGAGGTCAAAAGTCGTAACTTTGCATAAAATTTACACATTATATTCATTAAATGGCAAGACCCATTCGAAATACTCCGGTTCTCTACGGGAAGGATGCTGAACGCTTTCTTGCCGATATATCTCATCTTCCGCCGGCTGAAGAACGCCGCCGGGAGCGCGCCCGTATAGAAAAGAGCGTGGATGACTTCATGGAGCTTGTAGCCTCATTCAAAGGTATAGAAAATAATGGCTCTTCTGATCCCGTTTACCCGAATTAACAGCGGGCTTCCATTGCTTTCCTTCGATTGCGGCGACCCTGACTTAAATGAATTCCTAAGCTCGGACGCCCTTAAATGGCAAAAGGATTTGCTGGCAGTAACTTATTGTCTTGAAAATGGAGAGGATATCGCTCTATATTTCAGCCTTTCAAACGACAAGATTTCGGCCAACATGCTCCCGAGAAGTTTTTGGCGGAAAATAAAGAAAAAATTTCCTCATAATAAGCATCGCAATGACTATCCGGCCGTAAAAATAACTGTCGCTTAAATCTCTCTCATAAAACAGTGCTATTCAGTATATTATAAGGAAATCTCCAAATAAGCATATTTAAATATGCTTATTTGGAGATTTCCTTTGACTCTATAATCCATATTCAGATTTAGTTTGATTAATTGTATTCTTTCCAACAACATAGGCATAACAAGCCACCGGCATAAAATGAATGTTTTTCCCATTCAGACTCTTAACGCCACTTAACGTAGTTGTAGTAACTAATGCGTTGTGCATTAGATTTTTGTCCATAAAGTAATTAAGTGATTTGAGATTTCCAGGATTATTGTAAAAAGCATCAGACCATTTAATTTCCACAGCCCAAAACGGTTTCTGCCTGGCAATATCAAGTCCGACAATGTCAACTTCACCCTGGGCCTTCCCCTGACGCCAATTAGCATATCTGATTTCATTACCCTGACGTGGAAACCATTGAGCATATACGGCAGTTTCTACCATATCACCTATTTCAGGGTTATTTTCATTGATTGGTTCGAACAAAGCGCATCTCAAAGACGGATTAGTAAGATATATCTTGAACTGTGTCTCTCGTTGATAACTTTTTGCGGTATCATCAGTGCGCCGGACAACTTTGATAAGGAATGCCGCCTCAAGATAGTTTACATATTTCTTCAACGTTACCTTCTGCACGCCGGATTCTTTTGACAAACTTTCATAAGAGAACTGTGCGCCTGAATGATAGGCAATCATAGTGAACAAGGAATTTAGTTCCTGAACATCATTTATACCGTATAAACTTGGTAAATCTCTTAACAACACTTTATCTATGATATCATGTCGTATAAATTGGCCTGGATTCTCGCGTATTTTATCTGAAAATACGACTTCAGGATATCCACCATAATTTATATAATCGATGAATAATTCATTAAGCTTGTTTATGTCTAGACACGAATATATACTTGTCGGTGAATTAGCCCAATCATGGCTTATAGGAATCATGATATTAGAATACTCTTTCAGATGGATATATTCATAGAACGTAAGAGGGGGTAAATTAAAATCTGTAAATCTACCAGCTCCGCTCTCATCACTTCGTTTCTTTAATTCAGCCGCAGCCGATCCCGATGCAATGAACTTTGTATTTCGGTAGGTATCCACCATTGATTTAAGTTCAACCTCCCAATTCTTCAAATACTGTATCTCATCATAAAACACATACAGATTCTCCTTAAGAGGATCTTTGCTCAAGGTATCACAAGCTAAACGGAACAGTTGTTCCAGCAATATTTTATTATATATTGGAGTTTCGACGGAAATGTAAATGATATTGTGAGGTGAAACACCTTCATCAATAAGCTTCTGTATGCTGTGATGCATCATTACCGTTTTTCCGACACGACGTGGTCCCATTAAAATTACAGCTCTACGGGGATTTGTTGACTTTACTAATGGATAAAATATATTAAGGTATAACCGTGGAGACATACTTGAATAATCTGAAGGAACTGAACCCTCAGTCCACCACGGATTTTCAACTTTCATTCTACCTATGATCTGCTTTTCTAATAATGGCGTATACTCCATGTTGATTTAACTTATTGGCACAAATATACAAATTCTTTGCAATATAAATATAATAAAATATGCTTATATTTACAGTTTATCTACACATAAGCAGATATACCATGAAATATGTTGCTTATAATGTCATTTAGTTTAGAGAACCTTTAGTCGAGATGCTGTGCTGTTTGTAGTAATTGCTCAGAGCGCCCTATGATGTTTTAATCCCTGAACCCTTCGCATAATTTAAATTGTGTCTGCCTGATACATACGGATTTTACCAGTTTTCTATCGGTGTATTTGTCCGATATTTGTGGCGTGTCCGAGAACAATTAGTGGCAATACCCTCGGAACAGAAAGCCGATTTAGACGGCGAGTTCCTGACGGCAATCGCCGAGCAACCCAACGAGATTTTGAAGTGTGCCATGTATCTGTTCCTCGGCAATCTTGATGGCGCAACCCAATACGTTAGTTTCGCGAATCGGAACTTAGCGACCGTCGGTCATAGGCCGGTGCGCAGTCGGCTAAGTCGAAAGTTACCGCCCGCAATTCGCCCAGTCATGCGGAGGGAGTGGCAGCGACAACTCACTACCATGGGGACGCAATCCGGATGAAGATGTCCGCCGCTTCGCCTACCGCTGCATGATGCAACTCACAAGATACTGAGACTGTCTTAACCGAATTGGGTTTTGGGGCTTTGGAGTTTTGGAATCTTTCCTCCTGAAGATTCCTCAGCTGCAATAAAATGTTATTTGTGTCCGACAGTCAAATCTCACAAAATTGATTATCTTTGTAATTAGGAAACATCTTAGCTAAATCATAAATACCCAATATCATCCAACTTATATATTATATAGTTAAGATATAGTTGAATATATTCAATATTATTGCTAATTAATTGGACAATTTTTTATTATGAGAAAACTATTTTTGACTTTTTTGTTTTTGACAAAAGAACTTATTACATATGCCCAATCCGTCTATATGCATGAGGCGCAGGAAGATAATGGAGAACTTGATTTTGAAACATTTCTACAATCTCTAGTGATAATCATTCCAGGATTTTTAATATGGCTCCTTATATCTTCCTACATAAAAGACAATAAGATAAAAAAGGGACAAGCAATAAGACAATTAAAAAAGCAGAAAGAGGATGAGAGAGAACGACAGTATCAACGTGATAGTGAGAATTTTCGTGCTAAACTGAATTGCACAAACTTTATCTATATCAATGGACATAAAGCTGTTGATTTGGGCTTACAATCAAGCATATTATGGGGCGTTGAAAATATTGGGGCTGAAAACAATATGGAAGTCGGTGATATATATGGATGGGGAGATTGTGAGAAAATTAATATTAATGAGACATATCTCAGAACATGGTCAAACCGCTGCGCAATTAAGTTAGTGTCAGACGAAGAGTATGAAGATATCAAGTACGATTATGATGCTGCTATAAAAATAAGAGGGGCTATGTGGAGAACTCCAACAGAGATGCATTTTATTGAATTGCAAAATGATTGCAAATGGGAATATATTGATAATTTTGGAATAGTTGGATGGAAAGTGACTGGGCCTAATGGGAATTTTATTTTTTTTCCAATCAAATACAAATGGCATAATCATGAAAGTCGATCATGGAAAAATTTGTACGATATGATATTATTAACCACTTCCTTCCCAAAAGAAGATAATATCATAGCTACTGAAGTTGGTTTATCAAAAAAAGCTATTTTTTATGACATTAATGGTTCTTCTCATAATATAATTATTCGAAATCGTGTCAATTGTGGTTATATACGCCCAATAGCATTTAGGTCCATTGATGTTAAATCAGATATAGAATTGGCATTATGTTATCTTAGAGGAACGAATGTTAAAAAAGACACCAATAGGGCCGTCCATATTTTATATGATGCTTCCGAAAGGAATGATGCAGAAGCACAGCGAATCTTAGGTTTACTTTATCTTAAAGGACAAGATATTGGAAGAAATCTAAAACGGGCTTTGTCATTATTGAGATTGTCTGGGACACAAGGGGATGTCCAAGCATTACATTTTTTGGGTGACTATTATCAACATGAAAAAAATAAAGACAGAGACATGGCATTGGCCATTTTATATTATACAAAGGCTGGGAATCTCAAAGATGTAAAATCTATTTTGTCGCTTATAGAGTTATTCCTGCAAAAGGAGAATAAAGACTTTTTTGGAAATGAACAATTTAATGTATTTGTAGAAGGGATACGAATGGGGATAATAGAAGTATCTCGAATCACTGAGGTCTGGCTCAAAGGAGAAGACCATGCAGATTCAGACGGCGTAGCCTTATATAGTTCCAACGGATTAAGATTAGTTGGAACTATAGCTGATAGAATCAATCCCGGGAGCTCATATAATGGTCATGTGGTAAGCGAAAGTATGTCATCTAAAACAATTGAATCATATGAAATTAAAATGGGAACGCGAGTAATCGGGCAGTACGCTTTTGAGAGATGTTGGAAATTAGCAAATATTAAAATCCCTACTACGGTTAATTTTATTGGTGCTTATGCATTTATTGGATGTACTATGCTAGATTCAGTTGTATTGCCAAACTCTTTGGTATATATTGGGGATAGGGCTTTTGACTGTGATGACCATGCTAAAATTCAATGCACTGTACACAGACAAAAGCCCATTAAAATATATTTGCCAAGTTCTGTTGAAATAATTGAAGGTAATCCTTTCTGCTATAAATCCATTATAAATAATTGGAATCCTCGTTTTAAGGTTATTGACAATGTATTATTTAGTGCAAATGGAAAAATTCTCATATCTTATTGTTCATCTGAAGTTGAATACACGGTTCCCTCTAGTGTAAAGGAGATAGGTAAAGGTGCATTTAGGAATACGCCGATAAAAATAATTCATTTGCCTGATAGTTTGGAAATAATAAATGAATCTGCTTTTGAGAATTCAGGAATAAAAGAAATAAAATTTCCGAGTTCCTTAAAAGAAATAAGAGCGAAAGCTTTTGATTCATGCAATTTTAGAGATGGAAAATTAGTCCTTCCATCTAACATAGAGACTATTGATTTTGAAGCATTCCAATTTACTTGGTCTGTTAAAATAATAAGAGTGCCAAAAGGAAGAATTGAACACTATAAATACATTCTACCAGAATGGGTGACTGAACAGATTGTAGATGATGAGACTTTATATGAAAATGGATTATATCTCAATCTTGAACGAAATGAGATAATCTCATCATACGATATAAGTAATATTGTAGTAATTCCTAAGGGAATTACTACAATTAGAAATAATGCATTTGTTGGAATCTACAACATAGAGATCATATGTTTCCCTAAATCATTAATAAACTTTTCGGCACACATGTTTGATGATGAAGTAAATATTGGTAAGATAAATGTGCCAATTGGTTATAAAGATTATTTTGCTTCCAAACTTTCTGATTTTGAAGACATCATAGAAGAAATTGAGTAATATGAATACATCAACAATTTCTTCAACGAGGACGAGTATTGATATAAAATCTGCCCGATTTTAAGATCTAAGCAACAATATACAGGCGATTGGCAAGCGGCAAAATAAACTTGTCAATCGCTTTTTGTATCCTTTTACCGCAAAATAAACTTTTCTATTTTCAAGCATTTAAATCGCCCGAAATTTGTTAACTTGCCTATTTTTTCACGGAATCTCAGTCGTATTCCAGTTGGAATGAGCTCATTAGTAGTCCAGTTGAAATTCCAGACTGGAATATCAATAAGATGGCAATGGATTGACGGAATGCCGGGACAGTTTCTTTGTCCAAATTCCGACCAAACTCAGAGACGAGCTATTGAAGATTGACCGTCTTCGCCAAAAATCGGACGTTTCGCTGTCAGCAACAAATATCGTTGTCAGCCCGCACATTGGGGAACAAAAGCGATGGATTTTATCAAACTCTGGATGGTGACCGACAACAAAACCGGATGCTGCTTTCTCACTGTCGACGCCTACCCCTCGGCAGTTCCCTTCTATCGGAAAAACGGGTTCAGTTTTTTGGGAAGTCCCGAAGAAGAGCGCTACAAAGCCTATCTCAGAGACCATAATCGGACCGACACTATTGCAATGTATTTCTTTCTAAAGACCATAATCGAATAAGCGGACATCGCATGGCATCGGCTTTCTTATGTCGGTTTTGACTAACGTCGGCTACGACACTTTGCATCCCTACAATCATGCGGGAAAACTTTCGGTGATCGCCTTATTTTTAATTATTTGGCGGACGCGATTAATCGCGTCCCTACAATCGGGTCCGGCGCGCGGGGATTATTCGCTGGCGGGGAGGTAGAGGCCGGTTTTTTCCTGGAGGCCGTGCAGGAGGTTCATGACGTGGACTGCCTGCGAGGCCTGTCCTTTCAGCAGACCGTCGATGGCGGCGCTGACGCGTATACCGTTTTCGCAGGCTGAATAGTTGACGAGACATTTCGCTGTCGTCGCCACGTCGTCGGCCATAGGCTGGCGCGATACGATGTGGGTCAGGTTGTGGTCGCCGAAAAAGTCGCGTGCCAGGCGGTCGATTTCGTCGACGGCTACGGAACATGGAACGTCGGTTGTCACGACTGTGCCGCGGCGCCACTGACCTTTTCGCCTTTCGATGATTATCTCGCCGTCGAAACTCGACTGCAGAGCGCGCAGGGCGTCGCCGATCTCGGCAGCTGTCCCGTGAGGCAGCTCGCTGTCGAGCATCCCTTTTTCGACTGTGACTTTCAGCGGCCCTTTCAGCATGAGATTCGCTGCCAGTGGAAGCAGAGGGGTTGCGACTGCGGTCGCTTCGGCCGAAGGAATGAAAGCATGGCGGGCTCCGCGCACCAGTGGTTTGCGGTTCAGTTCCGGAAGCCCGTAGACCCATCCGTCGATTGTGTTGAGCGCTATGGCCACAAGATCGTCGGGAAGCCCGGCCGGAATTTCGTCGACTACGAAAATGGCGTCGAGGCGGTCGTATGCCGGGAGCGATGTCGAGAAGCGCAGATCGGTGTCGCCGTCGAGCCCTTTGTGACAGGCTGTTACAGGATGGCCGGCGAGCACCGGCGATGTCGTTGTCATGGCCGTAACCTCAACGTCGGGGTGATTCAGCAGAAGTCTCAGAAGCCGGCCCGCTGCCGGAGTGTGGGCGGCGGTGATGGCGGTACATATCATTTCGAGGAGGGTTGAAAAATGTCGTTGAATATTCTGTCGGTGGCGCCGATACTGTCGGCGATATATTTGCCGGCTGCCGCGCCGGCGCGCCGGCGCAGCTCTTTGTCGGCGACAAGGCGCGTCATGACGGTGTCGAACGCTGCCGCGTCGTCGAAATCGAAGCCTCCGCCTGCCTTTATGAGGTCGGTGGCCTCTTTGAATTTCTCGTGGCGCGGCCCGAACACTACGGGGATGCCGTAGGCCGCCGCTTCGTTGAGATTGTGGATTCCGGCTCCGAGGCCGCCGCCGATATAAGCTATCGTTCCTTTGCGGTAGAGGGCTGCGAGCAGTCCGAAACTGTCGACAATGATATAGTGTAACGTGGCAGGGTCGCGTCCGGCCTCGTTTATCTCGCTCAAACAGCGCGTGTCGCCTAAGGCGCTCAGCCGCGCCTCGAGGGCATGGAGCCGCGCGCGGTCAAATTCGTGGGGCGCGAAAATAGCTTTTACCTCCTTGTGGCGCGCGAGCCAGTCAATGAGGATGTCTTCGTCGGCCGGCCAGCTGCTGCCTGCTATGAGGGTTATGTCGGCGTTCGAATTGAAGCGATCGATCAGGGGCAGGTCTACGGCCGACCGCATTATCGACGTGACACGGTCGAATCGCGTGTCGCCGGCTACGCTGACATTGTCTATGCCGATTCCTGCGAGAAGTTTGCGCGAGGCTTCGTCCTGAACGTAAAGGCGCGTGAAGCAGTTCAGTATGTTGCGCATCGCCGAGCCGTAGCGGCGGAAAAATATCTGTGTCGGGCGGAATATGGCCGATATTATATAGGTCGGTATCCCACGACGATGGAGCTCGCCGAGAAAATTGCCCCAGAATTCATATTTGACGAATATCGCTTTCGACGGCTTCACGATTTCGAGAAAGCGCGCGGCGTGGACCCGGGTGTCGAGCGGAAGATAGCAGACGGCGTCGGCCAGACGGTAGTCTCGTCGGACTTCGTAGCCGCTCGGCGAGAAAAATGTCAGCAGAATCTTTGTCTCGGGCTGCTCCGCCTTGATGCGCTCGATCAGAGGACGCCCCTGCTCGAACTCTCCGAGCGAAGCGGCGTGGATCCATACCCACGGACCGCGCTTCGACGCCACGTGTGACCGAAGATAGCGCTCGGTCTGGCGTCGTCCCTTGATAATCTTTCGCGCCTTGGTGTGGCCTATCGAGGCGAGTGCTATGGCTGTGCCGTAGAGGCGTATGCCTATGTCGTAGAGCGGTGTCAAGCCTGCTGGGGTTCGATTCGTTCGATTGCGGCCTCGATGCGGGCGACGTTTTCGTCGATGCCCATCAGTTCGAGAATGTCGAACATGTGGGGGCCTTTACATTCGCCGACAACGGCCAGACGCCATGCGTTCATGACGTTGCCCATGTGGAGGCCGTTCTCCTTTATCCAGCCGAGAATAATCTCTTCGGCTTTTTTCGATTCGAGGGTGGGGAGGGCGCGCAGCTGTCCGATAAGATCCTTCATGTGCCGGGGCATATCGGGAGTCCAGCGCTTTTTGACAGATTTAGCCTCATATTCTGTCGGCGCCTCGAAGAAGAAACGGGCGTTGGCCCACAGTTCCTCGATGAAGCTGACGCGGTCTTTGACCATCGCGGCGGCGCGGCCTATATAGTCGCGCGAGAAGCTGCCGGTGTCGACGCCATGGTTCTTCAGAACATCGGTGAAGAGGTCGGTCAGGCGTTCCGGGTCGAGTTTCTGGATATATTCGTGGTTGAACCAGCGCCCTTTCTCATAGGCGAATTTGGCGCCCGAACGCGAGCAGTGTTCTATCGAGAAGCGCTTGATAAGCTCGTCCATGTCCATCAGCTCGGTATCGTCGCCCGGGTTCCATCCGAGCAGAGCCAGGAAGTTGACCACGGCCTCGGGCAGATAGCCCCCCTCGCGGTAGCCGTGGGTGAGATCGCCGCTCTGAGGGTCGCGCCAGTCGAGCGGGAACACCGGGAAGCCGAGGCGGTCGCCGTCGCGCTTGCTGAGCTTGCCTTTGCCGTCGGGCTTGAGCAGGAGCGGAAGGTGGACGAACTCGGGGCGGCTGTCGCTCCAGCCGAAAGCTTCGTAGAGAAGGAAGTGGAGCGGGGCCGACGGGAGCCATTCCTCGCCGCGTATGACGTGGCTGACCTCCATCAGATGGTCGTCGACGATGTTGGCCAGATGATAGGTAGGCAGGTCGTCGGCGCTTTTGTATAGCACCTTGTCGTCGAGGACGCTCGAGTTTATCGTGACACGTCCGCGGAGAAGGTCGTCGACTGCGACTTCGCGTCCCGGCTCTATCTTGAACCTGACAACGTAAGGCTCCCCTTCGGCAATGCGGCGCTCTACTTCTTCAGCGCTCATCGTAAGCGAGTTGCGCATCTGTCCGCGCGTCGAGGCGTCGTATTGGAAATTCGGCGTGGCCTCGCGGGCGGCCTGAAGTTCTTCGGGGGTGTCGAAAGCTATATAGGCTTTCCCCGCGTCGAGAAGCATTCTGACATGCTCGCGGTAGATGTCGCGGCGCTCGCTCTGGCGGTAGGGGCCGTGGGGACCTCCTTCGCGCACGCCTTCGTCGATTTTTATGCCGAGCCATGCCAGCGCCTCGTTGATATAGTCTTCGGCGCCGGGAACAAACCGGCGTGAGTCGGTGTCTTCGATGCGAAGAATCATCTCGCCGCCGTTGTGGCGGGCAAACAGATAGTTATATAGAGCAGTGCGCACACCGCCGATGTGAAGCGGCCCGGTGGGCGACGGGGCGAATCTGACCCTTACCTTACGATTTTCCATATCGTTGATTATTTAACTCCGCAAAGTTAACCCTTTTTTTCCACCGAGCCAAACCTCTGTCTTTCCCGCCTTTCAATCGGGGTTTAATCCGAAAGCGGCCTTCAGGTGTTATGTAATAGGGGATGTTTACTCCGCAATTAATAATCCTAAAATCCGCAACTATCATCCAATACACGATTAAGGGTAGATTTATGAGT
>ENA-OPSK01000433-OPSK01000433.1-human-gut-metagenome-genome-assembly--contig:-NODE-433-length-39248-cov-2.887021_pt1 | contig 39248 bp, 32 predicted proteins | sample MGYA00241807_ERZ501905 | MGnify/ENA primary metagenome ERZ501905 (study PRJEB25962, sample SAMEA2042111) | human gut metagenome | biome: human gut; feature: human-associated habitat; material: faeces...
GATGGAGATACAGGTGAAGAAAAAGAAAAGATTTTACAAAATGCATTCAAGTTCAGTAAAGTTCCTGTATGTGTTAATAATTATGAATACATCTATGATTTCAGCAATAAAGTTACTGTATGTCATGACAAGTATTTTAATGAACTTACAGCAAAACTTTTTAGTAATGAAGATTACAATAGTGTATTTTATGAAGATATTAAGAACTAAGGAGAAAAACAAGATGTCAGATCCTAAAAGCAAATCAGTTAACATATATGATGGTCTATGTAATTTTATTGAATCTTTTCACTATATACAAACCGTTGATTTATATGATGGAGATGATGAACTGATTTACTCAGCCAAAGAACTAAGAGAATTTATCATTTCCTTTGGTGTAGATTTCTTATCAATGAATACACTAAGAAAAATTGAATATGATGAAGATATCTATCATGTAAAACTCTATGCAGTTGAAAAAATTGGACATGATATTATGAATTATTTCAACAAGATAGCCAGCTGATGAAATTAGTTGATAAATTATACTAAAACAAAATATAATAAAAAAGAAAGAGGAGAATAATTATGTTAAATAAAGCGTTTTTTTTAGGGAGATTAACAAAAAATCCAGAATTAACAAAAACTGAAAAAGGAGCATCAAGAACTAGATTTAATATTGCTGTTCAAAAAGACTATGTCCAAGATGGAGAAAGTGTAGACTATATTCCAATTGTTTGCTGGAATAGGTTAGCTGAAAGTGTAAATTTATATTGTTATAAAGGAAGAATGGTTCAAGTTGAGGCTCATATTCAAACAAGAAGTTATAATGATAGTCAAGGTCAAAGAAAATTTGTAATGGATATTATAGCTGATAAAGTTACTTTCTTAGGATCAGGAAAGAAAGATGATAGTTCTCTGGAAGAAAATACAACGAATTTAGATGTAAATGAAAATTCTTATGAAATCAAAGAGGATGACATTAATTTTTAGAAATCTTCAATAAATTATATTCCGGACATTTGTCCGGAATTGAAAAAATATCATATCTAATTGAAGCGTACAGTAGTTAATAAATGGAGGATTATATTTATGAGGGGATTATTAAAGCTTCTATTAAGAGGTTGTGCTGGATTATTAGGAATAACATTAAAGGTAATTATCGAAGCTGCTACACAATTAAGATGGATAGTTAGGATAATTGGGAATTTTTTTAGAATTATTGGAACATTTTGTATTACTTCAGCCATACTTTCTTATATGCATTTTGAATTTATTGACTTCATTACAGGAGTAAAAGGATATGAATTGATTTTTATGGTAGCTGGATTGATGATTATGTGCTTTGGGATGTTTTTATATTGGATTCAAGATACAGGAGCAATTACTTTATATATGTTCAGTGAGAGATGTATAGATTATTGTTTACAACGATATATGTGAAAGATTTGATATTATTCTAATGAAAAATTAAAAAACATATAAAAATATACACAAATTCTGTCGTTTTTTTTGGCGAAAAGATGATTTATTATTAAGATAGATAGTAATAAAGGATAAGCTCTTTACTCAAATTCGGACATTTGTCCGGATTTACATTAAGTATTAATTGAAAATACTGAAATTTTAATGTATTAAATCTTACAAAAAATAAAAAATACAAAAATAATGGTAATTGAAAAAAATAAAATGCTAGAATATTGATATATAAATGTAATAGAGTGATGGAACAAGTTCCATCTTAGTTATTGAAAGATATTTAAGGGAGTGAAAACTTATGGAAACTAAGAAAGAAAATATTATTGATAAATACTTAAATACAAGAAAGAAAAAGGTCATTGCAGGATGTGTGGCTGGTGTATTGGTCATTGGATGTGCTGGGGCTATTATTTTAAATACGTCTAGTTCAAAAGAATTGGTGTTGGCTTCTGATGAAGTAAAAGCTGAATTTGGACAAAGAGTATCAACAAATATTGCCGATTATTTAGATGCAAATAAATCAGGTGATGTTGATAAGATCATCAAAGATACAAAAGAAAAAGACAATCTTAAATATGTTACTGTAACAAATAAGGATGAACAAGGAAATGTTGTATCTAAAGAAGAAAAAGACTATCCCAAAGTGGGTAACTATGAAATCAACTTTACATACAAAAAAGAAAAACAATCTGTAAAGGTAACTGTTAAAGATACAAAAGCACCTGAAATTACAGCACCAGACAGTATTGATGTCATTCAATATACTGATCTTTCAACTTTCAACTTTGGTGAATTATTACAAGCAACTGATTACAGTGATGTCAAAGACTGGAAGATTGATACATCTAAAGTGGATGTCAATACGATTGGAACTTATGATCTAAAAGTAACAATCCAAGACAAGTACAAAAATAAAGCTTCAAAGAAACTAAAAGTCAATATCGTACAAGCTCCTGAAGTTGCTGAAGGAGAAGTTGCTGTAACTGAAGTTGTCACTGATGAAAACGGAAATAAGAAAACTGTTGTCACAAAGAAAGCTAGTAGTGAAGTTTCTAAAAATGATGCAGTAGCAAGTACATCTCCAGTATCAAATAAAGGAACAGTCAACAGTTCATCTAATGCAAGTGTTTCTAAACCAACAACAAACAGTGGTACATCAAAACCATCTGGAAATAACACAAGCAGTTCAAACAGTAGTAACAATTCATCTTCATCTAAAGGAGATGAACATAAGCATAACTATAATATTCCAATTACGAAAACAGTACATCATGATGCTGTAACAAAAGTCGTACATCATGATGCTGTAACACGTCAGGAAACATATACTGTGGTTGATAAGGAAGCATATGATGAACCAGTTTATGAAACACATGTTGTATGTAAAGTGTGTGGACAAGATTTTGGAAAAGGAAGTGAAGCGTCATTAAACGCTGGAGATCATTCTGCAATTACTGGACATTCATATCATTCAACAAAAGTACAAGCAGGAACTAAACATCATGATGCTGTAACGCATCAAGAAACAAAGACAGTTGTTGTGACACCAGCCTATGATGAAACTGTAGTGGTTAAACAAGCATATGATGAAACAGTTACTACAGGTTACAAATGTTCTTGCGGTGCGACCAAATAATATTTTAGAATAAATTAAACTGTTTAATATAGGCATTAATTATATGTTTTTTAAAAGAATAATTACCGAATTGTAATTTAGCTCCTGTATATTGCTATGTAATTTGAGCAACATAATTCGTATCTTTTTCAGTAGTAGTAACACCAGTTGAATTATCAGTTACATTTAATTATGTAAGTCCTAATCAAAAAAGATGGAAATTGGCTGTACTTCCATCTTTTTCTTATGAAAATAGTTTCAAAAAAATTACACAAAAAAGTCAATTGTTTTTTAAAATCAGGGTGATAAAATGATATTGTTAGAATTTGAACGAAAGGATTCTAACATTCCCAAAAGGGTATTTCTGGCAGTGTTAGACGGTAGAATTCATTTATAATCAAATCTCATACTTTCGTACTGTCAGAGATCCCTCCCTGATATAAAAAGATACATTTTGAAACGTTAAAAAACTTTTTAAAAGAAATTGCACAAAAAAGTCAATAGATTTTAAAAATAGACGTGTTAAAATGATAGTATAGAATTGTAGTTGAGAGGTGGAACTTGTTCCATCTTTTTAATTTATAGGAAAAAATTACTGATCATTATAAAAGCTGTAAGGAAAGGAAACAAATTAAAATGATAAAAATTCATAACCAAAAATGGGTGTTTCACCCATAAGGCAATCTTTGGATTGTCTTTTTTAATGCCTGAAGGTGGTTCAATGCGTTTGAATGTAAAACCTAAATAAGAGAAGAAAGTAGATGTTGATAAACTTGCATCTGAGAGGTGATGGAACAAGTTCCATCTTTTTGTTTAAACAAAAAGAATTTTAAATATTATTAGGAAAGGGAGAAAGAAAAATGAAGTTTAAAAAATGGTTAAATAAAGTAACCAAAATCTTTGTTGTTCTAGGCATGGTTTTGTCTATGTGTTTTACAGCTGGAAACACAAATACAGTAGAAGCTTGGGACAGCGGGATTCCTCACGAGTTTACTCGTATTAAATCTATTACTTATCCTGAATGGTGGAAACGTAAATGTCCACAGATCACTAAACAATGGTCTACTTACATGTGTAAGTATAACGGGCAATGGTCATATTGCTTGGAAGCGAGTAAGAAAACTCCTTCTTCAGGAAATTATGCTGCCAGTGTCATTGAAAATAATGTCATGGTAAGAAAATTCTTATATTATGGTTTTGGAGGTCCAAATGGAAGCTTGTTTAAAGGACAAGCGTTAACGGATGACGGATTAAATGAAGAAGAAACAGGATATTTATATACGCACGTACTATTATCACTTGCATATAGTGGGGACATGTGCGGTGCGAATATTGATGATCTTGAAAGAGCAGGTATTGGTTTAAAATCTACTTGGTCATATGTAGAAAGCTTACCAGATCCATCTAATGGAGCTAACTTCTCAACTGGAGATATTGCAAAATTTACAGCAACATTTGATAAAGCTAATATGATACAAACAACAAATACTGTTTCATTTAATGCTTCATCAAACGAAACAGTACAATTGCCACTTCAAAGCAATGTTACTATTCATATTGCAGGTTCTTCAGCTCAACAAACTGGTGGAACAGCAACAGTATGGGGTGGTCAATCATTCTATCTAACTGCTCCACTAGAAAACAGTCCAACAGATTACACTAGCGGAACATTGAACAGTTCAGCAAAAGGAAAATTCTGTGCATTGGCAATTTCTGATGGAAATGGTTCAAACCAAACTCATGGATCATGGACTCAAGAATCTGTTGATTCATTGAGATACAGTGTTGACTGGCTAGATTTTGGATGGATTGATCTAGTTAAAAAGTCAGCAAATGAAGATATTACAAACAATAATGGATGTTATTCGTTAGAAGGTGCTGTTTATGGTATCTACAGTGACGGTGTTCAAGTAGATACAATTACTACTGATAAAAATGGATATGCAAAATCATCTATCTTACCTGTAGGAAATTATACAGTAAAAGAAATTACAGCTTCTACTGGATATGATCTTGACGAAAATACGTACAACGTTACGATTGTCAAGGATCAAACAGTTAGAGCAAATTCTAATGAAACACCAGGAAATGACCCAATTGGTATTGAAATCGTCAAAAATGATGCTGAAACATTAGGAATGCCACAAGGTGATGCTACTCTTGAAGGTGCTGAGTTTACTGTTAAATATTATGACGGTTACTATACAAAGGATAATCTACCTGAAAAAGCAACTAGAACATGGGTGATTCAAACAAAAAAACGTGAAATTGCTGGAAAAACATATTATATTACCAATCTAAATGACTTTTATAAAGTATCAGGTGATGATTTTTATTTAGATGAAAATGGTGCGGTCACTTTACCACTTGGAACAATTTCCATTGAAGAAACTAAAGCACCTACTGGGTACTTGCTAAAAGGAAATACTCTAAATGTAACTGATACAGCTACAGGAACTACTTCTACTGTAGAAGACAGTAACTACGTAGCACAAGTTACAAAAGAATTTAAAGGAGCTAAATTACAATTTGGTAATGATGCTAATGAATTGGTTGTTACTGAAAAAGTTAAAAAACAACAAATTCAGATTTTTAAGTCAGGCTACAGAAACGGAATGTCTGAAGTAGTCAAAGGACTTCAAGGAGCAGAATTTACTTGGAAGTTGAAGTCTGAGGTAGATCACGTAGGTTGGGATAATGCAACTACTTATGACGTTATCACAACTGGAGAAGATGGATGGGCTATAACTAAAGATCTTCCATACGGACAATATATTGTAAGAGAAACAAAAACACCTAAAGATTTTTACACAAATCCTGATTTCTTTGTTTCAGTAACAAAAGATACAAGTGAAATTAAGAATGATGCTGATAAAGTCAAAAAGGTAATTTTAAATAACCGACCAGTAGAAACACAACTTAAATTAGTTAAACAAGATGAAGAAACAGGTAAAACTGTGTCATTAAATTCAGCATCATTTAAAATTGTTGCTGATGAAGACATCCTTGACGGTGGAAACATTGTTTATAAGAAAGGTCAATATATCACTCAAAAAGTTGGTGGAAAGAAATATGATACTTTCACTACAAACAGTGATAACGTTGTCGTAGTTAAAACTGAATACACAAATGATGATGACGAAAAAGGTGAAGTGTTCTTACCACTTCAATTCTTTGCTGGTAAATATCATTTAGAAGAAGTTAAAGTTCCTACAGGATTTATTGGTTTAGGAAAAACTCAATCATTTGAAATGAGCGGTTTATTAGACTATACAAAAGATGAAGATGGAGATCCAATCTATACCGTAACAGTACGTGATGAACAACCAAAAGCTCAAATCAAATTAAATAAGACAGTTGCTGATTTAGATACTGATGTTGATTTAGTTGATAGATCTGATCTATCAAAAATCCAATTCGTTTTAAAGGCAAAAGAAAACATTTATAGTCCAGTTGATGGAAGCTTGATGTTTGCTAAAGATGATGTTATTACAACAGAAAATTCTGGAGCAATCGTTAATTCTGGTACTGAAGTAGGAAACGGTGTCTATGCTTTATCAACTGATGGACATTTAGATATTTCTAATCTTCCTATGGGAGTTGGAGAAGCTCAATACTACTTACAAGAAGTTAAAACTTTAGATGGATGCGTATTAGATACAACAAAATATGATGCTGTATTTAAACAATCTGATTACACAACAAAAACTTACATCAAATCATTTGATGTGGAAAACTTAACAACTGACTTTGAATTCAATAAGACTGATGTAACAGGAGATAAAGAAGTAGAAGGTGCTCAATTAACAATTACAGATGAAGATGGAAATGTAGTAGATCAATGGACTTCTACTAATAAAGTACACTCTATTGAAGGATTAGTTGTTGGTAAAACTTATACATTATCTGAAACTGTAACAGCTAAAGATTATGTAAAAGCTACTGATATTAAATTTACTGTTAAAAATTCAAGTGAATTAGAAACAGTTACAATGAAAGACAAACAAGTATCATTTACTAAAACAGATGTTACAGGTGAAAAAGAAGTTGAAGGTGCTGAAATCACTGTTACTGATAAAGAAACAGGAAAAGTCGTAGACAAATGGACTTCTGGAAAAGATTCTCATTTTATCAATGGATTAGAAGAAGGAAGAACATATATCCTTTCTGAAACTGTTTCACCTGAAGAATATGTAAAATCAACTGATATTGAATTTACTGTTTCAAAAGAAAAAGTAAATGAAAAAGTCAACATGAAAGACAAACAAGTTAAAGTTTCTAAATTAACTGTTGGTGGAGAAGAAGTCACTGGTGCTCATATGCAAATTATTGATGAAGACGGTAATGTTGTAGATGAATGGTACAGTGAAGGTAAATCTCATATTGCAAATGGACTTGAAGAAGGTAAAACTTATACATTGCACGAAGATTTATCTCCTTTAGGATTCAATCTTGCAAATGATTTCACTTTTGAAGTAACAAAAGAAAAAGAAAATCAAACAGTAGAAATGATTGATACTGTTACAGAAGTAAATAAAACAGATGTTGATGGTAAAGCTGTAAAAGAAGCAACTTTATCTATCGTATCAGAAAAAACTAAAGATATCGTTGATCAATGGGTAACAGGTCAACATATCCTAGACATTGATAAAGATATCAAATCTCAATTAGAAGAAAATGGTAAAGCTGAAGGAACATACATGGATGAAGAAGATTCTATGGTTATGTTCAGTATTGCTAAAAATAAGGATCGTGACGACTATACTTTAATGCAAGTTAAAGATGGTGTTACAACTTATGCTAATATCGACATCAAAGGAAATGAAACAACTCACAGAGTTCAAGGACTTGTTGCTGGTGAAAAATATATCCTAAGAGAAACAAAAACTCCTGAAGAATATGTTCAAGCAAAAGAAATTGAATTTGCTGCTGGTGAAGATGAAAATCAAACATTAGTAATGAAAGATAAACAAGTTACAATTTCAAAATCAACAGTTAGCGGTGATGAAGTTACTGGAGCATTAATGCAAATCGTAGATGAAGATGGAAATGTCGTAGATGAATGGACATCTGAAGGTAAAGTACATTATGCTACTGGACTTGTTGAAGGTAAAAAATATACTCTTCATGAAGATCTAGCTCCAACAGGATTAAATCTTGCAAATGATATCGAATTTGATGTAACTTACGAAAAAGAAAATCAAAAAGTTACTATGGTCGATACAATCAATGAAGTATCTAAAGTTGATGAAAAAGGTCAATTATTAAAAGGTGCTGAAATGACAGTAACTTCTAATAAGACTAAAAACATCATTGACAAATGGATTTCTGGGCAACATATCTTTGACATCACAAAAGATATGAAAGCTGATCTACAAAAAGATGGTAAATCAGAAGGTATGTATGTTGATGATAATGATTCAACTGTTACTTATTCATTAACTGTTAATAAAGATAGAAAAGACTATTCTTTAATGTTAGCTAAAGATGGAGAAGTAACTTACACTAATGTTGACATCAATGGTGACGAAACATCACACATGATTCAAGGATTAGAAGCAGGAGAAGAATATGTATTGAAAGAAACAAAAACTCCTAATGGATATGCAACTTTCAAAACACAAACATTCACTGCTGAAGAAGGAAAAGATACATCATTATCTATGACTGATGAAGATACAAAAATCGAAATCAGCAAACAAGATATTACAACTAAGAAGGAACTTGAAGGTGCAAAACTTAAAGTTACTGACAAAGACGGTAAGGTGATTGATGAATGGACTTCTGGTAAAGAACCTCATATGATCAAGAACTTAACTGCTGGAGAAACTTATACTTTAACTGAAGTGATTGCTCCAAAAAATTACAAGGTAGCTGAATCAATTCAATTTACAGTTAAAGATACAGGAGTTGCTCAAAAAGTAGTTATGTATGATGAACTTATGCCTGTAGTTAAGAAAGTAAAAACAGGTGATAATTCTCAAATTGCATTCTATATGATTTTAGCTGGATTGAGTATTTGTATACTTGGTGTAATTTACGCTAAAAAGAAAATTAAAGATTAATTAGTTTGAAATCCGGACATTTGTCCGGATTTTACTTTTATGAAAGGTGTGTTGATTTGTGAAAAGTGCTATCAAGAAAGGATGCTTAGGTTTTATTCTGATTTTGCTTCTGTTGTTTCTTAATGGATGTAATACAAAGACATATACAGTACAAGATGTGCATTTTAAAAGGAATATGACTATAGATTTAAACAGTAAGAATACACCTTTAAATTTGATTAGTGATGTTGATGGTATCAAGGTTGATAGTTCAAATATAAAAGGTAATAAGTTTAGTTTTAAAAATTTAGTTATACGCTATGATACTTTCAGTAATAAAAAAGAAGGTTCTTTTAATATAACGTTTAATACTAATGATCCAAATGCTAAATCTTTTACAAAGAATATAAAGGTTGCAGATGTCTCAAAACCTGTTATTCATTTGAAAAAGAAGAAAATTAAATTTTATGTTGATGAGTATCAAACAATTGATTTTTACAAATATTTTACATATGAAGATAACAGCAATATTGATGATTTAACAGTGATGATTGATTCTAGTAAGATTACTCAAAATGCTGGAAGTTATGATGTGACTATTCAAGTGTATGATAAAGCTAAAAATACTGCCTATGCGAAGATAAAAGTTATATTAAAGGATAGACCTGTTCCTAAACAGGAAGAGCAATCTAATAATAAAGCCGAGGTAAAGAGCGAAGATAATAATGTATCTGGTGGTTCTAAAAAGAATACACAGAATTATCAAAACTCGAATAAGCAACCAAACAATCAATCTAATACGCAACATGAGTCTCAGCCACAAACAAATAGTTCTGCATCATCTAAAGTTTCAAATCCATCACAATTCAATAAATATTTTGCTGGTAATTCTATTGATACATATAATGAAGCATTATCTTATGCTGAAGGTATGATGAATAGTGGTAAGGTCAATGGATATGCATTAAATCCAGATGGTAATGGGTTTAATGTTGTTTTTAGTTAGGAGGAATCATTTATGGACTACGAAAATGATTATATGGATTCTAGATACATTCAATCTAGGCAAAATAAACTAATTTTGGAATATGACGAAGAAAGCAATAATTTCAATGTCTTAAACAGTGAAGGAAAGGTTATTGGTATGGTTGATGAGTCAGTTCATGAACCTAGTGAAGCATATTCTTCAATACAAGAAATGATAAAAAATAAGGATGTCCATTTTAGTAATTCTTATGATGAAAGAGAGCGAGTTATTGAATATTTATCACGTTTAAAGAAAATGAATCAACAGCAGCTAGAAGAAGAAAAAAAGAATGTTATTAATGAGCTATTTGATTTAGGTGATGATTTAAATGGTAATAATTTATCGAGATTTGCAATTAGCACTTATAACTGGAAGGGATTTAGATGGAATTGATATTCCTAATGATACTCCAGAAGAAAGACAGGCAGAAGAACATACTGAAAAAATGATTAAAGAGGAAAAATATACAAGAGAGGTTGACTGATGAGAGAAAAGAACACTACAGATATAAAGCCACGTAAGGTATCTTTATATCTTGCTATATTGTGTATATCTTTACTTGTAATAGCTGTAATTTTAACATATACCCCATTAATAGAGATTTATTGGATTAACTGGCTTGATATTCTTATTCTTAGTAATGCAGTTAATCTAATCGTTATTGCAATTGTTTTATTGATTCTATATAGAACAGAAGTAAAGATAATAGAAAAAAAGATTGATGATTTCAATAGAAAATTAGGAGGATAATAATATGGCAAATGAAGAACAGTTAGTAAAGAATGTATCATCACAATTTTGCAGAATATTTTTTGATTTCGTACCTAATTTTCTATATGAATTAGCTAAAGGAATAGATTATGTTTCTAATAGTGTGCAAAATAGAAAGCTTACTTCTATAAAAGGGGAAGTATTTAAAAATGAAAAGAACTTTATTTTAGACTCTAAAATGAAAAATAATGGTAGGACTTCCGAAATTAAATCTACTGTTGTTAGAAGTGGGAGAAAAGATCTAAAAGAAGTAATCAAGGCATGTAAAAACAGGGGCATAGATATCTATGTTAGAGAAAAACCAAAGAATTTTGATAAGTTGGTTGAGCGTTATGAAGCGAATGATAATTTAAGCATTCGTGAAAAAGAAATGCTGGATGCATTTTGTGATTATGATAAAGAAAGAAATATTATCAATGTTCATGGCGATGGTGGAGTATTGATGTTTAAAGGAGAGGATATTCAACAAGTTGAAGAAGCAATCAAAGATGTTGATCAAAAATCGTTGAATATTCAACGAAGGAAACAAAAAGCAAAAGCGCAGTATAAAAATGTCAAAAATAAAATTAAGAATAGTAGAGGTTTAGACAAAGAAAGATAAATTCCGGACAAATGTCCGGAATCAAAAGAAAGGAACTGTTAGTATGGAAGATATTTTGATTATAATGGTGATTGTTGTTATTGGTATGAGTGTTGTAGGATATAGGGCATTAAAAGAAATCAAGAATAAAGATAAGAAGGATAAGTAATGGTTTTATATGTATAACGAATTTAAATGTCGTTTGTTTGTTGATATGGATGGAACTTTAAATTGTTTTAATAATCATATTGATTCAATTGATGCACTCTATAAAAAAGGCTTTTTTGAAAATTTGAGTCCTAGAAATCAAGTAATCAAAGGTTTAAAAGAGTTTATGAAACATGACAAAGAGGTATATATTTTAACTAATATCAGTAACAGTAAATATGCTGTTGATGAAAAAAATAAATGGATTGATAAATATTTGCCGGATATAGATAAACAACATAGAATATTTGTTCCATTTGGTGAAGATGTGTTTACTTATGTACAAAATAAAATCACACCAACTGATTTTCTTTTAGATGATTCGATAGAAAATTTAAAGTATTGGGATAAAAATGGAACAGGTATAAAATTGATCAATGAGGTAAATGATAAGGATTCATCATGGGATGGTGAAGAAATCCATTGTAATAAAGATTCACTGGCAATTGCTTATCAATTAAAATCTATACAAAACCGTTGTATTCTTAATGAACTGATGTATAACAAAGATTTTTTTATCGAAGAAGAAAAAAAGAATGTTGAATTAAAAGAGAAAAACCACAGTATTTCTATTGCTGATAGAATGAAAAATGCTAAACAGAAAGCGTCTCAACAAACTAAAGAAACGAAAAAGTTACAAAAAGATATACCACAAAGATAATTCCGGACATTTGTCCGGAATTTTAAATTAGGAAAGGGGGTTATATTATTTCAATTAAAGAAAAAAAATGGATTTATGTTTTATTAGGTGTAGTTGTTTTTATTCTTTATCTTATAGGTAATCGTTTTGGAGCGTATTGCTTATACTTAATGGATAATGGTGATACGTTTCCTATGGTGATATTTAATGCATTAGTTGGATTTGGAAACAGCTATAGTGTTATAGGTATTTTTCCTAGCTTTAAATTATTTCCAATATTTTGCGGAATGGTTTTAATTGCTTCAGTGGGAATTGGTACATTGTACAAAATATCATCAAGAAAGAAATATCGTTCTGGAGAAGAGTATGGTTCTGCGGAATATGGCGATATCAAAAAGCTTCAAGACGAGTTCAAAGATGAAGTTAATAACCAAAATATGATATGTTCAAAGAATGTTCAAATTTCGATGAATACTCGTAAGACTTTCTTGAACAACAACATTTGCGTTATTGGAGGTTCTGGTTCAGGTAAGACAAGATTTTTTAACAAACCAAATATCTTACAAATGAACTGTAATTATGTTGTTACAGACCCAAAAACGTCTTTGATCAAAGAAACAGCAAATGCTTTTTATAAAAATGGTTATGATGTAAAGATAATGGATTTTATCCATACAGAAAACTCAATGCATTATAATCCATTTGTATATATTAAAAAGCCTTTGGATGTTTATAAATTTGTTAATAACCTTGTTGCTAATACAAAAGACAAGGCAAAATCAGCTGGTAATGATGAATTCTTCGAAAAGGCTGAAATTGCTTTATTGACAGCCTGTTCATTTTTCGTCATGGCTACAGGCGATCAAGAGGAAAGAAATATAAATACAGTGATGGATTTGATTGACCTTGCAGAAGCAAGTGAGGAAGATGAAAATGCTAAGTCACCTCTTGATTTTATGTTTGAATCACTTGAAGAAGAAATGCAAAGTAGAATGGAAGAAGCTGGTGATGATTCGTATAAATTGAAAAATGGATATGATTATCTTGCTATACGACAATACAATCTTTATAAAAAAGCAGCTGGTAAAACTGCTAAGTCAATTCTTATTTCAGTAGGTGTACGAATGTCACCGTTTAATTTACCTGAAGTTAGAGAATTAATGAGTGATGATACAGTCAATCTTTATACAATTGGTGAACCTTTAAAAGACGAAGATGGTAATTTGAAAAAAACAATATTGTATATTGGTATTTCAGATAGTGATAAATCACTTAACTTTATACCAGCAATTATGTATCAACAATTATTTGATATTTTATATCTACAAGCGGATTCAACTGAAAAAGGAAGAATACCAATTCATACAAGATTTATTCTTGATGAGTTTGCGAATATTGGTCAAATTCCTGAATTTGAAGTTAAGATTGCAACAATGCGATCTCGTGAAATATCAGTAAATGTTATTTTACAAAACTTGTCACAATTAAAGAAAACATACAAAGAAGATTGGGAAACAATCTTTGGAAATTGTGACACTACTTTATTTCTAGGTGGAAAGGAATATTCTACACTAGAATATACATCTAAAATGATAGGTAATGGAACTTTTGATTATCAGACTATTAGTGAACAAAAGGGAGCTAGCCCATCATATACGATTGGTAATCAACTTATCAATCGTGCATTGTTAGACCCATCAGAAATAGGACGTTTAAAACGTAATGAATGTCTCGTTCTGATTCGAGGACAACAGGTATTTAAGGATAAGAAGTATCCACTGCAAGAACATCCTAATATCGAATTAACGACTGATGCTAAAAATAAAGATACAGCATTAAGTAACTATTTTAATGACAGCAAGGTTAACAAGGTATTACAAATTGCTAAAGAAATATCACCATTTAGTTTTAATGAAAATTCAATTCAAAAGGACGAAGAATCTGAGATGAATATAAATGAAGGTGATATTTTTAGAAGTGGATATGATCATCAAAATCATATTGATTATAGTATATCAAATTAAATTCCGGACAATTGTCCGGATTTTTATTAACAGAAAATTAAAAGAAAAATTAAAAGGAGAAATATTATGGATACATTTAATCAAGTTTTATCAATTGCTCAAAAAGGTGTTATTGCTTTTGGAACTTTCTGGGTAGTATGGGGATTGGTCGTATTGGGGAGCGGTCTAAAAGATAAGACAGCACCTGATATCAAACAAGGAATTGGTCAAATGTGCGGTGGCGCAGTAATTATTTTAGCTGGTGCATTGATCTCTAATATTCATTTATAAAGTATAATTCCGGACAATTGTCCGGAATTTCTTTCATGAAAAAAGAAAGGAGTTGAATGATAAATGATATATGTTCCCGTTCCAAAGGAAATAAAAGAGTATGAAAAGAAGGTTTTTCAATCAATGACATTAAGACAATTAATTTGTCTTGTACTGGGTATTGTTCTTGGGATAGGTACTTATTTTCTTACTAAAGGATTTATTGGTGAGGATCTAGCTTCGTATCTTGTTATGGCAATTGCGATTCCGTTTATTTTAGTGGGATGGATAAAGATTAATGATGTACCATTCGATCAGTTTTTTAAAATATGGTTATTTCATTATCGTCATAAGCAACTGGTTTTATACAATAATGAAATAGAATATCAAAGAAAGGGTGATGAAGGTGAAAAACATATTTTCTCTAAAGCGAGCAAGCGAAAAAGAAAATCAAAACGAAGAATCAAAGAAAACATCTAAACGCAAGCTGCGATCAATAAAGAGAACTACACAAAATGCTATTGACTATGAAGCTATGATGAAAAATGGTATCTGTTATAATGGGGATGATTTTTATTCGTCTGTATTAAAGTTTACTGATGTCAATTATCAAATAGCTCGCTCTGAAGATCAAGAGGCTATTTGGACTAAATATATGGAAATTCTTAATTCATTAGGAAGTGAAAGTGGAATACAACTTGTCATACATAATCATACAGTTGATGAAGAAGATTTTGAAAAAAATATTCTAATGAGACCACGTGGTGATAAATATGATAGTGACAGAGAAGAATTTAACAAGGTTTTAAGAACAAATATCAATATGGGTACAAATAATATAATTACTGATAAAATGTTTGTCTTTACCTCAAAAAATGATGATATGGATGAAGCTTTTAAAGATTTACAGTTTCAAGGTCGTGAATTTGAAGATAGATTTAAAGAACTAGGATGTAATGCACATGTTATGGATGGTACAGAAAGGTTGGAAAGTATCTTCAATATGTTTTATCCAGCTAAACCGTTTTATTTTGATTATAGTAAGGTAAATGATACTTTTACAACGAAAGATGCAATCGCACCATCATCATTTGATTTTACAAAAAAAGATAGATTTATGATTGGCGATAGATATTGTCGCTGTTTATGGTTAAGAAATTACTCTACAGAACTTTCTGATAAATATATCAATGATTTAACAAAGATTGAACATAACCTTATTATTTCATTCCATATGAAATCTGTAGCACGTGGTGAAGAATTACCGCTTATCAAAACGAATATTGCTGGTATGGAAATGCAAAAGATGGAGGAACAAAAAAAAGCATTGAGAGATGGATATGATCCAGAAATGATTCCAATGGAATTAAAGTATTCGTTGCAAAGTGCTTATGATTTGTTACATGATGTCCAATCTATGGATCAAAGACTGTTTATTTGTCAGTTCTTTATTATGTTAAATTGTGAAAGTGAAAAAGAGTTGGAAGATGTCACTAAACAGGTTTTAACGAAAGCTAAGAAATATTCAACAGAAATGGTTGTTTTAGATTATCAACAAGAGTTATGCATGAATGCATGTCTTCCTTTAGGAAGAAGTAAGGTCTATGCTGGTGCTGGTGGTAAAGGTAGAACTTTAACATCACCAGTATGTGGGATTTTAATTCCTTTTACATCACAAGAATTGATGCAAAAGGGGGACAGCTTGTATTATGGTTTAAATCCAACAACAAATAATCTTATCATGGCAAATAGAAAGGAACTAGATAACGCTTCTGGATGGTTACTGGCTAAGCCGGGGTCTGGAAAGTCTTTTGCCACAAAGAGAGAAATTGTACAGGTTATTTTAAATACGAAAGATGATGTAGTTATTATCGATCCTGAAAATGAGTATAAGGGATTAACTGAACGCTACGATGGTTCATATATTAATGTATCAACTACATCTGGAGTTTATTTTAATCCGTTTGATGGTGATGAAAATGAAACAAACTTTTTAAGTGAAAAAGCTGAATTTTTACAATCAATGATGGCTCATATTATGTGTGTTCAACAGCTGACTCCTCAATATACTTCTATTATAGACAGAAGTTTGAGAATCATGTGGGCAAAATATGAAGAAAAAAGAACAAAAAATCCGGATGTGGATATTCCAAAACCTACGTTGGATGACTTTGCTAATGTTCTATTAGAACAAAAAGAAAAAGAAGCTGAAGCGTTAGCATTAGCTTTGGGAATCTATACTAAAGATGGAACTTATAATTTGTTTTCTAAACAATCAAATATTAATATGAATAACAGATTGATCTGTTATAACATCAGGGATTTAAGTGAAGGACTAAAAACATTAGGAATGTTCGTTATTTTAGAAACTCTATGGACTAGAATTAAATCAAATTTTGAAAAAGGTATTAGAACATGGATTTATGTTGATGAAATCTATTTGATGTTTGCAAATGATTATTGTGTAAACTTTTTCTATACATTATGGAAACGTGCGAGAAAATATGGTGCTATTTTAACTGGTATTACACAAAATGTTGAAGATCTATTGCACAATGAAAAGATTGGTACTTTATTATCAAACTCAAATTACATTGTTATGTTAAATCAATCATCACAGGATAGAGATAATTTGGCAGACCTATTAAATCTGTCACCGCAAATGCTGTCAAGTATAACAAATGCAAAAAAAGGTAGTGGATTGTTACAATGTGGTTCAGCAATTATTCCTTTTAGAGATAACTTTCCAAAAGATAACGATATTTACGAGGTGCTTACTTCAGACTTTGATGAAATCGTAGAAATCAGAAAAGAAAAAGAAAAAAGAGAAAAAATAGCTATGATGAAATAACTTGAAATTCCGGACATTTGTCCGGAACTGCTTTTTTGAAAGGAATTATATGGCAAAATCTAAATTAAGTCAGGCAAAACATAGAATTGGTTCTGCAAGGATTACAGGGTATAGCAGACCTATAAGAAATCTAAAGTTTAGAACATCTAAAGGGTATAGTTATGGCTTAAAATCAAAACAAAGAGCTGATTTTAATAGACAAAATACTACTGTAGATTTACCTAAACACAGATTAAGTACTGCTGTCATGGGTGCGAAGCATAGAATAAGTGGACAAGTTGGAGATGCTATTGTCAACTATACACCTGATTTATATGATACATCTCAAGGAAATAAGGATTATGCAACTCATACATCAGCTAAATTGTTGGGCAATGGGTTTATGACTGCAAGAACAGGATATAGGCTTACAAAGAGCATTAAAAGAAGAAACTGGGCAAAACAAAGAGAAAAATATGCACAACAGGGTGATATTAAAAAAGTTGCGCAGATAGATAGAAAACTAAAATATTCTACGGGTTTTGATTTAAAATCTTCCACAAAAAGAATGATGAGAAATCAATCAAGAAAACTAATGAATGAAATATCATCAAATGAAGATAATGCGACTGCTACATTAGGAAAAGGAATGAAGCTTTCTATTAATGCAATCAAATATAGAAAACAGATGGTAAAGAGCATTAAAACAGTAGGAAGTTTTATCAAATCATTACTCACAGGTCTAATTACTTTTGTAACATCTGTTCCAACAGTAATCGTATCAATTCTTACTTCAGTACCAATTATGATTATTATGATTGTAGTCGTTTTAGTAATAGGTTTGGTTTCTACTGGAGAATCCACAAACTGGAGACTTGATGCTTTGATCAAATATGAACAGCAATTAGAAGCAGAATTTGGAATTGACATTGATGTTGTTTATTTAAGTTGTGTTGAGGATGCTCTAGGATGGACACGAGGGATCACTTACAGCAAGTGCGAGAGACTTGTAGCTTATTATTATATTGATACACCTTATATTTCAACTTATAAAAATAAAGATTCTAAATATTATTGCAGTAATCCTAAAGATGCTAAATCAACTGATTTTGAAACGGGATTGAAAAGAGTATTTAATAAACAAAATCCAGCAAAGAGTTTAAATAATAATGACCGATGGGGTGTAAGAGAGGATATTGATAAAGATTCGATGACTTACAGTTCTTTGAAGAATGTCAATCAGCCAGTGATTAATTTCTACCCAGAATATAAAGAACTTGAGCTAGGAAATGATTCTAACAACTCCAATGTACGTGCTTATTATGGAAGTGATAAAAAGATAAATGAACTCATCAATTATGCTAAACAAAGATATAATGCTAACTTATCATTTTATGCTACATATGGAACGACAAATACACTTCCTGATGGAAATGTATTAGAAAATGGAACTATACCTCAAAAGGCTGTGGAACTTGGAAAAGGAAAATTAGGCTGTCGATATTGGTGGGGTCAAGCTGGACCAACTTATTTTGATTGTTCTGGATTTGTATCTTGGTGTTACAACACAGCAGGATATAATATAGGACATCAGACAACTAAAACACTTATCAAAATGGGTAAGGAAGTACCGAAAGACAGAACACAATTACAAGTAGGTGATCTTATTCTTTCAAACAGTAGTGGATCAGGTCAACCGAGTCATGTAACTATGTATATAGGCAATGGAGAAATTATAGGAGCAAATGGAGGAGGAAGTAAGACTAAAGGAGATAATCCTAAAGCTTGTGTTTCTATAAAGAAGATGGATTATTATTTTAATCATGCAGTTGGAATAAGAAGATTAGCTGAATAAATTCCGGACATTTGTCCGGAATTATAAATGAAAGGAGTGGATAAAAATGTTTGATTGGTTAGAGGATGGTCTAGCTAATATGGTAATAGAAACTTATAAGGAAATTGGAAGTGGGATGACAAGCGTATTAGCTGAGGCTGTAAAATCGCCATCAGTATTTAATAATACAGCTTGGCAAAGTGTTACTGTGTTTAACAAAAATGTTGTTTTACCCATTGCGTGGTCAATTCTGTCATTATTTCTCTTGATGGAACTTGCACAGTTGTTTAAGAGAGCTGATGTTAGAGGATTGGACAGTATTTATTGGGTATGTATTGTTATTCTAAAAATCATGTTAGCAAAATTATTGATGGAAAATATGACAACAATTATTAATGCAATATTTGATATATCATCATCTATGGTTACTTCAGCACAAAACCAGTTTATAGGTTCTGCTAAGGGATTTACTATCTCAAAAGAAGCGACAGATAATTTAACAAATGCTTTGTCTAAATACGATACATTAGGTATGCTAGGGATTTTTGTAACAAGTTTACTTGTAAAAATAGTCAATGCGGTATGTACGGTTTTAGCAAGGGTTATTGTGGATTTAAGATTTATTGAGATTTATGTATTTACAGCAATCGCAGCACTTCCTTTTGCTACACTTGCATCAAATGAATATTCTACCATAGGTAAGAATTTTATAAAAAGGATGATTGCTCTGGCAATCCATGTAATATTTATTGTTATTGTACTTTATATGTACGTTATACTTACAAATGGGGCAACGATATCAACAACGGATGCAACAGATATGATATTTCAGGCATTGGGATATTCTCTGCTTTGCGTTATTGCGTTATTTCAAACTGGAAGTTGGTCAAAACAACTTATGGGAATTTAGATCCGGACATTTGTCCGGATTTTTTTTAAAAAAAATTTCCATTTGGTGTCCAAGACTTCTCAAATAATTTTATTATTTGTATAATCTATACGTAAAATACAATAACAAATAAAAATATTTGTATTTTACGTATCTCAATTTTTATGCATAAAACTTAATGAGACAATATTAATCAATTTCTATTAGAAAAGGAGAAATATATGAAAAAAGAAAAAGATTCTTTAGTGATGGATTATTTATTTTCTGTTATCATGGCATTAGTATTGCTATGTTCTCAAAATTTTATTGATATTCCAATATTAAGTTATTTTGGGAGCATAACGCTTTTAATTTTCACGTTTGTTTTATTTGTTGACTTATTCCCTGAACGATATAAAAACAAAAAAATGATAGCCTGTTTTTTGATTTTGAGTACTTTATTTATAATTTTAATGGCTGCTTCTGTTGTAGGACGTCCATTTGAAGATTATACTTTATCAGGTTTTATTAATAATTTAATACAAACAATGTCAGTTTTTGCAATCGTATCTGATTTTGCTCAAAAAGATAGGTTGAATACATTTTGCAAAAAGATAGAAAATAAATTCAAAATCAAATAGCTTTTATTTAAAAGAAAATATGGTATACTATAAACGTAGTCAAAAGGACTAGCAAAGTGTACTAAAAAGAAAAAGGAAGAATTGCAGTTCTTCCTTTTTCACTATTTTGGAAACCAGCAAGGTGTACTAATTAAGAAATACTATTTTAAAAACTTAAAAGTAATTAAAATGATTAAATAGAGAATAACTAAATATTCCATTTAATCTACTCCTTAACTTTTACATCAATGCTAGTCTCCTAGTATGATGTTTTAACATGCTAGTTTTCCTCCATAGACACCATCTAATAGTGCCTAGTGATTATAACATATTAATACATAATACGACAATATAATCTTATATTTAATGAAGAATAGTGTTTTTGATGATTCCGGACATTTGTCCGGAATTTTTAATTTTATACACAAATTCTGTCGTTTTTTTTGGTAATATAAAGGTTTATTATTAAGATAGATAGTAAGGAGTGGAGACTATCTGTGTGAATAATAAAGGATGTGAAACATATGAGTGATTTGAATGAAAATACAGCAAAAAGATATCCATTAAATATTTCTGAAAAACAAGTGTCTAAACCAAGAGAACATACAGGTGGAAAGATTGACATTAAAACAGGAAAACCAATGATGATGAGAAAAATTTATATTCCATCTCAAGAATATAGACCAAAAGATGTTGATCTAGGAGTTGATGCTAATGGAATTGATAGAAATGAAAGAAAAGGGTATATTAATGTACCTGATCGTCATATTTTTGTTGATAAAAAAAGAGAAGGTAGACTATATACTTATTTAAGCGATGATAGAAATGTTAAAATTAATTTTTCGGGTGAAAAGACTGGAAGAATAAAAAATGGTAAACCTCAATATAATTCTCCAGAACCATTGGAAATGAGCGCAAAAGATTTTGTTCATCTATATGATGGTATTGCTAGAGAAAAAAATAAAGATAAAACTGTCACAAAAAATAAAACAAAAGAAATTAATAAAGAGAAAGCATCTCCAGAAAGATAGAGATGCTTTTAATTTTAGGTTTCCACTCACCTAAGATTATTTTTATGGAGGTAGGCAATGAAGTATCTAAAACAAGATGAAATCGATAAATATATGATGGAGCTAGATAAGTACTACCGTAATATTTTATTTACTTTACCTGCACAAGATGAAGTTGATGAAATGTATAACTTTCTAAATTTATATGTATTATATGCTAGGCAAAATATTAATCAGGAATGGTTCAATATTATTTCTATATTAAAATCTCAAAAAAATAATAGTGTATGTAATTCTGTTGTTAAATGGAATCAGATACTAGCAAAGAAAGATATGAATAAATCACTTAAAATGATTTATCCAAAAAAAAATACAAAAGGCATACCAGTGATTATTCCTACTGTTGAATCATTTATGAATGTAAAGACTGATACAAAGGAAATGAAACTTGAGTGGCAAAAAAGCTATGTATATCCAATAGAATCTATAAATTTACCACCTCTTATAAATTATTCGGCGGATATGCCCATAATGGAACGAATTAGTTTGCTTGGAAAAAACGAAAAGTTAGATCAACCAGTTGAAATATTTAATATGGTTGATTTTAATGATGTTAATGAACTTATTAATGTATTTTTAAATGATTTAGTTCATTCTTCAGATTCATTATTTAGACTTGAATATACAAAAAAAGAGTTTGTATTCTTCTTTGAATTGCTCAAGTATTCATTTGTATGTTGTACAAATTATTATGACAGTGATGATTTAGAAAAATGTAATGGTATTCCTAGTACCTTACTTCTAATAAACCATGAAGATGAAGTTTTGCTATTATTACACGATATATGTAGTGTTATACGCAAGTTTACAAGTTATCTTGCAACAAAATTTAATCATTTTATTGAAGAGGAAATTGTTAGGCAGGAAAAGATTAAAATTAAAGAAAGATACAATAGAAATATTAAACAACGTATTAATGATGCAAAAGAAATGATACAAGAATGGGAGTGATTTAATGACTTCAGAGGATAAATATGTTTTATCACAATTAACAAATGAAACAGGCAATTTAAAAGGAATATTGAAACAACAAAATAAAATAGAAAATATGGCATCATCTATGTTAGATGCTGTTTTTTTATTAGATATGCTTACAGAATTAAAAGAACAGAACTCAAAAAACGGTTTGGAACTTTTAGAAAAACAATTCCACTCCGTTTTCTATTGGGAAAAGGATGAAGGATATCTTAAAGAATTAGGAATTGTAAAGGAGTGAGATTATGGCTGGAATTCCTAGAAATTTAATTGATGAAGTAAAAACACATGTTTCCATACTGGATTTAGCAAAAGATTATTTTACTCTTACAAATGAAAGAGGTTATTTGGGAATAAAGGATGTAAATGGTTCGAGTGATTATTCATCATTAAAAATATATCCAGAAACAAACACTTATGTTAGGTTTTCTGGAAAAGGTGGCGGAGATGTTATTCAATTTGTAAGAGATACTCATATAGAAGGTATTGATAGTTTTGAAGATGCAATTCTATTTTTAAAAAAAAGGATAGATCCAGAGTTTTCAATTGACATAACAAAAAACAAGGTGAAGCAATGGTCAGAAATGACAGGGGCTGAACGTGGGAAAAAAATGGCTGAAGCAAATAATCGTTTGAATGAGAATTTAAAACTTGATGATAACAACAGGTATATTATAGCTTATTTGAAGAAAACGAGAGGCATTGATCTAAAGGTAATCTATGATGAAATCGACAGGGGAAGATTGGTACAGGTTATTACACCAAATGGTTCTCGTGCTTTAGGATGTGTAGGACATGATTATACATTTCCATCAGTTAAAACTGCTGTAAGTGTTAGAGGAATTGCACGTGGTTCTACATATAAAGGCGATTTAGAAGGATGCAACTATGATGTTGGTTGGGTTATCAGTAATGTAGAAAAGAAATTTGATCAAGCAAATAATAGGTATATCAATGTAAGAAATGCTAATTATAATGAAAAAGCTCATCTCTATTGCTTTGAAGGATATATTGATTATTTGTCTTTTAAATCAATACAAAGGCAGCATGGAAATAGCATGGACAAAGATATATGTATTGTTACTGGTTCGTCCACCAAAACAAAATGTATTAAGAATTTTTTAGAAGATAATAAAGAAAAATTTAAAGGTGCAAACATATCATTATGTTTTGATCGTGATGAAGCTGGATTTAAAGCAATTGATAAGGTAGCAACTGAATTAAAGGATCTAGATATGGATTTAAAGATTAATACTGCTCTATCTTTAGATAAAGATTGGAATGATCAGTTGCTTAATTATGATGTGACAAACAACAATCAAGCTATAGTCATTGATAAAAATAAAGAGGCTATTATAGAGGTTTCTCAAAATAAAGGTAAGAATAAGCTCTATGCTGTTTATGAAGATTCCAATAATGAAACAAATGCTTATCTATTTGATTATAAGCGAAATGATGTTCAATTATTTGATTGCAGCAAAGAAGGACTTGATGTTGTATATGATGCTTTAGAAAATAAGCTATCATCAGTTGATATGAAAAAAACGGATGTCAAGGTGCACGAGGATTATGCTTATGCATTGAAAGAATTTCCTGAACGTTATCCACATATTATAAAAAGCAATGGTTTAGGAAAGCAAAAATCGATTGCTGATAGAATGAAAGAAGCTAAACAAAAATCTTCTCAACAAACAAAGGATAGACAAACTATATTAAAAAATGAACATATGAGATAGATTCCGGACAATTGTCCGGAATTTTTTAGGAGAAAATTACTTTGATGGATGAAATAGATAAAATAAAAAAGATAAATAAATCAATTGTAAAGGAAAATGGTACAGTAGAGAGTTTTGATAAACAATTAATTGAACTCATTGGTGGAAGATATGATACAAGATTTCCAATGGTTGTTTCAAAAAACAGTAAATGTTTGAATTACATAACAAAAAACGCTTCAAATCCGATATTAATAAATGTTTCTACAGTAATTAAAATTAAAGAAAAACATGATATAGGTTATGCTTTTGTAAGTGATTGTGAGCAAATGATAAAGAACAGTATATTTGCATTTGATTCGTTAAAACATGATACAAGCAAAATTATAGTTCTTGATGAAGTGGATGATGAAGATAATCCGATTATAGCAGTTGTAAGATTAGATAAGAAAATGGGCAGAGATGCAATTCAAATAAATGAAATTACATCTATTTATGAAAAAGAAAGGTTATCTAATTTAATTGAAAAAACATATAGAGAGAATAAATGTTTTTATAAAAATAAAACAGAGCATATAAGATCTATAGGGTTCCAATTGCCCCAAGATGTTAAATATGCTCTATCTACAGAATATAGTAGAACAAGTTTTACAAAAAGTCAAGTTGAAGAGGATAAGAATAGTCATTTACATAGAGTAAAAGGGAAAAATATTTCAAATAGAATGAAAGAAGCTAAACAAAAATCTTGTCAGCAATCTTATAGTGATAAGGTTATTTCTAAAAAAGAACCAGTTAGGTAAATTCCGGACAAATGTCCGGAATTTTGATAGGAGGCATACAGAGTATGGAATACGAAAATACAGAATTATATGATTATTTAGAACAACAAAGAAATCAATTAGAAACTATTGAAGAAAAGGAAAAATTAAGAGTAATTTATTCTATATCAAAAGAACTCGATATAGACGAAACAGTGATACAAGATTTATTTTCTTTTTATCATTGTAAGACTTTAAAAGGAACTATAAATATTTTAAAAAGGGATTTTATTAAGGATAATATGAGAGGTGATGTGCTTGTCCTTCCTCCAATATTAGAAAATGAGTTTTGTAAAATAAGTTACTGTAGATCAAAGAATACTTACAATGTAACTTATGATAATAAAGGAATAACAAACTTCTTTCGTTTAGATAATGATGATTTGGAAATAGATACAGTCATTGTTAAACGTAGAAAGAGCATACAAGGAAAATATACTAAAGATAGGAAAAATATTGAGACAAATGAAAAAAAATCTGATGATCTATTAGAAGGGCAAATGTCTATTGAAGATGTATTAGAGGAATCTAATGAAGAAAATGTTACAACCAATATTGATGAAAAAGAATTTCAAGAAGCTGAGTTTGAAAATGAATCAGTTAATAAAGTAAACGTTGGTGTAACCAGTGCTTTTAATAATCTTTTAAACAGAAACAAAAGTAATGGTGGTGTTTATTAATGAAAAAGCTTATTATCTGTGAAAAAAGTTCTCTAGCAAAAGGTGTTATATCTGGAATAAATACCATGAACTATGGCGATAAGATGAAAACAATAGAATACTATAAAGGGAAAGATGCGCTATCTTCCCTTTATTATTATGAAAACAATAATTATATCGTTACTGCTGTAGTAGGACATCTGTTTGAACTGAAATCAATTGCTGAATATAAAGGAGTTGACAAATTATCTTGGAATGACATTGAACTGCCTTTTAAACCAGATAATTTTGATTTTGAAATTTCTTTAAAGAGAGGATTTTCTAAGAGATTAGAGATGATTAGAAAGCTTTCTAGAAGAGAAGATGTAGATGCTCTTTATAATTGTGGAGATAATGATCGAGAAGGGGAAATTCTGATCAGAGAGATACTGCATGCTATTGATAATAATAAGATGGTCTATCGTCTTGCATTATCAGATGTTACAGATGCTACAGTTGTTGAAGGACTTAATAAGATGATTTCTGATAGAGATTATGATGATATCGCAAATGAAGGATTTGCAAGACAGTATGCTGATTGGCTATATGGTATAAATTTAACTACTTACGCTTCCATTAAAATGGGTGATGGAATGTACAATGTTGGACGTGTAATAAGTGCAATTGTTCGTGCTATCTATGAACGTGATATGGAAATAAAGAATTTTGTCTCTAAAAAATATTTAGTAGGATATTCTAATGAAGAAACTAACGGAGAGAAGATCGAACTGATTGATAAAGAGAAATTTGAAGCAGACAGTTCAAATATTTTGACTGATGAAATAAAAAATGATTGCCAAAACTATTTGGATCAGCTTAATAGAAGTACATTTAAAGTAACAAACAAAGAAGAAAAGGAAAGAAAGGTTAAGAGACCAAAACTCTTTTCACAAGGTAAGCTACAAAATGTCATGAATACTAAATATGGGTATTCTCCAAAGGAAACTCTTGAATGTGTTCAACAGTTGTATCTTTCGGGATATGTTACTTATCCACGTACATCATCTGAATATATGGCAACAGCCGAAATACCAAAAGCACAGGAAATAATTAATGCTTTAAATAAAGAATGGAATTGCTGTTTAGAATTAAGAAATGAAAAAAGTATTTTTGATGATAGCAAGGTTGAATCTCATAGTGCAATCACACCTACAAATAAACTTCCAGACTATGAGACGTTTGATATCAAGCTTAAAAATACATATATTGAAATATTGAATAGATTCAAGGCTGTATTCTATAGGGATGATTACATCATTCAAGAAACAATACTTCTTATTTCTAATGGGAAAAAGGAATTTAAATTAAGTGGTAATGTAACAGTAAATGCTGGATGGAGTATATTTACTAGCGAAAAGAAAGAAAAACAGCTTCCTGATTTAAATGTTGATGATGTTGTAAATGTCGATTTCAAACCTGTTCAAAAGGAAACGACACCGCCAAAGCATTATACGGTTACATCTTTAAATAATTTCATGATTAATCCTTTTAGAAAGGAAAACAGTGAAAATGATGATGAAGAATATAAAAATATTCATGCTGGTATTGAAATAGGAACAGAAGCTACAAGACCTGATATTATTGAAAGAGCAAGAAAGCATAATCTCATAAAGCTTAGTAAGACAACTTACACAATCACGGAAGATGGAATACATTATATTGAAGCTTTAGAAAAGCTTAAAATTGATATAAGTACTGAAAAGAGCGTATATCTTAATCAGTTGATCAAGAACGTATACAGGAGAGGTATGACAATAAAACAATGCTGTGAAACGGTGTTTGAAGAAATTGATAATATTATTAAAGAGGATGTTGATGTAGAAGGTATGAAACAGGAAAAGATAGTCATTATCAAGGCTAAATGTCCATTATGCGGTGGCAATCTTATCGAAAAGAAAGGCAAATATGGTATCTATTATGCTTGTGAAAAATGCGATTATAAACAGTCTCAAAAGACCCAGATGCCTAGTTCCGATGAGATTTGTCCAGAATGTGGTTCTAGGATGATATGGAAGAAAAGCAAATATGGAAAGATGTTGGCATGTTCCAATTATCCTGCCTGTAGATATATTAAGCCTTCAGAAAAGAAGAAAGTCGAATACAGTGATGAAGTCTGTCCTGAGTGCGGTTCTAAACTTGCTGTTCGACATGGTAAATATGGAAAGTTTATAGCCTGTTCTAATTATCCAGAATGTAGGTATGTTAAATCTAAAGAAAAAAAGAAGGTTGATGATACTGGTGAAGTCTGTCCAAATTGTGGATCTAAAATGGTATGGAGAAATGGCAGATACGGAAAGTTTGAAGCCTGTTCAAACTATCCTTCATGTAAATATATAAAGAAGTAGAAACTGATTCCGGACAAATGTCCGGAATTTTGTAAGTGATTTGATTGGATAGATAATTAGAAAACAATTCATACTGAAACGCTAGGGTATATTTGCGTATTCAATTATGATTCTTTATACACAAATCCTGTCGTTTTTATATTTTTAGCTGGTGGTATAATTAATAATGATAAGTTACTGTATTGAGTGGAAGGAGAATGATTATGGCTGTAGAATTTGAAAAGATGCAACTGAAGATTGCGATAGTCAGGATGCAAAGAGGTGTTCAAAGAAGAATAAAAGAAAACAGTAAGCCTTATGCTTTTATCTGCCCTGAATATTTAGATATAAATAAAGGCGATTATGTTGTGTGTGAGGTTTCAAGAAAAACAAACAGGAAGAATGTTTCCCATGATTTTCGAGTAGGACGTGTTGAGGATCTGATGACTTGGAGTGATAGAGAAATACTACAGTTTCGTCCAAATTCGTTTATTGTCTGCAAGGTTGATTGTGATGACTTTGATGAAAGATGTATAAATATTAAAAATAAGAAATACTCATTGTGGGCAAGATATAATGCAGTTGATAGAAGAAACCCTGACAAGAAGGTAGAGGGTGTACCAATGAATGTATTTGATCATTTGATTGATAACATGGGTAAGCTTCATTTTGAAAAGCTGAATCAGTACAGCCATAAAATGACAATGGAAAAGAAGGCTATACTTGAAGCAAAAAATAGACAGAAGAATAAATCGAAAAAGTAATAATGAAAAATCTTATAAAGTAATGACTAGCTTTGACACTGTTTAGTGTGTTAAAGTTAGTTTTTTTATTTTGAGGAGGAAAGAGAGATGATATTGAATGAATTGTTTGAAGTATATATTGAAGATGTGGATCTGATACAGCATGATACATCATTGGATGGAATGAGGTATCGCTATAACTCTTTGATAAGAAATGTTTTTGGTGAAAAGGAACTGGAGGATATCGACTTTAAAGATATAAAAAGGTTTCAGAAGGAGATGGTTGAAGGAAAATATAGGACAAGAGAAAATACGATTTTTAGTGTTTCTTATATCAATGGTGTTGTTCAGTTGCTGAAGAGATTGCTGAGTTATGCGAATATGATGGATTATGCTGATTTTTCATATGAACAGCTGAGAGGATTAAAAAGCATACATAATTTGAAAGATAAAGGAAGATTCAAGAAGCAACAGATCATATGGAAGATAAGTGATCTTAATGTTTTTTTGCAGTATGTGGATGATGAGAAATATAAGGCTCTTTTTAACGTATTGTTTTATACGGGACTGAGAAAAGGCGAAGCGGTATCTTTATGTTGGAAAGATGTTGATCTGATAGAACAGACGATAGCGGTCACTTCTACTGCCTGTCGGGTTAAAGGAAAAGGGCAGATTGTTAAAGAACCGAAGTCAAAATGTTCATATAGGATAGTACATATCAATGACAGTCTGAATGAAATGTTGCTGAATCTCTATCTGGAAGAAAAAGAGAAATATAAAACGAACATCAACCATCACTATGTTTTTGGATCATATAAGATGATTGCATATACGACATTGGACAGACGTTTTAGAAAGTATAAAAGGGTGGCAGGAGTATCGGATATGACCTTGCATGGGTTCAGGCATTCACATGCGACAATGATGTTGGAATTGACGAATGATGTTTATAATGTATCAAAACGATTGGGTCATGAAAGTATTGAAATAACAGATACGTATCTGCATGTCAATTCTAGGATACAGAAAGAGATGGCAGAGCAGATTGAAAAGGCAATAAATGATAATAGGAAATCAGAATATGATTCATTTTTACAGAGAATAAAGAATGATTTGAAAAAGGAATTGATGGTAGGAAACTATTCAAAAGTGGAAATGGAAAGCATAAGACGTATCTATGAAGTTGTAAGAAAAAGTGCATAATGAAAAAAAGTAATATAACAGTTTATTTTACCAAAATATAATGTTATAATATGGTAAATGTATGAAAGCAAAAGAAAATGTTGAGCCTGACAAAAAGCTCAACATTACGCATAGTCATTATCCAGCTAACTATGACAAGATAAAATTCCTTAGTTTTATATTTTTTTGATAAAGTTTTTAGAATTTTATAATTCTAGATAATTTTATCAAATAATATTAGCTAATTCAATATATATTTATGTTTTAGTTGTCTGATATGACTGTGTAACCTTTTTAGGTGTATATCTGCTAAAGAAGTAGATGAGTCATGTTGGACAACTTTTATATATACTGCGTAAAATAATAAATATGGTGCTGGAGATGGGATTCGAACCCACAGCCTACTGGTTACGAGTCAGTTGCTCTACCGTTGGAGCTACTCCAGCATAGAAATAGAAGCAAAGCTTCTATTTTTTTTCAACTTTTGTTTCACAATAAAGACAACGATAAATACGTTTATCTTTATTTGCTAAATAGAAAACATGATCTAATCCTTGTTCTATAGATGTAATACAACGAGGATTTTTACATTTTTCTACATTAATAATTTTTTGAGGAAGTTGCAATTTTTTCTTTTCAACAAGTTTACCATCTTTAATAATACAAACAGTAATATTAGGATCTAAATATCCCAAAACATCAAAATCTAATGCAAATTCTTCATCTATTTTTAAAATATCTTTTTTACCCATTTTATTAGATTTAACGTTTTTAATAATAGCAACGCTACAATCTAATTTATCTAATCCTAGTGCTTTATAAACTTCTAAAGATTTACCAGCAGTAATATGATCTAAAACAATTCCGTTTTTAATACTATCTATCTTCATTATCTTTCTACCTCATTTTCCAATCCTAACATTTTTAAAATAAGTGCCATACGCATAAAACGTCCGTTTTGAACTTGATCAAAATACTTAGCTCTTGGATCATCATCAACCTCAATAGCAATTTCATTAACACGGGGTAATGGGTGCATAACGATTAAATCAGATTTTGATTTTTCTAATTTCTTTAAATCTAAAATATATGTATCTTTTAAACGAATATAGTCTTGTTCATTAAAGAATCTTTCTTTTTGAACACGTGTCATATAAAGAATATCTAAATCTTCAATAACTTCTTCAATAGTTTCAACTTCTTTATAATCTAAATTCTTAGCATCTAATAAATCATGTTTTAAATATTCAGGAATTTTAAGTTCAGGTGGTGCAATAAACACGAATTTAATATTTTTATAACGTGACATTGCTTTTGTAAGAGAATGAACTGTACGTCCGAATTTTAAATCCCCACAAAAACCAATTGTTAGATTATCTAGTCTACCTTTTTCTCTATAAATAGTAAGTAAATCAGTTAAAGTTTGCGTTGGATGGTTATGACCACCATCTCCAGCATTGATTAAAGGTACTGTACTTTTTCTTGTAGCAACAAGAGGTGCTCCTTCTTTTGGATGACGCATTGCAATAATATCGCAATAGCTTGAAACAACACTAATAGTATCACTAACACTTTCACCTTTAGAAGCGCTTGTATTGCTTGCACTTGAAAAACCTAAAACACTTCCACCAAGTGATAACATAGCTGATTCAAAAGAAAGTCTTGTACGTGTACTTGGTTCAAAAAAGAGTGTAGCTAGAATTTTATGACGACAAACATCTTGATAGCGTGTACGATCTTTAATAATATCATTCGCAATATCAATTAGTTCATTAATTTCTTCTACACTTAAATCCATTGGGTCAATTAAATATTTCATAATAGTCTCCTTTTTTTTTCTTCAATATTATAGCACTCCTTAGAAAGCTATTAAATATATTTTAAAAAAATACGGAAATTTCTTTCCGTATTATTTTTTACCATTAAAACAATAAGTACAGATCTTATCACTATCAAGTCCAATAGCTTGAAGCATATCATCCAAACGATTAAAACGTAAAGAAGTAAAATTAAGTTCTTTACGGATTTCTTCTACCATTGCATTATATTCAGGAGTATCTGGATCACTATATGTTTCTAACATATTGATATCATTTTCTCCTTCACGTTTTCTAATAACACGACGTGTAATTAAATCCATATCACTTGTACTTCTTGAAAAGTTTAAGTAAGGACATCCATACATAATTGGAGGACAAGCAGGTCTGATATGGACTGCTCTTGCTCCAGAGTTATATAAATATTCAGTTGTATCTCTTAGTTGTGTTCCACGAACAATTGAATCATCAATTAATAATAATGATTTTCCTTTAATCAAGCTAGCAATTGGAATTAATTTCATTTTTGCAATTAAATTACGATCCGCTTGAATTTGTGGCATAAATGAACGTGGCCACGTAGGTGTGTATTTAATAAAAGGTCTTCCATATTGAATATGTGATTCATTTGAATAACCAATCGCATGGGCAATTCCACTATCAGGAACACCTGCTACAAGATCAATATCTTTAATATCATCTCTTTGAGCCATTAAACGACCACATTCATAACGCATTTCTTCAACATTACGTCCTTCATAACAACTTGTTGGATAACCATAGTATACCCATAAAAATGAACAAATTTTCATTTTATCATTGGCTTCTACAAGTGTTTTCACTTCTTCACTGGTCATAAAACAAACTTCACCAGGTCCTAATTCTTTATATAAAGAATAGCCTAAATTGATATAAGCATGACTTTCAAACGAAGCACAGAATCCATTTTCCCCCTTACCAATATTTAATGGAGTTCTTCCTAATTTATCACGTACTAAATACAAACCATCTTTTGTCATCAACATAAAAGAAATAGAACCTTTAACTTTTCTTAAAACATTGATAATTCCATCAACATAAGTATCCTTTTGATTGATCATTGCAGCAATCAATTCAGTTTGATTCACTTCTCCCCCAGACATCTCTAGAAAATGAGTATGCCCATTATCAAAAGCATCTTGAATCAATTCTTCCATATTTGCAACTCTACCTACAGAAACAATTGCATAACTACCTAAACGACAATTGATTAAAAGAGGTTGAGGTTCATTGTCTGAAATACAACCAATCCCCATTTTTCCAGACATTTCTTTAATATCATTTTCAAACTTAGTTCTAAATGGTGAATTTGAAATATTATGAATTGCACGGTTAAAACCGTTTTCTCCATAAACTGCAATTCCACCTTTTTTTGTTCCTAAATGAGAATGATAATCAATACCAAAAAACAAATCAGTGACACAGTCTTTACGACTGACAACGCCAAACATACCACCCATATGTAATTTTCTCCTTTTTCATTTGTTCTCTAAATGACAAAAATATGATAACATAAAACAAAATGAAGATAAAGGACATAAAAAAATGAAATTATATATAGTAAGACATGGTCAAACAGGTTATAACATTGATAATAAAGTTTGTGGCATTTCGGATGTTGAATTAACATCTTTAGGAAAGCAACAAGCTAAAATGGCCAGTGAACAATTAAAAGATATTTCATTAGATATGATTTTTGCTTCACCACTTCAAAGAGCACATGAAACTGCAAAAATCATAAATGAAAATCATCAATTAGAAATTAAAATAGATTCTAGAATTCAAGAAATCAATTTTGGCAAATTTGAAGGAATTGTTAATAATGAAGAATTTCAATATTATAAACAAAATCATGGACTCCATTATCCAGGCGGAGAATCTTTATTTCAAGTAGTCCATCGTGTGTATAGTTTTTTAGAAGAACTTGAAAATAAATATCCTGATAAAAACATTTTAGTTGTTTGTCATGGAGGTATCGTGCGTGTCATTCATAGTTATTTTCATGATATGACAAATGAAGAATTAATGACATGGTTACCCGAAAATTGTTGTATTCAAAGCTATGAAAAATAGTGACTTTGTATTGACTGAAAAGTGGAAAGTGTTATACTAATTATAGGAAAAAAGGAAAAGGAGAGTTAAATATGAACGTAGATAAAGATACTTGTATCGGATGTGGAGCATGTGCTGGTGTTTGTCCTGTAGAAGCTTTAGCATTTGATGACGAAGGAAAAATGGAATGTGACAAAGATACATGCATTGGATGTCAAGCATGTGTTGGAACTTGTCCAGTAGAAGCTATTTCAGCTGAATAATAAGATAAATTTAATAGTTATAAAGGACTTTTTATGATATATGGTTATATCAAAAAAGTCCTTTTTATTATGTTGAAAATTTTTCGGTCGAAAAAAAGCATATTTTGGTCGTAAAGAATATTTTTTGTTGAAATTATGTGATAATATTAGTTTATAAAAATTATATATTTTAAAGGCAAAACTATTGAAAAATAGTGACGCAAAGCTACAGAACTGAACCGTAAGGAAGTTGGCTGAGTTGCAGATAATGTGTACTTAGTTTTTTCTTGCGGCTTTTTCTTTATAATTATCATTTATCGTCAATATTTTTTTATAGTTTTGTAAAATTGGGAGGAAGAATAATGAATAGAAAGAAGAAGTTGTTTTCACTATTATTGGTGGTAGTCATGATAGTAACAGCAGTTTCAACAAATGTATTTAGTGCATTTGCTGAAGAATCGGTAGATTTATCTCAATTTATTGATAAAAATCTACCAAGTGATGTAGTTGATAGAAGTTATATTAAAATTGGAGACCATCTTTTACAGCCGAATATAGAAAACAAAATACCGTATGGTTCAGCAATTTCTATCAAACTAGTATGGGGATTTATTGATAATCAGTTTCCAACAAAAGATAATAATACAATGGTTTATACTTTGCCTGATGGAATAACCATGGAAGAAGGAATTAAGGAACTAAAAGAAGGTGCGGAAACTGTAGGACATTTTGAAATAAAAGGTAATACAATTACAGTTAAATATAATGCAGGAGATCAAAGTGAATTATTTTTTAGTAAATCAAATAGACATGGTTCACTTATCATCAATGGAACTTTGAGTGATTCATTTACAAACAATCATGAAGGTGGAAAAGGGAAACTAGACTTACCAGGTGTTGGTCAATTTATCATTGATATGGATCGTGATAAATCTAACGATAAGGTAGATATTGAAAAAACAGGAGGAAAGGTTATAAGTGATGGGGATAATCTTTCTGCAGAATTTAAATTAAAGGTTTCAGCAACTGGTCCACAAACAAACGTTGTTGTGACTGATCAAATGGATGAAAATATGACATTAGATGGAGATGTTCAATTTTACACAGATGAAGCCTGTACAATTTCTTATACTGGTACAGTTACAAATAATTTAAAAGAAACTAATAAATTTCAATATACAATTGGAAGTATGAATGATAAAGAAGTTTTATATGCTAAATATAAAGTAAAAGTAAAAAAAGATGTTTTTGCATATAATCCGGATGATTGGAATTCTAAAGTTGGAAATAACATAACTGTAAAGAGTGATACACAAACAAATGAAAAAAATTCTTATAAGAAACTAGAATATACTAAGAAAAATTGGGCAGAAAAAAAGCATAGTGTTACTGGTGATGATAGTAATAAAGTTATCAATTGGGAAGTTACGTTAAATCCTGGGGGTAATTTTGATATTGGTGGTTCTACTATTAAAGACTCGTTAGGTGATAATATTGGTGAATATATTGATGAAAGTTTTAAATGTAGTCCTTCTATTGAAGGATTAACATGGGAAAGTTTAACAACTGGAAATTTCCAAGTACCTGCTGGATGTGATAAGGAGTACAAGATGACTTACCAAACTAAATTTGGTGAAGATTCTAGTAATGCGCCAGCTATTACAAAGAGTAATACGTTCACTATTAATCCTTTTGGTAATACACAAAACACGGATTATACAGATTCATTTAAAGTAGGAAAAGAAAATTATCAATTTATTGAAAAAACTTGTCTAACAACAGGAAATTCACAAGAGGTTGCATGGCAAATAAAAATTAATGTTCCTGAAAATGGTATAAATCATTTAATTGTTAAAGATACAACGCCAGAAGGAATGAATTATAAATCATATCAAGTTAAAAGTGGATATAATGGTACACCAATATTTAGTCAAAAGGATAGAGAATTAACTTTTGACTTTGGAAAAGTAAATGAAGGAACTATTATTATACAAGTTATTACATCTCTAGATAATATTCCATCAACAACAACATCTTATGCAAATAAAGGTGAATGTTTTAATGAAACAAAGAAATTAGGGGAAAGTAATGCTAATTATGATTATAAAATTGAAACTTTTCTTGAAAAAGAAGGTTATTGGGGTAGCTCTTGTAATAAAGATGAAATGGCTTGGAAATTAATTGTAAAAAAAGTACCAACCGATGCAAAAAATGTTTTTATTGAAGATACACTTCCTGAAAATACACAGTATGTAGATAACTCATTAGATATAATTGAAAAATGGGATAGTCAAATAACAAATGAAGAGATTCTTAAGAATATTCAAGTAGAAAAAGAAAACGGAAAAGTTAAGTTTATATTTACAAATGCAGCATTAGATTATTTGAAAACAAATTCTTTAAATCTAACATATAAAGCAAGCATTATAGATGTTTCAAAAGCACTAGGAGATAAAGCCTATGACAATAAGGCGTCTTTATCTATTGATGGAAATATTTCAACAGCAACAGCTACAAGATGGTTTGGGTTATCAAAAAACGATATTTTAAAGAAAGAATATACTTATAATCAAGATACAGCACCAAATGTTAGATATAAAATTACGGTGAATGAAGGTGCAATTAAATTAAATGAGGGTAAAGATATCGAACTTGTTGATGAAATGGGAAGTGCTCTTGATTATTATATGAATAGTTTAACAATTAATGGTAATAAAGCTACGGCTAATCAAGTAAGCTATGATGAAACAAAACATGTATTAAAAATAATAATTCCTGATGAAAAGAAAGTTGTTCTTGAATATGAAGCAACTATTAATTTACCAGTAGGTGAAGATAGTAGCGCATTAAATGAAACAAATGCCTACAATAAGTGTTCTTTAAAAGGAATACCAAATCAATCTGAATTAGAGACGTATGTTTCTTTGAAAGGAAAAGTACTTGAAAGTTCAGGAGCTTCCACAGGAAAAGGCGTCAGTATAAAACTTTATAAATGTGATAAAGATGACCAAACAGATGCTTTAGAAAAAGCAAAATTTAGCTGTAGTGAAGTAACATATAATAATAATTTTGAAACAACTGCTACAAAATTAAAAGCAGAGGGCGAAACATTACCAACGGGTTATCTTACTTTTTCTGGGTTGAGTAGAAATGTTCTTTATAGAATTGTTGAAACAGAAGCACCTGATAATTATAAATTAGATGCTACACCACATTATTTTATATTTAAAGGAAATAGTGAAGAAAATTATCCTGAAGCTATTAAAGAAGGAGATAATACTTATCCTGTAACACTTATTGATAAAACACAAGCAATGCATTTTTATACAATTTCTAACGAAAAAGGAACAACAAAAGAAAATACTATTGAAATTAGTAAAATAGATGCACAGACGAAATCTGAATTGAAGAACGCACACCTAAGTATTATTAATAAAGATACAAATGAAACTGTAAAAAGTTGGATAACTGGCGAAAATAATAATCCAGGAAAAGTTAAACTAGAACCAGGAACATACGTTTTAAAAGAAACCAAAGCACCAGAGGGGTATATGGTAGCTGATGATATTACGTTTGTTGTGGATAATGATGGTAATATAGTTGGTAATGATCAAAATACAATAATCATGGAAGACAAACATATCGAAAAAGGTAAACTTATTCTAACTAAAACAGTAGAAGGGAATATTTCTAAAGAAAATGCCAAAAAGATTACATTTAAAGTAACGAATCAAGAAACAAAGAAGACAGATAAATATACTTTAGATGAGTTTTCGTATGATGAAGCAAGTAAAACTTGGACAAAAGAGTTAGATGTTTTAGCTGAAGAATATACAGTTGAAGAAACAAATTCATCAGTGGAAGGTTATACAGTAAAAACAACTTATAAAATTGATACACAAGAAATAGAAGGTAAAAAAACTGAAAGTATACAAATTGAAAATCAAGGTGAAGTAACTGTAGCCTTTAAAAATAGTTACACTCCAAAACCATATGAAGTAGCTATAAGCAAACAAGATCTAACAAATGAAAAGGAAATTGCTGGAGCAACACTTAAAATAGTAAATCAAAAAACAAAAGAAGAAGTAGCTTCATGGGTCAGCGAAAAAGATAAGACACATACTGTTTCATTACCGTTTGGTGAGTATATACTTATTGAAGAAGTAGTACCTGACGGTTATAAAAAAGCAGATGATATTTATTTTAAAGTTTCTAAAAATGGAGAAATATCTATAAAAGGTAAGGATGGTACTTATAGTAAAACAAATAAAGTCATCATGAAAGATGAGGCAAAACCTGGAAAAATAGTAATTAGTAAAAGTGTTACTGGTTCAATCAATAAAGAACAAGCTGAAAAAGTTATAAGTTTTAAAGTAACAAATAATTCAACGAAAGAAGTAAACACGTATTCATTAAAAGACTTTAATTATGATGAAAGTAATAAAAAATGGACAAAGGAATTAATACAAGTTGCAGGAGGATATAAAGTTGAAGAATTAGTAACGTCTATAAAAGGGCATAAATTATCTTTAACTCAATATCAAATAAATGAAAATGGTGAAATAAAAGAAAAGGTAACAGATAAAATAGCAGAAAAGGTTACTGTTAAAAAAGATAAAACGACATTTATTGAATTTGAAAATAATTATGATTTAAATGTGTTTGATGTTGAAATAGATAAGACAGATATTTCTGGTACAAAAGAAGTAGATGGTGCGAAGTTAAAAGTAATTGATGAAGAAGGTAATCTAGTAGAAAGATGGATTTCTGGTCAAGATGATGAAAAAACGCATAAATTAAAAT
>ENA-OPSK01000521-OPSK01000521.1-human-gut-metagenome-genome-assembly--contig:-NODE-521-length-34979-cov-7.021303_pt1 | contig 34979 bp, 34 predicted proteins | sample MGYA00241807_ERZ501905 | MGnify/ENA primary metagenome ERZ501905 (study PRJEB25962, sample SAMEA2042111) | human gut metagenome | biome: human gut; feature: human-associated habitat; material: faeces...
CAGTGATCCACCGGCAAACATAGCTGCAGCCTGTTCCAGAATCTGCTGAGCCTGTCTGGCACCACGGTTACCAAACTGTTCGGATGCTTCTGTGATAAAAGCTTCATTCTCACTCATGAGATAAGAAACGTCACACTGTAATGCATCTGCCAGTTTCTGATACAGAACATTTTGTTTTGGAAAACGTCCTTCTACTTCCCAGGATCGAATAGTCCTATATGAAACACCAACCATACTGGCCAGTTCCTGCTGACTCATCTTTTTTTCTTTTCTTAATGATCTTACTTTTTCACCGAATGTCATAAACATACCTCTTTCTAAGCCTTGTCTTATAAGTTTCATTAGCCGCTTCAAGGCAAAACGGGAAATGTGTTTCCTTAAAAATAAAAATTAATCTTGACAAAGGGAAATATCTCTCCTATAATGTGAATCACAGATAAGGGAAACATCTTTCCTATAAGATACACAATATTTCCTCTTTTGTCAATGGATATGTGAAATGAATTTCCTGTAATTCAATGAAAACAGGAAGGATAGACAATCATTGATAGTCAAAATGGGATACATGTTACAAAAAGAGGAAAGACGTATGGGAGGTGGCAATGTGAGTCAGGATCAGACTTCTATTATCTGTATTGATCTGAAGTCCTTTTATGCTTCTGTAGAATGCGTAGAACGTGGGCTGAATCCATTTAAAACAAACCTGGTGGTTGCAGATCCGACCAGATCAAAGTCAACAATCTGCCTGGCAATCACTCCGGCCATGAAGGCGCTTGGCATCAAGAACCGGTGCCGGATCCATGAGATACCGGATTGTGTGAAGTACATTACAGCCATGCCGAGGATGCAGTTGTACATGGATTATTCCGCAAAGATCTATGGAATCTATCTGCGGTATGTCTCAAAAGAAGATATCCATGTGTACAGTGTTGATGAGTGTTTTATTGATGTGACAAACTATCTGCAGCTTTATCATCTCACTGCAAAAGAAATGGCGGTAAAGCTTATGCAGGCAGTCATGGAGGAAACTGGCATCACTGCAACTGCAGGTGTGGGAACCAATCTGTATCTTGCTAAAATCGCAATGGATATCGTAGCAAAGCATGTGGATGACCATATCGGAATTCTGGATGAATTCTCTTACAGAGAGAAGCTATGGGATCATAAACCATTAAGTGACTTCTGGAGGATTGGATCCCGGACTGAAAAAAAACTGGCCGGTTATGGAATCCATACGATGGGCGATATTGCAATGGCTTCTTTAAGATCCGAAGACTGGCTGTATAAGATGTTTGGGATTGATGCAGAGCTGTTGATCGATCATGCATGGGGATATGAAACATGCCGGATGAGTGACATCAAGAACTATCATTCGGAGGAACACAGCCTTTCAAATGGTCAGGTGCTGATGCGAAATTATTCTTTTGACGAAGCACTTGTGATCGTAAGGGAAATGACAGATAATCTGGTCCTGGATTTGTTTGAAAAAGGACTGGTAACAAGCTCTCTCACCTTATGGATCGCCTATGACCACAGGTATGAGCATGAGGCATCCAAAGGAACCGTAAAACTCGAAAGAGAAAGTAACAGTTCCAAAAAGATCATAGATGCAGTGGAAGATTTATATCTCAGGATTGCAGACAGATATACCGGAATCCGAAGAATCGAGGTGTGTGCGAACAGGGTTGCTCCTGAAAGTTATGTGCAGTACAGCCTGTTTGATGACCCAAAACAGACCGATAAGGAACGGCATTTACAGGAAGCAGTATTGAATGTAAAGCAGCGTTATGGAAAGAATGCGATTATGCGTGGATCCAACCTGCTAGAGTGTTCTACTTATAGAGAACGCAACGAGCAAATAGGTGGTCACCGTGCTTAGAGGAGGTGCAAAAAGTGCTGGCAAGTGCATATCAACCGTATTTATATTTACCAAGACCGGTTTCCAGGAGGCATCCCATGGATGTAGGACGCAGGGCAAAACAGTTTGCTCCATTTGCGGCACTTCGTGGACTGGATGAAACGATCCGGCAACAGGAAATCATTTATGAACCAAAAAGAGATTTATCTGAGGAAAAGAAAAATGAGTTGGATATGAAATTAAGGATCCTGGCATATGGAATGAAGATACAGGCAACTTATTTTCAAAAGTCATGGAAGAATCCATTAATTGGTCAGTACCATACATTATCTGGAACCGTAGAATTTTTTGATCCATCAGTCCACTTACGGATTGATGATACCGAGATTCAGATCCAGGACATCTGTGATCTGACTGGTGATGTATTTGAAACTATTGAAATATCATGTTAATTAATCACAGCGGAATTTTTTATACCGGAAAGAGTGAGTGGTAGCTGGTGAAAGGATAAAAAAGGATGCACAGATCGACAAAGCAGATCTGATCAGAATAGAAATCGTGCTGTTCGTGTAGCTTTGGCACTTACGGAATGGATGGCATGATGCTCATAAGGCGGATTTGATTTCCCTTTGGTCCGTTGAGTAATAAATGGAGAAATATCTTATTGCTTAAAGGAGGAAGCCTATATGGGATCAGGTGCTATTAAATGGCATGTACACTGCTCTGTATGTGGAGCATTTATTGAAAAGAGCGCACAAAGCGATTCAGAAGTGGAGTGCAAAAAATGTCGCAGTACATTGGAGATATTTGTAAAGGATGATATGGTGTCGGTTCGTCCGATCCACATCAGAGATGAACAATTAAAGTCCAGGATGCGGACGTATTCCCGAAAGATGATGAATCAGGGATCATAACAGAATAGAATGAGCTGTCTGTAGTAAGCGTTGGATTTGGCAGGAATCATCAAGAACGCACCAGACAGCAAGAGTTTGTCAAGGAGCTGAACCTGACTGGAATCACTAAGAGCCCGGCAAAACATTTACGGATACACTGCAAGATCAGAAGTATTTTCTGGTTTTGGAGATTGTTGAAGTATTTGTTTTGTCGGGCTTTTTTGACGTATTTCGAAAAAATTTTAAATTTTTTTGTCGTACCCCACTGTAAAACAGGCTCTCAGCGTTTCGTTATATAGAGGTTGAATTCTTTTTTGCAAAAATAATTGTAAATAGAGATTTTGATAATATGACACAAAGGAGGAAGCAAAGATGACTGAAATCGAATACCAGGAATTTGTAAGGCGTTGTCCTTACGATGCTATGGGCGATTATTCCATGTTTCGCAAACAGCAAACAGAGAATAAATCAGAAGATGCACATAGCAACTGAATAAGCCAGGCAATCTGGCAAACTTAATCTAAACGCAGATACATGCGTTACAAAGGAGTCGCGGACTCCCGTTCAAAAAAAACGGGTGAGTTCGTGACCTCTTGTGCTGCAGTTCTTTATGTCTGTGCAGGAATTTTATAAAAGATGGAATGGACCACCCGGAGCCGAAAGGCAGAAAGGTGGTCTTTATGTTGACATTAAAAGAACTGAAAAAAATCGTGAAAGTTGCTGATATGGAGAAAAGGATCCCAAGCGTGAAATCCTTGAAAGAACACAAAGTTGTAGTAAAAGAAATGATCAATGCAGATACAACAATCTCTGTTTATGATCACGGATATGTGCTTTATACAGCGGGAAATCAATCAACCGTATTTCCACTGCATAGTTGTGATGACTATGAATATGTGAGTGTAACTGGCGATAACAAGGAATTCAATAAAGAGTTCTTTGATAATGAAAACTGGTATATCCGTCTGCTGATGGAGGCTGAAGACCGTATGGCATACAGCCAGAGCAAAATCAGCACCAATCATGGTGTATTTTCTAACAGCGATGTTACAGATGATGCGGAGATTATGAGAGGATCTTCAAAAGATTTTGTTGACGATGTTATCGACAGAGAAATTCTGAACGCTTTGATCAAAGAGTTAACAGAGAGACAAAAGACGGTACTCAATCTGGTTTATTTCGAGGAAATGCGTCAGCAGGATGTTGCAGATTATCTGGGAATCAAACAGCAGAGTGTAAATGACCTCCTGAACAGGGCATTAAAAACGATGAAAAAAAAGGCGGAAAACGAAGAATTTTAAAAAAATTTCAAAAAAATTGAATTAGACCACTGTAAAACAGGCTCTGAGCGTTTCGTTATATGAAGGGTTTGCATAGAACACTTTCATGTACCTTGAAAAATGAATAGCCTGCCCGGAGTGATATTTGGTTTGAACATGCATAGAGCGAAAAGCTGCGTGTCTGCCAGAAGAAAACGTATCATAGATGGAAACTGATATAGGAACGGATCCGGGAAAGAAAACAGGAAAACGCTTAAATCTTAAATCAAAATAAAATGTCTGAATCTAAAAAGAGGATGACAGTAGAAATCATGTGGCGGTATTTGTGACAAACAGGTACCGCCATATATTTGTGCTGTTATCTCAGCTTGTGCTGACTGTCCCAAATAGCGCAAATTTCAGGAAAGGAGGCGATCATCTTCGGATAAAAGATAATATGCAGAAACTAACAGATAACTATACACAAAAGAATCAGAAAGGAAGGATTTAAGAGAATGAACGTGAAAAAGAAAGCACGCAGGGTGATGTCCGGTTTACTGACTGCAGTAACGGTTCTATCGACGGTACTCTCTCCCGCTGTTGCCTATGCTTCTGATGATGCTGGGTCTGTAAAAAAGATTCCGTATTATGAGGAGATCAAGGATCAGTTGGATGAAGATGAAGTGGTAACTGCAAAGGATTATGAGATCAAGGTTGGAGACAATTTCGATGTAAAGAGTGATTATACCGGTCTTACGATCCAGGATGACAGCAAAGTAAAAGTTACATTTCAGGAAGCAAAAGATACGGACGGGAATGATTTTTCTACCGATTATGCCAATTCCTATAAGGCAGTCTATTATGTAGAACCACAGACAACGGATCACCCAACCTACCAGATCAATCGAAAGATCGTGGTAAAAGAAGCGGATCAACAGAAAGATTCGCAGTCAGAAAGTTCTTCTGATCAGGATGCTGGTTCTTCCGATAAGACAGAAACAGAGGATTCTGAGGCTGACTCGTCTACAGAGGAAACTGATGTTGCTGACACGGAGAGCAAAACAGAACTGACAGAAAAAGAATTTGATGCAGAAATCGAAGCAACGGAGGATCAGGAGACCGTTGATCCGGAAACAGGGATCACACTCTCAGAGGTTATGCAGGAAGCTGTTGACCAGGAAGTTGCTCTTGCAGATCTTGAAGCAGGCGAAAGTATTACTTTTGATATGCCAATGATGCTTGCTTCCGGTGAAACAGGAACAAAATCAGTCACAGTTACAGCCGGCTCCTGGTACTATTACGCAGACTATGGATTAGGTTCTTATCTGACTTGTCCATATTATGTGAAATGGGGAAGCATCAATGCGACAGCATACTGTGTTGAACCATCGAAAAAAGGACCGGGAAATGGAACTTATACGATCCAGAAACTTGCCGATGGAAAGACACTTGCAAAGGTCTGCTATTACGGAACAAAAGCAAGTGATGAGAATGGTTTCTTCGATGAGAAACATCCGGATTTTCCGGCAGGAAAGAGATTCATCATTACTCATCTTGCAGCAGCTTATGCAAATGGATCCAGTGACTGGGCATCCGGAACTAATGCAACAGGAAAGAACCTGGCAATGGAGCTTTACAATTATTGTGTAAATATGCCGGACATTCCGTCTGTAGATATGAGCTTTTCCGAATCTAATGTAAAGGCTTATGTGGAAGGAAACAGCCAGCGAACAAGTGTGATCACATTCAAAGCGGATAAACTGCAGACGATTACTTTCAAGCTGCCGAAAGGTGTAAAAATTGTAAATGTGACAACCGGAAAAACCAGTGCTGCAGGGGCTAATGTGGAGATTTCCGGTGGTACAGAGTTCTATCTGATAGCACCACTTAATCAGGCAGAAAATGTCAGTGCTACTTTCTCTTCTAAGATGAAAGGAAGTATTGATAAGGAATATTCAGCCTATAAGATCACAACAGGATCTGGGACACAGGACCTGGCTCTTGTTTTCGGGGAAGGTGTCGGAAATGAGAAATATGTGGATTTTAAAGTAACCTGGACAAAAGAATGCAAAGTATCCATTGTAAAGAAGGATCAGGATACAGGCAATGCACTGGCTGGTGCGGTGTACGGGATCTATTCCGATGCTGCATGTACAAAGCTGATTGCAGAGATGCCTGCAACAGATCAGAATGGTGCTTCTCAGCTTACAATGGAAAAGACACAGGAAGTTGTTTATCTGAAAGAGATCTCTGTTCCGACAGGATATCAGATTGATACAAAGTCTTATAACGTGACGCTTGCTATAGGAAAGACAACGACCAAAAATGTAACAGACAAACGAGTAAATGCAAAGCTCAACATTGCAAAACAGGATGCTGAGACAGGCAATGAAGCCCAGGGAGATGCAACACTGGAAGGTGCGGTATATGGCCTTTATGCAAGAGAAGACATTGTTCATCCGGATGGCAGAACCGGAACAATCTATAAGAAAGACACCCTGATCACATCCCTGACAACGGATAAGAATGGCGAAGCTTCTGTTTCTGATCTGTATCTTGGAAAGTATTATCTGAAAGAGCTTAGTGCTCCGGTGGGATACGTACTGGATCCGACAGAACATGATGTGGACTGTACTTACGAAGGTGCTACTGTTCCGACAGTAGAAAGAACTTCTGTATGTAAAGAAACCGTCATCAAGCAGCCGTTCCAGATCATCAAGGCAGCAAACAACGGAAAGACCGATGCAGATCTTCTGCAGGGAGTTGGTTTTTCAGCATGGCTTGTCAGTGATCTGAAAGTAAAAGCAGATGGAAGTTATGATTTTGATTCAGCCAGACCAGTTGTACTGACTGCAGATGGTCAGACAGAAATGTTTACCGATGAAAAAGGATATGCAAGATCGATTCCGCTTCCATATGGAACTTATGTGGTAAGAGAAACCACAAGCAAACACAACTATGCACCGGTCGATGATTTTGTAGTGAAGATCACAGAGAATCATCCGGATACACCGCAGACATGGCGAGTGCTGCTGGATAAAGAATTCAAAGCAAAATTAAAGATCATCAAAAAGGATGCAGAAACACAGAAATCTGTACTCCTGGCTAATACTGAGTTCAAGGTATACGACCTGGATAATCAGAAATATGTGGAACAGACAACATCCTATCCGAAGCCAACGGTACACAAATCCTATTTCACAAATGAGGAAGGATACCTGGTACTGCCAAAGAATCTGAAACCTGGTAACTACAGGATTGAGGAAGTGACGGCACCCGATGGGTACACAATATCCAAAAACTATGTGACAGTTGCCGTTGATACAGATACTGCTTATCTGACCGATCCTGTCACAGGAGATGCAGTCATTGATGTGGAATATACCAACGCCCCGGTCAAAGGTCAGTTAAAGATCTATAAACAGGGGGAAGTGTTAAAGGGATTTGATAAGGAATTCCAGTATGAAATGGCTGGACTTGCAGGTGCTGAATTTGAAGTCTATGCGGCAGAGGATATTTATACTGCCGATCATCAGGTAGATGCAGATGGACAGAGAACTCTGTATTTTGCAAAGGATGCACTGGTAGCAACCGTCACAACGGATGCAGATGGTTATGCAACCGTAAAGAATCTTCCACTTGGCAGATACTATGTCAAAGAGAAGAATGCACCGGACACTTATGTGTTAAATACTGTGCCGGAAAATGTCGAATTTGCTTATGCGGATCAGGATACTGCAGTGATCGAGAAAGAAATCTCTGTCACAGATGAACGACAGAAAGTGTCGATTACTGTCGAAAAACAGGATGCTGAGACAGGCAATACAGTAGCCGGAGCAGTGTTCGGTATTTACAATGCAAAAGACATTCAGACGAAAGATGGAAAAGTGATCGTTAAAGCAGATACTCTTTTACAGGAAATGACTTCTGATGAAAAAGGTCAGGCAGCATGTACACTGGATCTTCCACTTGGAAGCTATTATGTAAAAGAACTGAAAGCACCAGATGGATTCGTATCTTCGGATGAAGTACTGAGATTTGATGCTTCTTATCAGGGGCAGGATGTACAGACAGTAACATTAAAATCCGTAAAGAAGAACCAGCCGACAACTGTTGAGATCACAAAATCAGATGCAACAACCGGTGTAGAACTGGATGGAGCTTATCTGAAAGTAACGGATAAAGATGGAAATGTAGTAGACAGCTGGACATCTTCCAAAGATGCACCGCATGTGATCAAATATCTGAAAGTGGGTGAGAATTATACCCTACATGAAGAGTTTGCACCACATGGTTATCTGGTAGCCAATGATGTGACATTCACAGTCAAAGATACCGGAGAGGTTCAAAAAGTGGAAATGAAGGACGAGGTACCGGTTGGTGAACTCATCATCAACAAGAAGGGAGAAATCCTGGATTCTGTTACACTGGCCGATAAGGTCAAAGGTGTGGTGGAACACATTTTCAACTATGTAACTGGAAAGCTGACAGATGTTACGTTTGAAGTCTATGCTGAGGAAGACATTAAGGCCGCCGATGGCGTCAGTGACGATTACTATAAAAAGGATGAACTGATTGCAACAATAAAGACAGATGAAACTGGTATTGCAAAACTGGAAAATCTTCCACTTGGGAAATACTATGTGAAAGAAACAGGAACTGCTTACGGTCATGTACTGGATGGTGAGATCCGTCATGTAGATCTGACTTACGTGGATCAGAATACACCAGTTGTAGTCTATGACAAAGACTGGCAGAACAACCGCCAGAGAGTAGAAGTCACTGTACTTAAGAAAGAAAAAGATTCTGACCGTACATTGGAAGGCGCTATCTTTGGATTATTTGCCAAAGAAGACATTAAGTCTGAGACAACAGGTAAAGTCCTGATTGAAGCCGATGAGATCATTGAACTGAAATCTACGGATGAAGAAGGAAAGATCACATTTGTTGCAGATCTTCCAATAGGAGCAACTTACTATGTAAAAGAGCTCTATGCACCGGACGGATTCGTAACCAACGATGAAGTAAAGGAATTTACCTTTGAGTATGCAGGTGAGGATCAGCCGACAGTCACTTATGATTTTACCTTTGATAATCAGCCAACCGTCGTTGAATTTACCAAATCCAGTCTGACAACCGGAAAAGAACTTCCAGGATGTAAGCTGAAAGTGGTAGATGCTGATGGAAATATCGTGGATGAATGGACTTCCGGTAAAGAAGCACATGTGATCCGTGAGCTGACTGTCGGAAAAGAATACACACTGGTTGAAACAAAACCTGCTGATGGTTACGTGACAGCTGAAAGCGTGAAGTTCACGATCAAAGATACTGCCAATGTGCAGAAAGTTGAGATGAAGGATGATGTAACGAAGGTGAAAATCTCCAAACAGGATATCGCCGGAAAAGAACTTCCGGGAGCGAAACTCACAATCCTTGATCAGGATGGAAAAGTTGTGGAAAGCTGGACCAGTACAGAGAAAGCACATTACATCGAAATGCTTCCGATCGGAAAATACACTCTCCGTGAAGAAACAGCACCGGATGGCTATCTGGTTGCAAAAGATGTGGGATTCGAAGTAAAGGATACCAGTGAAGTACAGCATGTAACCATGGTCGATGAGAAAAAACCGGCAGAAAAGACACCGGAAGGTGGAAAACCTGTCAGTGATTCACCAAAGACTGGGGATAACACTAATCTGTGGCTGTGGTTTATGCTTCTCGGCATTGGTGCGACTGGTACAGGAGCCCTTGCATTTATGAGAAAAAAGAAACACTAGTTAAATAAGAATGAGCGTTCATGGAAACCGAAAGGAATCTGTGGACGCTTTTTTAGATGGGAGAAACCATGAGAAATATCATTATTTTTGTTGCTCTTCTGGGAGTAGCGACAATATTTACAGTTTTGTATTGTCTCATTGCTGCCGGAAGTCAGGCAGAGAAAAAACTGACAGAAATCATGAGAAAAGAGGAAGAACAGAATGAAGACTAATAAAGATCTGATCATAGAACCAAATGCAGCTATTGAGGGAAGAAAGTACAGCGAAGAAAAGCCATGGTCCTGCAAGTACTGTTACTGGTGGGGAGGCAAAAAGAAAGGCTGTAGCTTGAAACAGTGCCACTATCTGCTTCCGGAAAAGAAAAAAGCAGTAAAAACAACACCATGTGGTGGCTGTCCGTATGGAAAACATGTTCCATGCATCGGATATTGTATTGCCCGTCTTTATTCTGAGATGAAAGGAAAGAAAGGACGTGGGTAATTGCAGGAAGAAGTAAATCAGAAAGTGATCAGCCTGAGCATCCAGGGAGTCAAGATCACTGCCAGTGTGCTAAAAGCAGCCCTTCGGAAGTTCCTGGAAATGGACAACCGCAGGAAACAGAAAGCAACGCAGGTGAAAATGGCAGAAAAGACCGGACGGGCTCAGGAGAAAGGAAGGGAAAAAGCCCGAAAAAAGATTGAAAAGAAAAAGCCACATGGAAAGCAGACCATCAAGCAGCTGAATGCACAGGGAGTACAGCTTTCCAACTTAAAGATCACAGATGAAAATATCAAATCCTTTGACCGTGTGGCAAGAAAATACGGCATTGATTACAGCCTGAAGAAAGAAGTCGGTGCTGATCCACCGAAATATCTGGTCTTCTTTAAGGCAAAAGACGTGGATGTGATGACAGCGGCTTTCCGGGAATATGCCGGAGTAGAACTGAAAAAGAAACAGGTGAAGAAACCATCTGTCAGAAAGAAACTGCAGAAATCTGTAGAAAGAAAAGCAAAGCACCGCCAGCGTGTGAAGCAGAGACAAAAATCCAGAGGTCAGGAACGATGATGCGGGAGAAATTACAGAAGATCCAGGTCAAACGGCTGGTGATCTTAAATCTCCCATATTTCTTTATCTTCTATGTAGCAGATAAAGGATCCTGGCTGTACCGGCATTGCCTGGGAGAAAGCATGGTCCAGAGACTTGGCGTGATGTTAGTCAATTTCCGACTGGCATTTTTAAGCTGGCTGCCAAGTATCGCTTTGCAGGATCTTACAGTAGGTGTTCTGGTTGCAGGTGCATTAAAACTGGTGGTCTACTATCGTTCTAAAAATGCAAAGAAGTTCCGACAAGGTGTGGAGTATGGATCTGCAAGATGGGGAAACAGAAAAGACATCGAACCCTTTATGGATCCGGTCTTTGAAAACAATGTCATCCTCACAGAAACGGAACGTCTGACCATGAACAGCCGGCCAAAAGCCCCAAAGTATGCCAGAAATAAGAATGTGATCGTCATCGGTGGTTCCGGATCCGGAAAGACAAGATTCTATGTAAAACCCAATCTTATGCAGATGACGGATCACGTGTCCTATGTGGTCACTGATCCGAAGGGAACGATCATCGTTGAATGCGGGAAGATGCTGGTAAATGGAGGATACCGGATCAAGGTATTAAATACAATCAACTTTAAAAAGTCCATGCATTACAATCCGTTCCATTATATCCGGAGTGAAAAAGACATCTTAAAGCTGGTCAATACCATTATTGCAAATACCAAAGGTGAAGGCGAAAAATCAACCGAAGATTTCTGGGTGAAGGCCGAACGTCTTTTGTATTCTGCACTGATCGGATACATCTGGTATGAAGCACCAGAGGAAGAACAGAACTTTTCTACTTTGCTGGAATTTATCAATGCCAGTGAGACCAGAGAGGATGATGAAGAATTTAAAAATGCGGTGGATGAATTGTTTGAAGAACTGGAAGCAGAAAATCCGGAACACTTTGCAGTAAGGCAATATCGCAAGTACAAGCTTGCTGCCGGCAAAACTGCAAAATCGATTTTGATTTCCTGTGGTGCCAGACTTGCACCATTTGATATTCAGGAACTAAGAGAAATCATGTCCTATGACGAGATGGAACTGGATATGATCGGTGATCAGAGAACAGCTATGTTTGTCATCATCAGTGATACAGATGACACATTCAACTTTGTGGTAGCAATCATGTACACCCAGCTCTTTAACCTGCTTTGTGATAAAGCGGATGATGAGCATGGAGGCAGGCTTCCCTATCATGTACGACTGCTTCTTGATGAGTTCAGCAATATCGGACAGATCCCAAAATTCGACAAATTGATTGCTACGATCCGAAGCAGGGAAATCTCCGCTTCTATCATTTTGCAGTCACAATCTCAGCTGAAAACAATCTATAAGGATGCGGCTGAGACGATCACGGGTAACTGTGACACCGTTCTTTTTCTGGGTGGAAAGGAAAGTTCCACACTGAAAGAAATATCAGAAACCCTGGGAAAGGAAACCATAGATCTTTACAACACATCAGACACCAGAGGCAGCAACCGGTCCTATGGGCTGAACTATCAAAAGACTGGAAAAGAACTGATGAGTAGAGATGAGCTGGCGGTCATGGATGGAGAAAAATGTATCTTACAGCTTCGAGGAGTCCGGCCATTTTTAAGCAACAAATATGACATCACAAAGCATAAACGGTACAAGGAACTTGCCGATTTCAATAAGAATAATGCGTTTGATGTCGAAAAGTATCTGGCACACCAACTGGTGATGTCGGAAAATACAGAATTTGAAATGTATGAAGTAACCGTAACACAAGAAGATGTATCAGCGATTGAAGCTGAGGAAGGAGAGGATTGATATGAAAGAAAGAATTCGAGCACCCTGCTATTTCAGGTAAGGGTACAAAAAAGGTCTGAATAAAAGGGAAAGGAGTAGAGCCAAACGCTTACAGACCATAAGAAAAAGCGTTTGTTCACACATGATTATGGCTTTTTTTAGCAGTGCAATCAATATCCTTCAGACACTGGTCGTTGCAATCGGTGCCGGTCTTGGTGTCTGGGGCGTAATCAACCTGATGGAAGGTTATGGAAACGACAACCCGGGTGCAAAATCCCAGGGAATTAAGCAGCTGATGAGCGGTGGTGGTGTTATCCTGATCGGAACACAGCTGATTCCGCTTCTGAGTGGATTATTTGGTTAAGAGAAAGGAGTAGAGATCCATGTTCAGTCAGATTTTTGATGCGATTGAGGAATGGATGAGGGAACTCTTAACCGGGATGATCACTTCCAACCTGGACACGATGTTTACTGATGTTAATCAAAAGACCGGTGAGATCGCTACCCAGGTTGGACAGACCCCGCAAGGGTGGAACGGCAGCATATTCAGTATGATCCGGAACTTATCGGATTCCGTGATCATGCCGATCGCAGGTATTATTATCACACTCGTACTCTGCTACGAATTGATTTCTATGCTGACCGAGCGCAACAACATGCATGATATTGATACCTGGATGTTTTTCAAGTACTTCGTAAAAATGTGGATCGCTGTATATCTGGTGAGTAACACATTTACGATCACAATGGCGGTATTCGATGTGGGCCAGCACGTAGTTAATTCTGCGGCCGGTGTTATCACAGGAAGTACCGCCATTGATATTTCTTCGGCATTGACGGATCTTTCCGCAACACTGGAAAGTATGGAAATCGGAGAACTTGTTGTATTGGCGCTGGAAACCCTTATCGCCGGCTTCTGTATGAGAATCCTGTCTGTACTGATCACAGTGATCATGTATGGACGTATGATAGAGATTTACCTATATACCTCAGTTGCGCCGATTCCATTCGCAACTATGAGTAACAGAGAATGGGGACAGATCGGCACGAATTATTTCAGAGGACTCTTTGCCCTGGCTTTCCAGGCATTTCTGATGATGGTATGCGTTGCAATCTATGCAGTGCTTGTTGCAGGTATCCAGTATTCAGATAATCTGAGTTCTTCATTATTTGGCGTTATGGCTTACACAGTAATCTTATGCTATAGCCTCTTTAAGACGGCATCCTTAAGTAAGTCGATATTTAACGCGCACTAAATTACAGGAAGGAGTGAAAATCATGGCATATGTCAGCGTACCGAAGGATTTAACGAAGGTAAAGAATAAAGTAGCATTTAACCTGACCAAAAGACAGTTGATCTGTATCGGGATAGGTGCTGCAATGGGAATTCCAAGCTATTTCCTCTTGCGTAATGTGATGGGAAACAGTAATGCAGCAACAGTCATGGTGCTTTTGATGTTACCGGCATTTTTATTTGCCATGTACGAAAAAGACGGGATGCATCTGGAAGATGTTCTGATGCATATGATCCGGGTGAAGTTTCTTCGTCCACCCGTCAGAAAATATGAAACTGAAAACTATTATGAAACAGATCCGGAACAGATCAAGCAGTCTCCGGATACAGGAAAACCGAAAGGAGGAAAAACGGTTGCGAAAAAAGAAAAATAAGAAAACTGTCGCAGATACCGGGTACAAAAAAGTAGACAGAAAAGAGAAAAAGAAAAAAGAAAAGCAGGAAGAGAAACGCAGGCAGAAAAAACTGTCCGTCCAGCAGTCGATCGCTTATAAGGAAATGGGAAAAGATGGGATCTGCAGGGTACAGGGAAAAACGTATTCTAAGTGTATCCGCTTCTATGATATCAACTACCAGCTGGCTCAGAACGAGGACAAAAATGCAATCTTTGAAAACTGGTGCGATTTCCTCAATTACTTTGATGCCAGTATCCATTTTCAGCTGAGCTTTATCAACCATAAGAGCAGCATGAAGGAGTTTGAGCAGGTCATCCGGATCCGACCACAGGAGGATGCTTTTGATGATGTCCGTATGGAATACGCAAAGATGTTGAAACAGCAGCTGGCAAAAGGAAACAACGGTCTGGTGAAGTCAAAATATATCACCTTTTCCATCGAAGCGGATAATATCCGGGAAGCAAAGCCAAAGCTGGAACGTATTGAATCAGATATCCTGAACAACTTCAAGATCCTTGGAGTTCCGGCATATCCGCTGAATGGCGTGGAACGTCTGCAGATACTGTATGAGACTTTCAATCCGGATATCATGACAGACTTCCAGTTTGATTATGGTTCCATGATCCGGACAGGACTCAATACAAAGGATTATGTGGCACCGACCAGTTTTGTATTCCGAGACAGAAATACGTTCCAGATGGGAAATACTATCGGGGCTGCCTCTTATCTGCAGATCCTGGCACCGGAGCTTACGGATAAGATGCTGGCAGAATTTCTGGATATCGATAAGAACCTGATCGTCAACCTGCATGTCCAGTCTGTGGATCAGATGAAGGCAATCAAGCTGGTAAAAAGCAAAGTGACGGATATCAACCGTATGAAAATCGAAGAACAGAAAAAAGCAGTCCGGGCCGGATACGATATGGATATCATTCCATCGGATCTGAACACGTATGGCGGAGAAGCTAAGCGTCTGTTAGAAGACCTGCAGTCACGAAATGAGCGTATGTTCCTTGTAACAGCGCTCTTTTTAAATACAGCAAAGACCAAACAGGCACTGGACAATGCCATCTTCCAGACTGCCGGAATTGCACAGAAATACAACTGTGTACTGAAACGTCTGGACTATCAGCAGGAAGAAGGACTGATGAGCAGTGTTCCGCTGGGAGTCAATCATATCCCCATCAAACGTGCACTGACCACGACCAGCACTGCTATCTTCGTACCGTTTACCACTCAGGAACTTTTTATGGCAGGAGAATCCCTGTATTACGGATTAAATGCACTCAGCAACAACATGATTATGGTGGATCGTAAAAAGCTGAAAAACCCAAATGGACTAATCCTTGGTACACCTGGATCCGGTAAATCCTTTGCTGCAAAAAGAGAAATCACCAACGCTTTCTTTGTCACGAAGGATGACATTATCATCGGAGATCCGGAGGGTGAGTATTATCCACTGGTCCATGCACTTGGCGGACAGGTCGTACACATTTCACCAACCAGTAAGGATTATATCAATCCGATGGATATCAATATGGATTATTCCGATGATGACAATCCACTTGGAGTGAAATCCGATTTTGTCCTGTCTTTATGCGAGCTGATCATGGGAAGCAGGGATGGAATTGAAGCAGAGGAAAAATCAGTGATCGACCGCTGTCTTCCACTGGTGTATCAGAAGTACTTTGCAGATCCAAAACCGGAAAATATGCCGGTTCTCGGTGACCTGTATGACTGTCTTAGAAAGCAGAAAGAACCGCAGGCCCAGAGAATTGCAACAGCGTTGGAAATCTATGTAAATGGATCACTGAAAGTATTTAACCATAGAACCAATGTGGAATTGAATAACCGTATTGTCTGCTTTGATATCAAAGAACTTGGAAAGCAGCTGAAAAAGATTGGAATGCTCATCGTACAGGATCAGGTATGGAACAGAGTTACAATCAACCGTGGCATCAAATCTACCAGGTACTATATCGATGAATTCCACCTTCTGCTCAAAGAAGAACAGACAGCAGCTTATTCCGTAGAAATCTGGAAGAGATTCAGAAAATGGGGAGGCGTACCGACTGGAATCACACAGAATATCAAAGATCTTCTTGCCAGCAGGGAAATTGAAAATATCTTTGAGAACAGTGATTTTATCCTGATGCTGAACCAGGCTGCAGGTGACAGACAGATCCTTGCAAAACAGCTGAATATTTCCCCATATCAGTTGTCTTATGTGACAAATTCCGGGGAAGGTGAAGGGCTTCTCTTCTATGGAACGACAATTATTCCATTTAAAGATAAGTTTGATAAGACATTGAAATTGTATGGTCTGATGACCACGAAGCCCGAGGAAACATTGAAACGAGATAAAGAAATGAGGGATGCAAATGAAGGAAATTGATAAGATCCGAATCAAGCAGTGGAATCAGGACAATCCTTACATTCAGATGAAAAATCTGGAAAATGTACAGCCTGGATACCGTGTTCATACAGTCAATGATGATCATCATCTGTATGAACTTCCGCTGGAAACACAGAACATTATCCTTGACTGGGTATTCTGGAATTTTTATCCGGCACAGAAATTCTATCCGCATCTTACCAGTGATGATCTGAAAGAAGTTCTGTATAAACGTACCCAGATCCATCTGCACAACAATCAGTTCAAGGAGGCTATGCTGATCAATGGTTTCTGGCCGAGAGATCCGAGTGAATTGAACTGGGTATTTCATATCCAGGCGAGCTCTCCAGCAATCAGGACACAGGCAGATGGTTATCCTGGTATCCCGATTATAGGACACCAGGAACTGAATGAGTACAGAAAGAAAAGTTGTGCCAGGAGGTGATGACCTATAGCTGGAAAAGAATTTAAAGGCAAAGATAAAAAGGTCGCAAAGATGACCAGGGATGGTCTAACAGAAGAAAATCTTCGTGATGGTAGTGTAAAAGATATCAGTCACAGGAGTCGAGGACGACCGGAAAATAAGGAAGAATTTGTTCCTGAACGGGAACGGAAAAAGGCTGAGAATGAAGATTCAAAATCGGGAAAAGATAAACGACTGCAGATGGAAAAGATCCGGAAATCTTCTGTCCGGCAGGAAGCTGTTGAGAATACAGTTGAAGTTACATCGGAAGAAAAAGTATCCGGATATCGAAAGAAACTGCATCGCCATGAAAAAATCCCGGATGATGATAACACTCTGAACAGCCAAAAGAAATCCATTCGGAAGAAACAGCTGCAAAAACAGATGACCAAAGAACAGGCAAAAGCCGGAAGATTATCCTTTGATGATGAAGGAAATCAGATGGTGAAAGGTGCTGGCATGAAACCGGGAGGGACAGCCGGAAAATACATTGCCACACAAGCTGTTATATCTGGTATGAAAGCAGTCTCTTCCGAAGAGGAAGAAGCAGATGAAAATGCAGGTGTGGAAAGTGCCAGACTTGCAGAGCGTGAAACAGAAGCTGCGTTACGTGGTCTGCGTCATGCTCAGATCCGAAGCAAACGAACGGACGTGAAAACCCATCGCAGAGGTTATCGTGAGGCTACCGTAGAAAAGAAACTGAAATTTGGTTCTGCAGAAAGTATGGAAGGAGTCAAGAATGCAGAAACGGTAAAGAAAGCCGAACAAAAGAGACATTTCTATAACCGCTTCTTTCAGAAAAAACGATATAAGGATGCATACCGGGCAGCCAGAGCCGGAAAATCCGCTGGCAGTCTAGGTGGAGCAACAACCATTGCCGGTGTCGAGAACATGACGGTAAAAGCAAAGATTGCCTTGAAAGAGATCATAAAGCGTAATCGTGCCATGTTCGCAGGCATCGGTATTTTTGCGCTTCTTTTTCTTGTCATAGCGGTATCTCTGGGAAGCTGCAGTGCTTCTATCGAGGGTGCTGGATCTGTGATCGGTATTACAACGTATCCAAGTTCAGACGAGGATATCTATGCTGCTGAAAATCAATATGCTGCTTTGGAAAGTGCCTTGAATCAGCAGATCAATGAGATGGAACGAAGACATCCAAATTATGACGAGTATCAGTACAACATTGCAGAAATTGGTCATAATCCATACCATCTTATCTCGTATCTTACCGCAAAATATGGGGACTGGACGTACTCAGATGTTGAAAACGAACTTCAAGCTCTTTTTGAAGCACAATATCATCTGAATACAGAAGGTCGAACAGAAACGGTGACAGAAACCAGAAATGTTCGAGTCGGAGAATCATTGGGACAGGTAGTGACCAGTGGATACTGTAACTGTCGAATCTGTTGTGGTGTATGGTCCGGAGGTCCAACTGCCAGTGGTGCATATCCAACTGCAAACCATACCATTGCTGTAGATGCTTCCAATCCATTTGTGCCGATTGGCACTAAGGTAGTAATGAATGGTGTGGAATACACAGTTGAGGATACCGGAGCCTTTGCACGATATGGTGTGCAGTTTGACGTTTACTATGATAACCATGCTGCCGCTTCTGCTCATGGACATCAGACCTGGGAAGCCTATATCGCAGATGACAATGGCAGTCAGGAAGTAACGGTTACCAGTACAAGCACTAAGAAGATTCTATATGTGACACTGACAAATGGAAGCTTTGATGCTGTGGCAAGAGCCAATCTGAATGCGGAGCAGCTGATTATCTACAATGCATTAAATACGACCTATGGAAACAGAAATTATCTGTGGGATGTAAAAAATGTGACCAGTGGATCAGGCGGTAATGGAATGAGTTATGAGATTCCACCGGAAGCACTGCAGGATGAAGAATTCGCCCGGATGATTCGAGAAGCAGAAAAATATCTGGGAGTACCTTATGTATGGGGTGGCTACTCTCCGTCCGGATTTGACTGCTCAGGTTTCGTATCTTATGTCATTAACCACTGTGGTAATGGCTGGAACTATGGACGATTGACCGCGGATGGATTAAGAGGCGTATGTACTTATGTATCACCGCAAGAAGCAAAACCAGGAGATCTGATCTTCTTCCAGGGAACGTATAACACATCCGGTGCAAGCCATGTGGGTATCTATGTCGGTAACAATATGATGATTCATTGCGGAGATCCGATCCATTACTCAAGTATCAGCACATCCTACTGGCAGCAACACTTCATGTGCTTTGGAAGACTGCCATAAATGGGTGAACGAAGGGAGGTGAAAGTTTGAATAAAAAGATTAAGAAATATCTGGATGAGATTGCTAAGACAGAGAAAAAGATTGCGGATCTGCAGCAATATCTCAGAGGTGTCCAGGCTGCATTAAAGCAGGAAGAGGACAATGAGATGATCAGGTGTATCCGTGGTATGAAGATGGATAATGATCAGTTATATGATCTTTTGGATGGTATCCAGAGTGGAACAGTTAAATTTCAGGTAAGCAGGGAGTCTGACGAAGAAGGTTCAGGCTCCTTTGTATTCACAGAAAAAAATAAGGAGGAAAATCAGAATGGTGAAATGGAAGAAAATGAATAAGAAAATGGCAGGACTGTTGTTGGGAGTCATGATGCTTTTTACAGCATCAACCACAGCATTTGCCTATGTGGATGAATCAGCAGAGGCATCCAAAGTAGAGACAACTCAGACAGAGCAGTCAACAGACAAAGAAGAGAAAAAAGATGACAAAAAGGATGAGGTGGCAAGTACAAGTGAGGTGCTGCCGGAAGATGGAACAGACAAGGGAACTGCCTTTACGACACCAGGAAATGGCGAAGTCAAGGATGACATTACCGATGATTCCACAAAGGAATTTCTTACGGTTACAACGAAGAATAATAACACTTTCTATATCGTGATCGACCGTAGTGCCACATCACAGAATGTCTATATGTTATCCCAGATTGATGAGAATGATCTGTCCGAATTTCTGGATAAAGACAGCACTGCTACTGTCGTAACACCACAGCCAGATAAATCAAAGGTAGTGCTGGATGAAACAAATAATGAGGATGTAGACAAGGAAGCTACCGTTGATCCGGAGAAAACAGCATCTACCAAAACCAATATGGGTGCAATGGCAACAATCCTGATCCTGGCTCTCGGCGGTGTAGCAGCATACTACTACTTCAAGATCTATAAGCCAAAGAAAGAGGAAGACGAGGATGATCAGCCGGAAGGGTTGGAAACAGGTGGACTGGAAGAAATTCCGGATGAGGAAGAGTCTGAAGACGAAGATTTTGAAGAAAATGAAAAATAAATAAACTTTTTTAGCGGAGGGGGCTGTAAAACATGCTCTCTCCGTTTCGTTATATGAAGGAGGTTATACATCATGTATTTAGTAATTGCAGAAAAACCAAGTGTATCAAGAGCAATCGCAGAAGTGATTGGAGCACAGGAACGAGAAGACGGATATTTAAGAGGAACCGACTGTATGGTCAGCTGGTGCTTCGGACATCTGGTCGAGTATGTTTCACCGGATGTCTACGATGAGAAATTTAGCCAGTGGAGATATGAAGATCTCCCGATCATCCCGAAAGACTGGAAAGTTACAGTCTCAGAAGATAAGAAAGATCAGTTTTATATCTTAAAAAGACTGCTCAACAGTCCGGAAATTGAATACGTCGTAAATGCCTGTGATGCCGGACGTGAAGGAGAATTGATCTTCAAACATGTCTATGACTTATCCGGAAGTAAAAAGCCGGTGAAACGATTATGGATCAGTTCTCTGGAAGATTCCGCAATCCTTGATGGAATGCAGCATCTGAGATCCGCGGAGGAATACCGACATCTGGCCGAAGCTGCTGTATGCCGTTCTCAGGCTGACTGGCTGGTAGGAATGAATGCAACCAGAGCTTACACCACAAAGTACTTCAAAAAGCTGACAGTTGGAAGGGTTCAGACACCGACACTTGCCATGTTGGTGGAACGTGCCGGACAGATCAGCAATTTCCAGAAAGAAAAGTATTTCAATGTGGAACTCGATTGTGATGGAATTCCGGCTATAAAGCCAAAAATCTTTGATCCGGATGAGGCAGAACAGTTAAGAAGCAGATGCCAGGGAAGTGAAGCTAGTATCAGCGCTGTAAAAGAAACAGAAAAGAAAGTAAAAGCACCAAAGCTTTATGATCTGACCACACTGCAGAGAGAAGCAAACCGTATCTACGGAATGACAGCCAAACAGACACTGGATACCGCTCAGAGCCTGTATGAAAAGAAACTGATCACTTATCCAAGAACGGACAGCCAGTATCTGACCGAAGATATGGAACAGACCGCAAGAAATGTGGTTCGTCAGATTTATGAGAAATATCAACTGACAGGTCCGTTTGATCAGCCGGAGCAGCCAGATGTGAAGAAAGTCATGAATAACAGTAAAGTGACAGATCACCATGCAATCATCCCAACGATGGAGCTTGCATCCTGTCATCTGGGTGAACTGAAATCCTGGGAAGAAAAGATACTGTTTCTAATCGCAGTCCATACAGTCATGGCAATGAGTAAGGATCACATTTACCAGGAGACAGAGATTGAAGTGGAATGCCAGGGAGAAATCTTCAAAGCAAAAGGAAAAACCGTCCTGCAGGATGGATGGAAACTCTTTGAAAACTGCTTCAAAAATAAGGATCGCATGGCAATCGTAGATCCGGATCAGGAAATGAAAGAGAGAATGCCGAAAGTAACCCAGGGACAGACTTTCTATGCTGTAGCTGCAGAAAAGACAGAACATTTTACATCGCCACCAAAACCATACAGCGAAGATACTCTCCTTGCGGCAATGGAAACAGCTGGAAATAAGGAATTCGATGAAGACACGGAAAAGAAAGGATTAGGAACTCCGGCAACAAGAGCCGGTATCATCGAGAAACTGATCTATTCCCAATATGCTACCCGAAAAGGGAAAAAGATTCTTCCAACAGATGATGGAAAAGTCCTTGTGGAGATCCTGCCAGACTTTCTGAAATCTGCAAGTATGACTGCAGAATGGGAAAATCAGCTGCTTTTGATGGAGCATGGAGAGATTGCACCGGAACAGTTTATGACTGGGATCAAAAACATGCTGACCATGATGCTGAATGGATGCGATGCGATTTCCGAAGAAGAAACAAGAAGATTTCAGACCAGAGAAAGCATTGGAACCTGTCCGGTATGTGGAAGCCTGGTATATGAAAGTAAAACCAACTTCTATTGCAGCAACCATGATTGTCACTTTGCTCTCTGGAAAGACAACCGCTATCTGCAGAGCATGGAAAAAAACATGGATAAAAAGATGGCTGCAGAACTTCTGAAAAACGGAAGTGTGCATGTGAAAGACCTGTATTCCAGAAAGAAAAATATGTACTTTGAGGCAGATCTTCATATGGATACAGATGAAACCGGAAAGGTGAATTTTTCTTTATCCTTTCCCAAAAAGAAACCAAAAAACAAAAGCAAAAAGAAATAAGAAAACAGATTAGAGGAGGAAACGAAGAATGAATTTTAATGAATTTGTAAATGAAGTAAAGGACAATATCAGACTCTTTTTACCGAAGGATTATGAGAATGCAGAAGTATCAACGATGGAGTGTCAGAAACTGAACCGTGCCTATACGGGGTTGATGGTGAGAAAAGAAGGTGAGATGCTTACCCCGACGATCAATCTTAACCAGCTGTATGAAGCATATAAAGCACAGCCTGGTGTAACAATGGAAACTGTATGCAGAAAGATTGCAGATATAGTTATTGAGGCACCGATACAGGTTGATCTGAAAGCTATTTTTAATTATGAAGATGTGAAGGACAAGCTGTTTATCCGTGTATCATCAGCCGAAGCAAATAAGGAAGTCCTCGAAAATGCTCCACACCAGCTGAAAGAAGACCTCGCAATTACCTATCATGTGGTAGTAGACAAGGATGAGAATGGATTAAGTTCCATGTTTATCAAGAATGATCTGCTTGAACAGTATGGAATCTCTGCAGAACAGCTTCATGAAGATGCGATGAAAAGTTCACCGCGTGTCATGTCCCCGGAGGTATCAAGTATAGGTGCATTGATAGATGAAATGTATCAGAAAAATATTCTCATGCTGACACCGGATGAACGTGAAATGCTGCAGGAAACATTGCAGGAATCAAGTGAGATGCCGACATTCTTTGTTGTTACAAATACAGAAAGAGTTGATGGTGCCGGTGTGATCTTTTATCCGGAATTCATGGATAACATGGGGGAACTTCTGGGAAATGATTTCTTTATTTTGCCATCATCCATCCATGAAATGCTGATCTTGCCAGATGACGGGCAAGTGGATGCAGAAATGTTAAGAGATATGGTAAAAGAAGTCAATGCCACTCAGGTAGCCCCTGCAGAACGCCTTACCAATGATGTATATCACTTTGATACAAAGGATCATGTCTTTGAAAAGGCAGATAGATTCACAGAACGGCAGAAAGAAAAAGAAGCACAGGCTGCAAAAACAGAGAAAGCAGGAAAAGAACAGCCAGATCAGAAACCGAAAACAAAGAAGCACGATATGGAACTCTAATAAAAAACAATCATCTCATCAACTAATAAAAAGCCCTGCGGCATAAGCACAATGTCGTGGGGCGTTTTTGGAAAGGAGTATTATGACAGAACAAAATAAAACTACTACTATTCCACTGCCGGTCCAGGGAAAAGATATGGACAGCATTATGCAGTCACTGGAATCCGGTGTGGAAGAACTTTTTACAAGTAACCGCTATCAGGAATTTCTTAAAACCATGGCAAAGTTTCACAATTATTCCTTTAACAATACAATGCTGATCGCTATGCAGCGACCGGATGCCACACTTGTTACCAGCTACAAAAACTGGCAGTCCATGGGTAGGCAGGTCATGAAAGGCGAAAAAGGAATTACGATCATTGCACCGGCACCATATAAGAAAATGAAGGAAAAAGAGGTTCTGGATGAAAATCAGCGACCGATCATGGGAACTGATGGAAAACCTAAGACTGAACAGGTGGAAGTTACAGTTCCGCATTTTAAAGCAGTTACCGTCTTTGATATTGCTCAGACATCCGGGGAACCGATCCAGACACTAGCACCGGAATTATTGACTGCAGCTGTACAGGACTTTGATTCTTTCATGCAGGCTATTCAGAAAATATCCCCAGTGCCGATACGATTCGATGAGATCGATGGCAGTGCCAATGGATATTATCACAATGCAGATAAGGAAATCGTGATCAAAAAAGGACTCAGTGAAAGCCAGACCTTAAAGACTGCTATTCATGAAACCGCCCATGCAAAACTGCATGACAGGGAAATCATGGAAAGCCTGGGTGTAGAAAAAGACCGTCTGACAAAAGAGGTTGAAGCAGAATCCGTTGCTTACTGTGTGTGTTCTTCCTTTGGTTTGGATACATCGGATTACAGTTTTCCTTATATTGCAGGGTGGAGCAGCAGCCGGGAAATGAAGGAAATGAAAGCATCTATGGATGTGATCCGCAAGACAGCCGGTGAAATGATCGATCAGCTTACAGAAGAACTGGAAATCATTCTTGAAGAAAAACAGAAAACAGAATTACATGAAAAATACGGCATTCTGGTAGATGCACTGGAAGCAGCCGGATACCGCTATGATTATCGGGAAAGCGAACCGGGACATATTGTACTGGCACCGGATGGGACACATGAAATTGCTGGGTATTTGCAGTTTGAATCATGGGGAGATATCAAAGACTGGCTGGAAGATACGATTGCAGAAGGGACGGATATTTCGGAGAGAGTTGATCGGGCTATGTACCCATTTAAGTATGATTATACCCTAGAGGAAGAAATGTTCAGAGGTAATGGTGACCGCTATGCGATTTATCATGTGGATGAAGACACACCGGGAAAACAACATTTATTTATGAATATGGCAATGGTCAAAGAAGATGGCATTACAATCGATGCAGCAAATTATAAGTGTGTCTATTCTGGCAGATTACATGAAAATGAAAAGCTGGATGATTTGTATGCCGTATTCAACGATAATCCACCGGCAGATTATAAAGCACATTCTATGTCGGTCAGTGATGTTATCATTACAAACCGTGGTGGGGATATGCAGGCATATTACGTGGATCGATTTGGATTTGCAGAACTTCCAGAGTTTGCAGCACAAAGAGAAAAAATACTCGATATTGTCCCGGAAATAGAAAATGTGGATTATGAAAATGATCTTACATGTATCAGCTTTTATGCGGCTGAATGTGCTGAATTTCCTGTAATGGGTGAAGTACATTATGACCTGACATTACCAGAAGCCTTGGAAGCTTATGAGAAAATCCCATCAGAACGTATGCATGGACTGAAATGTGTTGGTTTTGATCTGAAAGACGGAAGTGATTATGAAGGAATGCAGAGTCTGATGATTGAAGGAAAAATACAGAAAGAATTTTTGAATTTGATTCCTGGATTTAGAGAAAATTCTTATGTGCAAAATGCAATCAGTCGTGTGGAAAAGTACTTGGAAGAAAGACATCCAAATGTGGAAAATCCTCTGAAATCCAATAAGAAAGTGGATAACGAAAAAAATATAAGCGAAGAAAAAAACGAGAAGGAGCTGAATATACAGATGAAACCAATACCGAAAAAGAAAAGGGGGGAAATGAGCCTATGAGAAATGTAAACCTGGAAGAAAACGAACTGACTATTACTGCTATCTTCCAGCAGCACACAAAGGAAGAAACAATCCAAACACTGAAAGAAGCTTTGGAAGTTTTGGAACAGGAAGAAAGTGATCCTGAGAATGATGAAATGATTGAGATCATCAATTCAACAGTTGGAAAATTACAGCAGATCGAAGACAAATACTACTATTCTCTGGATCTGAATTATTATCTGAATAACCTGGAGGACGATGCCTATGAAGCTTAATCAATTTGCAGTCTACCGAGTAGATCAGCAGACAGCAGGAAAAGCACTGTGGCATCTGCCATATCAAGAGGCAAGACAGCAGAATGTGTTGATTACTGTCGAAAATTACCGATTAGTCTCGATTCATGAAATGCAGGAAGAAGAAAAAGTCGCTGATATCTGGAAACGGATGAAAAAGCAATGCGAAGTCAGTGACGTGCTCGTATTGAATAAGAATGGAGAAATCAGCTGCTACTATGTAGATGAAAACTATCCACAGTATCTGGCCGGATTCATTCATATCAACACATCCGGAGCACTGATCACTATGGAAACTGAGAATTATCAGATTGATGGGAAAAAAGGAAACTGGATTGCGACAGACACCATCATCATCAATGGAAAGCAGTTTTATCTGATGGAGCATCAGGTATACCGGGATCAGGCGCAGGGGGTTATCCTAGATGCCTATGGAAAAATGGTTGTCGAAGAATGCGAGAAATTTGACGAAAAGACAAAACAAAAGATCCATGATTACATCCAACAGCAGGTACCGCTAAATCCAGTTGAACAGCTAAAACACAATGGCAAAATGCGTCTGGAACATTACCAGAAGTTCTACCAGAACGGCACTTATGAACGGAGCCGAGAATCCGGTACCGAAGCCAATTATGATATGGTGGACGGTCTGGTGAATAATCAGAAGAAGAATCCAGAAAAGATCTCTGATACCCACAGCAACAAACAGACTTCCCGAAATCAACAGGATAATAAACCTAAGAAACGAAGATCTGTGATCAAACGACTCCATCAAAAACAGATTGCTATTGCTCGCCGGTCCGGAAAGCCGATACCAAAGTACCTGGATCAGGAAATGGAAAGAAAGCGGGGATAGAATATGCGAAGGTTAAAGTGTGAAAAAGAAACGATTATTCTGACCAATGAAGATGACGGATTCTATGATGTGTATACCTTCAATCAGAGCTTGCAGAAACGGTTACGGGTCTTTTCTGTAAAGTATCCGGATGATTGCTGGTTGAAAGGATCTTCGGAGGATGGAAGTGAAACGTATATGATCAAAAAGGGACGGTTGTCATTGAATTTAAGACCACCCTATTCCAAGGATAGGATTGATGAATAACATTCGAGCCTGTGCCGATTAGATTGTATTGAATGATATTGTGTATTCCTAACGGATACCAACCGAAGAAGAACTGCTGTCAAACCGATGGCAGTTTTTCTTTTTCGGCAAGTATTCAAGAAGTCATTAAGTCGTGAGCATAATCGAAGTGGTAGAAAAGTTATCTCTTATATCGGTTGTAACTTTTTTATGACTCTATTGACAAGAAAACTTGGTATGTGTATAATTAAAATATGCAAAGAAAACTTGGCATGGAGGTGTTTTTATGAAAAAGGACGAAATCTTAAATGCAAGCAGAAAAGAACATCGCAATAAGGACTTGGCTGAAATGGAAGTGGTATATCAAGCCGGAAGTCACGCAAGCAGAGTTGGTGCTTTAGTGTGTTGTTTGCTTTCGCTGTTATCTTCTGTGCTTGCTCATACTATGATTTACAGTCCGTGGGTTATATACTTCAGCATTATTGCAACACAATGGTTAGTTCGTTTTATCAAAATGAAGCGAAAGAGCGATTTGGTCTTGACTGTTCTGTTTTTTGTGCTTTCCATTTTGGCATTTGTTGGATTTGTTAGCCATCTTTTAGAGGTGAGAATATGAAAGAACAATTACAACTGAAAAATCACTTAAAGGAAGTTCGCACAGAAGCAAATCTTTCTCAAGCTCAGCTTGCAGAAATGGTAGGGGTATCAAGAAATACCATTAGTTCTATTGAAACAGGACAGTTTAATCCAACTGCAAAATTGGCTCTAATTCTTTGTATTGCATTGGACAAAAAATTTGAGGAACTATTCTATTTTTAGGAGGTCATTATGGAAAATATTATAATGTTGATTTTGGGAGTGTTCATATCTGTTGTGGGAATTGTAAATATCAAAGGCAATATCAGCACAATTCACTCTTATAACAGGCGAAAAGTAAAGGAAGAAGATATACCAAAGTATGGAAAAACAGTCGGCACAGGAACGCTGATTATAGGAATATCTCTTGTATTAGGTTTTATTGTTTCGTTTTGGAGTGAAATAATTATAGATTATATCATTCTTCCAGCAGTTATTGTCGGATTAGGCTTTATATTGTATGGACAGTTCAAATACAATAAAGGAATTTTTTGAGAATCAGGGAGGTATAAAGATGGAATTGAACACAATATCAGGTCTGGCGATAGCGGGAGTTATCTGCTCCGTTGTCCTCTCGATGGGGGTACCGATTGCTTTGTTCATTGCAGGAAGGGTGAAGCTTAAGGCAAGGATTTCCTCGTTCTTTATCGGAGCAGGAACCTATCTGCTGTTTGCCATGCTGTTGGAGCAGCTGCTGCATGTTCTTGTCATTCAGTTCTGCGGACTGAACGCACAGAGCAGGCCATGGCTTTACTATGTGTACGCGGCTTTGGCTGCAGCGGTTTTTGAAGAGACCGGAAGACTGATTGCCATGAAGTTCTGGATGAAGAAATGGCTGGATTTTCCAAATGCACTGATGTATGGAATCGGGCATGGCGGTGTGGAGGCCATTCTGCTCGGAGGACTCTCCGGAATCAGCAATCTTGTGTCCATGCTGATGATCAACAGCGGAGCCATGCAGAATACGCTGGCGGCACTTCCTGCTGAGTCTGCAAACCAGACCGTGTCACAGCTGTCGGCCCTATGGACAACACCGGCACCACTCTTTTTTGTAAGCGGAATCGAAAGAATCAGTGCCATCATTCTGCATATCGGGTTGTCACTGCTGATCTACCGGGCGGTAAAGGCAGGCAAATGCAGGACAGCGGCTTTTACAGCGGTTCTTGCATATGGGATTCATTTTATCGTGGACTTCTTTGCCGTGGCAGGTCCGGCGCTTCTTCCCATCTATGTGATTGAAATTGGTGTCTTTGTGATGGCAGCCGGAACTCTTGTTATGGCGCTGAAGATGGGAAGGATGGAAGAACTGTGAATTCCAGTTTTCTGCTATCATAAAACAGAATATATCTGACAGAACGCACCGTAGAAATACGGTGTTTTTTGTTACCCAATAGGAATACTTTCAGAAAGTGCCAAAGGTTGGAAAAAAGAATTAAATATGATTTCATGGAATGGAGCTGCAGAAAAATATGATATTCGTGACTGGGCACCAGAACATGAAAAAATGGGAAAAGGAATTACTTTATCTCAAGAAGAGGCAGAAGCTCTGTATGAGTTACTGGGTAAAACTCTAAAAAAATAGTTGTAATTAAACAAGCCAAAGACGTTTGATTGGGTGAACAGTTAAATGTCTTTGGCTTTCTTCGTAGAAATATAAATTTAATCCAACTCCGCTCCTAACTCATACCTCCAATATTCTGCCGCTTCATACTCTCTAGGTTCTGAGAGTACTGGTACGGTAAAGAGTTCAACCGGAACACCGAGTGTTGATCAGGCAGATTTTGTTTGCAACAACTTCAATTTCTGTATGTGTACCCCTCTATATAACGAAACGCTCAGAGGCTGTTTTACAGTGGGGGGAACAGAAAAAATATCAAAAAAGAGTGTATAGAGAATCGAAATTATGGAGGAATTATAGAGAAAAGAACGCAGCATCTTGTTATATAAATTTTCAAGTGATATACTGAACACATGAAAAAGAACCGTGCGATATTACAGTCTTGCATTGCGCACGGTTTTTTAGAAATATGCGGTTAGATACAGCTAACATATATGCGATATACAGAACATTCTAAAAAAGGACTGATTTCTATGAGAATATTGATTTATGGTGCAGGCGTGATTGGCTCCTTGTATGCGGCTTTATTAGCAGATGCAGGTTACGATACAAGTATTTATGCCAGAGGTAAAAGACTTGAGATTCTAAAAAATAATGGATTACTTTATAAGAAAAATCAGGACTTAATAAAGGCAAAAATTAAGATTATCGAAGAAGTGCCAAATGATGATATTTATGATTTTATTTTACTGACTGTTCGGGAAAATCAGCTGTATGAAGCACTTACAGAATTGAAAAATAATAAAAGCAATACGATTGTTACAATGGTAAATTCACTGGACAGTTATAAAAAATGGGAAGACATTGTTGGAACAGGAAGAATATTACCGGCTTTTCCGGGAGCCGGCGGAAGTATAAATGATGATGGCATCCTTGATGCGTCCCTTACTCCGAGGATTATCCAACCAACAACATTTGCAGAAATATCAGGAAATAAATCTGAAAGAACAAAGCATTTTTCAAAGATATTAAAGCATGCTCGTATCCCACATCAGGAAGTAAAGAATATGCATATGTGGCAGCTGTGTCATCTTGCCATGGTGGTGCCGATTGCAGATGCATATTATGAAGCTGATTGTTCGGAGAGAGCTGGAAGAGACTGGAAGATCATGAAGAAAACAGCAAAAAGATTGAAAAGAAATTTTAACTTTTTGCGGAAACAGTCAGGTAGGTTGTCGCCTGGCAAAATGAATATTTTTTGTTTTCTACCATTGTCAATTCTTGCGATTATACTTGCTATTACATTCGAAAGTAGCTTTGGAGATAAATTTATGTATCAACATGCTATGAAAGCACCAGATGAGATGAGAGAACTACATAAACAATTTTATGCATATGTCAAAAGAATGAAGGCATGTGGATGTAAGGTCAAAAATGCAGTGTGATTGGAGGGAAAAGCATGAAAAACGAAGAATACAAAAAGTTGTCGATTGCTGAATTTACAAAAGCAGCAGGAAGATATGAAAGTAACCATGCTGGCATATATGAAATGTGCAAGAAGGATTATCCGGATATTCTGGCGGAGCTGGAGAAAGAGCCGTTTAGAGAATTGCTGGATGCAGGATGTGGTCCGGCTCCAATGATTTCTTTATTATCAGAAAAATATCCAGACAGACATTATACCGGACTGGATCTGACTCCTGCAATGATCGAACAGGCAAAAAAGAAAGATATTCCAAATGCAACATTTGTGGTAGGAGACTGTGAGAATTTTCCTTTTGAAAATGATTCATTTGATGCAATTATTTGTTCTATGAGTTTCCATCATTATCCGAATCCACAGGCATTTTTTGACAGTGTAAAAAGATGCCTTCGCCCAAATGGGAGATTGATCCTGCGGGATGTGACCAGTGACAATAAAGTGCTGGTATGGCTGATGAATACACTGGAAATGCCTCTGGCAAATATATGTGGACACGGAGATGTCCGGGTTCCAACAAGAGATGTGGTTATGAAATGTTGCAGAAGAGCAGGATTAAAAGTAGAAAAATTTGAAATCCGTAAAGGCATGAGGATGCATTGTGTTGTAAGAAAACAATAGTGGAAGGCGACAGATAATGAAAGAAAAAGTGAATGTGACAGGCGTACCGGAAACGATGGTACAGACTTTGTATGCAAGAGCAAAAGAAACAAAAAAGCAAAATGCAAAGATCAAAGATGAGATCGCAGTAAAACTAGTGGAAAAGCTTGATTATGACTTTTCCAAGGCGGATAAGGATAATGCCATGACTTATGGTGTGATTGCAAGAACAATTGTATTAGACCGGATGGTTGAGCAATATTTGAAGAAGTATGAAAATGCAGTTGTTATAAATCTTGCATGTGGACTGGATACCAGATGTTACCGTATGAAGGGAAAATATCTGCGCTGGTACAATGTCGATTTGCCGGAGACTATGAAGATAAGGCGGCAGTTTCTTCCGGAAACGGGTCCGATATACCAGATTGCAAAGTCTGCAATGGATGATTCCTACGTGGACGATATCGATTATCATGGAGAAAATGTTCTGGTGATAATTGAAGGACTTACCATGTATTTGTGTGAGAAGGACATCAGAAAGATATTTTCTATTATTGAAAGATCATTTCAGAAAGTAAACGTAATGGTTGAAACCATGTCACCATTTGTTGTAAAACATGTGAAAGAAAAATCTATAGAGAACAGCAATGCAAAATTTACATGGGGTGTTAAGAACGGAACAGAACTACAAAAGATTGTACCGAATTTTTCTATCCTGCATGAGGTCAGTCTGGTTGAGGGAATGAAAGAACTTATGCCCGTTTATTGTGTAATAGGCAAAATTCCAGCGGTTCGGAATATTTCGAACAAAATAATAGTTTTGAAGAAACGCGGCTGATACTGAGGAGATGATACAGATGCAGAAAAAGCATTTTGAAGTGGAAACAGATGGATTTTATGGTGCATATTGGAAATGTAAAACCGACTCAGACTGTGCAATGATTGCAATGATCGGAGATGATTCAGAGGATTATCTGGCACGGACATCCGTGAAATGGTTACATAAACTCGGTGTGAATGTGATGACAATGTCACCGGCAAAAAAGGATTATGGACATCATAATTATCCGCTAGAACGTATAGAGAAAGCTATCAGTTGGTTAAAAACACATGGTAATCAGAAGATAGGAATTGTCGGGGCATCTACTACAGGAACACTTGCTTTAACTGCCGCTTCATATTTTGAAGATCTTACATTGACAATAGGCCTGACACCGAGTGACTTTATCTGGCAGGGGTTTATGCAGGGCAAAAAAGATGGATGTAAGGAATGGCCGATTGAGGGCGAATCACTTTTCTCTTATAAAGGAGAACCTCTTCCATATATGCCGTTTTGTTATAAACATCCAGATTACTGGCATGTGATTGATGAAGAAACAAAGCGGACCGGTGATATGCTTAATTCGAGAAAACTGTTTGATGATTCAGAGGCAACTCATCCAATTACGGAAGAAGAAATAATTAAGATTGAAAAAATTCATGGGACATTATTGCTGATTGGCGCTGAAGATGATGTGTTGTGGGATACTGCAAAATATATACGCCGTATGGAGCAGCGTATGAAAGAACATCCACATACGTGCAGGTTGGAGTCTGTTATTTACGAGCATGCGACCCATTTCGTTTTTCCGGAGAGTATGTTAAGGACGATGCTGCCAATTGGTTCTGGAATCTTTATGAAACTGGCATTTCAAGCGGCAAGAAAATATCCGAAAGAATGCCAGAGAGCACGTCTGGATATTGACCAGCGGGTGAGAAATGCTGTTGCTGAATGGAAGAGTGCAAAAAGATAGATTAAAATAGATAGAAGGTATAAGTATGGTATTTAAAACAATAGGAAATAAATCAAATCCAGTCATCTTGTTTTTCCATGCAATGGGAGTAATTGGGGAAAGCAGTATGCCGGTTGCAGAGAAAATGAAAGAAAAATATTACTGTATTATGCCAACATCAACCGTGTATTGCCCTGGACAGAGATATCAAAGTAAAAGAGATGAGATACAGCAAATTGTACGATTTCTGGAAAATCATGGAATCAAAGAGATAGAACTTGCAGTTGCATCTTCGATTGGTGCAGATCTTGCCATGGCATTCCTGACAGAGGCAAAAATACCGGTAAAGCATGTTTTTTTTGATGGCGGACAGTTTGCACAGATTGGAAAGGCAACACGCAGAATCATGGTCCCATTCTTATATATAGCAATGAAAAGTTTATATTGGTCAAAAGGAAAGACACTAAAGAGAATCATGTGGTGTGACGATGATAAAATTAAACCTTATTTTATAGAGGCAGGAAAGAACTTGACGTATGGAAATCTGAGAAGACAGCTGACAGACAGCTTGGAAGATAAACCATTTCCAGAACTGTCAGAAGAATTACAGAAACATACATTTTGGGAATTTGGAAGTATAGAAGAACATTTTAAATATAGAAATGCAGTGATGCAGACCTATATACACGGTAACTTTCCCGTTTTTGAGGGATTTAACCATATGCAGTATCAAATCCAAAATCCGGAAGGATTTGCCAGAATGCTCAAAAAAATTATTGAGACAGATAGATTACCTGAATTGGTATTTTGAAAGAAGGTATCAGAAAAATGTTATTATTGTTGCAAAATGTATTGTACTGTCTGCTGTATGCATCACTGATAAAATGTGCAGTGAGGAACGACGGGCGTAACTGTTTATATTTTTATCCGAAAGAATATATAGAAGAAGCACAGAAACGTGGAATTGCTGATAAAGAAACTGTGATGAAAAGGTCAAAGTGGTTTATGATACCATTTTGTATTATTATATTTGTGGCTCTGATTTTGATTATTTCTGTTTGGAATCATGTTATGGATTTTAAAACAGCATATCTTCAAGCCTGTCTTTTTCTTGTGGTCATGAACTGGTTTGATGGTATTGTGATTGACAGATTATGGGTGGGACACAGCAGAATCTGGCATATAGATGGTATGGAAGGAATCCCGTATGTAAAGCCTTGGAAGACTGTGTTGGTAAAACGAGGGGCGGCTACTGTACTGTATTTGGTGGTTGCATTTGTAGTAGCAGGGATTGTGGAATTACTTGGTAAAATATGATAAATTTCAGTTTCATTAAGTAAAAATATTTTGTTGTAGAGACAGAGGTGTATTTAATTATGAGCTTTTTATAGAGTGTATGGAGAAATCCGTATGCTCTTTTTTGATTTGGAAAAAGTAATGCAAAAAAAGTATTTTTGACCGCTGTTAAACATGTGCTGTCCCTTTCGATATGTGAAGGAATTATTTTTCCTACATATTTTATAGAAAAGAGGATGAAGATATGTCAGAAAAAAGATGTTATACAGTTCAGGAATTACAGGAGATATCGGGAGTCAGCAGACCGACAGTCTATAATCTTTTAAAGAAGAAAGAATTTCGCTGGATCCAGTTGGATGGCGGGAAGTATCGTATCTTCAAAAAGAGTTTTGATGACTGGCTGGG
>ENA-OPSK01000532-OPSK01000532.1-human-gut-metagenome-genome-assembly--contig:-NODE-532-length-34581-cov-3.689307_pt1 | contig 34581 bp, 28 predicted proteins | sample MGYA00241807_ERZ501905 | MGnify/ENA primary metagenome ERZ501905 (study PRJEB25962, sample SAMEA2042111) | human gut metagenome | biome: human gut; feature: human-associated habitat; material: faeces...
GGATACGATCGGCGTCAACATGCACACGGTAAACAAAGCATATAGTGTACTGAAGCGGGAAGGCTATATCAGTCTTGACAAGCGAAGAGGAGCTGTAATTTCTCTTGATATTGATAAGTTAGAGGAACTGCAGGTGATGAAAAGACAGCTTCAGATCGTTCTTGCAAGAGGCTGTTGTAAAAATATTTCGAGGCAGGAAGTGCATGAACTGGTAGATGAGATATTCGATGATTATGAATAATTTGTTTTAGCAGATTTGAAAGCAAAATAACCGACAGGAGGAACTTATGCATATTTCATATACAAAACAGGCGGCAAATGCAGTCAGATATGCTGCGAAGAAAGCAAAGGAGATGAAGCATCCTTACATAGGTACGGAACATCTGCTTCTCGGACTGCGGGAGGAGTTTTCGGGGGTTGCGGGACAGGTGCTTGCGCAAAACGGCGTTGAGACAGAAAAGATCATGCAGCTTATGGATGAACTGATCGCTCCCCGGGAGGAGATGCCCGCATCGCAGAAACCGAAAGAAAGTCCAAGGCTTCGCTATATCCTCGCGAACAGTGAGAAGGAAGCGCATCGTCTCCGTACAGCCGAGGTCGGAACGGAGCACTTGCTTTTGTCGATGATACGGGATGTGGACTGCGTCGCCGCAAGAATTTTGATCACGCTGAATATCAGCCTTCAAAAACTTTTAAAAGATATTTTAAATGCATCGGGAGTCGATCCGAAAGATTATCAGGATGAACTTCAGGACGAGTCGAGAGGAAGCGGCTCTGTGATCGAGCAGTATTGTACAGATATGACGGCTCGGGCAGAGGAGGGAAAACAAGATCCCGTTGTAGGCAGGGAAGAGGAGATGTATCGCCTTATGCAGGTGTTAAGCCGCAGGACGAAAAACAATCCCTGTCTGATCGGAGAGCCGGGAGTAGGAAAAACGGCGGTTGTGGAAGGTCTGGCGCAGTTCATTGTTTCCGGCAATGTACCGGAGACGATCGCGAAAAAGCGGGTTGTCAGCCTCGATTTGTCCGGCATGGTCGCAGGATCCAAGTACCGCGGTGAGTTCGAAGAGCGGATTAAGAAGGTACTTGCCGAGGTGCGGGAGAGTGGAAATGTGCTCTTGTTTATTGACGAGATTCACACGATCATCGGCGCAGGCGGCGCGGAGGGCGCGATCGATGCCTCCAATATCCTGAAACCGTCGCTGGCGAGGGGCGAGATTCAGCTTATCGGTGCGACGACGCTGGAAGAATACCGCAAATACATCGAAAAAGATGCGGCCTTGGAACGCCGGTTTCAGCCGGTTATGGTGGATGAGCCGACGGAGGCGGAATCCATCGAGATTTTGAAGGGGTTTCGCAGCCGCTATGAGGAACATCACAAGGTGATGATCCAGGATGAGGCACTGGTGGCAGCGGTGCGCCTGTCTGCCCGCTATATCAATGACCGTTTCCTGCCGGACAAGGCGATCGATCTGATCGATGAAGCATCCTCGAAGCTGCGTCTGACTGTATATACGGAGCCGGAGGAGATCAAAAAGCTCGAAGCGGAGATCAAAAAACTCGAAGGCCAGAAGGAAGAGGCGATCAAGGCTGAAGCCTATGAGAAAGCCGGTGAGATCAAGAAGAAGCAGCAGAAAAAGCAGGAAAAGATTGAAAAGATTCGTGAAAAATGGGAAAAAGAGAAAAATTCACGCAAGTTAGTGGTCGGTGAAAATGAGATTGCGGACATTGTTTCTGACTGGACGAAGATCCCGGTTCGCAAGCTGGCAGAAGAAGAGTCAGAGCGGCTGTTGAAACTGGAGTCCATTCTGCATGAGCGCGTGGTCGGACAGGAGGAAGCTGTATCCGCCGTGGCGCGTGCGATCCGCCGTGGTCGTGTGGGACTCAAGGATCCGAAGCGGCCAATCGGTTCGTTTCTGTTCCTGGGGCCGACGGGTGTCGGAAAAACAGAGCTTTCCAAGGCACTCTCGGAGGCGATGTTTGGCACGGAAAATGCGATGATCCGCGTTGATATGTCGGAGTACATGGAGAAACACAGCGTTTCCAAGATGATCGGTTCGCCGCCAGGATATGTTGGCTACGAGGAGGGCGGACAGCTCAGCGAGAAGGTGCGTCGCAATCCATATTCGGTTATTCTCTTTGATGAGATTGAAAAAGCGCATCCGGATGTATTTAACATTCTGCTGCAGATCCTCGATGACGGGCACATTACGGACGCACAGGGACGGAAGGTGGATTTCAAGAACACGATTCTGATTATGACCTCCAATGCGGGCGCTGAAAATATTATTTCCCCGAAGCGGCTTGGATTCTCGTCGGAGAGCGGTGAGAAAGCGGATTATGCGTTTATGAAAGAACGCGTGATGGAGGAAGTGCGCCGGATGTTTAAGCCAGAGTTTTTAAACCGAATCGATGAGATTTTAGTATTCCATCCTCTGACGAAGGAGAATATCAAGACGATCGCGGGCATTCTGCTGCGCGGCATCAAGAAAAGGACGGAGGATCAGCTTGGAATGACGCTCACGATCACAGATGATGCGATCGATTTTCTGGCAGACAAGGGATATGATTCCAAATATGGTGCAAGACCGTTGCGCCGGACGATCCAGACGCAGATCGAGGATCAGCTTTCTGAGAAGATCCTGGAAGGCACGATCCGGAAAAAAACAGAGGTTCGGATTGAAAAAGATGGTGATCAGCTGAAATTTGAGACGGTCTAAAGGGCTGGAAGCGAAAAGACTGGTAAACCCGGTCGAAGTGTGTTAAAATGATACTACTGAGCAACTGTGTAAGTGCGGAGCAGTTGCGATATTGATTAAAAGGATACTAGGAGGATAAAACATTATGCCAGTAGTTAGCGAGTTAATCCGCATCGAGGATGACGGAACCATCAGTTTTGGCAATTATATGTTAGCAGCAAAGTCCAAGCTGCAGGATTTTGAATTTCAGGGCGATCTTTATAAGGTAAAAACATTCGGCGAGATTACCAAGCTGGAGCGCAACGGAATGTTCGTATATGAGTCGGTACCGGGCACGGCAGTCAATCATTTCCAGGCGGGAGATACTTCCGTACAGTTTTCGGTTGAGGGCGAGAAGGATGCTCAGATTACCATTCAGTTAGAGGATGAGCGTGAGTATGAGGTATATGTAGACGGCGTATCGGTCGGTGGCATGAAGACCAACGTCAGCGGCAAACTGGTACTGAGCGTGGAGCTGAACCCGGGCAAGGCAACCGCAATCCGGATTGAAGCCAGATAAGGAAAAGAAAAACAAAACGTTACGTACAAGTTACAATGCATGAGATGAAAGCTGCTGCATGGCAGGAATGGCGGGCGTGTGCGCCGGAAGCCGGTTTCCGCCATGCAGCAGCTTTTTGTGTAATAAGAAATATGAGAAGAAGTGTTTGGAAAGGAATCAGCATGGCAAAGGCAAAATCAACGGGATTTTTCTGCAGGGAATGCGGTTATGAATCTTCCAAATGGATGGGGCAGTGCCCGGCGTGTAAGGCGTGGAATACGATGGTGGAAGCGCCGTCCGCACCGGCATCATCCGGTACGGCAGCAGGGCGGTATGCGGCAGCGGCTTCGCTGACGGCGGCACCGGGGAAACGGGTTGGCGCGCAGACAAAGCCGGTCAGCTTAGATGAAATTGAGCTTTCCGATACGGATCGGACGAGAACCGGATTTGCAGAACTTGACCGGGTGCTTGGAAGCGGCGTGGTGCGTGGCTCCCTGGTGCTGGTCGGCGGAGATCCGGGAATCGGAAAATCAACCCTGCTTCTGCAGGTCTGCCGGAACCTGGCAGGACAGGAACAAAAGGTTTTATACGTCTCCGGCGAGGAGTCATTAAAACAGATCAAACTGCGGGCAAGCCGGATCGGGACGGTGCGCGGACCACTTTCGTTCTTGAGTGAGACGAACCTGGATACGATCGCGGAGGTAATCCGGGAGGTACGCCCGGATGTGGTCGTGATCGACTCGATCCAGACCATGTTTATCGAGGCGGCAGGTTCCGCACCGGGCAGTGTCAGCCAGGTAAGAGAGTGCACCGGCGTCCTGATGCAGCTCGCAAAAGGACTGGGTGTGACAGTCTTTATCGTCGGTCATGTGACGAAAGAGGGCGTTGTGGCGGGACCGCGTATGCTGGAACATATGGTCGATACAGTGCTATATTTTGAGGGCGATCGCCATGCGTCCTACCGGATTCTGCGGGGAGTGAAGAACCGCTTCGGTTCGACCAATGAGATCGGCGTGTTTGAGATGCGGGAGGAAGGACTGGCGGAGGTGCCGAATCCATCCGAATTTATGCTGGAAGGGCGCCCGGCGGAGGCATCCGGTGCGGTGACTGCCTGCTCGATGGAGGGAACCCGCCCGATTCTTCTGGAAGTGCAGGCACTGGTGTCAAAGACGAATTTCGGACTGCCGCGGCGGACGGCAGCGGGCGTCGATTACAACCGTGTGAACCTGCTCATGGCAGTGTTGGAAAAACGATGCCGTTATGCCCTGTCCGGGTACGATGCGTATGTCAACATTGCAGGCGGCATGAAGATGAACGAGCCGGCGCTTGACCTTGCGATCGTGATGGCGCTGATTTCCAGCTATAAAGACCGTCCGCTGGACGAGAAAACGATCGTATTTGGCGAGGTCGGACTCTCCGGAGAGGTGCGCGCCGTCTCGATGGCAGAGCAGAGAGTCCATGAGGCAGTCAAGATGGGATTTACAAGATGCATTCTTCCGATGGTCAATGTCAGTAAATTGAAACCAAGGTCGGATATCCGGCTGGAAGGGGTGGCAAATGTGCGGGAGGCGATTGGGCTGCTGTAGGTTGCTTGAATTTTGGGAAAATTTAAGAAAAATAATATTAGCGTAATGTGAGTAACAGCAAATTTGTCTCAGTGGGAGTTAGGTCTCCGACTGAGATAAACGCTCCGCGAGGATGCGCAGTGATTCTGATAGGAATATGTCAGCTTCTCTGACCAGAATCACGCGCCAAGTCTCACGAACGTTCGACTTGAATGTTTAAAAAACAAAAACGCCAATGACTCATCTCTGAATCACTGACGCCTTTAGAAGCAGGGGAAGAGGGATTCGAACCCCCATTAACGGTTTTGGAGACCGTTGCTCTGCCATTGAACTATTCCCCTTCGTTGCTGACTCACTTATAATATCATAGCCATAACGAAAAGTCAACAATTTTTTTGTGATTTTTCATTTTTTTTGATTTAATATATTTTTTTCCATTTATTAAGTATCATTCATCATTTTATATGGAAACTAGAGATCAGGATAATTTGGTAAAAGAGAATTTGTGTGCTCATGCTGGGTGGAAAATCACAATGAATATTTAGTTCAACTGCCCAAAAACAATCCGCTAAACCATTTGATGTATATAAATAATGACAATATATCATGAAATGAATACGACGATAGTTCTAGACGTCGGAATATTTTACCAAGAAACACTCTGCTTTTTTGGTAAAAATCATGTATTAAAAATATGCGGTATAAAAGAAATCAAATTGACATTCGACAAAAATCATGCTATAAACACTGAATAAATCTTTATGGTTTTAAATGTGCCTAAAAAACGGAGGGAAAAATTCTGTTGGTACATTCAGGAAAAAGGAGTTGTTTATTATGAAACAGAGAAAAATTATGCTGAAAACGATAGAAGATGCAAAGAAATTTGTCAATGCTTCTATGAAATGCGATTTTGATATTGATGTTTTTTATAACCGTGTTGTCATTGACGCCAAGTCGATTCTGGGAGTTATGAGTTTGGATCTGACACAGATTCTGACCGTTGAGTACACGGGCGAGGATGCAGAGTATGAGGCGTTCCTTGACACGATGGAAGCGGACAATGTGACAGCGGCATAAAAGGGCTGGAAGGCTGGTTCAAGTGGAACATAGATATCATAGATATTTTGGAAGGATATGTATGGCTCGAATCGGCATGATGAAAGAAAAGTTGATAGTACGAAAATAAAGAAAGACTGCGGGTGCCGGAGAGAAGATGGTGTCCGCAGTCTTTTTGATAGACATATATATGTACTCTCGGAGTCTTTCTGTACGTGCTTTTGTGGCTGATTTTCCGCCAGCCGCACCCGAATTTCATCAACGTACGCACCGCGTACGCCTCAGAAATTTGGGCACAACTGACAAAAAAACATCTCACAAAATCAAGCACAGAAAGATTCCGAGAGTACATTACAAGAAATTGGGAGGAAAGAACCATGATTATATTATCACCTTCGATTCTGGGGGCAGATTTTACGAAGCTGGGAGAGCAGGTCGCTGAGGTGGACAAGGCAGGCGCACAGTACATCCATCTGGATGTGATGGATGGCGCGTTTGTGCCGAGTATCTCCTTTGGAATGCCAGTGATTAAGAGCCTGCGCCCGGTGACGGATCGTGTGTTTGACGTACACATGATGGTGGAAGAACCGGGACGTTATGTAGAGGATATCAAAAAAGCGGGGGCGGATTTGATCTGTGTGCATCAGGAAGCCTGTCTTCATCTGGACCGCACGATCGCGCAGATCCGTGAGGCGGGGCTGCAAACAGGTGTAGCGTTAAATCCGGCGACCCCGGTCGAGACACTGGATGTTATTTTGCCGGAGGTGGACATGGTTCTTCTGATGACGGTCAACCCAGGATTTGGCGGTCAGAAATTTATTCCATATACGGTAGAAAAAATCAAGAAGCTGCGCGCAATGTGCAGCGAGAGGGGACTTTCCACCCGCATTGAGGTGGACGGCGGAATCACGCCGGACAATGTGCGGACGGTTTTGGAGGCAGGAGCCGATGTGATCGTGGCGGGAAGCGCCGTATTTAAGGGAAACCCGGCTGGGAATGTAAAAACATTTTTAAATATTTTTCAGGAATTTGAACAGGGATGATGAAGATGAAGCGTTGTTTGATTGTGACAGGCGGAACGATTGATATTGCGTTTGCGAAAGATTTTCTCTCACAGCGCTCGTATGACTATGTAATTGCGGCAGATGCGGGGCTGGAGGTTCTGCGCCCGCTGCATATTTCTCCGAATGCGGTGGTCGGCGATCTGGACACGGTGGACAAAAAGGTTCTGGAAGAATATCAGAACCAGCCGGACATCGAATTTGAGATCCATAAACCGGAGAAGGATGAGACGGATACGGAGCTGGCGCTTTTGACGGCGGCGCGCCAGGGCTGTGAGGCAGTTGATATCCTGGGGGCGCTGGGCGGCCGTATGGATCACGCCATCGGCAATATCCAGCTGATGTATCAGTTTTTCTGCCAGGGAATGGAAGTGAATATCTATGATGCCCGCAACCGCCTGTATCTTCTGGGCGGGCATAAGGTATTTCACCGGGAAGAGGTGTATGGAAAATACATTTCGTTCCTGCCGATGACCGAGACTGTCGAGGGACTGACGCTGCGGGGATTTAAATACCCGCTCCAGAGGCGGACGATCGGGCTGGGGACGAGTCTCTGCATCAGCAATGAACTCAAACGGGAAGAGGGCATTCTGGAGCTGGAGAAAGGCGTCCTTTTGTGCGTGGAGGCACATGATTAATCCGGATAAAAAAGTGGCAAGTTATAACTGACCTGCTTAAAATGATAAAAACTGTATGTTTTTCAGGGGACAAGATTGTGCTATGATGAGTCCAATAACAAGGGAGGATGAAACATCATGGCAAACAAATCAAATCAGGCTTACAAAATCGCGATGGTCGGTCTGCTGGCAGCTCTCTCCTATGTCGTATTTACATACGGACAGGTGAAGATCACACTTCCGGGCGGCGATGCAACTTCCATTCATCTGGGAAATGCAGTCTGTGTCATCGGGGCACTCTTAGTCGGCGGCTTTTACGGCGGTTTGGGAGGTGCTATCGGCATGACGATAGGTGACCTTCTCGATCCGGTTTATATTGTATATGCACCGAAGACATTTATCTGCAAACTCTGCATCGGACTGATCGCCGGATTCGTAGCACATCGTCTGGGCAAGATTGACCGGAGCACCGATAAGAACCACATCCTTGGTTTTACGATTGCAGCAGCGGTGGCAGGTCTTTTATTCAACGTCATTGCAGATCCGCTGATCGGATATTATTATAAACTCTGGATCATTGGTAAACCGGCGGCAGAGCTCACACTTGCATGGAATATCGCAGCGACTTCGATCAATGCGGTGACATCTACGATTGCGTCTGTTGTTATATATATGGCAGTTCGTCCGGCACTCCGCAAGGCAGGTTTTCTGGATGCATTGTCTGTAGAAGCGAGAGCATAAGGCAATTTTATCTCAGTCGAGAAGAATTAAAATGAAATACATACAGGAGACTGTGGTTGGGCAGAATGGGAAAAACATCTGTCCGGGCGCAGTCTCCTTGTTGCGTCATTAGAGTGTGCGGCTTATGAAACACAAAGGCATAGATACACGCTTGTAGAAACCAGAATCATGCTGCAGGCAGTCGTATCTGCCGCGAGAATATGTTAGATTATAAAGTTGCTTAAAATCTAAGAAAATGAGGAAAAATTATACATGGAAGGAATTCAGAAGAAAATAGCGGTTTTAAATGACCTGTCAGGCTATGGGCGCTGTTCGCTGACGGCGGCGATGCCGGTTATCAGCGCCCTCAAGGTACAGTGCTGTCCGGTGGTGACGGCGGTGCTGTCCAATCACGCGGGATATCCGGAATGCTATATGGATGATTATACCGATCGGATGGAGGCATACCTGGAGCCGTGGCGGAAGATGGGATTTGAGATGGACGGAATCATGACTGGATTCTTAGGTTCCGCCAGACAGGCGTCGATCGTGGCAGATTTTATCCGGGATTTCAAACGGGAAAATACGCAGGTTTTGGTAGATCCGACGATGGGCGACCACGGACATCTCTACAGCGTCTGTGACGAGGATCTGATCGAGGCGATGCGGGAGCTGATGCAGTATGCGGACGTTGTCACGCCAAATCTGACGGAAGCCTGTGCCCTGACGGACACGCTGTATCAGGAAAATGGATGGAGTAAGCGCAAGCTCTCAGATCTGACCTGGAAGCTTCACCTTTTGGGCGCGCGGTCAGTCATTTTGACAGGCGTGGTCAAGGGCAAACAGATCCTCAACGTGATCCATGAGCGCGGCAAGGAGCCGGTCTTTCATGCAACTAAATTTGTGGCGGGCAATTACCACGGAACCGGGGATGTCTTTGCAGCAGTCATCGGTGCCAGCATGGTGCGAGGTGTGCCGATGGAGGAAGCCGTCAGACGGGCGGCAGCTTTTACAAAAAAATGTGTGGAAAAGACAGAAGAACTTGGTGCCCCGGAGCAGGACGGACTGTGCCTGGAGGCGTGTCTGTCCTATTTGACGAAGTTGAGTTAAATATAATGGGCAGTCTATCCTGTTTTGTTTCAAAATGCAAAAATGATGTTACTGGGCACGTATGCGTGAACAATAACAAAATGATTTGAAGAACAGAGGAACTCTTGAAACAGGGCTTTTCATTCGTACAAAGTTGTAGTATAATTATAACTAGTTTTCGTGCAGTTAATTGCATAACAGTAGGAGGAAGATATGTTAGATCTTAAATTCGTCAGAGAAAATCCTGACATTGTAAAGCAGAATATTAAAAATAAGTTCCAGGACAAGAAAATTCCGCTGGTAGATGAGGTAATTGAGCTGGATGCCAAGAACCGTGCAGCGAAGAAGGAAGCAGATGATCTGCGTGCGAACAAGAACAAGATTGCAAAACAGATCGGCGCTCTGATGGGTCAGGGAAAGAAAGAGGAAGCAGAAGAGTTGAAGAAACAGGTAGCAGAGCAGTCTGCCCGCCTGTCTGAGCTGGAAGAGCAGGAGAAGGATCTTGGCGAGCGCATCTTAAAGATTATGATGACCATCCCGAACATCATTGATCCGAGTGTTCCGATCGGTAAAGACGACAGCGAGAACGTAGAGATCGAGCGCTTCGGCGAGCCGGTTGTACCGGATTTTGAGATCCCGTACCACACCGAGATTATGGAGAAATTTAACGGCATCGATCTGGACAGTGCCAGAAAGGTAGCTGGAAATGGTTTCTATTACCTGATGGGCGATATCGCAAGACTTCATTCTGCTGTTATCGCATATGCAAGAGATTTCATGATTGACCGTGGATTTACCTACTGTATCCCGCCGTTCATGATCCGCAGCAATGTTGTAACCGGCGTTATGAGTTTCGATGAGATGGATGCGATGATGTACAAGATCGAGGGCGAGGATCTTTACCTGATTGGTACCAGCGAGCACTCTATGATCGGTAAATTCATTGATACCGTAGTTCCGGAGGAAGAGCTTCCGAAAACACTGACCAGCTATTCTCCGTGTTTCCGTAAAGAGAAGGGCGCTCACGGCATCGAGGAGAGAGGCGTATACCGTATCCACCAGTTTGAGAAACAGGAAATGATCGTAGTCTGCAAACCGGAAGACAGCAAGATGTGGTATGACAAACTGTGGAAGAACACCGTGGATCTGTTCCGTTCCATGGATATTCCAGTTCGTACCCTGGAGTGCTGCTCCGGAGACCTGGCTGATCTGAAAGTAAAATCTGTTGATGTAGAGGCATGGTCCCCGCGTCAGAAGAAATATTTCGAGGTTGGAAGCTGCTCCAACTTAGGTGATGCACAGGCAAGACGTCTGAAGATCCGTGTCAACGGCAAAGACGGCAAATACTTTGCACACACCTTGAACAACACTGTAGTAGCTCCGCCGCGTATGCTGATCGCATTCTTAGAGAACAACCTGCAGGCAGACGGTTCTGTCCGCATTCCGGAGGTTCTGCGTCCGTATATGGGTGGTAAGAGCGAGATTCGCTAAGTTTATTTGAGCCCAGTAAAAAAACGCCATGGGTTGTGTGCCTGTGGCGTTTTTTACTGGACTCATTGTGAATTGCAGAAATATAGACATTGTCTTTTTTCAGGCGGCATTATGATGGCAGTTCTTCCAGCTGATTCGACGGCGTCGCCATCATCGAATAATTCGTATGATAAATCACAAATCCCGGAGCAGCGCCCGCTACTTTTTTGACCTGCTTTTTCTGTACATAATCGATCTCAACTTTTTCATTTTCCCGTCCCTTGGAATAGTAGGCAGCCAGCCCGGCGGCTTCCTCGAAGGTGCGGTCCGGAAGCTCTTTTCCTTCGGATTTCACAATGACATGGGAACCCGGAATTCCTTTTGCGTGGAACCACCAGTCATTTCCAGTCGCGATCTTGAAGGTCAGCTCCTCATTCTGGTAGTTGTTTTTGCCGACGTAGATATGGAATCCGTCGGAGGAAAGGTAGTGGAATGGACGGCTTGTGATTTTCACTTTCTTTCCAGCCGGACCGTGCTTTTTGATGAAGCCATATTCCGTCAGCTCCTGCTTGATCTGGGTCAGATCTTCCTCCTTTAAGGCAATATCGAGGGAGGTACTGATGGATTCGAGGTGATCGATCTCCTGCTTCGTCTCCTCAATGAGCTGGCTCTGAGCCTCGAAAGTACGTTTGAGTTTTCCATATTTGTCAAAATACTTCTGCGAATTTTCGCGGGCGGTCAGCTGCGGGTCAAGCGGGATCTTGACCTCTTTTCCTGTGTAGTAGTTCGTGCAGACAAGTTCTTTTTCGCCGCCGGTCAGCTCATAACCGTAGGTGTTTAACAGCTCGCCGTAGAGCTTGTATTTATCCCGTTTTTCGGTGTCCTTTAACTGCTTCTGCTGCAAATCGTATTTTTTATAATTGCGCTCCAGGGCAGTCTGGACGATCCGGCGCAGATCCGAGGATTTCTGGCGGATTCGTGTGATGACGTTCTTGGACGCATAGTAGGTCTCCAGCACTTTACTGATCGAATCAAAGTGTTCGACCTGATATTCCGGCGGGAACGAGGTCAATGGGAGAGCGGCAAATTCCATTGGCTCATCTTCACGGTATACGATGCAGGGCGAGAACTGTCCATTTTTGATGGATTCCATTGCCAGTTCCAGCGTGTGCCCGAGGTGCGTGCGCTCCAGCTCATTCAGTTCCGATGCGGGGCGGTCGGCATCGATCGATGCCTCATAGCAGAATTCTTCTGCCATGACCGGGCTGATACCGGTGAAATTCGTGTAAATGGCTTTTCCTGCCGGTGCCGATGACTGTGCCAGAATGACGGCGAAATCATCGGCAGATGCAGTCAGCGGATCCTGCTTCGCGACCGTCTGCGGGAGGAAATATTGCCGTCCCGGCAGAACCTCGCGCACGGAGCTGACCTGCACGGAGATATGTTTGATACTGTCGAGGATCGTGCCGTCAGGGCTGCAGAAAATGATATTGCTGTATTTTCCCATCAGTTCGACAATAAGCAGCTTGCGGCAGAGGTCACCCATCTCGTCCAGATGTTCGATCTCAAAATGAATACAGCGTTCCAGACCCGGCTGGCTGACCGACACGATGCGTCCGCTTCCGATGTGCTTGCGAAGCAGCATGCAGAAATTCGGGGCAGTCATCGGTCCCTGCTTGTTGGTATCCGTCAGATATGCCAGCGGGAGACTTGCGTTGACCGAGAGAAGAAGCCGTTTCGTCTCCCGGAAGTTCTTTATGGTAAAAAGAAGTTCATCGCGCTCGGTCTGCGTGATCTTTGCGATCTTGCCGCCGGTAAGCGCGTCACTAAACTCCTTAACCAGGTTTGCGATTACAATTCCGTCAAATGCCATGGTTTTGGTGCTCCTTTATTTGTGTAGTATCTACTATTATAATGAAAGAAGACACGAAAAACAATCACTTTTAAATTCGGTTGACGCTTGCGGCGATTTGCATTATAATACCATTATCTATGGATGAAAGAGAGAGGCGTCACTATGCTTAAAAGTATGACTGGATTTGGCCGATGCGAGATGGCAACGGATGAATATAAGATTTCTGTGGAGATGAAGGCGGTAAACCACCGTTACCTGGATCTCAGCATTAAGATGCCGAAGAAATTTAATTACTTTGAGGCGGCGATTCGCGCGCAGCTTAAGAAATACATTCAGCGGGGAAAGGTAGATGTCTTTATTTCCTATGAAGATTATACGGATGAGAAGATGTCCTTAAAGTACAATCGTTCCCTGGCCGGCGAGTATATGGATTATTTCCGTCAGATGGCGGACGAGCTTGGGATCCCGAATGACGCGACGGTGATGCGTCTTGCACGGTGTCCGGAGGTCTTTACGATGGAACAGGTGCCGGAGGACGAGGAGCATATGTGGCAGATTCTCGAAAAGGCGATCGGAGAGGCGGCAGAGAAATTTGTCGAGACACGCACACGCGAGGGTGAGAATCTGAAGCAGGATCTGCTTGGCAAGCTGGACTATATGGTAACGCTGGTCGATCAGATTGAAGAACGTTCCCCGAAGATCGTGGAAGAATACCGGGCGAAACTGGAAGATAAGGTGAAAGAGCTTCTGGAAGGAAGCAGCGTCGATGAAGGCCGGATTGCGGCAGAGGTTGTGATTTTTGCAGATAAGATCTGCACCGATGAGGAGACGGTTCGCCTGAGAAGCCACATCGAGGCGACCCGCAAGGAGCTGACGGCGGGCGGAAGCGTCGGACGTAAGCTGGATTTCATTGCACAGGAGATGAACCGCGAGGCGAATACGATCCTTTCCAAGGCAAACGATCTGGAGGTTTCCGATTGTGCGATTGCACTCAAGACAGAGATCGAGAAAGTCAGAGAGCAGATTCAGAATATTGAATAGCCGATCATGCTGGAAGAGGTATTCACGGAAAGCTGCCGTTGGCGGTGAAAATACGGAGAATATGAAATATTGTAATAATAGATAGAATTTAGAAAGCAGGCGAAATATATGGATAATCAGGGAGTACTGGCAGTTATATCCGGATTTTCAGGGGCAGGCAAGGGAACATTGATGCGTGCATTGCTGGAGCGGTATGACAATTATGCCCTTTCCATCTCCGCGACCACCCGCGCACCGCGCGAGGGCGAGGTTGATGGAAGAGAGTATTTCTTTAAGACCCGGGAAGAGTTCGAACAGATGATCGAACACGATGAGCTGGTCGAATACGCCCAGTATGTCGGAAACTATTACGGCACACCGAAGGAGTATGTGTTTTCCAACCTGAAAGCGGGCAAGGATGTCCTTTTGGAGATTGAGATTCAGGGTGCCCTGAAAATCAAGAAGAAATTCCCGGAGGCAGTTCTCATTTTTGTCACGCCGCCGAGTGCCGGGGAGCTTAGAAACCGGCTGGCAGGTCGTGGAACCGAGACACCGGAGAAGATTGCCGCACGGCTTTCGAGAGCAGCAGAGGAGTCCAAGCAGATGGATGACTACGATTTCATTCTGGTGAATGATGAGGTAGACCGCTGTGTAGAAGAAATGCACGCACTGATTCAGGCGATGCATGCCAGAACAGAAAATCACAAGACTTTGATTGAAAAAATAAAAGAAGAGATGAAGCAATTCTGAAAGGAGAAAGATGTATTATGATGCTGCGTCCGTCATATCTTGACTTAATTAATGTTGTAAACAATGAGGCTGAGCCGGGGAAAGAACCGCTGATTCAGAGCCGTTACTCCATCGTAATTGCGACTGCAAAGCGTGCAAGACAGCTGATCGCCGGTGATGAGGCACTGGTCATTGAGAATGGAAGAAAACCGCTTTCGATCGCGATCGACGAGCTGTACCATTCTAAGGTTAAAATTGTAGCAGAGAACGATTCCCCGGAGGAAGAGGTCTAAAAGGTGACAGAAGACCGTCCCGTGTTCATTATGTACATGGAGATGGTCTTTTCTTAGATATAGAGTAACTGTTCAGTAGGTCTGCGCATCTACTGCGCTGACCGTACGAAAACATGGGCCAGCAGGCAAAAATCCCATTGCCGTAGGCAATTTTTAATGGATTTTTGCGCGTGACTGTGAAGGTACTGAACAGTTACGATATAGAATTTTTGTGACGGTTCAAATCGATTATGGTTACAGAAATTTTTTAAATATGGTATTAGGAGAGAATTGAATGAAATTACTTTGTATATCCCTTGGCTGCGATAAAAACCTGGTTGATGCAGAGCGTATGCTGGGTTCGCTGAGCCAGGACGGGTACACGTTTACCGATGACGAGCAGGAGGCAGATGTCATTCTGGTCAATACCTGCTGCTTTATCAACGATGCCAAGGAGGAGAGTGTCAACACTATCTTAGAGATGGCAGAGTACAAAAAGAGCGGAACCTGCAAGGCGCTCTTAGTCAGCGGCTGTATGGCACAGCGTTACAAGGAAGAGATCCTGCAGGAGGTGCCGGAGGTGGACGGTATTCTCGGTACGACCAGCTATGATGAGGTCAGCAAGGTGCTGGCGGAGGCGCTGAAGGGCGAGCGGGTATCTGATTTCCACGATTTGTCCGAACTTCCGGAGACGAAGATGCGGAGCAAACGTCTGGTGACGACCGGCGGACATTATGCTTTTTTAAAGATTTCCGAGGGCTGTAACAAACGGTGTACCTATTGTATTATCCCGTCCCTGCGTGGACCGTACCGCAGTGTGCCGATGGAGCAGCTTCTCGCAGAGGCAAAGGAGCTTGCGGATCAGGGTGTGAAGGAACTGATTCTTGTCGCACAGGAGACGACGCTTTACGGCGTGGATTTGTATGGAGAGAAGACCCTGCCGAAACTTTTACATGAACTGGCACAGATCGATGGAATCGAATGGATCCGTATCCAGTACTGTTATCCGGAGGAGATCACCGAGGAGTTGATTCAGGCGATCAAGACGGAGGAAAAAGTCTGTCACTACCTGGATATTCCGATCCAGCACGCGAGCGATGCCGTTCTCAAGCGGATGGGACGCCGCACGAATCAGGCGGAGCTTCGGGAGCGGATCGCGCATCTGCGGGAAGAGATCCCAGATATTGCACTCCGCACGACCTTAATTTCCGGTTTCCCGGGTGAGACACAGGAGGATCATGAGGAACTGATGCGGTTCGTCGATGAGATGGAATTTGACCGCCTGGGCGTGTTTGCATACTCTGCAGAAGAGGACACACCGGCAGCCGGATATCCGGATCAGGTACCGCAGGAGGTCAAGGAAGACCGCCGCGACGAGATCATGGAGTTGCAGCAGGAGATTGCCTTTGAGAAAGCCGAGGATATGAAAGACCGTGTGCTTGAGGTTATGATCGAGGGAAAAGTGGCAGACGAGAATGCTTTCGTGGGACGTACCTATAAAGACGCGCCGAACGTAGATGGTTTGATTTTTGTCAATGCGGATGTTCCGCTGATGTCCGGCGATTTCTGCCGTGTCCGCGTAACGGGAGCACTCGAATATGATTTGATAGGAGAGTTGGCTGATGAATTTACCGAATAAGCTTACGACGCTTCGCGTCATCATGATTCCGTTTTTTGTGTTTTTCCTTCTCTGGCAGAATGGTGAAAACCATACCTTCCGTATGATTGCACTGGCACTGTTTATCATAGCCAGCCTGACCGATCTTCTGGATGGAAAGATTGCCAGAAAGTACAATCTGGTTACGAACTTTGGAAAATTTATGGATCCGCTCGCGGACAAGCTTCTAGTGTGCTCGGCGCTCATCTGCCTGATTGAGCTGAACGCGCTTCCAGCCTGGATGGTTATCATCATCATCAGCCGGGAGTTTATCATCAGCGGATTCCGTCTGATCGCCTCGGACAACGGAGTTGTCATCGCCGCCAGCTATTGGGGCAAATTTAAGACGACGTTTCAGATGGTATCAGTGGTGTTATTGATTCTGGATATTCCGGCGCTTGCGTATGTCACGACGATCTGTGTCTGGATCGCGCTGCTGCTGACGATTGTGTCACTTGTTGATTATATTTACAAGAATCATAAAATACTGACAGAAGGGAGTATCTGATATGATAGTCGAACTGATCTCGGTAGGAACAGAGCTGCTGCTTGGCAATATCGTCAATACCAATGCGCAGTATTTATCGGAAACGTGTGCAAAGCTGGGGCTTAACGTCTATTACCAGACGACGGTAGGGGACAACCGGGAGCGCATGACAGAAGTCTTCCGGACGGCGCTCTCAAGAGCCGATCTCGTTATCATCGGCGGCGGTCTGGGACCGACGGAGGATGATATCACGAAGGATGTCTGCGCGGAGCTGATGGGAATGCCGTTAGTCGAGGATCCGGAGGTGCGGGCACATCTGGAGGACTGGTACCGGCAGCGCAAGCGCACCGATATTCCGGATAGCAACTGGCGTCAGGCGCTGGTGCCGGAGGGCGCGGTGGTATTTTCCAACACAAACGGCACAGCTCCGGGACTTGCCCTGGAGAAAAACGGTAAGACCGCGATTCTTCTTCCGGGACCGCCGAACGAACTGTATCCGATGGTGGAAGATCAGGTTTGTGCTTATATTCAGAAACGATCTGACTGTGTGATCTATTCCCAGATGCTCAAAATCTGCGGATACGGGGAGAGCAAGGTGGAGGAGATGCTTCTCGACCTCATCGACCAGCAGACGAACCCGACGATTGCGACCTATGCAAAGACGAAAGAAGTACATCTGCGCGTGACCGCGAGAGCCGAGAGCGAAGACGCGGCAAAACAGCTGTTAAAACCGGTTATCAAAGAGATCAAGAAACGGTTCGGTAATGCGGTTTACACGACGGATGAGCATGAGAATCTGGAGGATGTCGTTGTCCGCCTCTTAAAGAAATACGACCTGACTGTGACAACCGCAGAGTCCTGCACAGGCGGTCTGATCGCCGGACGCATCGTCAACGTGCCGGGGGCTTCAGAGGTCTTTAACGAGGGATACGTGACGTATTCCAATAAGGCAAAGAAAAAGATCCTGGGCGTCAGTAAGGCGACCCTGAAAAAATACGGCGCGGTCAGCGAACAGACGGCGCGTGAGATGGCTGCAGGCGGTGTATTTACGACGGATGCGGATGCCTGTATCGCTGTGACCGGCATCGCCGGACCGGACGGCGGAACCGAGGAGAAACCGGTGGGACTCGTCTATATCGCATGTTATATGAAGGATAAAGTCAAAGTAGAGGAATACCATTTCCGCGGAAACCGCGAGAAGGTGCGTGAGCAGACGGTGATTCAGGCGCTGGATCTGCTGAGACGGTCGATTATTAAGAATTATAAAAAAGATTGATCATGTAAAGGAGGGAGAGCTGACAGGCGGGGAGAAATAGCCGGAAACGTGCTGTTTTTAGAGCGCCATGGATCAGGCTCTCCTTTTTTAGGAGGCGGGGACGATGATTTGGTATAAATATCTGTATCTGGGAGAAACTGCTAAAAAGCATCGTTTTTCGATTCTACAGAAACTCCGCCTCGGAAAGGTACAGCCGGGCGTTCACGTGATCACGCCTGCCTCAGGCGGACACAACCTGCTTGATATCCTGCCTGCCTATGTGCTCCGGCAGAATTATTACCGGGAGCAGGCGGATCTGCTGATCGTAGGGGTCGGCGCGAGCTATCAGGATGCCGTGGAGACGGTGGGGCGGATTGTGGATGAGACGTACCGCGAGACGGGTGGATTTGATGTGAAGACGTATCTGAGAGAGAAGGAAGACAGGCTGAGGAAAAAGAGGTAAGTATTTTGCAGCCTTTGATAAAGTTTTTTTGGACTGAAAATGTCTTTTGACCCCAACATCATATGATACAGAGCTGATACATGAATTTGTCAATGAAAGAATAAGAAGTGGGAGGGGATGGATTGCTGCATATTTTGTTCATAATCTTGAAAATACTCGGAATCCTGCTTCTTGTCATTCTGGGACTGTTGTTTCTGTGCCTGATGGCGGTTTTATTTGTCCCGATTCGATACCGGGGGAACGGAAGCTACCACAGTATCAAGGATTTTGGCGTGCATCTGCATATCCATTGGCTGCTTCATGCGGTGTCGCTGCGGATTGCTTATGAAAATGGGCTTCGATATGCGGTTAAGTTGTTTGGATTCCGGATTTTCGGGAGTGAGAGTGAAGAGAAAGCTACGGAATCTGGGCGTGTGCGGGAAGGCACGCAGGCAGCGGATTCGGATGAGCTGGAATTTGTAAATGCGCAGGAGAAAACAGAGGATGATGATTTAGACACCGGTGATTTGATTTTGCGGGCGGAAGCAGCATCGGAGAAGACAGACGCCGCGATCGAGAAAGCGGAGGAAACTGCCAGGCTGCTGGAGGAGGCGGTAAAGAGACGGAGTGCGCAGAGGGAGGCGGAAATGTCTCAAGCTGTGAAGAATGCAGATGCATTTCCAGATGTGAAGGAGGCGGGAGTGTCCGAGGCAGAAGGAGAAACGCATCGGGCAAAGAATGAATTAAAATCAAATCCCAGCCAGGAAAAGCGGGAATCGTTCCTTCATAGAATCATTAGCTGGTTCAAACAAAAATGGAGCGCCCTGCGGCAATCCCTCTCAAAGCTGCTTACCCGAATCAACAACCTGGAGCACAAACGCCAATCCGTCCTTGCATTTATAGAAAATGAAGAAAATCAGAAGTCATTTCGCCTGATCAAACGCCAGCTCATGCGAGTTCTGCGGCATATATTTCCCAGAAAGCTGTCTGGGCAGGTTACGTTTGGCGTGGAGGATCCTTATTTGATGGGACAAATTTTGAGTGTGGCGGCTTTTTTGTATCCAGTTTACGGAAAGAAGATTGATTTGACTCCGGTCATGGATGCAAATGCGCTGGACGGGGAGCTTTCGTTCCGGGGCAGAGTCCAGATTGGCGTGCTGGCATTGATGGCGCTTCGGATCTGGATGGATAAGAATGTACGGACACAGGTTTATAAATATAGAAACCGAGGAGGAAGATAATATGGCAGACAATCAGTTTGCATCGACAATCGGTGCATTATTTCAGGGTATGGATGAGTTCGTCGCGACGAAGACAGTCGTGGGAGAGCCGGTGACAGTTGGCGATGCGATTATACTTCCACTCGTGGATGTAACCTGCGGCATGGCGGCGGGCGCGTTTGGTCAGTCGGCGAAAGAGAAGAATGCGGGCGGCATGAGCGCCAAGATGACGCCGAGTGCGGTGCTGGTCATTCAGAATGGCATGACGAAGGTGGTCAATATCAAGCATCAGGATGCATTGACCAAGGTTCTCGACATGGCACCGGATCTCGTCAATAAATTTGTCGGCGGAAGCACCGGACCGATCGATGCGGAGACGATGCAGACAGCTGAGAAAATGGCGGACGAGATGGAAGAGAAGAAATAAAGAAATTAAAATCAAAACGCTTCATAGAATGATCATAGCACACGATCGAATGTCAGATGTCTCTGGTAATGATCGCCTGCTATTTAACTTCTTTTGAAAACAGACATTTCAGAGAGGTATCATTCTATGAAGCGTTTATTTGGTTTAGTCCTTTTTTCAATGGGATTTGGCATGACCCTGGTGCTCATTTTTCCAAAGAATTTTCTATGGGTCAGCATCGCCATTTCTCTGATGATTGTCGGGTACAATATGTTTTGCCGATGAGATTCTATGCTTTTTCAAGCGGCAGAATCACTGTAAAGCAGCTACCCTCGTCCACCTGGCTGGATACCTCGATGGTACCGTGCATCAGGTCGATGATCCGTTTCGTGATGGAAAGTCCCAGCCCGTTGCCCTTTTCATTGGGATCAGAGTTCCTGCTGTAAAATTTTTCAAAGATCCGTTTCATCGTGGCGTCATCCATGCCGACGCCGGTATCGCGGATGGAGACACGCACCTTATCTCCTGTGATAACGAGTTTGGCAGAAAGCATACCGCCAGCCGGGGTGAATTTGATGGCATTTTGCAGGAGATTGATCCAGACCTGCTGCAGCATCTCACAGTTGCCGTAAAATTTGCACGCCGTTAAATCAATGTCGAGATTCAGATGCTTTTTCTCCCAGAGCGGTTCCAGCAGAAGAATCGCCTGACGGATTTGTTCGTCGAGGCTGAACGTCGTGCGACCAGTCACGATCTCCTGCTTTTCCAGGCGGGAAAGCAGAAGAATGTTGCCGGTCATCGTGGTAAGCTGGCGCGTGCTGTCGATGATGATGCGCGTGTATTCATTCCGGTCCGCCTCTGAGAGAGATGGATCCTGCAGCAATGTCGCATAGCCCTCGATGGCGGCGAGCGGTGTCTTGAACTCATGGGAAACCGTGGTCACGAAATCATTTCGCAGCGATTCGATGCTGTTTAACTCCTGCACCATACGGTTAAAATTGTCGGTTAGTTCACAGATCGCCTGCAAAGACTTCGAATTTGGCACATGAACAGAAAAGTCTCCGTCTGCTACCTGCTTAGCGGCATGGCTTATGGAACCGATCGGGCGGAGGATTTTCGACCAGAGGAACAGCGACAGCGCGATACTGAACGCAAGGCTGCTCAAAAATGACATCAGACGCGGAAAATTCGGACCGAAAATCCGAAAAACTTCGTGTTTATCTGTTCCGCTTGTGAGCAGCGAGACAAAATATCCGGTCAGCATCGGTATCAACGAGGACACCAGGAAGAAAAAGACCAGGAGGGTCAGCCAGTAGAGTGGAATCTGGAAATATTTGGTAAAGTTCTTGCTGATCATGCTTCTGTTTTCACCGCCTTATAGCCGAGACCCCGCACGGTCATGATGATAAAATCATCGCAGTTTTTAAACCGTTCGCGCAGCCGGTTGACATGCACATCGACCGTCCGTTCGTCGGTTGTCGAGTCAAGCCCCCAGATTTCGTCCATGAGCTGCTGCCTCGTGAAAATCTTATTTGGATAAGAAAGTAATTTATATAGAAGATAAAATTCTTTCTGCGGCAGAAGCGTCTCCTGCCCGTTGACCGTGACCGTCAGTGCATCATAGTCGAGAATCGTATTTTGGCAGACAATCCGATGCTCCGTCGCGATCTTGGCGCGTTTGAGCAGGGCGCCAACCCGCAGAATCATCTCATTGACATCGATCGGCTTCACCATGTAGTCATCCGTGCCTGCCTGAAAGCCGCGCTGCTTGTCTTCAAAGCGCTCTTTGGCGGTGATAATCAGGATCGGCATCGTAAATCCACTCGTCCGCAGGTGATCAATCAGTTCATATCCGTCCATTCCGGACATCATAATATCCGAAATAATGAGATCTACATATTCAGAATCTAAAAGAGATAATGCTTTTTCGCCGCTTTCTGCCGGAAGCGCCAGATAACCATTGTTGGTGAGTACCGTGCAGAACAGGGAACGCAGTTTCGCATCATCTTCTACCACAAGAATGTGAAACATATCCGTAAAACCTCCCTATAATTCAATTAAAAAGATGTAATATCATAAGTACTCATAGTATACCACATAAGTTTAAACTGATTGTGAACGGTGCAACACATTTTTTTCACGGTTCGTTTACATTCAGTTTATATGTAGTTGAAACTCGTTTAAAAATGGGATGTTATACTAGGGACAATCAGGAAAAACCAGAAAGGAATATGCGAAATGAGTAAACTATCTTCTCTGATGGAAGCGGCAAAGCAGAATAAAAAGAAAACAGCCATCATCGCGGTGGTGGTGGTGCTCGTACTTGCGGCGCTTTTTATGCGTTTCAAGGGTGGCAGCAAAGGAGGTTCAGGCGGCGGTCCGGGCGGTCCGGGCGGTATGCAGGACACGCAGATGGACAATGTGGCGACGGTTGCGGCTGAGAATCCAAAGAGCGGAACAATCGAGCGGACAACCAGCACATCCGGTACTGTCGAGGCATCGGACGTTGTCTATGTCTATGCGAAGGCATCCGGCGATGTGACGGGTGTCAACGTCAGCGTCGGTGATATGGTGACAGCGGGTCAGCTTCTCTGTACGATCAATACCGAACAGGTTGAGACGGCGAAAAATGCGATGGACTCCGCCTCTGTTAACCTGACCGAGGCACAGAGCAATTTAAGCCGTATGCAGCTTCTTTATCAGGGAGGAGATATTTCTGATCAGGAATGGGAGCAGTATCAGAACCAGGCGAAGACGGCACAGTTAAATTATGAATCGGCAAAATTAAACTACGATCGTCAGGTGGAATACAGTTCCGTGACCGCACCGATCTCCGGCAAGATTGAGACGATGGATATTGATGTATATGATCATGTCAACCAGCAGGCGCAGCTCTGCGTTATCTCCGGTGAGGGAGATAAAAGGGTATCGTTCTACGTATCCGAGCGTGTTATGAGCAACTTAAACCAGGGCGACGCGATGACGATTGTAAAAGATGGAACGACTTATGATGGTGTGATTACCGATGTCAGCAGCATGGCGGACGAGAGCAACGGTCTGTTTAAGATAAAAGCAGAGCTGCCGGAGGCGAACAGCCTTTCAACGGGAAGTACTGTCAAGGTAACAGTAACTTCTGAGCGTGCAGAGAATGTCATGACCGTGCCGGTAGATGCGATCTACTATGATAACGGCGTTGGAAATGTCTATGTTTACCAGGACGGAACGGTACATAAAGTGGAAGTCGAAGTGGGGCTTTATAATACAGAGCTGGCGGAGATCAAGTCGGGGCTGACGGCAGATGATCTTGTTATCAGTACATGGAGTTCCCAGCTTTATGAGGGTTCAACCGTTAACTTAAAGGGTGAAGAAACAGATGCGGCAGCAGCTGGAAACCAGAAAGCCGATGCCCCGGCAGGCTCTGAAAATGGACAGAAAGCGGGCGCTCCGGCAGATGGCGGAAACGATCAGCCTGCGGGTGATGCAGGTGCTCCGAAAGATGCAAAAAATGGACAGAAACAGTAGGACAGGAGGAATGTAAGACATGGGAGTAACGAAATATATCCTGAAACATCCGGTTACTACTGTCATGGCTCTGTTGTGTCTGGCTGTATTCGGTATTTCATCGGTCTTTTCGGCAAAGCTGGAGCAGATGCCGGATATGGAGACGCCGATGCTGATTATCATGGCAAATTATTCAGGCGCAGGACCGGAGGATATCAGCGAGCTGGTAACCGAACCGATCGAGGATGCGATCGGCACGCTGGAGGGCGTGGACACGATTTCCTCCACATCGAGCGATGGACGTTCGATGGTCATGCTTCAGTACGATTACGGCACCGATATGGATGAGGCGTATGACAACTTAAAGCAGAAACTGGACAATATCCAGCGGGCGCTGCCGGATGATGTGGAACCGAGCGTTATGTCGATGAACTCCAATCAAGGAGACAGCATGATGCTTTCGATTGCACATAAGACGCAGACAAACCTCTACGATTATGTGGATCAGAAGATAGTACCTGAATTAGAGCGAATTTCTTCAATTGCAAACATTGAGACGCGAGGCGGTTCTTCTAAGTACGTCAGCATTGAATTACAGTCTGAAAAAATGGATCAGTACAATCTGACCATGCAGGATGTTGCGAGCGCGATCAGCGATGCAAACGTGGCATCCCCGTCGGGTGAGGCAGATGCCGGAAACCTGGAGCTTTCCGTTACTACCTCCTTAAAAACAGAACAGGTAAATGAGCTGCAGGATATTCCAATCAAGACGCCGGCAGGACAGATTATTTCTCTGTCAGATGTGGCAAATGTGTATGAGGCAACGAAAGACCGGGGCGGCATTTCCCGTTACAACGGTCAGGAGACGATCTCCATTTCGATTCAGAAGCAGCAGGACAGCACAGATATGGAAGTGTCCTCGGCTGTAAAAGAGAAAGTTGAAGAATTGATGGTAGATGATTCGGATCTGACGATCACGGTTGCAAATGATACATCTGACACGATTCTTGATTCCTTAAAAGACGTAGCAGAGACAATGGTTCTGGCGGTTATCATCTCCATGTTCATCATTTTCCTGTTCTTTGGCGATTATAAGGCGTCCCTGATCGTCGGAAGTTCGATTCCGACTTCGATTTTGATGTCCTTGATTGCGATCACGATGGCAGGATTTTCGTTGAACGTTATCACGATGAGTGCGCTGGTACTCGGCGTCGGCATGATGGTCGATAACTCGATCGTTGTACTGGAGAGCTGTTTCCGTGCAACGGCGGAGCAGGAAGACAAAGGGGCGCTGGGCTATTTTTCAGCAGCGCTTCATGGAACCGGCATTGTCATCAACTCGATCATCGGTTCGACGATCACGACTTGTGTCGTATTCCTGCCGCTGGCATTCTTAAACGGTATGACCGGACAGATGTTCAAACCGCTGGGATTCACGATCGTGTTCTGTATGTCGGCGTCCCTGCTTTCTGCGATGACGGTGGTTCCACTGTGCTATTTGTTCTACAAACCGAGCGAGGCGAAGCGCGCCCTGATGGGACGTCCGATTGAACGTTTACAGAAATGGTACCGCGGCATCATGGACCGTCTGTTAAACCACAAGGCGATGGTTATGGGATTTTCGGTTCTGGTACTTGTACTGACGGTAATTCTGGCGAGCGGAATGCAGACGGAGCTGATGACATCGGATGATACCGGTACGGTCAGTGTCAGCATTGAGACGCGTCCGGGTCTGAAACAGGAAAAGATCGAGGAGGCGCTGGCAGAAGCGGAGGCGATTGTTTCCGCGAGCGACCAGGTTGATTCGTACATGCTGCGTTACAACGGAGACAGCGGCGAGATCAGTGCCTATCTGAAAGATGACCGTACCATGAAAACAGACGATGTAGCCGATCAGTGGCAGAAAGAGATGGATAACATTGCAAACTGTACGATCGACGTATCGGCATCGACTTCCATGAGCTTCATGGGAAGACAGCGCGGCTATGAAGTGATTCTTCACGGCACGCAGTATGATGAGTTAAAAGAAGTTAGTGATAAGATTGTCAAGGAAATGACAGCAAGAACGGATGTCATCAACATCCATTCCAGTATTGAGAATAATGCACCGATCATTACCCTGAAGGTTGATCCGGTCATGGCAAAGGCGTATGGACTCACGGCTTCCAGTATCGGAACGACGATCAACCAGATGTTGAGCGGTATCGACGCGACGACACTTAAAATTGACGGCGAGGACATTACGGTAACGGTTGAGTATCCGGAGGGCGAGTACGAGACAGTTGATAACATAAAAGATATTATTTTGACGGCAACAAATGGACAGAAGGTGGCACTGACCGATGTGGCAAATGTCGTATTTGAGGACAGTCCGGCTTCGATTTCCAGAACCGACGGTGCATATGAGATCACAATCTCTGCCGATTACACCGGTGATAATGTACAGCAGCAAATCAACAGTGAGGTAATTACTCCGAACTTAAGCGGTACAATCAGCATTGGGCAGAACAGCCGTGACCGTATGATGAAGAGTGAGTTCAGCTCCCTGTACCGCGCGATTGCGATTGCAGTCTTCCTGGTATTCGTTGTCATGGCGGCACAGTTTGAGTCTGTGAAGTTTTCCATCATGGTTATGACGACCATTCCGTTCAGTTTGGTTGGTTCCTTCGGATTACTGAAGCTGACCGGCGTCAGCATCAGTATGACGTCCCTGCTTGGCTTCCTGATTCTGGTCGGAACTGTTGTAAATAACGGTATTCTCTACGTGGATACGGTCAACCAGTATCGCTCCACGATGGATCTGCGGACAGCGCTCATCGAGGCAGGTGCGACCCGTATCCGACCGATTCTGATGACAAGTATGACAACCATCCTCGCGATGATCCCGATGGCACTGGCAATCGGAAGCAGCGGTTCCACAACACAGGGTCTGGCGATCGTAGATATCGGCGGTCTGAGCGTAGGTGTGATTGTCGCGCTCTTCATGGTTCCAGTATATTACGCACTGCTGAGCCGGAAACCGAAGGAAGAGATACCGGATGTGGATTAGATATAGGTTAATTGAAAAAATATGGTATGGTTAAAATAATGGAAAAACAACTGAAAACAACTGCGATAAATGAAAGCAGAATAGGAATGGTTGTTAAAATCAGATAGATCGGAATGGAGTGACATACATGAATCAAAATAGAAGATTATGCCTGACCCGCCGGATTGTCTCTGGCGTGGCAGCCTGCTCACTGGGAGTATTCCTGGCGGCAGATGCGCCGGTCCAGGTGTTGGCAGCCAGCCCGCAATTTGCATATTCCACAGAAAAATGGGCTTCGCTGCAGGATGATAAGCTCGAATTTGACGAGATTGCTGATCGGATCCATGAGTACAACAGCACAGTGGAGAAGAACCGGATCGAGTACAAGGATTATCAAGGCAAAGACAGCAATGAGATCGCGCAGGAATATTATGACGCGGCAGATGAGATCGAGAGCAGTATCGAGTACCCGGATTCAGATGATGCGAATTATGGTTCCGCACTGGCAGCAGCACAGAGAAGCGAGGCTTCCGCGACCCAGATGCGCGAGCAGGGCGATAATAACGTCGATGATGCGAATGTTAAGGCGTGGGGGTATACGCAGACCGAGAAATCGTTGGTACAGCAGGCGCAGAACCTGATGATCCAGTACTGGAATGCCCAGAAAAACTTAAAGAGTGTGCAGAACCAGGTGTCCAAGGCAGAAAAAGACTATGAGACGGCAAATTTAAAGCTTTCATCCGGAAGCGCGACCCAGACGGATGTGCTGGATGCCAAGGAGACTCTTTTAAAGGCGCAGGCGTCCATCACGACGGCGGAGAGCAATATTGCATCGACGAAGGAATCCCTGTGCCAGATGCTTGGATGGAAATATGGCGCATCAGTAGAAATCGGTGCATTACCGGACCCGCAGGAACAGATGAGTGCATCGGTCAACCTCGAAGAGGACATTGCGAAGGCGCAGGAGAATAATTATCAGTTAAAGATTCTGGCGCGTCAGGTCAGCAACGCGATGACGAGTACCCTCAAAGAGCAGTACCAGACGACTCTGACCAGCGGGAAGGAGGCAGTTAAATCGAATGTCCAGTCGGCATATCAGAATCTGAAGCTGTCCGAGGCGCAGTACGAACAGGCAAAACGCAGCCTTGAATTAGAAGAAAAGACGAAACAGACCAACGACCGCAAGCTGACAGCCGGACTTATCAGCCAGAACGCATACCAGAGCGCAACCTATTCCTATGAATCGGCATCCGTGGCAAAAGAAACGGCAGCGATGTCGCTTCTCCAGGCGCAGTTCGCCTACCAGTGGGCGGTGGACGGCCTGGCGTCCACGCAGTAGAAAGGGGTGGGCGGATGATGCGAAATCTGAAAGGAAAATGGATGAACGCGGAAGCTGGGACAGAGCAAAAGATGCGCAAGGGGCAAGAAAGAGACCGAAGCGGTGCAAGTGCTTTGGATGTGCATCTGGACGATTATAATGTGAAACGAATCGGAAAAAGCAGATTGAGTCGTTCGATCGGAATTGCCCTGGCGGCTTGTATTCTTGTATCGAGCCCGGCGCAGGCGGCGAAAACGCCTTTGATTTCCGGCACAGAAAGTGATTCAGACAGCGAGGCAGATGGTCCGGCGCTGGAAGATGGCACCATAACCGAAAACAGCGCAGACAACACGATCGACAGCCAGTCCGGCTCCTATACGGAGGAACAGCTCGCGGATTCTATGATAGAGTACGGGGAACTGGAGGCGCTGGTGCGGCGCGGCAATGGAACGGCTGTCAGCGCCGATTACAGTTATCAGGACAGCCTTGCCGTCTACCAGGAAGCCTACAATGCGATGATTTCCGGTGCCCGGGATATGAACTATAAAGCAGATGAGCTCGAAGATGCGGGCGGAGATGAGGCACTGATCGGCACCTATGAGCGAAATGCACAAACGCTGTCGATGGCGGCAAGGCAGTATAAAAAGTCGCTTACTTCCTTAAATTCGGCGTCAAGCCGTGCGTCCAGAAACCGGACAGTCTGGCAGGTCGTAAAGACCGCACAGATCCAGTGGGGCACCTGCCGGCAGCTTCAGGACGAGGTGGAGGCGGCTGCCAAGACGGCAGAGAACTATCAGGCGCAGGCAGATCGCAAAGAGCGGGAACTGGCAGCGGGGCTTTGCACGGAGACGGATCTGCTGCAGGCGCAGAAAAACCTGTTAAGCGCCCAGACAGCATTACAATCCACGACCGATCGGGCAAATAAGGCGCTGCGCCAGCTTGCTATTTTACTTGGAAAGAGCGGAACTTCTATTACGCTGGGGGAAATTCCAGCCGTATCGGCAACGGAACTGGATTCTATGAATCTGGATGCGGATCGCGCGGCAGCTGTCGTTGCAAGTTCCAGTGTCAAATCAGCCAGACGATCCTACGCAACCGGAGATGCGGCGCGCAAGCTGCGCCACCAGCAGATCGAGGAAGCCGAGAGCGCCGCAAGCGCCTCAGCGGATGAGCAGTACGCTGAGATAGCGGCATTAAGCCTAGAACGTGACGCGGCGCAGGCAGCCTACCAGTCTGCCGAAAAAACATACGGCGCCACCCAGATTAAGTATCAGTCCGGCGCGATCAATAAAGCAACGTATTTACAGGGCGAGGCGTCCTATCTGCAGAAAAAAGCAGAACTAGAGACTGCCGAGATTTCCCTGCGGACGGCATATGATGCGTATGAGTGGATGTTGAAAGGGGTTGCGTGAGGACCAAGTGATTGCGCTTCCTAAGATTATATGTTTTATATGGATATGTGGAATAGAATTTTATAAGATGGGTTTGAAAAAAACGGCACTGCCCGGATGGGGGTGTCGTTTTGTTACTGTTTTCGTACTTTCGGTGTGAGAACAAATTTGTATTTGCGTATTGTTCCGGTCAATGGTACAATCATAGGCGGAATTTTGAACCGGTAAACGATAGACTGAAAGGGTACGCCCGTTCACGGACCCATGGAAAAGGCCGGAAACGAAAACGGGAGGAACATATAGATGCAGCAGGAGAATATGAAGACATTGGAATCTCTGGAAGATTTTCGGCATTTTTCGGAAAAAGAGCTGGAAATACGGTTTGACCAGCTTAAGAAACAGATTGTACCAGCGGACAAGACAATCCGGGAGCAGGCAGAAAAGCATTGGGGGCATGTGGCAAAACCGCTTGGCAGTCTGGGAGTCCTGGAGGAAGATATTGTGCGGACGGCGGCAGCGCAGGGGGAGGAAGTGCCAGACTTCTCCAAGCGTGCGCTTTTAATTTTTTGTGCAGATAATGGGGTAGTCGAAGAAGGAGTATCACAGACCGGGCAGGAGGTTACGGCGGCAGTTGTTTCGAATATGACACGCGGGAGGAGCTGTTCCTGCCTGATGGCAGAAAAGGCAGAGACAGATGTGTTTCCGATCGATATGGGAATTGCCTGTGAGGTAGAACATCGGGGAGAACTTCATCCCCTAACGGAACGGAAAATCCGCCGTGGAACTTCCAATTTTACAAAAGCAGCAGCGATGACGCGCCAGGAGGTGTTGACAGCCATTTTGACGGGAATCGATGCGGTGCGTGTGCTGAAGGAGCAGGGGTACCGCTTGTCTGCAGTGGGTGAAATGGGGATCGGCAATACGACGACCAGCAGTGCGGTCGCATCGGTTCTGCTGCAAAAAGATCCAGAACTTGTCACTGGAGCTGGGGCGGGTTTAGATTCGGCTGGATTGAAACGGAAAACGGAGGTAATCCGGCGTGGAATCGGACTGCATCACCCGGATCCCATGGATGGCATGGAGGTATTGCAAAAGGTAGGCGGATTCGATCTGGCGGCGATGGCAGGTTCTTTTTTGGGCGGTGCCATCTATCATGTTCCGGTTGTGATTGACGGGGTTATCGCGGCAGCTGCGGCGGCAGCTGCTAGAAGAATTGCACCGGCAGCGACGGACTATATGCTGGCAGCCCATGTATCGGCGGAACCGGCGTCTATCTGGCTGCTTGATTTGATAGGAGTAACTCCGGCTATCCAGGCGGGACTTCGACTCGGAGAAGGTACAGGGGCGCTGGCGCTGTTTCCACTGCTGGATATGGCGCTGTCCATTTACCGGGATATGGATACGTTTGCGGAGATGGAAATAGAGGAATATAAGCCGCTGGTGTGATGAGATATACGGATTAAAACATTTTTTGCGTATGTTTTTAAAGCATGGAAACTGCTGCAATTCGGTGAAAAAGAGGATAAATGAACGATGTTATATATAGTTACAGGCGGCAGTGGCAGCGGTAAGTCTGAATATGCCGAACAGACTGCCGTGCAGTGCCGGAACAGGAACGGTGGGACACTCTGGTATCTGGCGACGATGCGGATTTGGGATGATGAAGGCAGAAAACGGGTGGAGCGCCATCGGCGGATGCGCGCGGCAAAAGGGTTTGAGACGATTGAGCGGTATACGGGGTTAGAAACATTAGAATTAGAGGAGAGATTCGAAGAGTCCAATTCGGCTGGTTTGGACGCTGAACAGGAAAACGATAGTTTGAAGCGCTGGGAGTCCTGCCGAGTGGCACAAAAACCAGTGCTTCTCCTTGAATGTATGTCCAACCTTGTCCTCAATGAATTTTATGCTCAGGAAAATGGTGCGCAAGAGCGGATTCTGCAAGGAATAAAACACTTGCAAAACCAGTGCCATGACCTTATCATTGTAACGAATGAGATCTTTTCGGACGGTGTGACGTATGATCTGGAATCGGAGCGGTACATAGAGCTTCTGGGACGGATCAACCGGGAACTGGGACAGATGGCGGATTCGGTGACGGAAGTGGTGTATGGAATTCCGCTTGCGGTGTCAACACCTGTTTTTGCAGCCGGTGAAAGGACAAAAGATGTAGGGTAGTCAGTGAGTGGAACAGAGCGGAATGCCTGCTAAAGTTATGGTTGCCAGAATAGAGTCAGGGGGATCGAAGATTGAATCTGATAGGAAGTTTTGTCATTGCATTTTCCATGTATTCACGCATTCCGATGCCGCGCATGGACTGGACGGAAGAGCGGATGCGCTATGCGCTTTGTTTTTTTCCGCTGATCGGGGCGGTGATCGGGGCGGTAGAGATAGCCACGTTTGTGCTCTGTGAAATTTTGGGTGCTGGAGTTCTGTTCCGGACCTGCCTGTTGACGGCAGTTCCACTATTGATTACCGGTGGAATCCATATGGACGGGTATCTCGATGTGACAGATGCGCGCCATTCCTACGGCGAGCGGGAAAAAAAGCTGGCGATTTTAAAAGATCCACATACGGGGGCGTTTGCGATCATCGGTCTGGGGCTGTACCTGCTTCTCTATGCGGGGGCAGTTTCTGAGCTTGTGGGAGCAGATGTGTGGCTGCTGCCGGGGGCGCTTATGCTGGAACGCGCCTGCAGCGGCTATTCGGTGGTGGCATTTCCAAAGGCGAAAAAGGACGGGCTTGCCGCTGAATTTTCCAGAAGTGCCGAGACAAAGGTTGTTCGCGTGAGTATGGCAGTTTTAGCAGTGTTGGCGATCAGCTGGATGATTTACTGGGGACATCTGCGCGGCGCTCTGGCAGCCTTAACAGTACTTGCGACTTTCGTTTGTTATTATCGTTTTTCCATGCGGGAATTTGGCGGCATCAACGGCGATCTGGCAGGGCATTTTCTGCAGAGCTGCGAGCGGAATGTGGTGCTGGTGCTGGCGGCGATGCGGCTGGCAGGTACGTGCCTGCGGTTTTTGAATTTTTAAGCGAGGAAAACCAGAATGATTTTTATAATTGGCGGCAGGGAACAAGGAAAGACAGCGTATGCGATGAAATTGTGGGAAAAACGTACTTTGGAACGGAGGAAAACAAAAGACTTATCCACCGTTCTGAATCGATCGGAAAATCCAGAAGCGTGTAGAGTTACGGCACGCATCGCGGATGGGAGATTAGAAACGGACGAACAGACGCTCATGCAGGCGGATCTGATCACGCATTTTGAACTGTTTGTGAGGCGTGAGATGGAAGCCGGGCGCGATCCATACGTGTTTGCAGAACGCCTGATGCAGGAAAATCCGGATGCATTCGTGACGGCGGATGAAATCGGCTGCGGCATTGTGCCGATGGAAGCATTTGAGCGCGATTACCGGGAGACAGACGGGCGCATTTGCCAGCGGATCGCCGCATATTCGGAGGAAGTGCACCGGGTTATCTGCGGTCTGGGAATGCGGATCAAATAAAAGAATAGTTGGGAGTAGACAAAATGACGGCAATCAGTAAAGTATTGACAGGAATGATAGAAAGTAGAATGGTCGGATATCACTTAGCTGCGATTCTGGCAGGTTATCTTCTGGATCTGTGCCTGGGTGATCCGCATTCGATGCCGCATCCGGTCCGGGCGATCGGAAATCTGATTGTGTGGCTGGAAAAATATTTGCGTTCAGCTGGAAAAAAGCATGCAACGGAACGGGGGGAACGCCGCGCGGGCGTTCTTTTTGTGTGTCTGGTGCTGCTTGTGACAGGCAGTGTGGCAGGCGCAATCCTCTGGATTTCCCGTCTGGGCGGCATCTGGATTCAGACAGTAGTCGAGGCGGTCATGACTTACTATCTGCTGGCGGCGCGCTCCCTGCGGGATGAGAGCATGGCGGTCTGCCGGAAGCTGGAGGCGGGAGAGATCGAGGGAGCCCGCTATGCAGTGTCGATGATTGTCGGGCGCGATACGAAACCTCTTTCAGAGGCGGGGATCGCACGGGCGGCAGTTGAGACGGTAGCGGAAAATACATCTGACGGAGTGACAGCTCCTCTTCTTTATATGATGCTTGGAGGAGCGCCTCTTGGGTTTTTATATAAAGCGGTAAATACGATGGATTCTATGCTCGGGTATAAGAATGAAAAATATTTGTATTTCGGGAAAATACCGGCGAAGATGGATGATGTATTTAACTTTATTCCTGCCCGTGTGACGGCGATGTTTATGGTATGTGCAAGTTTTCTTGCGGGATTAGACGGGAAAAATGCATGGAGGATATATTTGCGTGACAGACGAAAACATGCAAGTCCTAATGCTGCCCAGACAGAATCGGTCTGTGCCGGAGCGCTTAGAATCCGGCTCGCCGGAGATGCAGTTTATTTTGGGAAAGTTTATAAAAAGGAGTTTATCGGAGATGATCTTCGTCCGATTGACCCGGAAGATATTATAAAAGCAGGGAGATTAATGTATGTTACGGCATTGTTAATGATGTTTGTTTTCGGAGGAATAAAATTATGCACTGTACTCATCATGTGATCTTTTGCCGGATTTTCGTCAGATAAGACAAAAGAAGGAGACTGAATATGCAATATACACATGGAGGCGATATATATACATATGGAGAGATGATTGATTTCTCCGTAAATATCAACCCTCTCGGTCCGTCTAAAAAAGTGATCGAGGCGGCGAAAAGAGCGCTTTTGCAGTCAGCGGCATATCCGGACTGTAGGAAATTAAGGGAAAAACTGGCAGACAGGCTTCGGGTGGACGAGAGGATGTTTGCATTTGGAAACGGGGCGGCAGAACTGCTCTATACTCTTGTCCTGGCAGAAAAATCGAAGAAAGCTCTCCTCCCCATTCCCTCGTTTTCAGAATATGAGCAGGCGTTAAAAACAGTTGGATGCGAAATAAAATACTATCAAACGAAAAAAAATAATGGTTTTTGTATAGATTATGATTTCTTAGAAGAACTAACAGAAGATGTGGATATCATTTTTTTATGTTCTCCTTGCAATCCGTCGGGGAAAAAAACGGATATCGAACTCCTAAAAGAAGCCGCAAAACGATGTGAGCAGAAAAAGATTCGTTTTGTGTTGGATGAGTGCTTTCTTGAATTTGAAAAAGAGCCGGAAAGTCTTTTTGATAAAATAAACATCGTTCATTATCCTC
>ENA-OPSK01000550-OPSK01000550.1-human-gut-metagenome-genome-assembly--contig:-NODE-550-length-33902-cov-3.952669_pt1 | contig 33902 bp, 30 predicted proteins | sample MGYA00241807_ERZ501905 | MGnify/ENA primary metagenome ERZ501905 (study PRJEB25962, sample SAMEA2042111) | human gut metagenome | biome: human gut; feature: human-associated habitat; material: faeces...
GAGCGTCCGCGTCCCGCCCCTTGAAAAAGACGAGATAACGGGGCGGCGTTTCGGTGCTGTCTTTCTTTAAGGCAAAGTCGATACCGTATTTTTTCGCCGTCTGCTCAAAGGCTTTGATATTGCCCTCGGTTATCTCAATGTTGGATAGCCCCGCGTTCTGCTTCGCAAGCTGCTTTAGGGTCTGCTTCCCGTGGAGCTGTTTTTCCTGCTGCTTTTTTGCCTGTGCAAGCATGGCTTTGATTGCCTTTTGCAGCATTTCAGCAGTCAGCTTTGCTCCCTTGACAGAGAGCGCAACCACTTTTTCGTTGATTTCGTCTTGCAATGTTTACCGTCCTCCTTTCCCGGTAGTGATAGTGTTAAGGTGGTACGCCGCTTTTGAGTGCGAAAAAAGGGCGTCCGTTCTTCACGTCGCCCCGTTAAATCCGTACCCGCAGCCCGTTCAAATCCTCGGCGCGGATACCCACAAGATACCAGTTGTCCCCGTATTCAATGCGGGTAGGCTTCCATTTGCCGCCTGTGAATACGTCCATGCACTCGCCGCAATGCAGACCGCCGTAATAGTCGGCAATGTCAAAGCGAATGTCGTAGCGGTCAGCGGTTTCATCAAAAATCAAAGCTCCTGTTTTCTGTGTCATCATAAAATCCTCCTTTGGGTTGGTTTACAGGCTTTCGCCCTCGTTGCAGGTGTAATCGGGTATGCCCTTGCTTCTTGCCGACTGGATAGTGCGCCCGCCGTACATATCGTGAGATACAAGGGACGTGTAATAGCTGCCAATCGTAGACGGAGCATTGAAAAGGGCAGCTTTCATGTACTGCTTGATGTTGCGGATTTTGGTGGTGTTTTCCTGCATACAGTCCAGTACAAAGCGGATATGTTCGCTGTTCAGTTTCATAAATTTTGCTTTTACAAGCTCTGCCGGGTGGTCGTCCCCGGCGATACGGATTGTTCTTCGTTTGGTGCAGACGGTTTCAAGAATAAGGGCAAGGATTTCCTCTATCCTGTCCCGGTCAAGGTATCTGTCCTGTATCAGATAGTCGTACTCGATATTGTCCTTGATGATTTCCTCATACACGCTGTATGCGTCTGTCGCTTCCTTTCGCTTCCGTTCCGGCAGCTGTGCCGCGTCCTCTAAGGGAGAGGGATTTAGGGAATGGAAAGGAATGGAATGGGTACTTGATATATCTGTATTTAATTTTTCTTTTTTTGGTAAGTTAGTTTTTTGTATCTCTTTATTTAATTGCGTTGGATTTTCCGACGTCGGGTTATCCGGTGTCGGATTTTCCAATATCGGCTTATCCGCTGTTGGATTTTCCAATACCGGACAATCCAATGCCGGGGGCTGTGGCTGTTCGTAAATGGTGTACTCAATAGCGGTCATTTTGCCTTTCTCGTCGCGTCCCTGCCGCCTTGTGATATATCCGGCTTTTTCAAGCTCCCATACAGCGGTGCGGATAGCGTCGATACTTTCCCGGTTGATAAGGGACAGCCCTGCAAGGGTGTAGTCCCAATCTTCGGGAAGTGAGAGCATTTGCGACAACAAGCCCTTTGCCTTTAGGGAAAGTTCCTTGTTGCGTAAATGGTGGTTGCTCATAACCGTATAACCTTTGTTCTTTTCCACGCGGAAAACTGCCATAGCTTCATCACTCCTTTGGTTGGATTTGTTACGCAGTAGAAACGCGGTTTTGAGGGAAAAGGTATCAACCCTTGCCTTTCTCATTTCCGCGCTCTAAGAGCCGCATAAATCAAGGCTTTATTTGCCCTTACTGCGTAACATGAGGGCATAAAAAAAGCAGCGTTCCTGTTCTCCTGTGTGGGAGTGAGAAACGCCGCCTTATAGGTGGTGCTTATTTTATTTTTTCTTTTCGACGTGCCGCGTAAGGTGGTGTAGTGGTTTATCCGGCAGCTTCGCAGGTGCTTTTGCATATCAAGGCTCAATTCGTTAAAAGTAGTAAATGAGTAGTAAAATCAATCTGCAAACCTGCGAATATGCCCGTAAATCAAGCATTTTTCAAGACAATCAACTAATTTATACTAAATCCGTTGTATTTATATAAAATTTTTTCCATAATATTTGATATTGCATTAGCAATAATGGGAGGAATCTGGGCAAAAAATATATGGAAGAAAAATGCTTTGGAATGTTTTTTAATCTTTGGATGTATTTTTATGTCCCCTGTTGTAATATTAAATTCATCATTTTGGGCGCAATGTGATTCAATATATTGCTTTTTTTGTATTGTGACACTTTACTTATTATTTCAGAAAAAATATTGGCTGGCAATGTTTTTCTGGGGTGCTGCATTTTCATTTAAGCTTCAGGCAGTGTTTATTTTACCAATGATCATGTTAATGTACATAAAGAATAAAGACTTCCCATTAAAAAAGTTTGTTGGAAGTATTGTCTCAATAGTATGCCTTGCTTTGCCAGGGATACTAAATGGCAGAAATATTTTAGATATATTAAAAATATATTTTGGTCAGGTAAGTGGAGATGCCGATAGTATTTTTTATAATTATCCAGGAATTTGCAATATATTTATTAATGCTGATAGTGCATCGGACAATAGAATGTATATTAAGAGCTTGTGTTTGATATTAGCATTTTGTGTATTGGGAATGTTCTGCGTATGGGTGATATATCAGAAAATAGAATTTACAAGTTATACATTTACCTTTACTGCATTTATTTTAACATACACAGCAGTTATTTTTTTACCAGGAATGCATGAAAGATATGGATATGTATATGAAATTCTGGCAATTTTATTTATGGTATATGATAAAAGAACAATGTTTTTGAGTATAGCTTTGCAATTATGTACTGTAATTACTTATAGCAGCTATTTGTTTCAAAAAGGATACAATGTTACAATAATGTCAATAATTAACTTTGCAATATATCTGATATATGTTTGGTATTATATTGTTAGATTAAAAAAAGAAAGCATTAAAGATTGCTGAGGAAGAAACAGGGATATAATTCAATTGTAAAAGGAAAATAGAAATATGAATAATGTATTGAATGAGGGAAAAGAGGATTTTTCTAAACCAATATTATGGATAGTAATCCCATGTTACAATGAAGAAGATGTGCTTCCAATCACAGCACCTATGTTTTTAGAACAGATTCAGACAATGATTTCAAAGAAGAAAATCAGTGCGAAAAGCAGGATTTTATTTGTAAATGATGGATCGAAGGATTCGACATGGGATATTATATGTAAGCTGGCACAGGAAGATGAACATTATATTGGAATTAGTCAGAGCAGAAACAGAGGGCATCAGAATGCTGTACTTGCGGGTTTGATGGAAGCAAGGGATGTTTGTGATATTACAATTTCCATTGATTGTGATGGTCAGGATGATATTACAGCAATGGAGAGGATGGCAGATGAATATTTAGCTGGAGCAGAAGTAGTATATGGTGTTAGAAGTAAGCGTGATACAGATACATTTTTTAAAAGGTTTACAGCAGAAAGTTTTTATAAACTTCTTGATAAGATGGGAGTAGAAACAGTTTATAATCATGCTGATTACAGATTGATCAGCGCGAGAGTATTGCAGGAGTTTGCAGGCTTTCAGGAAGTAAATATTTTTTTAAGAGGTATGATTCCGCTTGTGGGATATAAAAATGCTACTGTTTATTATGAACGTCACGAAAGAATTGCGGGAGAAAGTCACTATCCGTTGAGTAAAATGATTGCCATTGCAGTTGATGGAATAACCAGTTTGTCCGTCAGGCCTATTTCTATTATAACAGGAACTGGCTGTGTAGTGAGTCTTATTGGATTTGTGGGAATTATATGGGCTATTATAACAGCTATTCTTGGGAATGCGGTGGCAGGCTGGACATCTATCGTTTGTATTGTTTGTTTTCTTGGCGGTATTCAATTACTTTCGCTTGGAGTTATTGGAGAATATATTGGAAAGATATATCTGGAATCAAAGCATCGTCCTCGATATATAATCAGTGAGAAAACATGGAAACCATATGAGAGGCATTATAAAGGATGACAAAGCCTCCGGCAGAGCGCAAAACCATTGTCCGATGGACAATGGTTTTGCACCGAGCGAAACGGAGAGTAGACTTGCAGAGATGTGCAGAAGAAGTATGTCATGCATTGCATGACGCGCATTTCGCCAATCCTCCAAAGGTTATGGTATGCATGATATATTTTGGATGCCCAGAAAAAATATTGACGTGACAAATCCTCTGTGTTATTATAAAAATAGTAAATTAATATGTTCTAGTGGGCAAACCTTGTGAAAGCAGGGGACGCAAAGCCAAGGGTCTAAGGGCATAGCCTATGACAGCCGGTTGCCGTGTTTTAATGCGTATGGATAATATTATCGAATATTATGAGTGGCCGCGTGTATCTGCTAGAGATATAGGCGGTTTTTTTGTAGAATTAAGAGGACATAGTCCTCATCCCCGCATATTCTCATAATAAACTCGTAACATTTGATAATGCCATAAGCGAGGCACTTATCAGAAAAGGAGGAGTTTTTATGAAGAAAAGAAGTAACAAGTCGTTTTTAGCTTCTGCAGCTTATTTAGTAGTAGCTCTTGTTTTATGTGCGGGTGTTATTTTTTATACAGGTAATGGCGGTACAGGATTAACAGTTGCAGATATCACAGATACTATGCCGGAGACAGGTACAGATGAGATCGTAGCTGGTGAAGAAGAAGTACCATTAGCCAGCGCACCAAAGGTTTCTGTTAAGAAGTCAACTAAGACAACGACAAAGAAGAAGACTTTAAAGAAAGCAGCGAAAAAGACTAAAACAACGACAAAGAAGAAGACTTCTAAGAAGAAGAGTACAAAGAAGACAGCTACCGTACAGACTGTAACAGAGACAACTGTTCAGACTACAGAGAAGACATCTACTAAGAAGAAATCCAAAGTACAGACAATTCGGACTACAGTAGTTACAACTGTTAAGACAACAACTCAGACATTTGGAACAACTACAACAACTACAACGAATAATGCTGCTTCTGTAGGAGCTTCTACAGCAGTTTCCAGTTCAGGATTTGCAATTTCCAAGTTCAGTGATATTAAAGGCCATGTAGATTCTAAAGTTTATGATGCCTTTGTAAACCTTGGATTTGAATTTAAGATTAATTCCGCATTAGCAACAACTGGTGTGTTTAGTACAAAGAATCATAATATCCAGTTAAAGAGAGGTCAGTCCTCATACTTACTCCATGAGTTAGGTCATTTCGTATCTGCATTAAAGGGACGCAATGGTAAGAAGATTGATCAGTCCTCAGAATTTACAAGAATTTATAATGAAGAGAAGTCCGCTTATGTAGGCAACAATAAAGCATATGTAACACAGGATACAGCAGAATACTTTGCAGAATCATTCCGTGATTACACAGAGAATCCATCTGCATTAAAGAGCCAGCGTCCTGAGACATACAGCTATATCAGTCAGATGGTAAGCTCCCTTTCCAGCAGTGATGTGAAGGCTTTCCGTAATGCATATGGATGGTATTGGAGCATCAACAAATAATATGAGTTAATTATTCTAATTTTAGATTAATTGAATAATTAAAAGGGTCAGGTAATGTAGTACCTGGCCCTTTAGTAATTTTTTAGAATAAACAGACGGTCCCAGAGAAGGACAATATATAAAAATGCTTCGTTTCACTGCACTCTTAACACTTGCTTACCGCACTCGTGTTAAGAGCTTGCTCAAAGGCACATTTTTATATATTGTCCTTCTCTGGGACCTGCCCTTGTATGGAGAAAAAATTATTAAAGGGCTGGGAAAAAATAGAGGGATGAGAGAGAGGCATGTTATTTGTTGGTTTTTTGCTTTCAGGATGCTTTTAAGGAGGAGTATGTATAAAAATTCATATAAAATATAAAATCTAATGAAAAAACCTTGACATTTTGTATAATGTGGCATATAGTTGTATATACAAGAACGACACGGAATATTTAAGGTGTTGGAGGGGGAGAAAGATGAGAAGGGAGACTATACGCTGTTTGAAAGAAACAGCAGCGAAATGCAGGCTGAATGTAGTTCGAATGTTGAGAGCCAGTGGTCATGGTCATATTGGAGGAACGTATTCTTCTATAGATATGGTTACCGCATTATATTTTTACAAGATGAATGTAAATCCAGAGAAGCCTGATTGGGAGGACAGGGACAGGTTCCTTTTATCAGCAGGACATAAGAGTATGGTACAGTACGCAGTCTTAGCTGAAAAAGGATATTTTCCAAAAGAAATTCTGGATACATACGGACATTTACATTCTAAGCTGGCAGGACATCCGAATATGCACAAGCTTCCAGGAGTAGAGGCAAGTACTGGTGCGTTGGGGCATGGCCTTTCTATTGCGACAGGAATGGCAATGGGATTACGGCTGGATAAGAAGTCATCTAAGGTATACACCATTTTAGGAGATGGAGAATTAGCGGAAGGTTCTAACTGGGAAGCAGCAGCGGCAGCAGCGCATTATAAACTGGATAATCTTACAGCAATTGTAGATTTTAACGGATTACAGATTAGTGGTAAGGTTAGCGATGTAATGGATTTTACTCCAATTGGAGATAAGTTTAGAGAATTTGGCTGGGCGGTAAGAGAAATTGATGGAAACAATATGGATGAAATCGTGGAAGCATTTGATGCATTACCATTTGAAGAAGGAAAACCATCTATGATTGTTGCTCATACCGTAAAGGCAAAGGGACTGAAAGAAGGAGAAGGCAAGGCGTCCTATCATTACTGGAATCCAAGTAAGGAAGATTGTGATGCATTAGAAAAAGATTTGATGGAACAGCTTAGGGGGTATGAAGATGAAATTTGATAATTACATGGACCCGAGAAAAACATTTGGAAAAGCTGTGACACAGGAGGCGGAAAAGAATGAGGATATTGTTGTTCTTTCTGCCGACAGTGGTAAAAGTTCTGGATTTGGAGAATTCATTGAGAAATATCCAGACAGATATTTTGAATGTGGAATCATGGAACAGGGAGTCATCGGAATTTCCTCTGGACTGGCCACTACAGGAAAAGTACCTGTTTTTTGTGCTATCGCACCGTTTGTAACGGCAAGACCATTTGAAATGTTTCGAAATGATCTTGGATACATGAACCAGAATGTAAAGGTAGTAGGCCGAAACTGTGGGATTACTTATTCCGATCTTGGTGCGACACATCATTCGTTAGAAGATTTTGCAATTGTTCGAATGATTCCGGGAGTTACTATTTTAGCACCGCAGGATCCATATGAGATTGAAGAAGCAGTAAAGGCAATGCTTTCCATGAATGGCCCGGTTTATATGCGAATCGGAAACCCAAAGATTCCGGTACTTTTTGAAAGAGAACCATTTGTCATTGGAAAAGGACGTAAGATTACAGAAGGCGAGGTACTTACGTTAATCACAACAGGTTCAATGACAATGGCGGCAATGGAGGCAGTAGAGCGATTAGAAGAAGAAGGCATCCAGGTGGAACATATAGGAATGCCAACCGTGTGGCCGATTGATGCAGAGCTTATTTGTGATTCTGTAAAGAAAACAGGCAGAGTCATGACGATAGAGGAACATTATATCAAAGGTGGATTGGGAACAATTGTCATGGAAACATTGAATAATAATGGTATAAACGTTCCGATAAAAATGCATGGAATTCCGCACTGCTATGCCAGCAATGGCCCTTATAATGAACTGATGGCTTATTATAAGTTAGATGCAGATGGAGTTTATGGGGGTATAAAAGAATTTTTAAAAAATGAGGAGGGTAACAAATGATTGATTTTTCAAAGATTAAATCCAAAAAAGAAGTAGGAAAGTGTTTTGACTATGCTATTTTACCGAAACAGACAACAGAGCAGACTATCCGTGACTGTTGTAAAGAAGCAATTAAGTATAATTGTAAGGCATTTTGTTTTTCATCTTCTTATTGGACTCCAATTGTAGCAGAAGAATTAAAGGGAACGGATATCCTGGTTGGAGCAGCGATCGGATTCCCATTTGGACAGCAGACAAGTGCAGTAAAAGCATTTGAGACAGAAGAAGCCGTTCGTATGGGTGCAACAGTGCTTGATAACTGTATGAATGTTGGAGCATTAAAAGATAAAAGATACGATGAGATTAAACAGGAATTTAAAGAGTATGTAGAAGCTGCACAGGGCGTAATGACGAAGATGATTATTGAAGTATGCTACCTGACAGATGACGAGATTAAGGCAGCATGTGAGCTTTGTATTGAGGCTGGAATTGACTGGGTTAAATCTTCCACAGGACAGTATGCAGGACCAACTCTCGAGCAGGTAATCTTAATGGCTGACTGCTGTAAGGGAACAAATACAAGAGTAAAAGTATCTGGTGTAAAAGATCCAAGACCACAGAACGCATATGTATTCTTAAGAGCAGGAGCAGACCTTATCGGAACAAGACAGGCTCCACAGATTATTGATTCCTTTGATACAATGAGAAAGATTGGAATTATTCCTCCATATGAAGGAGAATAAATAACAGCAAAGTATAGATGATTTGAAGATATGAAAACGGGAGGGCAAAGTTATGGTTGATTTATCTAAAATGACAAAATGGGATATGGGTAAATTATTTGATTTCTCTGTATTACCAAAACAGTCAACAGAAGCAGACATCAGAAGAGGGTGTCAGATTGCAAAAGAATATAACTGTAAAGCATTTTGTTTTTCATCTTCTGAATGGACTCCAATTGTAGCAGAAGAGTTAAAGGGAACAGATATCATGGTCGGAGCAGCGATCGGATTTCCATTTGGCCAGCAGTCAAGTGCGGTTAAGGCTTTTGAGACAGCTGAAGCGGTACGTTTAGGAGCAACAGTACTTGATAACTGTATGAACGTTGGAGATTTAAAAGATAAAAAATACGATAAGATTCTTGCAGAATTTAAAGAGTATGTGGATGCCGCACAGGGCGTAATGACAAAAATGATTATTGAAACCTGTTTCCTTACAAAAGAGGAAATCGTGACGGCAACAAAGTTAGTCTGTGAAGCAGGAATTGACTGGGTTAAAACATCTACAGGCCAGTATGGCGGGCCATCTGTTCAGGATGTTATGCTCATGGTAGATGCAGTAAAGGGAACAAAGACAAAGGTAAAGGTTGCGGGAGTGAAGGACCCAAGACCACAGAATGCGTTCTGTTTCATTCAGGCGGGGGCTGAATTGATTGGAACAAGAGCCGCAGTAGAAATCCTTGATGCAGTAGATGATTTAAGAAAAATCGGCTTAATACCAGCGTATACAGGAGATAAATAAGAATAAGCCGATAATTTAATATAAGGCGGCAGGCCGATATATTAAGAAAAAATACGGTTTATACATAAGGACAATATAAGGTGCTTGAACCGAGATAAGGTATAAGGGAAATACCAGTAGAGATACAAATGATATATCTTTGGAGGAGGTATTCGTTCATTTACGGAGACGTTAATTGAATAGGGAGGAGTTACATATGGCACAGTATTTAGTAGGATTAGACGGGGGAACTACAGGTTGTAAAACATGTATCTTTGATCTTGATGGAAAGTTAGTAGGAAGCGATTATCGTGAATATCCTTCTTATTATCCAGAACCAGGATGGGTAGAGCAGACTACGGAAGACTTACTTCCTAACTTTTATGACAGTATCAAGACAGCAATTAATAAATCTGGAATTAATCCGGAAGATATTATTGGATTTGGATTCTCAAGCCAGGGTTCCGTAATCGGAATGTTAGATGAGAACGGCGAATTATTAAGACCTTGGGTTGGATGGCAGGATCTTCGAGGTGAGGGCGAAGGTATTGAATACCTGACAAGCCGTATTCCAAGAAGCGAGATCTACAAACAGACAGGTGACCCGGTAGGAACTACTTTTTCCAATGCAAAACTGGCATGGCTGAAATTACATGAGCCGGAAAACTGGGAAAAGACAGCATTATTCTCCACAATGCAGGACTATTTCTTAAAGCAGTTCGGAGCAGATGATTACTATACCGATTATTCTTCTGCAAGCCGTGAGGGAATGATGGATGTTGATAACGAGTGCTGGTCAAAAGAAATGCATGATATTTTGGGAATCGACCTTTCAAAACGTGCAAAGATCGTGAAAGAACCAGGAAAAGTTGTAGGTCATATCGGAAAAGAAGTTTCGGAAAAGTCAGGACTTCCAGTGGGCACACCAATCTGTATGGGCGCACATGACCAGAACTGCTGTACATTCGGTGCGGGCGCAGTTGATGACGGAACTGCTGTTTTGGTAATGGGAACATTTGGCTCCTGTTTCGTAGTATCTGATAAATCCATTCGTGATCCAAAAGAAAGACTTGTAGTAAAAGGAAATCATGGATGTGGAAACTTCACCATTGAAGCATTTTCCAATACCGCTGCTTCCTCATACCGCTGGTATAGAGATACGTTCTGCGACTATGAAAAACTCATGGCAAAAGAACAGGGAGAAGACCCATATGATTTAATCAATAAACAGATCGCAACTTCACCGATTGGAGCAAATGGTATTACCTTCCTTTCATTTCTTCAGGGTGCTGGAGGAGCAAGAATCAATGGAAAAGCAAGAGGAACTTTTGTAGGAATGACACTTGGAACAAGAAAAGCAGACATGGCCCGCGCCGTTATGGAAGGAATCTGTTATGAAATGTATGATATTATTCGTGCAGAGGAAGATTCTGGAATTAAGATTGACAAGATTCGCCTGGCCGGTGGTGCTGCAAAATCTCCATTATGGTGTCAGATGATGGCAGACATTTTCAAACATCCAATCCAGATTCTTGAAAATGGAGAGGCAGGATGTCTTGGCGCAGCTCTTTACGCAGGTGTTGGAGTAGGCGCTTATAAAGACTGTCATGAGGCAGCAAAAGTAGCCAGAACTACAAAAGAATACACCCCTAATCCAGATAACTACGCAGCCTATGATGCGGCTTATAAGAGATTTTGTGATGTATATGATGCTTTAGATAAGAAGATTTTCTAAAAAATAATAGCATTTAAATAATCGTATTTAGTATATCTGATTTTTAAAAAGAATGAAAAGCCGCGCCTGGGTATCATGTGCCTGGGCGCGGCTTTTTGATATATTTATTCATTTATTTATAAATTATATTACAGATAACTATGAAAAAATGTCAGATATATTAGTATAACTTGACTATTATTAGATATTATTTTATAGTTTATTATAGCATTGTACAGGTAAGGAGAAAAATATGTTAGAGAAAAATAGTCCAAAACCATTGTACCAACAGTTAAAAGATATTCTCGTTGATGCAATAGATTCTGAAAAGTGGAAAGCGAATGAAAAGATTCCATCAGAGAATGAATTGAGTTCTATTTATGGACTGAGCAGAATGACGGTCCGTTCTGTACTTACCGATCTGGTAAAAGAAGGCCTTCTTTACAGAGTGCAGGGAAAGGGAACGTTTGTTGCAGAGAAGATTGTGACAGTCAGTCCATCCTATATCGGTATTCGTGAGCAGTTAGAGAAGATGGGATATGAGGTTGAGACAAGGATTGTTGAATGTCAGGAAGAGCGTTCAAGTGAGACAGTAGCTAAAAAGCTCAATCTTTTACCGGGAGAGTCTGTATTTAAGATTAAGAGAGTTCGTTATATTAAGGGAGATCCGATCAGTCTTCATATATCTTATATTAATGCAAGATACAAAGAAAAGCTAACAGTAGAGATGTTAGAGAAAGAACAGCTTTGTGTGCTTTTGAGCGAGAACTATGGGATTCACAAAAAGAAAGTATCCGAAACATTAGAATCTGTGGTTGCTTCTAACGAAGAAGCAGAACTTTTAGCGGTAGAAAAAGGTCACCCATTATTATTGTTAAGGGATGTTCTTTATGATGAGATTAGCCGCCCATATGAATATACGAAAGTCGTATTTCGTGGAGACCGAATTAAAATCCGTTTACAGTATGAGGAATAAAGACGATAGAATAGATGTATTAATGATTAGAAAGAATAGCGTCAGAGCGTGTTTGAAAAATCATTCCTACAACCTTCACGCCTCAATTTGCAGAAAGTATTCTTTAAATATGCTGTAGTGTGAATTTATATATTGACTTGTATATACATATTGATGGGACAACAAAGAACCATTTTATCCATTAGGAAGGAGACAAGACAAATGTTTAAGAAACTTAACAAAATGAAGATTGGTGCACGACTGAAAAAATCTTTCAGACAGATTATTCTCATTTTTGGAATATTATCAGCACTGGTTGTAGTGATTATGCTTTATACGATAAACAACTATGGAACGATACTGGATAATTATGCGTATCCACAGGGAGACATTGCTATGGCAATGAATGAATCAGCGGAAGTAAGGGCTGCCTCAAGAGGTATTGTAGGTTATGATTCAGATAGTCTCATTGAAAGTATGAAAGAACAGCATGAACAGGCTGTTAAATCGTTTGAGGAATATTTGGAAAAAATACGCCCAACAATGATAACAAAAGAGGGAACTGCCTGCATGGACGCTATTGATAAAGCATGGGCAGAGTATAAGGAAGTGGATGCAAAAGTAATTGAGGTCGGTGCAACGACTGATACTGCGAAATCATTACAGGCTCAGCGGATGATGAAGCAGCACCAAAGTATCAGGCGTTGGATGATGCTTTACAGAAACTTATGGCTTTGAATATTTCACTTGGAAACGCTAAACGTGCACAGTTGAGAACGGTTATGATAGCTGCATTGACAATTATAATAATTGTAATTGCAGTATCAACGATTTATTCAAACAGTCTTTCCGTTGCAATATCAAAGAGCATTGAAAAACCATTAAATGAATTAAAGGACAGATTTATTACATTTGCAGAGGGTGACATAGATTCTCCACTTCCAACGGTTGAGTCTGAGGATGAAATTAAGGAACTTGTATCTGGTGTATCTGCAATGTCAGACAGAATTAGAGTTATAATTAAAGATTCTGGCAGAATGTTAAATGAAATGTCAGAAGGTAATTTTGCGATTGATACAGAGTGTGAGGAAGTATATACAGGAGCATTTACCGATTTGCTGACAGGCATAAGAAAAATGAATGAGGAGATTGATACAACTGTAAGAGGGGTAGATGATGCATCGGGGCAGGTTCTTACAGGTTCCACAAACCTTGCAGAAGCGGCACAGTCTTTAGCAGAAGGCGCAACGGATCAGGCGGCATCGGTTGAGGAAATGCAGGCAACTATCAATGAACTTACAAGCGGAATAAAAACAACAGCAGAAGAATTAGGAACAGCTTACGATGAAGCCTATAAGTATGCGGAGATTGCAGAAGGCAGTCGTGGAGATATGGAAGTATTAGTGCAGGCTATGTCACGCATAAATGAAACCTCTGAGAAGATAGGAGCAATTATCACACAGATTGAAGATATTGCAAGCCAGACAAATCTTCTTTCATTAAATGCTTCGATTGAGGCAGCAAGAGCTGGAGAAGCCGGAAAAGGTTTTGCTGTTGTTGCGGATCAGATCAGAAACCTTGCAGAACAGAGTGCAAAATCAGCGGTGGATTCAAAAGCACTTATTGAAGCGGCTATTCATGAGGTTGGAGATGGAAATATGTATGCAGAGAAAGCCTCAACTTCATTGAGAGAAGTTGTGGATGGCATACAGGCGATTGCAGACAGTGCGAAAAAGATAAAAGAAATTTCCATTGAACAGGCAGACAGTATGGAACAGGTAGAGGCAACCGCAGAAAGAATTGCTGAAGTTGTTCAGAATAATTCGGCTGCGGCACAGGAAACATCAGCGACGAGTGAAGAACTTACAGCTCAGGCTACAACACTTAGCGGTATGGTTTCGGTATTTAAATTAAGACAATAAGAATTCCCGAAACAAATAATTGATGGAGGAATATATTATGATAGGTTTTAGTATAATGATGTGGTTTAGTTCTGCTCTTCTCATATTTTTTAGTATTGCCTCCGATGTTTTTCTTGCCGCAAAAGCATCTGCATTATACTTGTACTCCTGTGGTTCAGCTACCATCGGTGAGTAGATGATCTCTCTTTCTGTATCCGGTGCTTTCTGTTCCTTATCCTTTGTCTGCTCCATACGCTTTTCCTTATCAAACTGCACATTCATAGCCAGATTATCCAGCTTATCAATCGAGGCATCCAGATGCAGCTCCATTGATACAAGCAGTTTTTTCACTGCTTTCATAGGGGCAAGCACCGCCTTTGTGAAAGGGTGTTTCTGTTCCTTCTGTGAATAATCCACCTCCGGCTTATCTGCAAAGGTATGGAACGCATTGTTTACGATCTGACCAGCTTCACGGAGTCCCTTTGCAAGAAGTGCTATCCTTGCAATATCCCTGTCTGTAGATACAATCATATCTTTTACCGCTGTTCTGACATTGAGAAGTCTTTTCTTAATTCCTACAAATTCTGTCACCCTGTAAAGTGCCGCCCTGCCCTTTGCCTTTGTTTCATCAACAATATTCTTGGCAGTAGATTTTACCTGTACTTTTATCTCAGATACCTGTGACTTTATCTGCTCACATCTGGCATTGAGTCGCTCCTGTGCTTCTGTTAATGCTTTTTTTGCATTATTGATAAGGGTATCTTCCTGCATTTTCTTGATCTGGTCCTGCATACTGGTAAGTTCTTCTGTCATAGACACAATCTTTTTTTCCAGACCATCCACATAGGTGCATATCTCAAATACATCATTTGCCTGTTCTTTCATAGTATTCTTTTTTAATAAATCGAGAAGTTCTCTTATGATCTCCTCATTAGTAAGTGTCTTTTCTGCTTCCATCTGCTTTTCCTCCTTATAAACAGGGCAGCATATGCCGCCCCTTAGCCTTAATTATCGAAAGGGTGTATCCTTTTTATCCCTGTCGGGATTTCCGTGGTTCTGTTCGGCATTCTCCCTTGCTTTTTCGTTGCTCTTATCCTTTGCTTTCTCATATTCTGCAATAATCTCATTATAGAGCTTCTCCCTGAAATCCTTTGTGACCGGATAGCAGACATCCTGATAAATCGGTTTGCCGTGCTCGTCCACCTGCTTTGTTTTATAAGAAGGCATTGATACAAAGATTTTCTCTTTGCCCTGAAGGATGTTTACATTATTTACAATGAAGCTGTTTTCAAAGTAAATACGGGCAAGTCCCTTGATATTACTGCCTTCCCTTTCATAAGGTGTTACCGTCACGGAAAACTCCGGCATTTCCTGAGTTTTTCCCTGTGTCTGTGTTTCTGCTTTCTCCGGCTCCCTGATTTTTGCATAAGCCTCAAGGATATTAGTATAGAGTTCCTCACGAAACTCTGCCGTGATAGGATTGCATACATCCTTATAAATCACGCTGTTTTTCTCATCACGCTCATTTGAACGGTATCTTGGCATTGATACAAAAAGCTCTCCCTTTTCCTTATTTTCAAGGATTGCGATATTGGTAATCTTGAATGAATCACCAAATACCACGGTCGCAAAACCCTTGATATTGCTGCCATCTTTTGCTCTTACCTCGTTTACCTTAATTGAATACTTCATACGCTGTTCCTCTCTTTCTTATACTTCTGAATTATCATTGTTTTCTGGTATGATAAGCTCACACCAAAGCTGTTCTATCTGTTCACAAGACAATCTGCCATTAAGCCAGTTGCCAAGTGTAACGACCATTCCGTCCTGCTCATAATAGAGCCACTCCTGTGTTTCGATGTTTCCCTCATACACGATAGTCACATCAAAATCAGGCATAAATAATCCTTCCTCCGCATCCCATACACAGGCTATTCCCTGTCTGAGTGTCAGATTCATGCTTTCGACATATACAGACCAACCGCTTACGACTATCTGAAAGTCATCATCAATCTCTGCAATATCATCCTCTATGTCGATTAGCTCTTCCATTTCCGATACTGCCTTTTCTATCTCACTTAATCGGTATCTCTTATTCATCCATCACCGCCTCCTTATAAATGCACCTGACCACAAAACGCATGGTTCCTTTCTGGGAACAGGTAAAAAGAGTTAGTTCTTTTTCATCGCCCTGTGTCTTGATGCTGTTATCATACGGATTTACTATCTCTGTCTCTGTTACCTCATAGATGTTCTTCAGCCCATTTTTGTCGGTTATCATTACTTCATCACCTATGGATATCTGACTTAGTGGTGTAAAAAATGTGCCATATCTGCTGCCATTGTGACCGCACAATACGCAGTTGCCACTCTCACCGATTCCTGCTGTTTCTTCTATATGACCAATCCCGGCATTAAGTACTTTACTTGTGGTTCCTTCCATTACCGGATACCTGATATCTAAGCCCGGTATCTCAATGATGCCGATAACACCGCCTTCTTTAAGAATGGCTTCATCCTCTTTACTAATGGAGGTTTGCTCTTCCTCCACATCTGTTTCTTCATCGTAATCATCCTCCAATGTCTGCTCAAATTCACTTATGAGCTGTTCTGTCTGTTTTTCTCCTGTTGCCCGCCAGAAAAAAGGGACTGCCATAATGGCAATCCCTGCTGTAATCAGTAGCCCTGCGACCACTTTTCTTATGCTCATATTACTCACTCTCCTATCGTGTTCTGCCCTCTCTGTCCGCTGGATAAGCACCTTTATCCTCTGCAACAATTGCTGCAGATTCCATCCTGTCATCTGCTTCTCTTTCTTCCTCCGGTCCGCTCAAGTCTGCATCCACAGCCTTTGCGTTCTCAAGGTCAAGCTGGGCATTCAATTCACACTGCCTTGCCAGTTTTTCTTCCAGCTCCTTGCTGTATGCAAATGGCTTGTCATACTCATTCTTTGATGCTTCAAGGTCATTCTGGTACTGCTCAATCTTCTTTTCCAAGAAATCAATGTTCTCATGAAGTCCATTAAACAGATTTTCCAGCTTTACCATACTGCCGACAGGACTTGTGGAAAGCTCTGCCTTGTACTCTGTCTTTCCACGAAGCACCATATAATTAATGCCAAGAAAGTTCTTTTCCACAAGCAGTTCAAATCCATGGAATTTGCCGATTGCAGTTGTCTCTCCGGTCTTGCACTTGCTGATTGCTTCAAGCATCATCGTTCCGCCATCCACTCGCTCTGTGTAAGTTGCTTTGCCTATGGTAATGGCAAATTCCGGATTATCAATCAGCTCTTTATCCCTTGCCTTTACATCCTCACGGACATTGGCAAGCTTTTCGGTTGCTGTCTTAATCAGCTTCGGGTACTTAATCATAAAGTTATCCTGCAAGCCATATCTCTGATTGTCATAGGATGCCTTTAAGAGCTTTAATCTCTGGACATCATTGTCAATCTCCATCTTTTCCTTGATCAAAGGATTGCCTGTGGCAACTGCCTTAATCTCTGCATAGGAAAGTGTAGCCTCGTCGATATCCTCGCAGCTTCGGCTTACCGCCTTGCTTGTCATAACCTGACTGATAAAACGCTGCTTATTCTCGACAAGTGACCAGTTGTATGCATCAAAGGTTCCTTTTGTGACATATCTGTAGATTGCCACCTCTTCATTTTCGTTGCCCTGTCGTATGCCTCGTCCCTCTCGCTGTTCTATTGAGCTTGGCTTCCAAGGACAGTCCACATGGTGCATTGCAACAAGGTGTGTCTGCACATTAACTCCAGTTCCACACTTGTCCGTTGAACCGATAAGGACTTTCTTTTTACCTGTCCTCATCTCCTTAAAAAGTGCTTCCCTCTGTGCATCCGTCTTTGCATCATGGATAAAAGCTATCTCCTCTGCCGGAATACCATACTGGATAAGTGTTTCTTTCAGATAATCATAGATGGTAAAATCCTTATCCGGTCCCGGTGTACCGATGTCCGAAAAAATAAGCTGGCAGCCTATATGACCATCAGCATTTCCTTTCTCATATTCTTTCCACACATTCTCTGCTACCTTATTGAGCTTTCCATCCGGATTGTTCGGTGCATCCTTATCAATCAGCCTTGCATCCGTTCCAAGAAGGCGTGCCTCATGGGTAATCTTTAGGAAGTTATCTACACTTGGGTCAACTCCACCACTTCGGATACGCTCTGCCCTCACAACAAAATCTTCCATGACCTGCTTTACATACCAGTCAGGCTCCGACTCCACTATGATAGGCTTGCCACCACGAAGAGCCGGTACATCAAGGTCAAGCATGTCTGCTGTCTGCACATCGGCTACCTCACGGAAGATATTCATAAGCTCAGGCAGATTCGTAAATTTATTGAACCTGCTCTTAAATCGGAAACCACTTCCCTCAACTGTAAGCTCCAATGCGGTAGTTACCTCACCAAAGTTTGCTGCCCATGAATCAAAGTGATAAATTCCCATCTCTTCAAGTGCCGCTTTCTGCAAGTAAAGCTGCATGACATACATCTCACACATGGTATTGGATATCGGTGTACCAGTTGCAAACACAATGCCTCTGCCATCATTTATCTCAGACAAATACTGGCATTTAAGCTGCATATCCGTTGACTTTTTCGCTCCACTGCTGCTGATACCGGACACATTATTCATCTTGGAAAAAATCGCAAGGTTCTTAAAATTATGTGCTTCGTCTACCATAATTGAATCCACACCAAGTTCCTCAAAGGTAATAAGGTCATCCTTCCTGCTCTCATCAGATAGAGATTTCAGCTGTTCCTCCAGCTTTTTCTTCTGGCTTTCCATCTGTTTTACAGTCCAACGCTCCCCGTTACGCTCCTTCATCTCATCAATCGCATAGCTGATCTCATCAATCTGCTCGTTAAGCATTCGCTCCTTTCTCTCTGCTGAGATCGGGATTTTTTCAAACTGCGAGTGCGACATGATGATACAGTCATAGTCACCTGTTGCAATCCTTGATACGAACTGCTTTCTGCGGCTTTTTTCAAAATCACGCTCTGTGGCAACCAGGATATTTGCTGACGGATAAAGCCTTAAAAACTCTGATGCCGTCTGACCGATGAGCGGCTTTGGAACAACCATGATTGTCTTATTGGCAAGTCCGAGTCTCTTCTGCTCCATACAGGCAGCCATCATCTCAAAGGATTTTCCGGCACCAACGCAGTGTGCCAGCAGGGTATTTCCTCCGAGAAGGATTCTTGCCACCGCATTCTTCTGATGTGGCTTTAACTCAATCGCCGGATTCATTCCCGGAAACTGTAAGTGGCTTCCGTCATACTCACGCAGACGGATGTTATTGAATGTCTCGTTGTAATACTCCACATATTTCTGTCTTCGCTCCGGCTCTGCAAACAGCCATTCCTTGAACTTCTCCTTGATCATGTTCTGTTTTTCCCTTGCAAGCATTGTCTCATTCTTATTGACTTCGTAATGATATTTGCCATCACCGTCATCAATCCTGTCCCTTACTGTTACAGTTTTAAGATTCAGCGTATCCTCAAAAATAGAATAAGCATCCATGCGGCTTGTACCATAAGTCTTAGTAGCTGCCACTGAATGCTTATCCATGCTCTTATTCTCGATGAACCATTCCATGCTCATCTTATTTAAGTGTACCTGAATGCCTGTATTGTAAAACTGGCTTCTGACTGCCCTTGCTCTTCTTGGTGTATTGAGAAGCTCATAGATAAACTGCTCATAATCAAGCGGCTCAATCCATGTCGTACCAATCTTTACATCAATATCCGAGGCTTCAATCCATTCCGGTTGCACCTTTTCAAGTGCTGCCACATTGCCTGCAAATCTTTCTGCCTGTGGATTGTTTGTATCCGCTGCCATAGCTTTTGCTACTCGTAGCTTGTCTCTCACATTGCCGGAAAGATACTCGTCTGCCGTCTCCCAGCCGATGTCGGGATTGTTCTCGTTGTAGCGGTCGGGATTAAGGAAAATCAGTCCGTCCAGCTCTTCCACAAGAGCTGCCCTTCTAAGCTCTGCCAAAGCATCATCACTAAATGTTATCTCATCAGCTGTCTGCCCGGACTTTTCTGCAAGTTCTTCCTTTGCATTAGTAATGTCCGGCTCATAGATAGAGAGCATATAGGCAAGATTTACATATCCAAATTCATTGACGGATACATTCAATGCTTCCACAGCAGTCTCAACCCTGTCTATGACAGTCTTTGCCTTAATCGTCTGCTTATAAAACATATCCGCTTTTTTCACCTCCCCGTCTTCATTTACTTCTTCAAGACTGCAAAGAAGTGGGTAATCGCTGTCATCTCTGAAAGCTATTCTGTTTGCTTTTGAAGTAATGGCTCCATACTGCTTTACGAAGGCATCATATTTTACATTAAGAAGTCTCTGCTTATCAGAAAGCTCCTCCTCGCTGCAGCCATCCATCTGGATATCAATCAGATCTCTTGTTATCTGTCTGATTTCATCAAGGCTTCTGATTCGCTCCTCGGCAGTCTGTGATACTTCTTTTCTTACCATCTCGGAATTTTCCCTGTAATAGAGCTTTCCTTCAAAAAATGTGTAAGTGTAGTTTCTCACATCCGGATCAGCCGGGATAACTTCCTCCGTCTGCTCCGCCTCATCTGCCACTCTCTCAAAATCTGTCATCTGGGCTTTGATATTACCGATAGCCTTATTGAGAGTCTCATACATATTGAAGTTCTCATCATTATTCACACAGACTGTATATCTGCTGTCCTGTCCGTAAATCCTTGTGTCATATTCCATAGATCCAAGCATCATCTCCGGATGCTCTGCAAAATAAGAGTTGACTGCAATGCCATTCTCAGTTACACCAAGGTGTACCCAGTCAGGTTCAATATCAATCTTTCTCTCCCTCTTCTGCAAAAACAGGATATCTGCTGTCACTTCGGTTCCTGCATTATCTTTAAATGCAGTATTCGGAAGTCTTACTGCTCCCACAAGCTCTGCTCTTTCAGCCAGATACTTTCGGATAGTAGGATTTGCCTTATCAAGTGTTCCCTTTGTGGTGATTACTGCAACCATGCCTCCCGGTCTTACCTGATCAAGTGCTTTTGCTAGAAAATAATCGTGGATACGGAAGTTATACTTGTTGTACTTTGGATCAAATACCTTATAATCACCAAATGGCACATTTCCGACAACCACATCAAAGAAGTTATCCGGATATGTGGTATTCTCAAATCCTGTGATACTGATATTGGCATTCTGATAAAGCTGCTTTGCAATTCTTCCTGAAATGCTGTCAAGCTCCACCCCATACAGCTTGCTTCTCTGCATTGGTGTCGGCATACTTCCAAAGAAGTTACCGATACCCATAGATGGCTCTAATACATTGCCGCCTCTGAAACCAAACTGGACAAGTGCCGAATTTATGCACATGGCAATCTCCGGTGAAGTATAAAAGGCGTTATTTACTGTTGCCCTTGCAGCACTGTATTCCTCATCAGATAAAAGGTCTTTCAGCTCTGCATATTCTTTGCTCCAGCCTGCGTTATTCTCATCAAATGCCTGTGACAGTCCGCCCCATCCGACAAACTTCGACAGAGTTTTCTGTTCCTCAGGTGTGGCAAGCCTGTTCTCTGATTCAATCTGCTTTAAAGTGCGGATTGCATCCATATTCCACTGGTATCTGGTCTTAGCACCGCCTTTTTCCATTTCCCAGAGGTTATAGTGGAAATTGTGTTTCGTCTGCCCGGCAACATTCTTCTCATTTTCAAGACTTCCTACTTGCTGTACTGGCTCCTGCTTTGGTGTAAAATCTACAGTTTCCTGTAATTCTGTATCAGCCTGAATATCATCCACAGATACTGATACCACATCATCTGAAACTACATGTCCATTCTCATCAATTTTGGTATTCCAGCCATTCGCTATTGCTCTTTCCCTGGTTTCAAGACGATTGGCTTTTACACTATCCTCGATATCAAAGAATCTCTTATAGACCGGATTCATCTTATCCCTGTCAGCCTTCTGCTTTGTCTCCTGATAATACTTCTTCTGGTCTTCTCCACAGTAAAATGGCTGTTTTACCATATAGGATAAAATCTCGTATAACTCACGCCAGTCGAGAGCACCTTCCTTACGCACACCGTTCCTGTTCTTATAGCTGATCTTCACATACCCGCTTCTGATTGAGTACTCCACAAGACCATACTTATTGTTGGAATATGCCTTCCTTTCTGCATTATCTGTCCCTAATGCAATATCCCTGATAAGGTCAAGTTTATTGGGCATAAATGCAAAATCAGACTGCACCACATCCATAAGGAATGCCCTAAACGGAGTGTAGCAGCTGCAATCTGTTACAAGAATCTCCGCCGCATCACGCAGGTCTTCATCAAGCTCCTCAATACGCTTGGCATAATCAATCGGTGTAATATACTTAAGCTCTGATGGATCTTTTTCAGATGTTTCAGCATCTATCTCGGCGTCATATTCTGCCTTTGTTATCATGCGGTCTTCATCGGCAGCTTCCTGTGGTGTCATGCCATATGCAGATACATATGCTTCATTACTTTCCTCATGTGCATCTTCATGCAAATTTGCCACTTTTACAGTTCGGTTAGAAGCATAGCTCTCCGGCTCATCCGGTATTGCATAATCATCAACCTCTGATTCTGCCTCTTCCGGTTCCACTTCCTGATATTCGGCATCAATAACCTCATCATCCTCACGGAGTCCGTCCATCGCAAGCTCATCAATACGAGGTGTCTCAGGCTGGTATTCCCCTGTAAGAATAAGGACACCAAGCTCTTTTTCGATATCTTTCCACGAAACATATCCTTCAACCTCTCCATCCTCATCTCGCCACTGAAAACGCAGTCCATTCCCATGAAATGTGTCATATCCGTGCAGTCCTAGTCCGTCAACCGGCCAGCCTGCACCTCCCTGACCATACTCTGCTTTGATACGCTTTGCTCTGGTTCCTGCGTCAATCTCTGTTTCAAAAATCTTGCATATCCTGCCCTTGCCACCGATAAAACCTGTACCTCTCATAAGCACCTGTTTGATATACTCACTTGGTACTGTGGATGACTTCTTTGGATTCAGGTAATTGTATTTACCTGCTAATGCAGCTTTTCTGTCCTGCTCGAACCGACGCATAAACTGATTATTGTTTTCATCCTCAGTATGAATGGTGCCAATGCTTACCTGCCCGTTCTGGTCGAAAAAAAAGGAAGCCTGTGTATAATCGGCTTCCTTACTAACACCCAATGAATTGATTTCATCAAGTTCCCTATTCAGTTCTGTATCATCTGATTCTAGTGGAATCGCATCACTATCTGATGGAGTACCACTTCCTCTGCCTGCATCTTCGCCTGCTCTCTTATCTTCCACATCTCCATTGTCGATGACGGATTCTGTGGCTTGTGCTTCGCCAGATACTGCATCTCCAGCTGGTCGTACAGCTGATTCGCTTCCTCCTCTACCGCTGACATCTTCTCGTACATCTTCCCGAATCTCATCAGCGTCTTGTATCTTGCCGGCTCGTTCTCCTTTAGATAGTTCATCGCCATCCTTCCGTATTTGCCCAGCTTCGTGAGGTCCTCCGTCTCGTCCGGCATCTCTATCTGCGGATAAAGCAGTCCGTCCACTTCCTTGTAAGTCATTTCTTCTAACATATCCAATTCTCCTTTCGCTCTCGATTGCCTTTAAGTTACGACTAAATTTTCTAAGAACACTACAGGAGACATCGCATACAATGGAACCAAGACGGTAAATGATCTCTTCGTCTTTGATATTTACGATCTGACTAAAATCCTGTTCTTGCACAGATAAGTCAAATCCGCATCTCGTCCCTACAGCATACATGACACTTGCATATACAAGCTGCTCCATGTCCATTTCCTGCTGTAAGCCATTGCGTTTCTTACTTTCTTCCTTTATCACACTACCTGATAGCTGCATAAGCTCGGTCATTCGGTCTCCGAACTCTTCTTTTATTATAAGCCAAACATCTGTTCCTGTAAACTGTTTTAATATATTTTTTAGAGACTCCCTGTCGCTGTTATCGTACTGCTCAATCTGACCTTCTGACACAAGAAAATCCACATAATCTTTAAGATTTTCTCCCTCAAGGTCCCATGTCAGCTTAACATTCTTCCCTCCGGTATCACTGATATCAAAGATATACCTCATGCGTGGATTCAGTGCCCTTGACGGGAAGATGGCGCAGCCTTTCGCACCACGCTTTACATATCTTCCCACCTTTTTCCAGGTATCATAATCTGCCATGAGTGTGCTTTTTTCCGGAGGTCTCTGAGCTGTTACCATAACGATATTGTCAAATTCATAGCGGTATAACTGACCTGCGACCTTTAACACATCCTTCCAGTTCTTTTCTGATCTGGTGATGTTACCAATTTCAGAATCGTATATCGCTTTGACCTTCATATCAACGCCCATACCTTTGTCCTCCTCTACTTAAACATCTCTGCAAACAATCCCTTAAATAGCTTTAACTCATCCTTATCCAGCTCGATTGCAAATTCATTGTCGATTGCCTGTTTTTCGCATTTATCCTTTTTCTTTGCAATCTTACGCACCACACGAAGAATCACATAGCACTCCTTGGACTTTGCAATGCTCTGTTTAAAGGTCAGCTCATCCTCATCGACTGACTTCTGTGTCTGATAGATAATCTCTTTTAACTTATCATTGATACCATCTACTTCCTCAAGGGAAATAATAACGGATGCCTTAGAAGCACCCGATCTGTCCCACTCCTTATGAAGTTCCTTTACTAAAAACTCCATGTTCTTAATTACTGTTGTTGAATCACTTTTCATCTTGCTTTTCCTCCGTTTTCTTTTAATGAAGAAGGGAGCTGACCTTCGCTGAATGGCGCAAAATCAACTCCCTTCATGTCCTCTGCTCCAAGGACTATCTGCTCTGCATAATACATATCCATTGCCTTATTGATGGCATCGTCAAGCGACTCTGCCTTTACTTTCTGTACTCGTGAAAGCACTTCCTTTATCTCAACATCAAATTCCTGTTCCATATGATAGCGCCTCCCGTAAAAATCTCATCACCGGCTCTTTTCTTCCTTTACCTTTCTTTCTTTAAAGCTCTCATCGTACTTTCCATCTTCCAGTCTGTCGTAAAAACAATCCTCTTCAATCGTTCCGAAATCCTCATACATCTGGTGAAGGAAGTCATTCTGCAGCTTCTTTGGTACATCATCATCCTTTGACATATCCTGATAAAAATAGAACTTCTGCTTTAGCTTTGCCCTGTAATCATAGATATCCTCTATCTTTTCCGGTGTGCCATACTCCCTCTTGTATGCCTTGAAATTCGTGGTTGAGAGTGTGGAACCGAGATAAATTCCATGCTCCCACGATACCCCGATTGTGGTATTGTCCTTTGTAGGCTTCTCATCCTTCGGATAACGCTTATACTCTGTCGCACCAAGAGCGATTGTAAGAGAACCTGACTTCATATCCATCACCACAAGATTTCTTGGTGATAATGCTTCAAGCACCATGTAATCATGGTCATTGAAGTTATGAAATGTCTGTCCCCTTTCAAATGAGCGGTTCTCCATTTCATAATGCAGGTTAAAATCATCCACCCAGCCCTTATCGGTCATTCCAATCTCCTTAAGCTTTGCAACACATTCAGAAGAACTGGCTTCTTTATCAAACCGAAATTCTTTGGAATCGTTATAAAGTCCCTGAAGAAAGTGCCCCAGCTGAATATCATCCAGACAGAATCTCGCAGATACCGTTACATTTGCTGCCCTGTAATACTCTGCGAAGTTATCTGCTTCACCAAGTGTTCTTCCAAGCTGCAACAAATTGTCTGCAAGCTCTGACATGTCATCAACTGCTATAAAACTCTTATAATCATCCAGAGTCATCAGCATATTTGTCTCTGTTCCCCTGTCGTTTTCTGTTACCAGTATCATATCTTTTAAATCCATTCTTACCTCCAGTCTCAGAGAGGGACTATGCCCTCTCTGTAAATTTCCTGTTATGGTCTTCCTATCACAACTATCTTCCCTGTGCTTGCCACATCCCTGTAAACCACACCAAGACTTTCATTAAGTGCCTCTACCACCTTGCCATTTCCGACGTATACTGCCACATGGCTGATGTTCTTATATCTTCCATTACTTGTAAAACTGTAAAAGATAAGGTCTCCCGGCTGTAACTCATCAAAGGAAACAGTCTTTCCGGCTTCATCCAGTCCCTGTGCCTCCGCTGCCGCTGTGGTTGCACCGCCGTAACTAATATCCACACCTGCATCCTTCCATGAGTAATATGCAAGAGAACTGCAATCATAATAATTGCCGGAATCTCTCATATCCTGACTGTATGGAAAACCAACTCTGTGAAGTGCGTATGAGCAGACTGTTTTCTGCCTGCTGTCAGTGATTCCACTAAGAATAGCATTGATTTCATCCTCTGTCATGGAACTTACTCCCGGACTGCCGCCTCCACCACCGCTTCCGCTGCCAACGTACCCAAGCTGTCCCATAAAGTCAGCACTCATAATCTGCTCAAGCATTTCCACCTGGTTAGCGTCAAATCCATACACCGAAATCATATCCCGATAAGATTTGAGTGTGACATTCACATACAGAACCGACTTCGTGACAGTAGTTACATTACCGTCTGCATCTGTTTCTTCCACATCCTTTGTTCCGGTGCTTGTGGTGTATGAACACATATCATTTACAACTGCCTGCAGCCAGCCTTTAGAAGTATCATTCATGACTGTTGCAGTATCTCCGACACCATGCTTGACCATATAGACTGCCATGATGTCATAGTAATTGCTTGGATTTTCTTCCATACCTTCATAATCCACATAGACAAGCTCTCCAAGGTCATATCCGGTATGCTCATTCACTTTCGTGTTCACATCCCGGTTAAACTCCTGCACATAGGCACTCGTTACTGTCTGCACGGTATCTCCTGATTCAAGTGGTGGCAGGAATAAAGCAAATGGAGAATTGTAAAGGATTGCTATCACCGCTATAACCGGAACCGCAATCATGGCAACTACAAGAACAAGTAATAAAAGCACCAATCCGATAATCGGTGCAGCTGCCTTTACCCAGATAATCGCTTTTCGCACAATCAGATCCTTTACCAGCTTTGCCACACTATCCGTCTGATTCTCCTGTGCTTTCATCTTATCCAGAAAGAACTTTATCTTCCTGCTCCGGTTTGTCATCTTTTCATCCTTGACCTCTATGGACACACCTACCGCATATCCGGCTGCCATGCCGATTGCCGTGCCTGCTCCCGGTGCAACCGCTGTTCCTGCCGCCGTAGCAGCTGCCTTTGTCGCAGTTTTCGTAGCAACCTTGGCTGTTGTCTTGGCTGTTTCTTTTGCCGTCTCTTTAGCTACAGTCTTGGCAGTATCTTTAGCAGCTTTCTTTGCTGTCTTTTTTGCCAGCTTCTTTCCTACCTCTACCTTTTTGATACGCTTCTTTGCCTCGGCTGCCGCCTTTTTTCTAAAAAGTGCTGCACCCTTAGAAGCAGTTCCGGTAACAGGTCGGCTAGCTTCATATGCAAGATATGCTGCCTGCGATACCTCATGCCCGCCTTCCACCTGCTCTGTTACAGCCCCGGCTGCAAGTGCACCGGTTCTTCCTGCTATGTGAAGATTGGTGTTCTTGGTCTTGATGGAAATGTTTGATTCTTTAAGGTTTCGCTTGAATCTTGATAATCCCTTATTCTTCGGCTCTGACTGATGAATGGTGCTCTTGCGATAGGACTTCTTTTTATCATCAGATACCTTTGCACCGATAGTTTTAGGACCTCTCTCTACTGTATAGATGTTGCTGCCTTTAATCTTGGCTCCCTTTGGTTCGTGGGCATGAATCTTGGCTTTCTCCTTGGTGTGAATGACCATTGGCTTGTCATCAACCTTTTTAATTTTCAATTTTCTCACCTCCTACTTTGAAAAATAAAATAAGCCGCTAGGGAGCAAAAATTACTCCTTAACGGCTATGTAAAATCATTCAATATTCAATTATTAAAAGCAACATGAAACTGAAAGTTTCTTAAATAATATAATTAACTATTCCATAAATTAAATGGCATACCATAAATATTGAAATAGGTATAACAGCAATCATATTCTTTCTGTCAATAGCGAAAAACAGAAATACCAAGCATGGAAAAATAGTCAAACCCAATATAACAATGGCATTCGTCACACCTACATAATAAAATATCCAACATAAAAAATACAGTAGACAACAAATAATTGTGGCCATAATAAATCGTGTGATACTTATTTTTTTACGGTCTTGATTAATGAATATACATAACGACATTACCATTAACACCTGACATATAGATGCTATTACATCTACTGTTTTTGTAATTGACTCTCCCCTTAAAATATCATTCGGTGCTGGAACTGCGAACCAAATAAAATTGGGAATCATAATAATAATAAAAGTAATCAATCCCCATATATCAAAACCTATTTTGTATTTTTTTATCATCTCAACATCTCCACAGATTCAAATTAATCTCTCAGTATTACTGAAAGGTTCAAGTCTTGATACTACTAATTATTTTTTCTTATAATATACACACCATAAATTGCGAGTAAAACATAAGACACAAGACAAGTTATCAAAGCTATTGCGGGGTACTGATTACTTGTTGAAAAACAAAATGGAATACCACATAGATTTATAGTTAAATGTAGTATGATTGGAACCCACAGGTTTTTACTTACAACATAAACTGCTCCAAAATAAACACCAAGCGCAGTTGCCCAAACAGTTTTAGCTATTACTGTTACAATTGGCTGTCCCAAAGCTCCAAAAATATGTCCTAAGCCAAATAGTACGGAAGCAATTAAAATTGCATACAATGTTGCGTTCTTTCTTTCTCCAAACCACTTTTCAATAATATTCTGTAATAAACCTCTCAAATACAGTTCTTCCATAATACCTACGCCTATGTAGTATACAATGCCTTCAACAATAACCCTCCATATCGTTGGTTTATTATCGAATGGTGTCAATCCAATACAGAAAGCAATTGTAACTATGACAGTCGCAATTACCGCAGGTAATCCATATTTTTTTAACCCTGATAATATTCCTTTAAACTGTAAACCAAACCACCAATCTTTGATAAAAATCTTTTTACACATCCAACAAATTGCAAAAGCCAATAAAAAATTCAACATCAAAGTAATGTAAGTCGGATTGATGTCCTTAATTTTTACATTACAAAATAACCTCCAAAAACATCTCCGTTATTTTGAACTCCGCTATTTCCGATATTTTTTATTATAATTTTAGTAACCTCCTTAAACCTTTCATCTTCCAAAAGTTTTAATTCATCCTGCCAGAGTTTTTGATACATTTCTTCCAGATCGCCTGTTGAATTATTACATTCGGCCAAAATATACTTTAAATTATCCTGATAATCTTTCGACTCAACGATCTGTGACAAATACCTGTCACAGCAATTCACTATATATCCCCGCTCCAACAATTCATTTTTCAGTAGTGTCTGAATTTCTGTATTAAGCTGCATTTCAACTTGTTTTTCAACTGTATGTCCATATTTTCTGATTCCTAAATTAATATAAGTCTGGAGATCTTTATATTCTGGCCATGCATATATACATCTTCGATTTGTAAATAAAAACTTTAAAAACTGTTCCAGTTTAAAGAATGAATCTCTTTCATAAGGATCGTCATTTTGTCTAAGAAACGGCACCGCCACACATACTTCATATAAAATCCCATCTATATTATATATAAACTGTTTTTTTATTTTATGATTCAACGGATGATCATAGTCTCTATTGTTCCGCATATTAAGCAGTATTGCATTTGGTTTTTTCATAATATCTGTAAATTTCTTATCCGTAACTTTGCTTTTGCATGCAACATCATCCTTTTCATCATATCTTCTAACAAAGAAAAGTTCTTTATCGATCAGTTCATATGCAGTAGGACAAAATTCATTTTTCTGATTTTCTTCATTTTCAAAACGTTGGTATCCCCCAATTATCAAACTCTGTAATTCTTTTTTATATTCTTCACTTAATTCCTGAAACCTGTACCCATATCCTCTTGCAGCCTGATACACAATAAGCAGCAAAGAGGACTTTATAATTTCATGTCTTGTCAAAAGGACATCTACCACATGTCTTATAAAAATTTCCGATTCCTGTCGTATCAAATCATCCAACTGTGATTTAAATTTTTCTTTTATTCCTCTTCTTTCAAGTGTCAGAACATCCTCCGAATTACCCGACAGCAAATTAATACTATAATCCAAATAGCTGTGAAATCTATCCCTGCCAAATTCATAACCATGATCGAAATCAGATTCTATATACGAATTTTTATAAAAAATTGTCCGCCCGTAATTAGAGTAACTTCTAAGTTTCTCTCTTGAACTTAATTTGTTTTTATCATCATGATTTGAACATAAAAATGCATTAAATATACAACAATGTTTTCTATCAAAATAATGATAGCTAATACTCGATTCCATACATATGATTTCTAAATAATCGTTTTTCACAAATAATTTATCTGCAAACAAACTGTCATATTGTAATATTATTTTTGGCACATATTCAGTGAATTCTTTTGCCTGATTTTCAATAATTACCGGTATATATTCTTCCTTCTGCTGCTGCATTTTTATTGCAGGAATCTCTGAGTCCAGATTATTTACCTCTGACACCAGACTACGATAAATCAATTCCTCTCTTGGACGTACTTTAAATCCAAAATCATTTATTCCAAGATCTTCCTGTGTAAAGTAATTCTGATTCAAATAAACTGTCAACGTCGTACCAACAAAATTACGTTTTTCACAATCAGATACTGTAATATAGCCTCTGCCATCTTTTGCATTTTGAAATGTGATCTTTTTTGTTTCCTCAGATTCCGTCCTTGTAATCATTACAAATTCATCTGCCACTATAAAAATAGACTGCAGACCTATTCCAAATGTACCGGAAGGTCTGAAAAATTCCGGCATTGTGTGTATAAAATCCCTTTCGTCATCTGATTTTCCTTCTACGCTCGCAATTCTTTTAATATCATCCTTACTGATTCCAATCCCCTTGTCTTCAATCACAAATTTTACTCTTTTATTCTCAATCGATAATGTCACATGAATTGCAGAATCATTTATGATCTCTTTCCCCTCATGAACCAGCCATTTTAAAAATCTGTCATCTTTATTTTCCTTGTCTCCATCATATTGTTCTAAATATGTCAGATAGATCCTTTTCATGGTAGCATCTACGGCATTTTGTATAACTTCCCTGACAAACACATATTTACTTCTGTACAGATTTGTACCACCTAATAGCTTCAATGCGTGCTTTGTCGAAATTTCAAATTTCAAATCTGCAAATTTGACCCATTTTACATCATTGTTTAATAAAATTTCAGATTCATTCAAATATGGAGCTCCTGCTATTTTCTCCGGTGCTATCTCACTCCAATGAACACTCATAAATTCTGTACTTTGTCTTATCCAGTCGATCCAGTCACGCATTGCCCTGTAAACCTCTAAAGATTTACAATTTGATTTTATTTCAATCATTCCATTTTTTACCAGAAAATGAGTGACGCTTTCATGTTTTTCTTTGTGAATTTCTGACAGTTTCGGCATTGGTGCTGCCACTCTCAAAAACTCTTTGTCAAACCTTCCGGTATCCATATCAAGCAGATCTCCCAAAGCTAACAAAGCAGCATCAAAGCGCGGATGTATATAGTCATCAAAAATACCATTTTCCTCGTATGGAAGATCCATCACATCAGAAATACCACATCCATGCAAACGGCAGACTTCTGCTAAAACATTTCTCATTCTGATTCCAAATAATTTTTCCAGATCACTATTCTCCAGAATTTCTTTGGCACTTCTTTTTGCATGTTCAGCACGAAAGTTTTCTTCAATAACATAAAGGACATCCGAATATATATCCAATGCAATCACATCTTTTTTTATATCCGGGAAACGCAATAAACGTTCTGCAATGTCTGCCAAATCTTCCTGCTGGGATTTTGTATATTTTTTTAATGTTTCTTTCCATTCATCTGATGTCATTTTTTCATGAATCATTTCATATGAGACAGACATGCTTATATCATGTGCATAGGCAGCTACACATAACACCAAAAGATCCGACACAGACAATTTTTCAATATTATCTCTGCCAAGAAGCATACTTAAATACTTGATAATATTTGAAGAATGACTTGCATCATGAATACTGAAATGTGGGAAATATGCCGGCACTGTACGAAGTCTTTCGGTTAATGACTTTTTAATCTGACAGTAAAGATAATACTTTTCCTGCATTTCTGAATTAACGGAACATAACTCTTTTAATCGATTTTCCATTTATAATTCCCCCATATCTCCGGATTAATTCCTCATTTGTAATTTATTTTATTATAGTACAAAGACTCCCCATATAGGAAGCCCTCTTTTGCTGTTTCTTCAAACACACTCCACATACTGTTTCCTCCCTCCTGCTTCAACGCAGCAAAATCAATCTTACAGTTGGCAGCTCCAGCCACTGTTTTAAGTATCATGTCGCTGACTTCATGCTCCTTTGTGTATTCAATCGCTTTTTCTTTTTTATCTCTTATTGAATTATTTTGATCTAACAGGATTTCAAACAGATTAAATAAATCCTGATTGTTTCCATTATGAAAATACAGATTGTTCTGTCTTGCTTCGACCAAAAGCATCCGGTAATCATTGACATAGGGCACCATCTCTGCCGGAATATCTAAAATCCCATGTAACGATGTCTCTGCATCCCACCCTTTTTCACCATAGTAGATCACGATCGTGACTACTGGCATCAAACGGTCTGTCTTTTTTCATGATCTTGACATTGTCCCTGGCAGCCTTTACCCCCCCAGCCTGCTTCCGTTGCTCCAATACCACAGAATCTTCCGTATCTTCGTTTTCAAGTTCATCTGCTCTTATGATCTGGCTGCCTCCAAACAATACTGCATTGAAAAGATCTGCAAATTCCTCGTTCCCACTCCAATAATTTTTCAGCACTGTGTCCGGTGACACACCTTTTTCTTTTTTTCCGATAATATTCTCCTCCTTTGTACGTTTGGGAGAATATTTACTTTCTTCAAATTCTCCCTGCATTGTGTATTTGGGAGAATAATGCCGTTTCGAATTCTCCCTGCTTTTGGGTGATTAAAAGCATTGAAAATTCTTATATACGGACTGTAATCTGGTCACTTGTAACCATCTACAGCACCGCGCTGAATTGATTTTTGAATGGCTTTCGCCTAATAGATGATTAGAATATAATGCTTTGAAGCAATTGTATCACATGATAAGAAGTTTGTCATTTAATTTCCTGAATTTTAAGATTTTTCATAAAATTTTTGCAATGAATTCACTTATTACTGCAGAACCTAATAATATACTTATTCCTGAAGTTATTTCTCCCATATGCAATTCTCCTTTTGTCTATTTTTGTAGTTTTTATTCTTGTAATATAAGGGTTTTCTTATGAAAACCCTTATATTACACAATCCTCGATCACATATCATCAAATTCTATCGGTGGTAAAATAACCGGCTGCAATCGCGCTTTTAACGTCAGGTCATGAAAATATGATGTTATAAAAGACATCAACTGATTTGCTCCCATTGTCATTATTTCTTTTTCTGCATCTTCTGCTGAAGCACCATTCCAATTGTATATTCCAGCAATTACAATTTTACAGAAAAAAGGCATATTCTTGTTTTCTTCTTCTCCAACTGTAAAACTCAGCATCAATCTGGAATTTTCTGCATCAGGATCCTCATTAACACCATATGTTGGTTCTACTTTTACAGAAACTTGTGTCTCTTGTTGACTATTAAACTCAATATTTCTTTGAAATTTCACTTCAATAACGGCCATATCTGCACATGACACCTTCATCTTTACACCCACCTATACTATGCTTATTAACGCTTTCTTTTTTCCTTGATCAGTATTAAAACAATATCTATCAAATTCAATGTTTCCATGTTCCACATTCCAGCTAACATTTCCAAATGTAAATGTTTTAATCA
>ENA-OPSK01000628-OPSK01000628.1-human-gut-metagenome-genome-assembly--contig:-NODE-628-length-31336-cov-7.683290_pt1 | contig 31336 bp, 23 predicted proteins | sample MGYA00241807_ERZ501905 | MGnify/ENA primary metagenome ERZ501905 (study PRJEB25962, sample SAMEA2042111) | human gut metagenome | biome: human gut; feature: human-associated habitat; material: faeces...
TCACGGAGCCACAAAACAAAAGCAAGATGAACTTGGAGGAAATTCGGAAACACCCCTCGTTTGCCAATTGCAAGAGCGAGGAGGAAGTAATCGCGCAGGCTCAGGCCTACGCAAGGGAAGCGGGCCGTGTTGCCGGTCTGGAAAATGAGAACAAGGACCTGAAAACCCGGCTGAAAGAGTTTGAGGACAAGGCGGCCGCCGATGAAGAAGCCGCACGCAAGGCATTGCTCGACGCTGCGGAGGCAGACGGGCGCATCAATGCCGAAATGCGTCCTGTATATGAAAATATCCTGAAATCCAACCCGGAGGAAGGAGAAAAGGCGTTAAAGGCGCTTGCCCCGAAACGCAAGGTCATGGAGGACCTGAAAGTGGACCCGGGAGACGAAAGCCCGTGGAGCAAGCGAATGAAGGAAATCAACAACAAACTTAATAAACAATAACGATGGCGATAGTAGTAAAAAACACCAATTACAACGGCGAGGTACTGGAGCAGCTGCTGACCCTCGCCGCCACCGGCAACGAAATCGTGGAAAAAGGCCTGATTATGGTCATTCCCGGTGTGGAGAAGAAAATCAGCCTGCCCCGTCTGAAAAGCGGGAAGATGCTCCAAAAACGCAAGGAAAATCCCGGTGTGGAAGATTCGAAGGGCAATTTCAATTATGACGAAAAGAGCCTCGATCCGAAGGATTTCATGGCCTTCACCGTGTTCAATCCCCGTGCCTTCGAGCAAATCTGGCGCAAGTGGCAGCCGAAAGGCAACCTCGTGTTCGCCGAATTGCCTCCCGAAGCCCAGAATGCGCTGTTGGCCGAACTGGCCAAACAGGTACAGTTCGAATTAGGTGACCATTACATCAACGGCGAATACGGCGACGATGATGACCATCTGTTTAACGGTATCCTCACCCAAATGGCCAAAGATACGGAACTCATCATCGTGGACAGTGAGGAAACAACCATGCTCGGCAAGTTGAAAGCCGTTCGGAGCGCTATCCCCAAAGCAATCCGTAACAACCCGAACCTGCGTATCATCATGAGTATCGATGATTTCGACAAGTACGATGACGAACTGACCGAGCGCGAGGCCAAGAACGCCAGCGAGACCGATGTGAACGCGCGCCGTTACAAGGGCATAACCATAGAGACGTTGGCTGCATGGCCGGACGGCCTGATAGTGGCGACCCTCTGCTCGATGGGAGCCGACGGCAACCTGTTCGCCGCCGTCAACCTGCAGGATGACGAGAATGTCATCCAGATAGACAAGATTTCAAACGCCAGCGAACTGTACTTCTTCAAGATGCTGATGAAGGTGGACACCAACATCGCTTTCGGCGAAGAAACGGTGGTGCTGGACAGCCGTGACACTCCCGTCTTCAAACCGGCGGCCAAGACGGTTTCGGCCGACCCGACTACGGTGACCATTCCGGCAGAAGGTGGCAGCAAGGAAGTGACCATAACAGCCAGCGGTGAATATACCGTAGGAGCGGCTCCGTCCGGATTTGACGTTGAAGAAACGGGAACGGGCGTGACCATCTCGGCGGGAGCCAATGACACCGGAAGTGAAAAAAGCGGAACCTTGACCATTACGTTGAATTCTGACAGCGGCAAGACGGCCAAAGTGACCATTACACAAGCCAAACAGGGGGAATAACGCATGGCACAGTTGAAACGTTTGGTATTGCATTGTACTGCCACTCCTGAAGGGCGTGAGGTCAGCGCGGTAGACATACGTCACTGGCATACCGATCCGGTGAGCAAGGGCGGTCGCGGATGGAAGCAGGTCGGCTATACCGACATGATACACCTGGACGGCAGGGTGGAACGCCTGGTGGACAACAATGAGGACGCACAGGTAGATCCCTGGGAGATTACCAACGGGGCAAAAGGGTACAACTCCACATCCCGGCACGTTGTGTACGTCGGCGGCGTTGCCGCTGACGGCAAGACTCCTAAGGATACCCGTACATCGGCGCAGAAGAAAGCGATGGAAGCCTATGTGAAAGACTTCCACCGGCGTTTCCCTTCCATCCCGGTTGTTGGGCATAACCAACTGGCCGCGAAAGCCTGCCCTTCTTTTGATGTACAGGCTTGGCTGAAAGAAATAGGTATAAATCAATAAATGAATGACTGAAATGAAAAAGCTGATTTTATTTTTTGTGCTGATGCTCGGGTTTGTGTCAGCCTCGTTCGCCCAGACGGGTGATGTTTCCACAAGTATGGACTATGACAGTATGATTGCCACCTTTGCCGGATTCGCCGGCTGCGTGGTGTTGCTGACGGAAGGCATCAAAGCCTTGTTCCCGAAAATGGAAGGACTGGTAACACAGATAGTAAGTTGGACGGTCGGCTTGGCGGCAGCCATGCTGTTGTGGTGGCTGGACGCAGGATTTGTGGCCGATGTAGAATGGTATATCGCCCTGCTTTATGGTTTCGGAGCCTCGCTTGTGGCAAACGGAATCGCAGACACGGGGCTGGTGCAATGGCTTATAGGACTGATAGCCAAGAGGACCGGGTCAAAATCATAAGCAAGGTATCAAACAAGTAATCTCATGGAACTCAGTGAAATTCTCAATTTCGTACTGGGTGGCTCTCTTTTGGCGACCGTGATTGGCATTGTGACGCTCCGCGCGACAGTGCGCAAGGCCAACGCGGAAGCCGAGAAGGCGAAGGCGGATGCCGAAACCGTGCGGATTGACAATGCTGAGCACGCCACCCGGATACTTGTGGACAATATCGTTGAACCGTTAAAAGACGAACTCAATGCGACGAGGAAAGACCTTCAGGCGACGAAACGCGAGATGGCACGCCTTCGCAAGGCCATTGACACTGCCAATTCTTGCAAGCATCATGACGATTGCCCTGTGCTTCGCGGGGTGCGCGACCACCCGAAAGACAGCGCGGGAAACGGCACGGACGGAAACGACGCTGAGCCTGGCGGACAGCGTGAGGAGCGAAGTCCGCCTGATACGGACGGAAACGGTGCCGAAATCGGAGGTGAGTCTGAAGATACCGGCTGACAGCCTTCTGAGGCTTCCTCCGCTGGCCTCATACAGCGGGAAGAGCGGACAGGCCAGCGTGTCGGTAAGCCGTGACAGGGACGTGATAACCGTGTACGCGAGCTGCGACAGCCTGCAGCTCCTGGTGGAATACTACGAGCGGACATCCTCCGTGTGGCAGGAACGCTACGAGGAGATGGCCGGCCTGTACGAAGAGGAAAGAAAACAGCGTTCGAACCCCGTTAAAATCTTTTTCTACGGTTTCGGGGCTGGAATACTGGCAGGGGTTTTAATCACAATATTCATCCAAAAACGAAAGAAAGATGGCAAGTAAGAAATTCATATACGGCATAGCCGTTGTAAAGTTCAACAGCAAGGAAATCGGCTACATCGAGAAAGGCAGCTGGGATTGGGGCGGCACGAAGCCGGAGAGCACGGACGTGGAAGCCGAGCAGGTACCGGACGCTCCGGTGCTGACACTGGCCAACAAGAACGCGACCATAGCGCCGACGTTCAATCTCATCCAGCTGGACTATGAGAACATCCAGGCCGTGCTTGGCGGCACGCTGGTGGGCAGCACGGGCAGCTACACCGGCTGGAAGGCCCCGACCGACCTCGTGGAGCTGCGCGGCCCGTGGGAGATCCAGTTCGTGAGCGGCCAGACGATGAAGATACCCAACGGCACCATCATGGCCAACCTGGGCGGCAAGCTGACGCTGACGGAGGTGTCGAAGATAGAATGCCAGCTGAAGGTGAACAAGCCGGAAGAGCCGGACACAGCTCCATACGAGGTAAACGACACCGCAAGCGAATAACTTTATGGACGCCAAGACCGCACGTATGATAGAGCGCGAGGGGACGGCCGCCCTGCTGGACAGTGGCGTGTCCGTCCCCTTGAAGGAAGTGCGCATACCGTTCCGGAAGAAACCGCTACGTTTGCGCGCCGTGATGCGGCGGCCGCGTCTGGGCGGGCTGATAAGGCTTTCGAGGGTGTACCTGCGCCTAGGCGTGACTGCGGCGGAGATGGAGAAATTTACCAAGGAGGAGGAGATGGCCTTCATCGCGGCCCACGGCAAGGACTTGAGCCTGATGGTGGCTTACACCCTGTGCCGCGGATGGCTATGGCGGAAGCTGCTCGTGCGGCCCACGGCATGGTGGATAAGGAACATGATGGAGCAGCGGTACCTCATGGCGTGCATGCGGAAGTTCGTGCTGCTGCTTGGTACGGACCCTTTTACGAGTATTATCAGGTCGGCGGAGCGGACGAACCCGATGAAGCCGAGGCTGAGCCGAAGAAGGAAGGGGAGTTAAAGACGGTGTACGAGCCGTCCCATAGCCCCTTCGGGTTTGTATGGCAGATAGCGGCGGCGACGGGCTGGAGCGTGGGCTACATCCTTGAGGGCGTGAACTACCAGACGCTGATAATGATGCTGGCGGACGCGCCGCGCTACGTGCGCAAAAAAGACGGCGGCAAGAGCGCGGAGGACGAGGCGAACGAAATAGTAGGATTTTTCCAGAGCAACCTGAAGAAGTGAAGAATTAAGAGTTAAGCCCAATGGGCAAATAGGACAAATAAGCCCAATGGGCCGAATACGACGAAGCGAGAAAGACTATGGCAAAACCTGTAGAGATAGAGATACTGTTGAAAGACCGTATGAGTGCGGGGCTGGGGACCATGCAGCACAAGCTGGACGCGCTGATGGGCAAGGCATCCGGCACGGACGAGCGCATGCGTATCCTCAGCACGGCCATAGCCGCACTAAATGCGCAGCTCGCCGAAATGAAGAAAACCGCCGAGACCGCCGTTCCCGACCTCGACCAAAGCAAGAACATCTCGGCTATGGAAGCCCTGAAATCGAAGATAAGGGAGCTTCAGGAACAGCTGCGGCAGCTTGACGAGACGGCGGAGAATACGGATACCGTCCCGACCGGTGCGACACAAGCCGGGCGGCAGTACAACGGCCTGCACATGAGCGTCCAGCAGATAGCGAGGGAACTCCCTGCAGCTACTATGGGACTCAATATGTTCTTTCTCGCCATAAGCAACAACCTGCCTGTATTGACAGACGAGATAAAGCGCGCCAAGGCGGCCAACGAGGAACTGAAGGCCTCAGGCCAAAGCACCGTACCGGTATGGCGGCAGCTCATATCGTCAATATTCTCATGGCAGACCGCCCTGATGGTGGCCATTACCGTGCTGTCCATGTACGGTAAGGAGATTGCAAGCTGGGTGGGCAGCCTGTTCAAGTCAAAGGACGCCTTGGAGGAAATACGGCGCGAGCAGGAGAAACTGAACAAGTCGATGGCCGACGCAAGGACATCCGCAGCAAAGGAGACGGCGGGGCTGCGCGTACTCTACGCCATGACCCAGAACGCCAACGCATCGATGCGTGACAGGACGGCGGCGGTCAAGGAACTGCAGTCGCAGTACCCGGCTTATTTCGGCAGTCTGTCCCAAGAGGCCATATTGGCGGGCAACGCCTCCGCCGCGTACAGACAGCTGACGCAGGACATCATGTCCGCCGCCTATGCGAGGGCTTATCAGGAACGGTTGGAAGACCTCGCGTCAAAGAACGTGGACGAGCTGCGCGGCTCGCAGGCTGACTACAACTATATGCAAAGGAACAGGGGAGCGTACAATGCCGCCCAACAAAGGGAAGAAAGACGCCGGCAGCTTCGAGAACTGATGGACGATGAAGGTATTGTATGGAGAAGCGAATACGCTGACGAATGGAACGAACTGCTGAAGACCCAAGGCCTGGATAAAAATACTATCGCACTGTTCAACCAACGTGAAGAGCGCTGGCGTCACCATAACGAGAACTACAAGCGCAACGAGGCCACCATGCAGGACTATGAAAATGAAATCCTGAAACGCCAGTCCGCAGTGGAAAAGACCACGCAGGGCGCATCCTACGAGCAGGACAGGAAGGAAGCGGCGCGTGAGGCCGAGAGACGCGCGAAAGAAGAAGAGCGTCTCGGCAAGGAACGCCTGAAGGCCCGTGAAGACCTTGACAAGGACTTGCTCGCCCTGCAGCGTCAGAACCAGGACGACGAGACAGCCCTGATGCAAGACGGCACGCAGAAGAAACTGGCCGAAATCGACAACGACTATAAACAACGCATTGCAGAGATAGACAGGCAGGAGACCGAGTTCAGGAAAAAGAACAAGGAGGCCGGACTTGCCGGGCTTGGTGCGGACGGCCTGACGGACGAGCAGGCGGATGCGCTGCAGAAGGCGCGCGACAACGCCGCAAAGGAACAGGAGCACAAGACACAGGAGGTGTACGCTTCGGAGGCACGGGCCATGCGGAACTACCTCAAGGAATATGGTACCTACCAGCAGCAGAAGCTGGCCATCGCAGAGGAATACGCGGAAAAGATAAGGAACGCACAGAATGAGGGCGAGCGCCTGTCGCTCGTCGCCGGCCGTGACCGCGCCCTGCAGCAGGTGGAGATAAACGCCGTCAGGCAGCAGGTTGACTGGGGCAGCGTGTTCGGGGACTTCGGCACGATGTTCAAAGACCAGCTGCAACCTACGATAGACCGCTTACGCCGCATGGCTCAAAGTGACACGTTCAGACAGTCGAGCCTTGAGGAGCAGCAAATCCTTTATTCCCTGATAGAGAAACTGGAGCGCTCCGGCACGGCATGGGACAGCGACATATTCAAACGTGTGTCCGACGACCTGTCGGCATACCAGGAGGCGATGGGCAGATACTCCAAGGCCGTAGATGCCGCACGCGCCGCCGAAGAAAACCTCGTAAAAGCTGAAAAAGAGCTTGAAACCGCACGCAATGAAAACCGCGGCGAGGAGGGCATACGCTCCGCGCAGGAAAACGTAGACAAGGCACACGAGGCATTTGACGCCGCTTCCGAGGACGTGCGGATTTTCGGCGGGCAGGTACAGGAGACCACGGCCGCCCTCAACTCGTCCGCTACGGAGGCAAAGGCGATGTTCGACAATCTCGGCGAGGGCTTGCGCGGCCTGACTTCGGGAAACCTGCAAGGCATAGGCCAAGGCTTGATGAAGCTTGACGGCCTTTTCGGCGACAACAAGCTGACGGCCCAGGCCGGCAATGCCTTGGCAAAAGGTTTCCAGTCGCTCCTCGGCAAGGACAGCGAGGCTGCCAAGACCCTCACTGCAGCGCTTGGCGACAGCGGGCTTGCCGGAGAAATCATATCGGCAGTGCTCGGACTGCTCGACATGCTGGCGCAGGACGGCATCGGCGGAATAGTGTCAAGCCTCATGGATACTGTGCTTGGCTCTGTCAGCGGCGTGCTTGACGACGTGCTTAGCGGCGGCATAATAACCAAGCCCATGCAGTCAGTCGTCAATGGCGTGGGGAACATCCTCGACTCCCTTACGTTCGGCGGCCTCGGCTCGTGGCTCGGCGGCAACGACAAGGAGGTGATGGAGACGGTGAACCGCCTGACGGAGAGCAACGAGTACCTGCGCGAGAGCATAGACAGCCTTGCAGAGCGCATAGGGCAAGGTGACAACACGAACGCCGAGAGCATAGACTATTACAACGACGCGCGGAAAGCGGAGCTTGAGTGGGAGGAGAACCAGCGGAACATCATCAAGGGACTGGCGTCAGCCTGGACGAACACGGGGTACGGCTTCCTCGGTTTGGGCGGCAAAGGAAGCTTCAACAAGCACTCGCCGGACAGCGGCTGGGAGGGCTGGGACGCCTTCACGGAGACGCTCAGGAAAAACGGCTTCAACATAACGGTGGACAGCACGGGCGACCTGTGGAACCTGACGCCGGAGCAGATGGAGCTGCTAAGGGACTCGAACCCGAAGGAATGGCAAAAGCTGTTCAGCGGCGACGGCCACAAGAACCCGAAAAGTGCGGTGGAGGAATACATAGAGCGCGCGGGGACGCTGGAGGAGCTGACGGACGCGCTGAACGAGAAGCTGACGGGATACACGTGGGACGGCTTCTTGGAGAAGTACAAGGAGATGGTGAGGAGCGCTGAGGACATAACGGAGGAACTCGGCGACTTCATAAGCGAGACTGTGACGGACGCGCTTATAGAGAGTTTCGTGAACGAGGAGCTGAAGGACGACATCAAGGAGCTGTACGAATACATAGCCGACGCTGCGGCCGACGGCATAAGTGAGGAGGAGAAGGCCCATATAGAGGCGATGAACTCGGCGATAGCGGACAAGGCGGAATCATGGCGCGAGGCCATGACGGACTCAGGCATGATAGATCCCGGGAGCTACGGTACGTCGCAGAGCGGCAGGGCCGGGGCGTACACGGCGATGAGCCAGGAGCAGGGCACAAAATTAGAGGGGCTATGGACGACGAGTGCGATGCACCTGTCGAGCATGGACGAGAAGATGCAGGACGTAAGTGCGCAGATGGGCACTGCTGTGGACAGCCTGCGGCGGATAGAGGAGAACACGGGCAACAGCGCGAAGCATCTGGGCGAGATAAAGGATGACATCAAGAAAATAATCAGGGACGGACTTAAAATGAAGTGACTATGGCAATGGACGCGATACTTGGAGGCAAGGTGCTCATCAACGGCACGGACATCTGGAAGGTATACGGCGCTTTCCTGGTGGAGAAGAAACGTGGCGACCGGAACAACCTGAAGGCCATCATGGCCCCGGCGAAGACGAAGACCCACGTGGCGGTTGACATCCGGGAGGAGGACGGCGAGAAATACTCGTCCGCGCTGGACGTGAGGAACCAGGCGCGGGACGTGAAGCTGTACTTCGCCCTGTATGCGGACACGCGGGATGAGTGGCTGTCACGGTACAAGGCGTTCATCTCGTTCCTGAAACAGGGCGAGGACGGGTGGCTGGACATCCGCTTTCCCGACCTCGACATGATGCTGCACGTTTTTTACAAAGAAAGCAGCGATTACGAACCCCTGACCTACCTGTGGCAGGCGGGGAAACAGGCCAGCCGGTTCTACGTGACCTTCCGGGAACCGAAGCCGGGGATTTGAACGACAATATAACTGCATTTGAACGGCATTATGATAACGATATACGGAAGCGACGGCACAGCCAAGACACAGGTGCCCTGCGACGACAACTCGACGCAGGCGAAGGAACTGCAGGGTGACAATGTGCTCACCCTGTCGTTCACCCTGTACGAGCACATCGCGCTGGAGGTGAACGACTATGCCGAGTTCATGGGCGAGCGGTACTGGCTCATGGAGCGTTACAAGCCGGAGCAGGTGTCGACCGTGGAGTGGAAGTACGACGTGAAGCTCTACGGCATCGAGAGCCTGCTGAGACGCTTCCTCGTGCTGAACGACACGGACGGGGCGGACGAACCCGTGTTCACGCTGACCGCGCCGCCGAGGGAGCACGTGGCCCTCATCGTCAGGAGCATCAACAACGGCATGGACAACACCACCGACTGGAAGGTCGGCACAGTGGAAGGCACGGACAACATCGTCATCGACTACGAGGGCAAGTACTGCGACGAGGCCCTGAAGGAAGTGGCCGAGAAAGCCGGGAACCGGGCCGAATGGTGGTGCGAGGGCCAGACGGTGAACGTGTGCCGCTGCGAGCATGGGGAGGAAGTGGCGCTGGGCTACGGCAAGGGGCTGACAGGCCTGGAGTGCGACATGGCCGACAACGCCAAGTTCTACACCCGGCTGTACCCGATAGGCAGCAGCAAGAACATCGACCCGGAGAAATACGGGCACAGCCGCCTGCAGCTTCCCGGCGGCGTGAAGCACGTGGACGTGAACGTGGAGAAGTACGGCGTATGGCACCATTACGAAGCGGATGCCTTCTCCGACATCTACCCCAAGCGCACCGGCACGGTCAGCTCGGTGCGCAGCGAGGAGGTGAAGGACGAGGACGGCAACCCGTTCAAGATATTCTACTTCAAGGACAACAGCCTGGGCTTCGACCCGAACAGCTACGAGATAGGCGGCAAGGTGAAGCGAGTGTCCTTCCAGGAGGGCTCGGAACTGGCCGGCTTGGGCGACGAGGAGGATGGCACCTACTATTTCGAGGCCAATTATAACAGCGACACCCACGAGTTCGAGCTGATAACGACATGGCCGTATGACGACGACACGCAGCTTCCGAACGACACGCTCAGCCCGAAGCCCGGCGACAAGTACATCCTGTGGAACATCCGCATGCCGGACGAATACTATCCGCTGGCCGAGCAGGAGTTCAAGGAAGCGGTGGACAAGTACAACGAAGAGCACGCCATCGACGTGAGCCGTTACAAGGCCCCGACCGACCACGTGTACATCGAGGAGAACGGCATCGACCTGTACGTGGGCCGCCGCGTGCGCCTGGAAAGCGAAAAGTATTTCCCGGAAACCGGTTTCCGCAGCAGCCGCATCACCAAGGTCACGCGCAAGGTGAACCTGCCCTCGCAGATGGACATCGAGGTCTGCGACGCGACGAGCACCGGCGCGATGGAGGCCATAGGCGACAGCATTACCGACGCGAAGAACTACGTGAAGACCGCCACGTCGGGGAGCTTCCCCGACCTGATACGCAGCTGGGACAGCACCTATCCGACGGATAACAACGTGTTCTCGGCGCGTCGTACATTGAAGGAAGCCCTGAGCAGGCTGCGCGAGGACACGGCGCAGGAGAAAATCCATTTCCTGAAAGGCGCGGACTTCGGCAAGTACAAGGCCGGGGAGAGCGGCGCGGCGGTGGACGGCGACGGCAACGCCGAATGGCTGACGGCGGTCATCCGGGAGCTGCTGCGTTCGGTGAAGTTCGTGGACGGCATGACCGGCGAGGGCTGGCAGCTGTGGATGGACGCGCTGACCGGGCTGAGCAACCTGACCATCGACAAGGTGACCATCCGGCAGACATTGGTGGCCCTGGAACTGCTGATAGAGAAGGTACGCAGCGTGGGCGGCCAGCTGGTGGTCAGCGCGGCCAACGGAAAGATAAAGACCGTCACCAAGGACGGCGACAACTACAGGATCACCTTCGAGCAGGAAAACGAGTTCGCGGCGCACGACCTGATGCGCTGCGCGGAGTTCACCGGCACCTCCCTGCGCGGCTATTGGGTGGAAATCTCCGCCTCGGACGGGGAAGGCGTCACCGTGCCCGTGGGCGAGTTCGGCGGCGTGGAACCCAAGGAGGGCGACGAGTGCGTGCTGATGGGCAACACGGCGGACCGGCTGCGCCAGAACCTCATCTCCATCGCGGCCACCGAGGACGGGCAGCCGCGGGTGGACGTGCTGGACGGCGTGAGCGCCAAGAACTTCGACGGCTGCCTCCGCGTGCGGCTTGGCAACCTGGACGGCATCAGCGACAGCCGTTTCCCTGCAGACAACCAGCCCCACGGCAACGGCCTTTACGGCGACAACGTGTACCTGATGGGCACGTTCGTGCTGACCACCGGCGAGGACATCCTGACGCGGTTCGAGATAACCGAGGGCAAGATAGAGAGCGCCGTGGAGGGGCTGCGCAAGGACTTCACCGAAGACCGGAGCTATCTGGACAATGCGTCGTTCGGCGACGGCATGAACAAATGGGACACCGAGAACGAGGCCACCTTCTTCCTGCTCGGCAGCAAATGGATATGGGCGAACGGCGCGCCGCTGTCCGACAAGCGGAGCTACGCCAGCGTGAAGACCGACGGCGGTCGCACCACCGTATATATAAGGAACAAGTACATATTGCAGAAGCACGCGAACTTCCGCTTCATCCCCGACTACACCGACGTGAACAACGAGGGGCAGAAGAAGCCTGAGGCGGTGTACCTGAGCTTCTTCTACCGCGTGGCCAAGGCCGGGCGGCTGACCATCCGGTTCGAGGGGCTGGACAAGACCGGGTTCGAGAACTTCAACGAGTTCAGCTACGACGGCGAGCTGGGCGTGACGGACGGCTACCAGGTGTTCAACCACAGCGGGCTGTGGAACGGCACGGGCGACTTCAAGCTGGCGTTCACGGGCGAGATATACCTGTACATGCTGGTGCTGAGCACGGACAGGGCCGAAGCCCTGGCCTACAAGTACAAGACCCTGTTCGAGCAGTCCGAGAAACTGGTGAAGATAGCCGCGGCGAACTTCGACAAGGACGGGAACGTCATCGAGTCGTCAAGCATCATCACCACGGCGAAGTACAACGAGATGATGTCGCAGTATTTCGACGAAGACGGGCAACTAAAGAACAAGGCTGGCCTGGTAACCACCGCGATGGCCAACAAACTGTATGCCTTTGATGCGGACGGAAATATCGTGTCGATGGTGGAACAGACTGCGTCCGACATAAAAATATCCGCCGCCAACATATCACTTGAAGGCCTTGTGACGGCGAACGAAAACTTCAAGATACTGGAGGACGGCAGCGTTGAGGCGAACGGCACATTCAAGTCGGAAGACAAGGAATACGGCAACTCGATAGTGATAAACGCCAAAGAAGGATACATAAAAATGATAGGGCCGTCGTCTGTGGACGAATACACCGGCAAGCCCAACGGCGAAGACCGTACAGACCTGTTTGAGCTTCATTTCGAGACAGACCCAGACACAATGGGTCGCGTGTCAACGATGTACCTGCGCGGAGTCGGGCATGAGGTGCGCATAGACGCGATAGACGGCGTGCACATAAAGGATATGCTGGGCAACCTGTGCATGATAAGCGCGGACAGGATAGAGTTCCAGGACGGCAAGGGCAAAATCGCCATATATTCAATAGACGGATTTAACGGAATAAACGCATGAGAATAGACTTCAAACATTTTACCGTGCCGACAGGCATAAACGGCCTGCACAAACAGACAGGTGACGCAAGGGAGAGCTTTGCCGACATAATCTACACGATGGTGAACGGCATCCGCGCCCACGCCTTGGCGATGAAAATATACAAGAGCGATGGAACGGAGGAGTACACGGACGCGGAAGTGCGGCTGATGAAGGGGCTTGCGGAGCGTTACTGCACACCGGCGTTCATAGACGGGCTGCGCGCCCAGATACAGAAAGGAGGCGGCGATGAGAGTGGTGTATAACAGGGTGATACCTTTCAGGGGGTTCAAGTGCGTAAACCTCTTCGGCGTGCTGTTCGTGCGCGAGGGCTGCACGATGGCGGCGGAGGACTACAACCACGAGGCCATCCACACGGCGCAGATGAAGGAGCTGCTTTATGTGCCGTTCTACGTGCTGTACGTGCTGGAATGGGTGTGGTATCTTGTACGACTACGAAATGCAAATGCCGCATACCTCGCCATCAGTTTTGAGCGCGAGGCTTACGACCATGAAAATGATATGGAATACCTGAAGACAAGAAAAATGTTCAACCAATATAAAACCATATAATTATGGCAATATCACAAGAAGACATACAGCAGGTTCTCAACGCAATCAAGGCGGAGAGCCAGGGCGTGCAGGAACTGGAAGAGGTGACATCGCTAAACGGTGTCAACTCACTTCCTGCCGTTAAGGGAAATGAACTTGTATCAGTACCTGTTTCATTATTACAGAAGCCCGCAACCGATGCGGCGGCCAAAGCGGAAGAAGCTGCGCAGACAGCTAACAAAGCGGCCCAGACCGCCGAAGATGCCAAGAACGCGGCCAATTCAGCGGCAGCCACTGCAAACGAATCAGCAAGCAAGGCAAATGCTGCTGCTTCGGCAGCCCAGGAAGCAGCAGCCTCATACGAAGAAACTGCAAAGGCTGCTCTTGAGGGTGCCACAGCAAGATTCTCCGGTTTCGTTGAAAGCGGTGAGATACAGCTTGCATCAAGCATATCTGCAGGCGGTATTATCGTATATATAAAGAGCAAGAAACAATTTGCTTACCAGCTGTCCGGAAAGTTTTACAACAGTTGGAATGTTGAAGGTGTACCATCTCCGGATCTGTTTCTCACATGGTCAAGAAATGAAGTTCTGAAAGACAAAACGTATATCTGTGGTGACACGCTGTACGTCTGGAGCGAGGAAGACGGTGATTTGGTAAAGGCCAGCGGTGGCGGTTCCGGCAGTGGCTTCTACAACGTGACACAGCTACACCCTCTCGGCTCCGGCTATTACACAAAAGATACCGCCGTGGCCGCTCTTGCCGATGCCGATATCGATGATGACAGCAAGCCCGGCATGGTGATAACCTTTGAAGTGTCAGCCGGAAAGTGGCTCGACTACCGTTTTGAAGGAACGGACATTTCGTCTTTCCTGACCCCGTCTGCTTGGAACCGTTACGGTGGTGGCGATGCGATCAAGAAAATACGTGTGACGAAAGGAACCACAAGTTCAGATCTTACACCCAATGAACAGGGCGAGGTAAACCTTGATATACCTGTGGTTGAAGTTGACCAGGCTGTAAACGAGAACTCCACCAATCCGGTGAGCGGTAAAGCGGTGGCTTCAAAAATAAACGAGAAGGCTTCTACCTACGGAACCGCCCTCCAGTTGAATGAAATCGGCGAAGGTGCGGACAAAGCCTATTCCCTGAGCCTCCTTAATGAAGCTGGGGAGGTTATCAGTACCAGTGACATGTTCACCGGTGGTGGTGGCGGAACCGTTGCCACGACAAAGGTCGTGCTGACACGTGTCACCCCGAACAAGACAGTAAAGTCCGGCGATGAAGTGAAACTGACTTACACATACGACCAGACAGACACAACTACCGGAGAAAGTACGGGAAACCCGGCACGTGTGACAGTTACCGTTACACAGGGAGCGAACTCCAATACTTTAACCGGAAACATATCTGCAGGAAGTACAAATACGGTAGATGTCACGAAATATATGGGTGTCGGTACCAACACGGTACGTGTACGTGTGGAAGTCGGTGAAGGCGCGGAGATGCAAGTTGCCCAGGTGACCTGGAGCATCAATGTGGTGCAGCTCACTCTTAGCAGCTCCTTCAGCATTTCCACTGCCGTTACACGCGGGCAGACACTGTCTATCCCATACGCCTTGAGCGGTGCCGGAACGAAGACCCTGCGCTGTTACGTTGACGGTACCGACACAGAGGACCGGAGCATCACCAGTTCCACGGCCAACGGCAGTTTCAGTATTGCGACAACCAACCTGACACATGGAACCCACACCGTACAGCTTGTGGTGGAACTGGAGCTGACGGACGGCAGCATCATCAAGTCAAACAGTATCCTTTTTGCCGTAGGCATCCGTGAAGCCGGGAACAATACCCCTGTAGTGTCTGCAAGGTTCGACTATGCAGACGGTACGGTCATAGAAAAAGGGACAACGCCCTATATTCAGGCCAAACAGTACGACAGTTATACGCTCCAGTATGCAGCCTACAACCCGCGAGAGACCCCGACAAGGGCGGATGTCTATGTCGGTGACACACTGGCCTCATCCGCTTCTGTTCCTTTCACGGTACAGAACCTGACGCTGCGGGCATCGGAATACGGCGAACAGCAATGCCGTATCGTGGTCGGCGTGACAACCTATAATTTCCGCCTCATTGCGTCCAAGAGCGACCTGAACATCAGCGAGCCGACAGACGGCATGACACTCAAGCTGACAGCACAGGGCAGAAGCAACAGCGACGTCAACCGTGAAGAATGGAGTTATAACGGCATTCAAACCGTGTTCGAAGGATTCAAATGGGGCGGTGACGGATGGACCGGCGAGGCTTTGCGCCTGACGGATACGGCGAGGGCCACCATCCGGCACAGGCCGCTGGAACAGCCGGAACAGAATGTCACCAACGCCGTTGCCTTCATCGTGAAATACAAAGTCAGTGAGGTCGTTGATGAGGACGCGGAAGTCATCAAGTGCCTGGATGCGTCCGGTACCGGTTTTGTAATCACCGCACAGGAAGCAAGGATGACCACAAAGGGAAACAGTACGCTTTCGATGAAAATGGCTTCCGGAGAGGTTTATGAGGTGGCATTTGTGAGTTTCCCGAAAAGTACAGATGGTTCATCTGAATATGAAAAACAGAATACGGAGATGGTGTACCTGTATATCAACGGCATCATGTCCGGTTCTGTGCAGAGAGCCACATCCGATAGCATATACCAGGCGAGCCCGGCATACATAGAACTGGGCTCAGACGGCGCGACAACAGACGTCTACCTCATCCGCGCATACGATACCTACCTGAGCGATTCACAAGTTCTGGAAACCTATATGATTGACCAGGACAGTTCCGACATGATGATGTCCATGTACGAGAGCAACAATGTCATCGACGAGAATGGAAATGTGACCGTGGACAGTGTTCCGGACGGAATGAGATATATCATCGTTACCGGGCGTGAGGACAACGGTGTGCCAACAGTGCTCCAGGCGGCGGTCAACAATGACAAGGACCCGAAGTATGACGTTACCGAAATGCTTTGTGTCGTGAAGGGCAACCAGACATTGAACTTCCGTTGTGTCGGAGGCTGTATCCGTTTGCAGGGAACGTCGTCGCTTGCCTATCCGATAAAGAACTACCGCATTTATTTCAAGAATGCTTCCAAGGTGGCCGGTGACCTGTATCTGGGCTGTGACGAGCAAGGTGTGGGAGGAACATTACAGGAAACGGCCAAATACTCCTTCCGTCCTGCAGGTACGTCCAACAAGGCGGCAGCCCCGGTTGACTGCTTCTGCCTGAAGGCCGACTTTGCCGAATCCTCGTCCTCGCATAATACCGGTATGGCCAAGCTGGTTCAGAACATCCTGACGGCCGCCGGAGAGCTTACCCCGGCACAGGCACATTGTTCAGGGGAATATGGATATGATGTCCGAACAACCATTGACGGCGAGCCCTGTTATCTGTTCTACCGCGGTACCCTGGACGAAACTCCACAGTTCCTTGGCAAGTTCAATTTCAACAACGACAAGTCAACAGAGGCTGTGTTCGGCTTTTGCGACATACCCGGATATCATGACCAGGCATGGGTGAATGATAAATTCGGCGGTGTCAATCCGACCGAGTGCTGGGAGTTCCTGAATAACGACTACCCGATGGGTATGTTCCTGGATGATGATTTTGATACAAAGGGTGACGACGGTACCCCGAACTGGCTGAAGGTATTTGAGGCGAGATTCCCGGACGATGACGATATCAACGCCGAATATGAGGCGGGAACCCGGAAACCAAAATATCTTGAGCCACTTGTAAAATGGGTTAAGAGCACACAGAACAACGGTGCAAAGTTCAAGGCGGAGCTCGCTGATTGGTTCGATGTGGACTATCTGTGCGACTATTACATGTTCACGGATATCATGGGATGTGTCGACCAGCGCGTAAAAAATATGATGATGGGATTCTGGTATGATCCGGACAAGGATAAGGTTCTTGCCTATATGATATTCTATGACTGTGATACCATTCTCGGTGTGCGTAACGACGGCCGTCTGAAGTATTCCTGGGATGTGGACGAAAACACGACCGACCCGGAACTTTCAACGGAAGACAAGACCGTGTATGCCTATGCCGGACATGACAGCGTTCTTTGGAAGAACCTGCGCGAACAGTTCCCGGACGAACTCGCGGCCGCCTATAAACGAATCAGGGAGCGCATGAGCAACAGTACCATTTTCGCCATGTTCGATGACGAACAGAGCGCAAAATTCTGTGAACGTATATACAACCTTGATGCGCTGAATAAATACGTGGAGCCCAAGACCATCGGTGTTGAAGTCAACCAGGACGGCACGGTGACCAACGTGAAATATTCCTATCTGGAAGCCATGCAGGGAAGCAGACAGTCACACCGCCATTGGTGGGTAAGCAACCGAATGGGACTTTTTGACGCGAGATATAGTGCCGGACAATATACGGCCACAGATATTTCTTTCAAGGGCAACAGCGCGGCCGGTGCGACCGTCAAGGCCACTCCAGCACGTGACTTCTATTTCGAGTTCAGACGTTAAAGCGACACCATGACGCATGACGCCGTTAAGAAGGACCAGCAATGGAGTTATACTTATGGGCAGACGGCCAACATCGGAACCATCTTCCATTTATACGGAGGTGAATGGATGAAGAAACTGGACCTGTCCGCATGGGGTGGCTTTACCGACATGAGCCTTCCGACACTTCCGGTTCTTGAGGAGCTTATCCTTGGCAGCAGCGCAAAGACATACGCTCTGACAGAGCTGGTTCTTGGTACGAAGATACCGATGCTGCGCAAGCTGGAGGTGGTCAACTACACCAACCTTCCGAGCCTTGACCTGTCCGGATGCAACCGTCTGGAAGAAGTGAACGCGTCCGGATGCACAAAACTGGCGACAATCACCTTTGCTGAAGGTGCCGTTCTTAACAAGCTGCGTATCCCGGCCAATTTCCAGACATTGATCCTGCGCTCTATGCAGTACCTGAAATGGAATTCCATCACTTTTGAGGGCAAGGCCAACCTTACCGGCTTGTGGATTGAGAACTGTGCTCTTATTAACGGCCTGTCCGCATTTAAGGAACTGTTCGCCTTGGGGGGAGCACTGAAATACGTCCGTATTACAGGCGTCGAACTTGAAGGTGACGGCAGCGACCTCAAGCAGTGGTATGATTCCGGTCTCGGCGGTATCGATGCAAGCGGAAATACCACGAATTCACGCTGCAAGCTCGTTGGCACATATCGCCTGACAAAGTACCTGGATGACAATACATTCAACAAGTACACAGAGCGTTTCGATGAACTGAACATCCGCCAGCCCGAATATACGATGATAGAGTTCGATGACGACGTGGCCGACGATGCCAATATCAGCAACCTTGACAATGAAACCGGATATAAATACGGCAACACTTATGTTCCGAGCGGTCATATCACGGCCATATTGGGCCAGCGTCACCGTGTCCTGGCAAAAGTTACAAAGATGCCGACCTCCCGTCAGGTGAACATTGCAAATACAGATACCGCCGTGAATAATACGGACGGCGAAATGACCTATTATCCCCTGGATGACGCGGACAGCAACAAGTATGCGGACGGAACTCCGGCTAAGCTGGACGGAACCGAAGGTGATTGGATGATGTACGAACCGTTCTTCTGGAGCAAGGGCATCAATGACTATCTTGGCGGAAAACATTACAGCTGTTACAGTTCCAACGGTCCCGAAGATATGCCGGAATGTCCGGACGTGGACGTGTTGACCCTTGAGGACATCAAAGGCAGTGGAGGGTGGCAGTCAGGGCGTAAGATTATGACAGGCAAGGATACGCTGGAGAGCTCCTACAGCACCGACAGCACCTATTCCGTATGTAAGGTTGACGTTTCCGGACATAAGCGTGTCCGTTTTCCAAGCGTGCCAGGCACTAACCTTGTCGGCTCACTGTTCGTCCGTTCCGACGGAACCATTATCAGTTCCATTATCGTCCCCACCTTGAGCAGCAAGTTTGAGGCGGGCATGTATCTGGTCTGCGATGTGCCGGAAGGGGCAGCCTTCCTGTATTTTTCAATCCTGAACACGGCAGAATTTGACTGTGTGGTTTTGAGCAACAGTGATAAGATAGAGGATATGGAACCGGACTGGGTTGCCAACGATGAACACCTATGTGCTGTCGTCGGCAGTAGTATCGTCGGCACGAAACTCCGTGCCTGTATCACCGGCAGCAGTACTGCCGCAAGTCTTGGATGGTCGGACTTTCATTACTACAGCCAGCAAAGAGGTATGCAGCAGATTGACGCGCTGATGCATTCACGCATCGCCAACCTGTTCTATGCGAAATACGGCCGACGTGACAGCCAGGAGCAGTGCGGTGCAGGACAGCACACGAACAACCGCACAACCGGAGGAACGGCACCTTATGGCATGACCGATACCATCGGTTACGAGGAGGCCAGCGGCATCAATCCTGGAGTGACGAATTCGCTCATCGACGGGCTTGTCCACCAATACGCCTGGTACAAGACAAATGATGAATACGGTGAACCGTCTGTAATACAGGTAAACAATATATGTTGCCTTGGATATGAGGACATTTTCGGCCACAAGTATGATATGATGGACGGAGTGGATTTGCCGAACGACAGCGACAACAGCGGAAAATGGCGCATCTGGATGCCGGACGGAACGACACGTTTTGTCAAAGGACGCACCAGCAGCGACCAGTGGACAACAGCCGTGGCACACGGCAAATTCATGGATGTTGTTTCAGTCGGAAGTGTGAACGGATCTTCATCGACATACTATTGCGACAAGTATTACATTTCAACCTCATCCGGCCGTGTGGTCTATCGCGGGTGCTACAATGCGAACGCGAATGGCGGTGTGTCGAGTGCGAATGCGAATAACGATGCTACGTACGCGAGCACGAATGTCGGCTCGCGTCTGGCCTTCCGCGGAAAACTCGTTAAAGCGTCGAGCGTCGTGGCGTATAAGTCGTTAAGCGAAAAGGCGTAAGCCAAAGCGTCAAAGCGTGAGCGTAGCGAAAGAACTCTCCCGGCGAAGCCGGTCGATTTTTTTTGAAAAACGGCCGACTTGCGCCATATTGGGCTGATACTGTAGCATTTTTGCATGATTTGGGCAGATATTGCTTACCTTTGTAACAGGAAGGCGGCGTCTCCCAATAGGCCGTGTGGTCTATCGCGGGTACAACAATGCGAACGCGAATGGCGGTGTGTCGAATGCGAATGCGAATAACGATGCTACGAACACGAACACGAATGTCGGCTCGCGTCTGGAAATCAAATAATCGGCGTACAGCACCGGGGACGTGTCCCCAAAGCGGTGCCGAGGGAGATAAGCCCCAGCAACAGCGCATGACCTTATTGGTCAGTAAGGCGGAAAGCTGAAAAATCACGTGTCGGGTGGAGTTTGGTAGGCCCTAAATGGGTTCGAAGAAGTCAGGCCCGGAGGAAGGAAGGCCTATACCTTCCATAAAAACAAGAAAGATGCGCAGAGAAGGTTATATTGTAGAAGAGGTTGCAGATTATTCCAATATGTCATCCTCGTTTGACCAGGTCCTACGTGGCTCCAAACGTAAAAAGAGCCGCCAGGGACGTTATCTGCTTGCGCATAGGGAGGAGGTCATTGAGGAACTGTCCGGTCGGATATCATCCGGAACCTACACCGTCAAGGATTACCGTGAGCGCACTATATGTGAAGGCGGAAAAATCCGGCGGATACAGGTTCTGACGATGAAAGACCGCATTGCCGTTCATGCAGTCATGTCTGTTGTTGACCGGCATCTGAAAAAACGGTTCATAAGGACAACCTCAGCCAGTATCAAGAATCGCGGTATGCACGACCTGATGGCCTATATACGCCGTGATATGTGTGAAGACCCGGAAGGTACACAGTATTGTTACAAATTCGATATATCCAAGTTCTATGAGAGCGTTGGGCAGGATTTTGTGATATATTGTGTCCGCCGCGTATTTAAGGACCAGAAGCTCATTGCCATGCTTGAGAACTTCACCCGCCTTATGCCGGAAGGCATCAGCATCGGGCTGCGTTCCTCGCAGGGGCTGGGCAACCTGCTTTTGTCTGTATTTTTAGACCATTATTTGAAGGATAAGTACGGTGTCCGTCATTTCTACCGATATTGCGATGACGGTGTCGTGCTTGGTGAAACGAAAGCGGAATTATGGAAGATTCGTGATGCCGTTCATGGGCAGATGAACTCTATCGGGCTTTCCATCAAGCCCAACGAGAGAGTGTTTCCCGTGGACGAGGGTATAGACTTCCTTGGTTATGTGATCCGCCCGGATTATGTCCGGCTGCGTAAACGTATCAAGCAGAGGTTCGCCCGAAAAATGCACGAGGTCAAGTCGAGAAGAAGGCGTCATGAACTGGTAGCGTCCTTTTACGGGATGGCAAAGCACGCCGATTGTAATAAGTTGTTTTATAAATTAACAGGCAAAAAAATGAAATCATTTAAGGATTTGAATGTTGCGTACAAACCGGATGACGGAAAGAAACGGTTCCCCGGATCAGTCGTCAGTATCCGAGAGTTGGTAAACCTGCCTATCATAGTCAAAGACTTTGAGACGGGCATTAAAACAGAACAGGGTGAAGACAGGTGTATTGTCGCCATCGAGAAGAACGGGGAGGCATGTAAATTCTTCACCAACAGTGAAGAGATGAAAAACATTCTCGCACAAGTTAGAGAAATGCCGGACGGCTTTCCTTTTGAGACTGTAATCAAAAGCGAGACTTTCGGCAAAGGTCGGACCAAATATGTTTTTACCTGATATGAAACGAGTAGAAGGAAGTGCCGGAGTTCCGGTGCTGGAATGCACGAACCCGGTGAAAAATAGATGGCGCGTCCGCTGGGACGTAGAGGCAAGAGAGGACGGTTCGGCCACCTACATGGAAGAGGAACTTGACCACAGACCGGACGCTGATGAAATCCGGTCATTGGTGTCGGAATGGTACAACAGCCGGACCGACGAACGAATACTGTCCGGCTTCGAGTACGACGGGCAGCCCGTATGGCTGTCAAGTGAAAACCAGTTCAACTACAAGGCGGCCTACGACCTTGCCGTACAGACGGACGGCCAGAACCTGCCCGTGACCTTCAAGCTGGGCACGGACGATGCGCCGTATTACCGAACATTCGACACGGTGGCAGACCTTCAGGACTTCTATGTGAAGGCAATGAAGCACATACAGAATGCCCTGTCGGAAGGATGGATGAAGAAGGGTGCGCTGGACTTGGCTTTGTATGAAGTCGGGTAGTTCCGGATGAATCCCCACGGGGGAGGGATATGAAAAAGCCCCCGGCCTGTTGATATAAGTAACGCCAATCACTTAATAAACAACGCAAGCGAACTCGCACGACCGGGGGCATGTACCCTCGTCGCGAGTTCGCTTTTTTCGTTGTAATAAGTGATTGGCATTGCAAAAGTAATAAAATGATTGGACATGACACTATTTGAAGCACTTAAATTTAACAGAGAACCGCTGGAGATGCTCATAAAGCTGGGCATAAAGCAGGACGATGTTCGCTATATAGACCTTTATTCGGAGTTTGAGGCGATGAAGAGCAGGGGTGAGAAAACAACTTATGCCGTGCTGTACCTGGCCAACAAGTATTCTGTATGCGAGCGCAAGGTATATGACCTGATTAAACGTTTCGGAAAACGCTGTACGTTTGGTGCAGTGTGATTTATCTCCATTCTTCTTTTGTCCTGTCCGGTGTGGCTACCTTTGTGCAGACTTAAAATGATGGCACATGAACAAGTATTACCAAATGCTGGGCAAGATACTCAAAGAAGGTAAAGTCCAGACAAACAAAAAAGGCTGCATCAGGTACCTGCTGAACGAAAGGATGACGCTTATGCCGGCTGACCTGCTCGATATATTCGAGAGTCATGGTATTGCACGCAAGAAGCTGAAGACAGAACTCGGCCTGTTCATGCAGGGTGAACGTGATGTAGAAAGATACCGGGAAGCGGGCATAACATGGTGGGATTATTGTGGCCAGACGCTTGTCAACAGTTACCCGACCTATTTTGAGAAGCTGCCGCCACTCATCGCCCAAATCAATGAGGAAAAGCGCAACAGCAAGAACTATGTCTTGTTCCTCGGTGCAACAGGAGTGGAAACCAACCAGGCACCATGCCTTAGCCTTGTACAGTTTCAGATAGACGAAGGTGAACTGGTGGTGTCGGCCTACCAGAGAAGCAGCGATGCGAACCTCGGGCTGCCGTCGGACATTTACCACCTTTATTTGATGTCGAGGCAGATAGACCTGCCTTTGAAGTCTATAACGCTCGACCTTGGGAACGTGCATATCTACGAGAACAACATATCCCGGACAAAGGATTTGCTGGCCGGGGGTGAAAACATAAAATTCGAGTTGAACGTATGAAAAAGTTGTATTTGTCAGCCCCATTGCCGTTTGTGGGGCAAAAACGCATGTTTGCCAGGGAGTTCATAAAGGTATTGGAACAGTTCAAAGACAAGACGGTATTTGTAGATTTGTTCGGCGGCAGTGGCTTGTTGTCGCATATAACCAAATGCCAAAGGACGGATGCGACGGTCGTGTACAATGATTTTGACGGTTACAGGGAAAGGTTGCAGGCCATTCCGCAGACAAACGTCCTGCTGACCGAGTTCAGGCGTCTGACAGCAGGTGTGCCGAAGGATAAGCCAATCAGAAGCGCAATCCGCGAACGGATATTGGAACGCATCGCAAGGGCGGAAAAGGAATGGGGATACGTGGACTACATTACCGTATCTTCAGCATTGATGTTCTCGATGAAGTACGCTACGAGCCTTGAAGCCATGCGCAAGGAGACGCTTTACAACAAAATACGTAAGACGGACTATCCGCCTTGCCCGGATTACTTGGATGGCTTGACGATAACGTCCTGTGACTACAAGGAACTTTATGAGAAGTACAAGGACGTTCCCGACGTCGTGTTCCTTGTAGACCCTCCATATTTATCAACGGAAGTCGGCACGTACAAAATGTATTGGCGGCTTTCGGACTATTTGGACGTGTTGAATGTGTTAAGGGACAAGCCATTTGTTTACTTCACATCCAACAAGTCGTCGATAATAGAGCTTTGCGAATGGCTTGGCAGCAACAGGACACTCGGAAACCCTTTTGAGAATGCTCAAAAAGTAGAGTTTAATGCGCACATGAATTACTCGGCGAAATACACGGACATAATGTTGTACAAGAAGCAAGATAAAAAGCCTTGCAATAAGGCTGCTTGAACATCATTTGAACGCTATTATATTGCCTGTTGAATTGTGTTTGACAAAGCCCGAAATAGAGTGATTTTGGCTCTTATTTCGGGCTTTATTGTTTGTGTTGTGCGCAAGTCCTTTTTTTGTACGTTTCGTTTTGAATGAACACTCGAAAAATGGACGCTTCGTTTCGGATTCGGCGAAAATTTGGATTTGCGGATTATATATTTTTATTTTGTTCTTTATATCATTAAGACGTAACAGAAGCTGAAAAAGTTGCACGCCATCAGACTTTTTTTCAGGATTAATAAATAATCAGGCAAGTCAGACTATGAATCCCGTCGGACGTCGGTCTGTATGTTGTTCAGCTCACTCTGCATATTGATGCTGTTGTCAGTCTTTTAATTTCCTTGGTTGTCTTGCGGTCTGCTTTTATCTGCATAGGCAGTAGTGCCGGTAAAGAAAGCAGGTGCTTGCCTGCTTGATGCAGCGTAAAGATACGGCAGGATGACAACGGCTGGTCAGGATAAAAAACGAAAAAAGGTTGGCTCAGGCCTTACGGCCGTTGCCAACCCCAGTTTAAACAGTTTTGATTATCTGAGAATATTATTATTGTCTTTCCTCAAGAAACTTTCTTGCGGCGCGCAGCTGATGGCGCATGATGCTGACAAACTCCTGGCTCTCCTGCAGAATGTTAAGATAGAGCAGCGACACTTTCAGGTTTGTGCTGTTGTCCTGATACATGTGGTCTATCACATTCTTGCGCATTGCTGACAGCTCTTCTTTAAGTTCCTCTGCTATGGCGAGAGTCTCCTGATACAGGTCGTATCTGTTGGTCGAAATCATCTGCTCTGTGTGGTTCATCAGTTCGCTTATCTTGCGGCGCACGCTTTCAAGCTCGTTGAGATAAACCTTAGGCAGCGGGTTGAAGTTGTTGTCAACGTGCTCCTTTATCGGGTCGAGCATACGTTTCAGACAGTAGATAAACTGCTGGTTGCTGTTGGCTCCCAGATGGAACCATGTGTTGCGCTCGATAGCTATGTCTCCCGGTATGCGTCTCATTGCAAGAAGTTCCTTGCGGCGGAATTTCTTCAGCTGCGACTGCTCCTCTTTCAGTGCATTTCCGCAGTGGCGCAGTTCGCGCAGGCTCTCGTTGCTGATGCCTTCAACTATGCGGTTGTACTGCTCAAGTGCAAATCTTGTTACGAAGCTCTGTGTGCGGGCAACATGCTTTGACAGCAGATCCCATACAATCTCTTTGTCCTTTGTGCGCATCATCAGCTGGAACACGTCGTCTTTCTTCTCCTCCTTCACCTTCTTTGCATAGTTGCGGTTGCTTCTCCAGAGCAGGTAGATGTCGAGGCACATGAAGGCAATCATTACGATGAATCCGCCGAAGTGCATCAGGGCACATACTATTGCGCAGACAGCAAAGGCAACGCCGGCTGTTACGAACCATCCGCCGATTACTGATATTACACCTGTTACGCGGAACACGGCGCTCTCGCGGCTCCATGCGCGGTCGGCAAGTGAGCTACCCATGGCAACCATGAATGTAACGTATGTTGTTGAAAGAGGCAATTTATAGTTTGTACCAACTACGATGAGCAATGCCGCAAGCACCAGGTTGACAGCTGCACGCACCTCGTCGAATGCTGCGCCCTGAGCAAGTATCACTTCTTCTTTGTTGAATCTGCTGTCAATCCATTTGATGGCTTTGGCAGGTATTATCTTTGATACGGTTTCGCCGATGTCTTGTGTGGCTCTTACCATACTGCGTGCCACGCGTGATGATCCGAACATCTCGTCGCCTTCATCCTGACGGCTCAGGTCAACGCTGGTCTTAACCACGTTCTGTGCCTTCTTTGATGTGGCCATTGCTATGATCATTATGATTCCGGCAATAAGCAGATAGAGCAGGGGACTCTTGGCTGATGTCATGAGTGAGTCCATCATGAATGAGTCGTAGTTGCCGTGACCGTTGGCAAGGAAGTCGTTAAGAGAGTCGAGACCGGCAAGAGGCACACCGATGAAGTTTACAAGGTCGTTGCCTGCGAAAGCCATGGCAAGGGCGAATGTGCCGAGAAGCACAATCAGCTTGAACACGTTGATGCGCAGAAGATGGATTATCTCCATGAGTATTGTTGAGGCTATCAGTGTGATAATCATCAGCATTGATGTGTTCTCCTCAATCCATGTACGCGCTGTCTCAGCGATATACGGCGACTTGCCGATACCCTTGATAAGGATGAAGTATGTAAGTGTGGTGAACGCTATACCGCCGAATATGGCTATTGTGTAGCGCAGGTGTTTCTTGTAGTTGAATGTAAAGATCAGTCGTGAAATCCATTGCACGATAATTCCGAAGAAAAAGGCGATGGCCACCGACACGAATATGGCAATGATTACGCTCAGCGCCTTGTCGCTGTTAAGCAGGTCGTAGATGGTGAGTGACGGATCGGCATGCATCTTCAGCATAGCCAGGATGAATGTACCTCCGAGAAGCTCGAACACAAGCGATACTGTGGTTGACGTAGGCATACCGAGAGTGTTGAACACGTCGAGTATGATGACGTCAGTAACCATTACGGCCAGGAATATCGTCATTACTTCCTGAAAGGTGTAGTTCTCCGGCCTCATTATGCCATGGCGTGCCACGTCCATCATTCCGGCGCTCATCACGGCTCCGATAAGTACACCGACGGAGGCAACTATCAGCACCGTACGGTATTTGGCTACCTTGGCGCCAATGGCCGAGTTTAAAAAGTTAACCGCGTCGTTGCTGACGCCAACAAACAGGTCGAAGACTGCAAGCAAAAGCAGAAATGCGACAATTAAAAAATAAATTTCTGTCATAAACTGTAATTTGTTATGAGTGATTCCGTTTTATTTCACGCTGCAAAAGTAGAAAATACGTGTTACAGCGGTTTTAAACAGATGTTTCATTTGTGTTACAATTATGACATTGCGCACTTTTTTTGTCGTATTATATAATAAGGTGTACCTTTGTGTTTTGTGTCGGCAGCGTTGTGTTATATTGACTTTTTGCAGGTTAAGGTGATAAAAGTCCCGAATAGCACTGTGCCTGTGATAACGGCATAAGGGCCGGCATGGCTGAGTCTTTTTGCATTATGAGTCAGACTGCTTGACCATGCCGGCCCTTATGCGCCGATGTTGCAGACGTAGCATTACACCCTCTGCTCGGTGTTGTTAAGTTTCAGCATGTTTTCGGGCACGCTGCTTTTTATTGTATCTATGAGCATGTTGAGCACGGCATGCCTTACGAAGCTTTTTGTCGTCATCATGATAATCTCTCTTGTCGGTATGGGGATGGCGAAGGGGCGTATCAGTTCTCGCTGCCTGTCGGAAAGCTGCGGCAGGGCAAGTTCGGGTATGAAGGTTATGCCCTTGCCGTTCTCAACCATGCGCATGAATGTCTCTATGCTCCCCAGGCTATATGTTGTCTTGCTTGTGCGTGCCTCCTTAAGGTCGCAGAATTTTACCAGCTGGTCGCGGAAGCAGTGCCCCTCGTCGAGCAGCCATATAAATTCGTTGTTAAGGTCGGCCGTGCGTATGCTCTTTTTCTCAAACAGCCTGTCCTCGCGCGACACGTATGCAATGAACTGCTCGTAGAAAAGTGTGGTAGATGCAAAATGCTCCATGTTGTCCAGCCTTACCAATATGGCCGCATCTATTTCGGCCCTTGCGAGGGCTCTCTTTATTTCTTCGGTCTTCATCTCTATGACCTTTAGCTCCATTTCAGGGTGCTGCGATGTAAGCTGAGGAAAGAAGCGCGGCAGCAGATAAGGCGCTATGGTGGGCAGTATGCCTATCCTGAATGTTCCGCCAAGAGCCTGCTTGGCCTCTGCAACAATGTCTTTTATCTTTCTTGCGCGTATCAGCACCTTCCACGACTGCTCTATCACTCTCTGTCCTATGTCGGTAGGAGTAACGGGCTGTGCCGTGCGGTCGAATATCTTTATGCCCAGCTCGTCTTCAAGCTTTTGTATCATGGAGCTAAGTGTGGGTTGCGTTACCTTGCAGTATTCGGCTGCCTTGGCAAAGTGGCGCAGTCTGTAGACGGCCACGATATATTCCATTTGTTGTAGTGTCATGTTGCTGTTGCTTTTTGTCTTCAGGCCGCAAACATACACATAAATTCTGAAAAGATAAATTTTTGAGCCGAATATTTTTGTGCTGTCATCATTTGTGGGTATGCCGTTTTGTATGTTCCGCTGCCGCATGCGGCTTAGTCCCTGCAGCAGCGTGTTTTGCCCTGTTTCAGGTAGGTGTAGCTCCATGTCTGTATGTGCTTTACGGGGCCGTTATAGGTTTTGTCTATCATGCAATAGAAAAAATCTGTTTGCTTTGTTTTGTGTCGCAAACTATCTTTGCATTGTCAAAACGACATAGAGCTGAAATTTAATAATAACAATTTAAAAAACTTATAGAAATATGGAACCAATTATCAATGCACAGATGCCTGAGTTCAAGGTACAGGCTTTTCAGAATGGAAGTTTCAAGACAGTTAGCAACGAGGATTTGAAAGGCAAGTGGGCTTTGTTCTTCTTCTATCCTGCCGACTTCACTTTTGTTTGTCCTACCGAGCTCGTTGACCTCGCAGGCAAGTATGAACAGCTGAAGCAGATGGGCGTGGAGGTGTTCTCTGTCAGCACTGATACACATTTTGTCCACAAGGCATGGCACGATGCTTCTGACAGCATAAAGAAGATTGAATATGCAATGCTTGCAGACCCCACAGGCGTGCTCTGCCGCGGATTCGGTGTGATGAAAGAAGATGAAGGCGTGGCTTATCGCGGAACATTCCTCGTGAACCCGGAAGGACTTATAAAGATTGCAGAGATACAAGATAACAGCATAGGCCGTAATGCCGACGAGCTCTTGCGCAAGGTTGAGGCTGCACAGTTTGTGGCAACACACGACGGCGAGGTTTGTCCGGCTAAATGGAAGGCTGGCAGCGAAACACTGAAACCCAGCATAGACTTGGTTGGTAAGATTTAGTCTTTATTGTTCGGCCGGATTTTCTGATATGACATGTCAACGAATCCGGCCTTTCTTGACTTTTACGGACAGCATTTTTTAATTTATAGAAAAAAACAGAACGGGTATGTTGGATAAAGGTATATTAGATCAGGTTAAATCGCTTTTGGGCGGACTGAAGTCTGAAATAGGAATTAAGGCCGTTTGTGGCGCTGCGCATACAAAGGCAGAGGAGTTTGGCGACTTCTTGAAGGATTTCTGTTCATGTTCAGACAAGCTGAAGCTTGAACTGACCGTAGAGGATAGTCTCAGACTTGAGTTTACATTATATAAAGACGGCGCCGACACAGGCATCGTGTTCCGTGGCATCCCCGGCGGCCATGAGTTCTCATCGCTGCTGCTTGCAGTTCTCAATGCCGACGGACAGGGAAAGAACATGCCCGACGATATCGTTGCGCGCCGCATCAGAGCCATCGGTGGTGATATAAAGCTGCGCACTTATGTCTCGCTTACATGTACCAACTGTCCTGACGTGGTTCAGGCGCTGAATGTTGTGGCACTGCTCAATCCGTCGGTGAGTCATGAAGTTATTGACGGGGCACTGTGGCAGGACGAGGTTGAGCGTCTCGGCATACAGGGCGTACCGTCTGTTTATGCCGGCGACGAGCTTATCCATGTAGGCCGCGGCGACTTGTCGGCATTGCTGTCTAAACTTGAAGAAAAATTCGGCACTGCTCAGACTGCCGACAGTTTCGAGCCTGTTGAGCGAAGCTATGACGTTGTAGTTGTTGGCGGAGGGCCTGCTGGTGCGTCTGCCGCAATCTATTCGGCTCGCAAGGGGCTCCGTGTAGCCGTTGTAGGCGAGCGTGTCGGCGGTCAGGTTAAAGACACTGTCGGGATAGAGAATCTTATCTCGGTGCCTCACACCACGGGTGACAAGCTGGCATCCGACCTTATGAGCCATCTCGGACATTATGCCATTGACGTGTTTGAAAACAGAACGGTGGTGAAAGCCGAACTGGGCGGTAAGCAGAAGTATATCCATGCGGCAGGAGGCGAGAGCTTTGTTTCACCGGCAGTGATAATAGCAACAGGTGCAAGCTGGCGCCGGCTGGGCGTAGAAGGTGAGGCCGACTATATTGGCCGCGGAGTGGCTTTCTGTCCTCATTGCGACGGTCCGTTCTATAAAGGCAGGCATGTGGCAGTCATCGGCGGAGGCAATTCGGGCATAGAGGCAGCCATAGACCTTGCCGGAATATGTTCAAAGGTAACCGTACTTGAGTTTGCAGATGAGTTGCGTGCCGACACTGTGCTTCAGGATAAGGCCAGAAGTCTTGACAATGTAGAGATATTCACGTCGATGCAGACAATGAGAGTGATTGGCGACGGCAAGAAGGTGACGGCCATTGAGGTGAAAGACCGTAAGACTGAAGAGGTGAAGACCGTGGAGCTCGACGGCATATTTGTGCAGATAGGTCTGGCTGCAAACAGCAAGTCGTTTGAAGGTCAGCTGGAGCTTACACCGCGGAAGGAGATAAAGACAGATGCTTATTGCAGAACCTCGATAGTAGGCGTGTATGCTGCCGGCGACGTTACCGACGTGCCTTACAAGCAGATTATAATTGCGATGGGCGAGGGTGCCAAGGCTGCCCTTTCTGCTTTCGACGACAGGGTGAGAGGACTGATATGATGCCTGAGTGCGGTTTAGTTCAATAGGTAATAATCACATATTTTCATTTTATAAGGTTTATAGATTTTTATAACATTATTTTTATTCTTCATGTTTGTCTTACCCTGAAAAAAGTTGACTCATAAATAAAATAATTATGAGGAAAAATA
>ENA-OPSK01000648-OPSK01000648.1-human-gut-metagenome-genome-assembly--contig:-NODE-648-length-30738-cov-3.506665_pt1 | contig 30738 bp, 25 predicted proteins | sample MGYA00241807_ERZ501905 | MGnify/ENA primary metagenome ERZ501905 (study PRJEB25962, sample SAMEA2042111) | human gut metagenome | biome: human gut; feature: human-associated habitat; material: faeces...
AATGCGGTGATGAAAGCGGTGCGACAGGCTCTTGATTATCTAGAACTGCAAAAAGAGATCCTTCCGGGAACCGTGCGTATGAAATACCATCTGGCAGAGTATAACTTTTCAGTGAGAGGAATACATTTTCCAAAAGAAAAGCAGGAATTTTATCAGGCGAGAGAGAGATTGGTCTTTGAGGAGTTCCTTGTATTTATTCTTTCGCTGCGGCAAATGAAAGAAAAGAAAGAGCGAAGTCGAAATCAGTTTCCGGTTCATCCGTCAGAAGAGATAGAAGTGTTTTTGGAAAAGCTTCCTTATGAATTGACGAATGCCCAGAAAAAAGTATGGGAACAGCTTCAAAAAGATATGGCAGGCACACATACGATGGCGCGTCTGATTCAGGGGGATGTCGGATCAGGTAAGACGATCATAGCAGTCTTAAGTTTGATGAGTGTGGCGTTCTGTGGCTGGCAGGGAGCGATGATGGCTCCGACAGAGGTGCTTGCAAGACAGCATTTTGATTCTATCACAGAGATGTTTGAACAATATGAGATTCCGTTAAAAGTAGAATTGCTGACAGGTTCGATGACAGCAAAAGAAAAACGGCTTGCATACGGGCGCATCGAATCGGGGCAGGCACAGATCATTGTCGGAACACATGCGCTGATTCAGGAGAAAGTAACTTATGCGAATCTGGCACTTGTTGTGACTGACGAACAGCATCGATTTGGGGTAAAACAGAGAGAACAGTTTGCGGGAAAAGGAGAACTGCCTCATATTCTTGTTATGAGCGCGACACCGATTCCGCGTACATTGGCGATCATTTTGTACGGGGATCTGGATGTGTCGGTGATCGATGAACTTCCGGCGAACAGGCTCCCGATTAAAAACTGTGTCGTTGATACCAGTTATCGAAAGACGGCATACCAGTTTATCAGACGCCAGGTAGCGGAGGGAAGGCAGTGTTATGTAATCTGTCCGATGGTGGAAGAGAGTGAACATCTGGAGGCGGAAAATGTTATCGATTATGCGGAAAAGCTACAGGGAGAATTGGGGGAGGACATTATTGTAGATTTTCTGCACGGGAAAATGAAACAGTCGCAAAAGGATGAGATTATGGAGCGGTTTGGAAAGAATGAATCGCAGGTGCTTGTGTCAACAACTGTGATCGAGGTCGGGATCAATGTTCCTAATGCTACGGTCATGATGATCGAAAACGCAGAACGGTTTGGACTTGCACAGCTTCACCAGCTGCGCGGACGTGTCGGACGTTCCAACCGCATGGCATATGCATTCCTTCTATACCGGAGAGACAAGATGTTAAAAGAAGTGGCTGAAAAGAGACTGGCGGCCATCCGCGAGTTTACGGATCTTGGTTCGGGATTCAAGATCGCAATGCGGGATCTTGAGATCCGCGGAGCAGGCAATCTTCTAGGAGCAGAACAGCATGGACATATGGAAGCAGTCGGATATGACCTTTACTGTAAGATGCTGAACGAGGCGGTGAAGCAGCTGAAAGGCGAGATGGAAGAAGAGGAGACATTTACAACGACGATGGATCTGAATGTGGATGCATTTATTCCGGCTTCGTATATTCCGAATGAATATCAGAAACTGGATGTTTATAAACGGATCGCTGCAATCGAGAACAGAGAAGAGATGGAAGATATGACAGAAGAACTGATCGACCGTTTCGGAGATATTCCGAAGAAAGTAGAAAAGCTTCTGGAAGTAGCGGCTCTGAAGGCACAGGCACATCAGTTGTATGTAACGGCGGTCGAGCAGAAAGGCGAGGTTTACACATTTACCATGTATGAAAAAGCAAAAGTACATCCGGAGCGGATTCCGAAGCTGATTGAAGATTTTCGTGGCGAGCTGACGTTCAAAGCGGATGGGGTGCAGCCATGCTTTATCTATGAGAAGAAGAGAAGGAATCTGAAAGAGAAGCAGACAGACGCATTGGAAAGTACAAAAAATGTGTTAAATGGGTTGAAAAGATTGATAGGCGAAGAAAAAAGCGGTATAATTGACCCATTAAGCAAATAAAGGCAGGTTAGGATAAATGAAAAAAAGAGCATTAATATTAGTACTGGCAGGAATTATGGCAGCATCACTTATCGGATGTGGATCACTGAAGGACGATGCAGTAGTCGTAAAAGCAGGGGATGAAGAGATTACGGCAGGTGTTGCAAATTTCTATGCAAGATATACACAGGCTCAGTACGAAACATACTTTGCAAGCTATCTCGGCGGTGATGATATGTGGAGCAGAAATGCATCAGACGGCAAGACATATGAAGAGTCTATCAAGAAGACACTTCTGGATGATCTGAAGAATATGGCTCTTCTGGAAGAACATATGAAAGATTATGATGTGAAGCTTACAAAGGCCGATAAAAAAGCAATCAATGATGCAGCAAAAGAATTTGACAAAGCCAATTCACAGAAGAAAAAAGACAAGGTGTCCGGTTCTAAGGAAAATGTAAAACGTGTCATGACACTGATGGCGATCGAACAGAAAATGCGTGCGGCAATTGTAGCAGATGCGAATGTGAAAGTAACGGATGAAGAAGCGACACAGAAGCATATGCAGTATGTAGAATTTGATTATAGTACAACATCTGATTCTTCAAGCTCATCAGATACTACAGTATCCGAAGCGGAAAAGAAAAAAACCAAAGAGACGGCAGAGGCATTTGCCAAAGGTGCAAAGACAGCAGAAGATTTTGCTGCGTATGCAACGGAACAGGGAACAGAAGCCAAAGATGCCACGTTTGATTCGGATTCAGTAAGTCCGTCTAAGGAAGTCGTAAAAGCAGCAGACAAATTAGGAGAAGGCGAGACGACGGATGTGATCGAAGGTGACACTGCATGCTATGTGGCAAAAGTTACAAGCCTCAATGATAAAACGGCTACAGAGACTAAGAAACAGTCCATGATCACAGACAAACAGGATAAATACTATAAAAAAGTATTAAAGAAATGGAAAAAAGAAGAAAAGATTACAGTCCATAAAGGTAGCTGGAATAAGATTAGCTTTACAAAACTGAGTGTGAAAGCCAAAGACACAAGTACAACCGGAACAAACAGTACTTCTGGTAACTAAGAGGATTAAAATAATGGGCAGCATCCATCGGGTGCTGCCCATTATTTTGTGATCACTATGTGTTCGGAAGAAGCAGCAGGTGGCGGTTCTGTAGATACCATAGTATACAAGAAGAGCTGCCAGCGGCAGCTCTTGAAGATTTTATTTCATGAAAGTAGATACGATCTCGTTGACGAGCTTGCCGTCAGCTTTTCCCTTTACTTTAGGCATCAGGTTCTTCATGATCTTGCCTTTATCCTTTGCGGTAGGAGCATCCAGTCCCATCTCTGCAAGAACAGAAGCAACGACTTCTTTGATCTCTGCTTCATCCATCATCTTAGGAGCATACTGTTCCAGAACAGCCAGACGCTTGTTGCATTCTTCGATGATCTCTGTACGATCTGCAGGAGTCATATCCAGGGTCTCTTTTGTCTGCTTGATCTCTTTTAAGATTACCTGAGTCTCTTCTTCCGGTGTCAGGTCTTCGCGTTTGTCGATTGCTTTATTCTTAAGAGCTGCAAGCAGCATGGATAAAGTTTCCTTTGTGTCTTTGTCTTTGGCTTTCATGGCTTTGACCATATCAGCACGTACTTCATCAATTTTACTCATGATTCATTCCTCCTAATATTTTCTTCCAACTATTATACAAAACTATTGAAAAAATATCCAGTCTAATATCTGCATGAATAATTCCTTGCTGTTTTCAGCATACTAGCCATATGTTAGAAAATATGGAAAAAACAGAAAAATCAGGAGGAAGATAAATGCTATGAAGGCAACAGGAATCGTAAGAAGAATCGATGATCTGGGGCGTGTGGTCGTGCCAAAAGAGATCAGAAGGACACTGAGGATCAGGGAAGGCGATCCGCTGGAGATATTTACAGACAGAGAAGGTGAGATTATTCTGAAGAAATATTCACCGATCGGGGAACTGTCTGCATTTGCAAAGCAGTATGCGGAAAGTCTGTCGCAGGTTCTGGAATGCCTGGTGGGGATCTGTGATATGGATCAGGTAGTGGCAGCAGCGGGAAATGGAAAGAAAGAGATTCAGGATGAAGATATTACGGGAGAGCTTGGAGAATTTCTGAAAGAACGAAAAACACGGAATGCCAAAGCCGGGGAAAAAAGATATGTACCGATCGTGAGTGTATCAGAACCTTATAAACAGGAGGTGATCAGTCCGATTCTGTGTGCAGGTGATGTGATCGGTGCGGTTTTTCTGCTGAATCAGGAACGTACGGACAGATTCAAAGATACAGAGCTTTGTCTTGCGGAATATACGGCAAAGGTTCTGGGCAAACAGATGGAACAATAGGACGATTGTAAACAAAAATAAGCGCATAAATCAGATGCTTCCTTCATAATCTGTGATAGATGAGGAGGGAAAGCATGGGAAAAAAGGGACAAAATGAAGTGTGGATCATGTGGATACTGAAATCTCTTCTGGCAGCATATGTAGTGACCGGAATTCTTTTGATGATACTGGCAATGGCGCTGTATAAATTCGAACTTACGGAAGAAGCTGTGACAGCAGGGATCACAGCGGTCTATCTGCTCTCTACATTTGCCGGTGGACTTGTGGCGGGTAAACTTGCAAAGATCAGACGTTTCTTTTGGGGAATTGTACTTGGGATTCTGTACTTCGCATTTCTGTTACTGATTACATGGGGAATCTATCGTACATTTCACGGAAGTGGAACAGAGATTCTGATGACATTTGCGCTGTGTGCGGGAGGTGGTATGGCAGGCGGAATGATATCCTAAGAAAAAGATTGCGAAACCTATGTCGAAATGTTATAATAACGTAAGTTAAGCAATAGTAAGGAGGGATACGAACATGAAACATGTAAAATCATTGAATAAACCTATGAACAGCAATCTGAAAAAAAGCGGATGCGGCGAATGCCAGACATCATGCCAGTCAGCATGTAAGACATCCTGTACAGTAGGAAACCAGACTTGCGAACAGAGCAAATAATTTAAAAAGATATGGGATACTTGGGACAGCGGTCTTTAGGGTCCGCTGTTTCTTGTTGCCATGCATGTGACGAAAAGGTCCGGTGGACCTTTTTTAGTTGTCTGCGGAATTGTTTTTTGATTATTTGACAACATATGGTTTTTGACGGGTAGAAAGATAACGGGAAATTCCCGATATGAAATAAGAAAAATGAGAAAGGGGTACCAAAGGATATGATTCATCAGTACCGTAATAATGGATATAATATCGTTATGGACGTGTACAGCGGATCTGTACATGTGGTAGATGATGTCTGTTATGACGTGATCGCGGAAGTGAACAAGTCAGAAACAGAACCAACTGCCGAATCGTTAAAAGAAGCGGATGTAAAAGAAAAGCTTTTACAGACACTTGGAAACAAATATGAAACATCCGACATTGAAGATGCATTATCAGACGTGATCGAACTGACAGAAGGCGGTCAGTTATTTGTAAAAGATACATATGAATGCATGATCGAAGAAGTAAAGAAGAGAAAGACAGTTGTAAAGGCACTGTGCCTGCATATTGCACACGACTGTAACCTTGCTTGCAAATACTGTTTTGCAGAAGAAGGGGAATATCATGGAAGACGAGCACTTATGAGCTATGAAGTCGGTAAGAAAGCGCTGGACTTCCTGATCAAGAATTCTGGCAACCGCCGTAATCTGGAAGTAGATTTCTTCGGCGGGGAGCCTCTGATGAACTGGCAGGTGGTAAAAGATCTGGTAGCTTACGGAAGAGAGCAGGAGAAGATACATAATAAGCATTTCCGTTTTACAATCACAACGAACGGAGTGCTGTTAAATGATGAAATTCAGGAATTTGTAAATAAAGAAATGGACAATGTAGTGTTGAGCCTGGATGGACGTAAAGAGATCAATGATCAGATGCGTCCGTTTAGAAATGGAAAAGGAAGTTATGATCTGATCGTTCCGAAGTTCCAGAAACTTGCAGAAAGCAGAAATCAGGAAAAATATTACATTCGTGGCACATTTACAAGAAATAATCTGGATTTCTCCAATGATATCATGCATTTTGCAGACCTCGGATTCAAACAGATGTCGATTGAACCGGTTGTTGGAGATGAAAGTGATCCGTATGCGATCAGGGAGGAAGATCTTCCTAAGATCAGGGAAGAATATGATAAGCTCGCCAAGATGATGATCGAACGCGAGAAAGAAGGAAAAGGCTTCAATTTCTTCCATTTTATGATAGATTTAAATGGTGGACCATGTGTGGCAAAACGTTTATCCGGTTGTGGATCCGGAACAGAGTATCTGGCTGTTACACCATGGGGAGACCTCTATCCATGCCATCAGTTTGTCGGACAGGATGATTTCCTGATGGGTAATGTGGATGATGGAATCGTGAAGCCGGAGATTGCTGACGATTTCAGAAGCTGCAATGTGTATTCCAAAGATAAATGCAGAAACTGCTTTGCAAAATTCTACTGTAGCGGCGGATGCATGGCAAACTCTTATAATTTCCATGGTACGATCCATGATACTTATGAGATCGGCTGTGAGATGCAAAGAAAACGTGTAGAGTGTGCGATCATGATGAAGGCAGCACTTGCAGATGAAGAATAATATTTCGAGAGGATGTGTAAGAGAACGATGAAGAAGTCAAAAAGCATACTGAGTCTGCTTCTGGCTGTAATTCTCATCGTCGGACTTGGATTTACTGTGATCACAGGAATTGGCAAATCTAAGTCCGGTGCGATGAAAAACATCAAACTTGGTCTGGATCTTGCCGGTGGTGTAAGTATTACCTATCAGGTAAAAGATAAGAATCCGACCAAAGAAGAGATGAGCGATACGATCTACAAACTGCAAAAGCGTGTAGAACAGTACAGTACAGAAGCAAGTGTATACCAGGAAGGAAATGACCGTATTAACATTGAGATCCCTGGTGTTACAGATGCCAATAAGATTCTGGATGAACTTGGAAAACCAGGTTCCCTTTCATTCCAGACAGCGGATGGAGAAACAGTTCTTACGGGAACAGATGTTAAGAGTGCGTCTGCGAAAACCGGTCAGGATAACATGGGGAATAAAGAATATTCTGTAGAGTTGAATCTGACCAAATCAGGTACCAGCAAATTTGCAACGGCAACGAAAGAAAATATCGGAAAACAGATTGCGATCATCTATGATGGTGAGACAATCTCAAGTCCGGTCGTACGGTCTGAGATCACAGGTGGACAGGCCTATATTACAGGCGACTTCACTTATGAAGAAGCAGATAATCTGGCATCTACGATCCGTATCGGTGGACTGAAACTTCAGCTTGAAGAGCTGCGTTCCAATGTAGTAGGAGCACAGCTTGGAGAACAGGCATTGAATACAAGTTTAAAAGCCGGTATTATTGGTCTGATCCTTGTATTCCTGTTCATGATCTTTGTATACAGACTTCCGGGACTGGCATCAAGCCTTGCGCTGGTCATCTATACAGAGATCGTACTTGTAATATTGAATGCGTTTGATGTAACGCTGACCCTTCCGGGTATTGCCGGTATCATTTTAAGTATTGGTATGGCAGTAGATGCGAATGTTATCATCTTTGCCCGTGTACGTGAAGAGATGGCAAGAGGAAGAAGTGTAAAAGTATCCTTAAAATCAGGATTCCAGAAAGCTATGTCAGCAATTGTTGACGGTAATGTGACAACACTGATCGCGGCTGCGGTTCTGTGGTTTAAAGGTTCCGGAACAGTCAAAGGATTTGCGCAGACTCTGGCAATCGGTATTGTGGTATCAATGTTTACAGCACTGGTGATTACACGTATGATCGTGTTTGCGTTCTATGGAATCGGAATTCGAAAAGAGAGTCTGTATTACCATAAGATGAAAGAAAGAAAGCCAATCAACTTCCTTGGCAAGAAGAAAGTGTTCTTCAGTATTTCTATTGCAATGATCCTTGCAGGATTCGTGGTTATGGGAGTACATTCTGCCCAGGGTAACGGGGCATTGGCTTACAGTCTGGATTTCAAGGGCGGAACATCTATGAATGTGAAGTTTGACAAAGATTATTCAATCGATGAGATTGATAAAGAGATCGTTCCTGTTGTAGAAAAAGTGACAGGAGATCATAATATCCAGACACAGAAAGTATCCGGAACAAAACAGGTAGTCATCAAGACAGTAACTTTAAGTTTGTCTGAACGTGAGAAGGTAAATAAGGCACTGGAAGATAATTTTGGTGTAAAAGAATCTGATATCACAGCGGAAAATATCAGTTCAACGATCAGTAATGAGATGCGTCAGGATGCAGTGATCGCAGTGATCGTAGCAACAATTTTCATGTTGCTTTATATCTGGTTCCGTTTCAAAGATGTACGTTTTGCTACAAGTGCGGTGCTGGCATTATTACATGATGTACTGGTTGTACTGGCATTCTATGCAGTATCCAGAATCTCAGTCGGAGGTACATTTATTGCTTGTATGCTGACGATTGTAGGTTATTCGATCAACGCGACGATCGTAATCTTTGACCGTATCCGTGAGGAACTTCCGCTTATGAAGAGAAATACAGATCTGTCAGAACTTGTAAATAAGTGTATTACACAGACACTGACAAGAAGTATTTATACTTCACTGACAACATTTATCATGGTTGCGGTACTGTTTATTATGGGTGTAAGTTCTATTCGTGAGTTTGCAGCACCTCTGATGGTAGGTATCGTCTGCGGTGGATATTCTTCTGTATGTGTTACAGGAGCACTGTGGTATGTAATGAAGACGAAAGTCGGCAAAAAAGCACAGCCAAAGAAAAAATAGATCATAAAATGATCCGGGAAGCAGTTATGCCTATTGACAGGGCATAACTGCTTTTTTTAAAATAGAAACATAATATTCTGACGGACAGATACAAAGGGGATAAAGATAAATGGAACGATGGGTTCTGCTGCGCAAAGGTGCAGATTTTGAAGCGATAGGAAAGAAATATCAGATTAGTCCGAGACTGGCATGCCTGATCCGCAACAGGGATGTGATCGGAGAAGAGGCAATCGAACGTTATCTGAATGGAACGATCAGTGATCTGTATGATGGGATGCTGATGAAAGATGCGGATAAGGCGATTGACATTTTGAAAGAAAAGATTGCAGAGGAGAAGAAAATCCGGGTGATCGGAGATTATGATATTGATGGTGTGAATGCGACGTATATTTTGCTGGAGGGGCTGGAACGTCTCGGGGCATATGTGGACAGTGATATTCCGGACCGCATAGGTGACGGATATGGTCTGAATCGGCATCTGATCGACCGGGCTTACGATGCCGGAATCGATACGATCATTACCTGTGATAATGGAATCGCAGCAGCAAATGAGATTGCATATGGCAAAGAACTGGGCATGACGATCATCGTAACGGATCATCATGAGATCCCGTTCGATGAAATAGACGGAGAAAAGATATACAGACTTCCACCAGCGGATGCAGTGATCGATCCGAAGCAGAAGGACTGTGTATATCCGTTCAAGGGACTCTGTGGCGCGGCGGTTGCATATAAACTGATGGAGGCGTTGTGGGAAAGCATGGGGAAAGATTCCACTGATCTGGATGATCTGATTGAAAATGTTGCAATCGCAACGGTCGGTGACGTGATGGATCTGGAGGATGAGAACCGGATCTTTGTCAAAGAAGGACTGCAGATGCTTAAGCGAACGAAGAATCCGGGACTGAAAGCACTGATAGAATGTACAGGAATTGATAAAGAAAGTCTGAATTCTTATCATATAGGGTTTGTTCTGGGCCCCTGTATCAACGCAAGCGGGAGGCTGGATACAGCAAAGCGGGCACTGAAACTTCTGCGGGTGCGTACACAGAAAGAAGCGGATATTCTTGCGGGTGATTTAAAAGCATTAAATGACAGCAGAAAGGATATGACCGAAGAAGCAGTAAAGCTTGCGAAAGAACAGGTGGAGACAACAGATTTATCCGACGACAGGGTACTGGTCATCTATCTGCCGGATTGTCATGAAAGCCTTGCGGGGATTGTTGCGGGAAGAATAAGGGAATGCTATTACAAACCGGTATTCGTACTGACGGATGCGGAGGATGGTGCGAAAGGATCCGGACGGTCGATCGACGGATATCATATGTATGAGGAACTGAATAAATGCAAAGATATCCTGACGAAGTTTGGCGGACACCGGCTGGCAGCAGGACTTTCTCTGGAAAAAGAGAATATCGCAGAATTCCGGAGAAGACTGAATGAGAACTGCACCCTGACGGAAGAAGAAATGAAAGAAAAAGTCACGATTGATATGGAGATGCCGTTTCTTTGTGTGACGGAAGAACTGGTGAAAGAGCTGGAACTTCTGGAACCATTCGGAAAAGGGAATACAAAGCCGATATTTGCCGCACGCGGAGTGACGCTTCTGGGAGCGAGAATACTTGGAAAGAACAGAAATGTACTGAAGATAAAGGCACAGGATGCAAACGGAAGTGTCATAGAAGCCATGCTGTTCCAGAATGTGGAAGGATTCTTAAAGAATATGGAAGAGACCTACGGGCGCATGGAGGTGGATGCTCTTTTACAAGGCAGAGGCGGTCATATAAAAATTGCGGTGACTTATTATCCTGATATCAATGAATATATGGGAAAGAGAACACCGCAGATTGTGATCACACATTACCGTTAAGCTGGTTTCTCTCGTTGCAGGGTGAAAACCATAGATTGAAAATCAGAACGAGTAATGGTATACTTAAAGTTGTATTTTAGACAGAAATGGAGAGAGTATCATGAAACCGATAGAAGAGTATGTAAGAAGTATTTCGGATTTTCCGGAACCGGGAATTATATTCAGAGACGTAACAAGCATCCTTCAGGATGCAGATGGATTACATCTGGCGATAGACCTGATGCAGGAAAAATTAAAAGACGTGGATTTTGATGTGGTTGTAGGACCGGAATCAAGAGGATTTATCTTTGGTGTACCGATCGCATATAATCTGCACAAGCCATTTATCCCAATCAGAAAAAAAGGAAAACTCCCATGCGAGACGGTTTCTGTTGAATATGAACTGGAGTATGGCACAGCCACGATCGAGATGCATAAAGATGCAATCAAGCCGGGGCAGAAAGTGGTTATTATTGATGACCTGATTGCTACAGGCGGAACCAACGAGGCTATGGTGAAGATGATCGAAAGCCTCGGCGGAGAAGTGGTAAAAGCAGTATTTCTGATGGAACTTGCCGGGTTAAAAGGAAGAGAAAGATTAGAAGGATATGATGTGGATGCTGTGATCACATATCCTGGAAAATAAAAAGAGAGAAATCAAGGGAAGGAGGCGTTAATATGTCTGATAAGACAACCTACGAATCACTGGACAACCGGATCGCACCGGAAACACTGACAGAAGATCACACGAAAGGGCTTGCAGTTGTAGACGGGCATGCGGTAAAATCTCAGGAAGATTATGAGGACCCGAACCGGTTATATGACATGTTAATTGCCCGTATCCGAAAGTATCATCCGTCCACAGATGTTTCCATGATTGAAAAGGCTTATAAGCTGGCGGTAAAGGCGCATGGAGATCAGCGCAGAAAATCCGGAGAACCATATATCATCCATCCTTTGTGGGTAGCGATCATTCTGGCTGATCTGGAGATGGATAAAGAGACGATTGCGGCAGGTATGCTGCATGATGTGGTAGAAGATACAAAGTTTACGGAAGAAGATATCCGGAGGGAATTTGGAGATGAGGTAGCACTTCTGGTAGATGGAGTTACCAAACTGGGAAGACTCTCTTATTCATCGGATAAACTGGAGGTACAGGCAGAAAACCTGCGTAAGATGTTCCTTGCCATGGCGAAGGATATCCGTGTGATCATTATCAAACTGGCAGACCGTCTGCATAATATGCGTACCTTGCAGTTCATGACGCCGGCAAAGCAGAAAGAAAAAGCGAAAGAGACGATGGACATCTATGCGCCGATCGCACAGCGTCTTGGTATATCTAAGATCAAGACGGAACTGGATGACCTGGCACTTAAGTATTCCCAGCCGGAGGTGTTCTATGACCTGGTGAACCAGATCAATGCAAGAAAGACAGAGAGGGAAGAATTCGTAGAGCAGATCGTAGAAGAAGTATCGACACATATGAAGAATGCGAATATCAAAGCAGAGGTCAACGGACGTGTCAAACATTTCTTCAGTATCTATAAGAAGATGGTGAATCAGGATAAGACGGTTGACCAGATCTATGATCTGTTTGCTGTGCGTATCATAGTAGAATCTGTAAAAGACTGTTATGCGGCGCTGGGTGTGATCCATGAGATGTATACGCCGATTCCGGGACGTTTTAAAGACTATATTGCTATGCCGAAGCCGAATATGTACCAGTCACTGCATACGACACTGATGAGTTCGGTCGGACAGCCGTTCGAGATCCAGATCCGTACAGAAGAGATGCATAAGACAGCTGAATATGGTATCGCTGCACACTGGAAGTATAAAGAATCCAATGACGGTAAGAAGAGTGTGGAGGCACAGGAGGAAGAGAAGTTAAGCTGGCTGCGTCAGATTCTGGAGTGGCAGAGAGACATGTCGGATAACAGAGAATTCCTGAACCTGATCAAAGGAGATCTGGATCTGTTTGCAGAGGATGTCTATTGCTTTACTCCGCAGGGAGATGTAAAGAACCTGCCGAATGGTTCAACTCCGATCGATTTTGCTTATGCGATCCACAGTGCGGTCGGTAACAAGATGGTAGGAGCCAGAGTCAACGGAAAACTTGTTAACATTGATTATAAGATTCAGAATGGCGACAGAATCGAGATCCTGACATCCCAGAATTCCAAGGGACCAAGCCGTGACTGGCTGAATATTGTAAAGAGTACCCAGGCAAAGAATAAGATCAACCAATGGTTCAAGAAAGAGTTCAAGGAAAGCAATATCATCCGCGGTAAAGATATGATTGCGACGTACTGCAGAGCGAAAAGTATCAATGTTGCAAATATCATCCAGCCGAAATATCAGGAGATTGTTCAGAAAAAATATGGATTCAAAGACTGGGATTCTGTATTGGCGGCAATCGGACATGGCGGCTTAAAAGAAGGCCAGGTCGTGAATCGTCTTGTTGAAGAATATGGAAAAGATCACAGACAGGCAATTACCGATGAAGTTGTTCTGGAGAGAGTGGCAGAAGCAGCGAAGAATAAAGTACACATTGCCAAGTCAAAGAGTGGCATTGTTGTCAAGGGAATTGATGATATGGCAGTCCGTTTCTCCAGATGCTGTAACCCGGTACCGGGAGATGAGATCGTCGGATTTGTTACACGTGGAAGAGGACTTTCCATTCACCGAACGGACTGTATCAATATGATCCACCTGTCCGAATCGGAACGTGCAAGACTGATTCCTGCAGAGTGGGAGACCGAAGTGACGGAAAAATCCGGCGGTCAGTATCTTGCAGAGATCAAGATGTATGCGAATGACCAGCAGGGACTTCTGATGGAGATATCCCGAATCTTCACTGAGGGAAACGTAGATGTCAAATCTATGAATGTCCGTACCAGTAAGAAGGGAACGGCAACGATCGAGATGGGATTCATCGTTCACGGCCGTGAAGAATTGGAGCGCATCGTGAAGAAGCTGCAGCAGCTTTCCGGAATCATAGATATAGAAAGGGCAACAGGCTAAAAGTATGAAGATAGAAAAATACGTAGTGGGAATGATCGGTACCAATTGTTATCTGGTGATCAATGAAGAGACAAAGGATACGGTCATGGTTGACCCGGGAGCATATCCGACAAAATTAAAGAATGCCGTGAAAGAGCAGGGACTGAAGCTGAAGGCTGTACTTCTGACACATGCACATTTTGACCATATTATGGGGCTTTCCGATGTGATGGAAGATAAAAATTCCAGTATATGTGGAAGAAGCAGATCTACCGATGATGATGGACGGTGAAAGCAATCTGTCTTCTGGTTATATGCGCGGAGGATATCAGTTCGCGGATGCGGTTCCGGTCAGAGACGGACAGCAGCTTCAAATTGCAGGCTTTCAGTTCCGTGTGATCCATACACCGGGGCATACACCGGGCGGATGCTGCTATTATATGGAACAGGAAGATGTTCTTTTTAGCGGTGATACATTGTTCCGTACATCCGTCGGACGTTCGGACTTCCCAGGTGGAAGTGCATCAGCACTGGTCCGTTCTGTAAAAGAAAAGCTTTTGATATTACCGGAAGAGACGCATGTATATCCGGGGCATATGGAAGAGACGACGATTGGTTATGAAAAGCGTCATAATCCATTTGTATAATGAACGATAAGAAAAGACAGTGAAAGAAAACGGAATGGAGAAATAGAATGATTCAGATTATATGTAAAAGCGAGTCTTATACTTATAATGCGTATCATATATTAAAGGCTTTTTATCCGTCACAGGAAGTATCCTGTAAGACGGATGAAAAAGCCTCTAATTATGTAATGGTACATTTGCCGGATGACCGTGAAATTTCCGTGGGATTTGAGAACACCGTGGAAATTACTGACACAGCAGGTCGGGATGAAAGCACAGGGAAGATACAGGAAGATTCAGAGAAGGAGAGCCAGAAAAAAGAAAGAAAACGGCAGATTGATCTGAGCCTGTATGATCAGCTGGAAAGGATTACAGGAGAGCCGCTTGCGTGGGGAGTGCTTACGGGAGTGCGCCCGACCAAGCTTGCTATGCAGAAACTGGAAGCCGGATGGGAAAAAGAAGATTATATTAACTGGGCATGGGAAAGTGCGAGAGTGAGAGGAGAAAAAGCAGCTCTTGCATGGGAGATTGCCGAAAGAGAACAGAAAATTTTAAAAGAACTGGATTACGAGAACGGATATAGCCTGTATGTTGGAATCCCGTTCTGTCCATCGGTCTGTTCTTACTGTTCTTTCAGTTCCGGACCACTGGATCGCTGGAAAGAAAAAGTGGATGCATATGTGGATGCACTTTGCAAAGAGCTGGAATTTATCGCAGAACGCTCGAAAAACAAAAAATTAAATACGATCTACATCGGCGGAGGTACGCCGACAACGCTGACGGCAGAGCAGTTGGAACGGCTGATGAGCTGGATCGATGAGAAGTTTTCGAGAGAATACCTGCTGGAATATACAGTGGAAGCCGGAAGACCGGACAGCATTACAGAAGAGAAGTTGAAAGTCATAAAGAATCATGACATTACAAGAATTTCTATTAATCCACAGAGTATGCAGCAGAAGACGCTGGATGTGATTGGAAGAAAACATACCGTAGAAGAGATAAAAGAAGCCTATGCACTGGCCAGAAAGACTGGATTCGATAATATCAATATGGATATCATCGCAGGACTTCCGGGAGAAGATATTTCTGACATGGAAGATACACTGGCACAGATCGCACAGATGCATCCGGACAGTCTGACAGTGCATTCACTGGCGATCAAAAGAGCAGCCAGAATGGAGATGGAGGATTTGAACCGGGATGCGAAAGAGACGCATGAGATCCTTTCCGGCATGATCGAGAGGGCTGCAAAGGCAGCAAAAGAGATGGATCTTTTCCCGTATTATCTGTACAGACAGAAGAATATTGCGGGGAATTTTGAAAATGTTGGGTATGCAAAGGTTGACAAAGCCGGAATATACAATATACTTATTATGGAAGAAAAACAATCTATTATTGCCGCAGGAGCCGGAGCATCGACAAAGATTGTATTGAAGGATCCGATTCCTATGCCGGGCAGTAAAAAGAAGAAAATGACGCGTCTGATCCGTCAGGAGAATGTCAAGGCGGTAGATGCCTACATCGACAGGATCGACGAAATGATAGAACGCAAAGGAGAATGGTTATGGCATTAAAGAAGAAACCGGTTACCGGTATGAAAGACATGCTCCCACGTGAGATGGAGATCCGTGATTACCTGATCGGACTGATCAAAGAGACGTATAAGACATACGGATTCTGTTCCATCGAGACACCATGTGTGGAACATATCGAGAACCTGTGCAGCAAACAGGGCGGAGACAACGAGAAACTGATCTTCAAGATTTTAAAAAGAGGAGAAAAACTGAAGATCGATACAGCAAAAGAAGAAAACGATCTGGTAGACGGAGGACTGCGTTATGATCTTACCGTACCGCTTGCCAGATATTATGCAAACCATTCGAATGAATTGCCGGCACCTTTTAAGGCATTGCAGATTGGTAATGTATGGAGAGCAGACCGTCCGCAGAAAGGACGTTTCAGACAGTTCATGCAGTGTGATATTGATATCTTAGGAGAGCCGGGAAATCTCGCAGAGATCGAACTGATCCTTGCAACGACAGCTATGCTTGGCAAATTAAGCTTCCAGAACTTTACGGTATGTATCAATGACCGTAATATCCTGAAAGCAATGGCTGCTTACAGTGGTTTCCGTGAGGATGATTATGATGAAGTCTTCATCATTCTGGATAAGATGGACAAGATCGGTGCAGAAGGTGTTGCGAAAGAATTAGAAGAGATGGGATATGTAAAGGAAAATGTAGAGACTTATCTTCAGTTATTTAAGGATGTAGCACCAGATGTAACAGGTATCCGTTTCCTGAAAGAAAAACTGGGCGACTGCTTAAGTGAAGAGACAGCAGACAGTATGGAAATGATCATTTCCAGTGTTGAGACCGCAAAAGAATGCGAATTCAATATCAAATTCGATCCGACACTTGTAAGAGGACAGTCTTACTATACAGGAACGATCTTTGAAGTGACGATGGATGATTTCGGCGGATCTGTAGCCGGAGGCGGCCGTTATGATAAGATGATCGGTAAATTCACCGGGCAGGATACACCTGCATGTGGATTCTCAATCGGATTCGAACGAATCGTCATGCTGCTTCTGGAAAATGGATATGAAGTTCCGACTGTAAAAGAGAAGAAAGCATATCTGTTAGAGAAGAAGATGACAAAAGAAGGGCTTTTAAAGGTTATGTCACTTGCAAAGGCAGACCGTCAGGCAGGAAAACAGGTCCTGATCGTCAACATGAAGAAGAATAAAAAGTTCCAGAAAGAACAGCTTACTGAAGACGGTTATACAGAAATCGTGGACTGTTATGCAGATTCCGTGGAAAATTTATAAGATATATAGGAAACAATAAATTACGGCGTAAGGACGTCGGAAAAGGAGATAAAGAAACATGGCAGAATCAATGAAAGGGTTAAAAAGAACCCACAGATGTGCAGAATTATCTGCAGCCAATGTAGGAGAGAAAGTTACCATTATGGGATGGGTACAGAAAAACCGTAATAAGGGCGGTCTGGTATTCGTAGATGTCAGAGACCGTTCAGGTATTATCCAGGTGGTATTCGAAGAAGGAAAATGCGAAGCGGCACTGATCGAAAAGGCAGCTAAGCTTCGTGCAGAATATGTAGTAGCAATCGTAGGAACAGTAGCAAAACGTTCCGGTGCAGTGAATGAGCATCTTGCAACAGGAGAGATAGAGGTGATTCCGGAAGAACTTCGTATTCTTTCTGAATCAGAGACACCGCCGTTCCACATCGAAGAGAATTCTAAAACAAAAGAAGAAGTACGTCTGAAATACAGATACCTGGATCTTAGAAGACCGGATCTGCAGCGCAATCTGATGATGAGAAGCAAGGTTGCAACTCTGACACGTCAGTTCCTTGCGGAAGAAGGATTTCTTGAGATTGAGACACCGGTTCTGATCAAAAGTACACCGGAAGGAGCAAGAGATTACCTCGTACCTAGCCGTATCCAGCAGGGACAGTTCTATGCGCTGCCACAGTCACCACAGTTATTCAAACAGTTACTGATGTGTTCAGGATATGACAGATATTTCCAGATCGCAAAATGCTTCCGTGACGAAGATTTACGTGCAGACCGTCAACCGGAATTCACACAGATCGATATGGAGTTATCTTTCGTGGATGTCGATGATGTAATCGAAGTAAATGAAAGACTGCTTGCCAAATTATTCAAAGAAGTACTGGGCGTGGAAGTATCTCTTCCAATCCAGAGAATGACATGGCAGGAAGCAATGGACCGCTTTGGTTCAGATAAGCCGGATATCCGTTTTGGTATGGAACTGACAAACGTAACAGATGTTGTAAAAGACTGTGAATTTGTAGTGTTCAAAAATGCGATCGAAAATGGTGGAACAGTTCGTGGTATCAACGCCAAAGGACAGGGCGGAATGGCTCGTAAGAAGATTGATAAACTGGTTGATTTTGCAAAAGATTATGGTGCAAAGGGACTTGCGTATATTGCAATTCATGAAGACGGAACAGTGAAATCCTCATTTGCCAAATTCATGACAGATGATGAAATGAAAGCTCTGATCGAAGCGATGGGCGGAGAGAACGGAGACTTGTTATTATTTGCTGCAGATAAGAATAAAGTTGTATGGGATACACTGGGAGCACTTCGTCTGGAACTCGCACGTCAGATGGAACTTCTTGACAAGAATGAATACAAATTCTTGTGGGTAACAGAATTCCCACTTCTCGAGTGGAGCGAAGAGCAGAACCGTTATACAGCTATGCACCATCCATTTACAATGCCAATGGAAGAAGATCTTCAGTATATTGACAGTGATCCGGGAAGAGTCCGTGCAAAAGCATACGATATCGTATTGAATGGTAACGAGATTGGTGGAGGAAGTGTCAGAATCTTTGATCAGGATATCCAGAGCAAGATGTTTGAAGTGCTTGGATTTACAGAAGAGCAGGCACAGGAGCAGTTTGGCTTCCTTCTGACAGCATTCAAGTATGGAGTGCCGCCGCACGCAGGACTTGCATATGGTCTGGATCGTCTGGTTATGCTGATGGCAAAACAGGACAGCATCCGTGATGTAATTGCATTCCCTAAAGTAAAAGATGCATCTGATCTTATGACAGAAGCACCGGGACATGTAGATGCAAAACAGCTGGAGGAACTCGGAATTGCGGTTATAGCAAAAGAAGAGAAAAAGGCAGAAGACAAAGAATAAAGTAAAAGCTATATAAAGTAAAAGATGCGGGAAAACCAAAGAGAAGGTTGCTCCCGCACCTTTTTTATTACTATGCGTTCGTAAGGAGCTGCCACTTGCCAAAGCATGCAGAAAAAGTTGTCGGAGTTTTCAAATTAAAAGAAAAATTCAAAAAATTAAAAAAAGCAGTTGACAATACCATATATATACGTTATACTGAATATCGTTCTGATGAACACAAAATAATAAAACATACTTGATGTGCGATAGTAGTACAGTTGGTAGTACGCCACCTTGCCAAGGTGGAGGTCGCGGGTTCGAGTCCCGTCTGTCGCTCTGAATTGACTATTTGTAACGTCTTTTTTTGTGTTGATCAATTATGGGGGTGCGGATTTGTTACTGTGCAGAAAGGAGATTAAACTGTACTAATTTCCGAGCATGGGAAGAATCGGATTGAAATTATATGTAGCACTATGCTATACTAAAGTCTGTATAAACAAAGCTGCAGAATCTGCCGCTGGCAGAATATCTGTAGATACGAAAAGAGAGTGAACAAAAAACGAGGATGTGAGAAGATGAATCAGGAAAGAGTAGTAAAAGCAGGTCTTCTGGGACTTGGAACGGTCGGCAGCGGGGTGTATAAACTTGTGGAACGCCAGAAGGATGAAATGGCATTGAAAGCCGGTGCAGGTCTTGAAATTCAGAAGATACTGGTACATAACATGAATAAGAAGAGAGAGGGTGTAGACCAGTCTCTTTTAACCGATAAGTGGGAAGATATCATGAATGATGATGAGATAGAAATCGTAATCGAAGTGATGGGTGGTATCGAACCTGCAAGAACTATGATTCTGGAAGCACTGCATGCAGGAAAGAATGTCGTGACAGCGAACAAAGATCTGGTAGCGACACATGGACACGAACTTTTGGAGGCGGCAGAAGAAAGTGGAGTGGATTTCTTATTTGAGGCAGCTGTGGCAGGAGCAATCCCGATTATCCGTCCGCTGAAGCAGTGTCTGGCGGCGAATGAGATTCAGGAAGTTATCGGTATTGTCAATGGTACGACGAACTTTATTCTGACCAAGATGATCGAAGAAGGGATGGATTTTGACGATGCACTGGCACTGGCAACAGAGCTTGGTTATGCAGAGGCAGATCCGACGGCCGATATTGAAGGACTGGATGCAGGACGTAAGGTAGCGATCATGGCATCGATTGCATTTCATTCCAGAGTTACATTCGATGATGTATATACAGAAGGAATTACAAAAATTACTGCGAAAGATGTGGAATACGCAGAAGAATTCGGTGATGTGATTAAATTACTCGGTGTTGTGCATAATACGGAAGAAGGAATTGAGGTTGCTGTTCATCCGATGATGATTCCGAAGGAACATCCGCTTGCATCCGTGAGAGATTCGTTTAATGCAGTATTTGTCCGCTCTGATGCTGCCGGTGATACGATGTTCTACGGAAGAGGAGCAGGGGAACTCCCGACGGCCAGTGCGATCATGGGTGATGTGATCGATGTGATCCGTGATATACAATACCATTGTACAGGAAGAATCAGTTGTACCTGTTATCGTGAGACACCGGTAAAGAACTTTAAAGAAGTAAAGAACAAGTTCTATATCCGTATGCTGGTGGATAATAAACCAGGTGTACTTGCTGCAATTGCAAGTGTATTCGGAGTGCATAAAGTAAGTATTGCAAGAGTGATTCAGAATACAAAAGAAGATGATGCAGCAGAGCTTGTTATTGTTACAGAAGCAGTAAAAGAAAAGCATCTGGAAGATGCACTGGCTCATCTGGTGGATATGGATACGACACGGGAGATTGGAACCGTGATCCGTGAATATTAAATAATAAATAGCAGAATATTTTCAGAGGACGGAGGCCGTAACAAGCTCCGTCTTTTATAATCGCCGTATGGTGAAAATCAAATAAGAATCCATGAATAATTGGTGAGAAAATAAGGAGTGAAAGAAAGTTGAAAGAACAGAAAAAAGTGAATCCTCTGGCAACAGAAAGCGAGGGAAAACTGATCGCGAAATTCGCAATTCCGGCAATTATCAGTATGTTGGTGAGCTCATTATATAATATTGTAGATCAGATCTTTATCGGACAGGGAGTCGGACTTCTGGGAAATGCAGCGACTAATATTGCATTTCCTGTGTCGATTATCTGTACGGCAACAGCACTTCTTCTTGGAATCGGAAGTGCGTCGAATTTTAATCTGTGTTCCGGAGCGGGAGATCATGAGAAAGCAAGCAGGATTGCGGGGACCGGGCTTTCCATGCTGGTGATCTGTGGTGTGATCATTGCAGCAGTGGTACTGGTGTTCCTGGATCCTCTGCTGCATCTTTTCGGTGTGACGGCAAAGATCCTGCCATATGCACAGGATTATACAGGAATTACGGCATTTGGAATTCCGTTCCTGATTTTGACAACCGGAGGGAATCATCTGATCCGCGCGGACAGAAGTCCTACGTACTCTATGACTTGTATGCTGACAGGGGCAATTATTAATACGGTGTTAGATCCGCTGTTTATCTTTGGATTCCACTGGGGGATCAAAGGCGCTGCGTGGGCGACCGTGATCGGACAGATCGTATCCGGAATTATGGTAATTGTATATTTTGGAAGATTTCGTAAAATGGAGCTGAAAAAAGAGATGTTCCGTCCGAGAGGCCATCTCCTGAAAATGATCCTGTCATTGGGAATGGCTTCCTGTATCAATCAGATTGCCATGGCTGTGGTACAGATTACAATGAATAATACACTGCGCTATTATGGTGCGGCTTCTGTATATGGAACAGATATTCCACTGGCGTGTGTGGGCGTTATCTCAAAGGTAAATATGGTGTTCATGGCTATTGCGATCGGGATTTCCCAGGGATGTCAGCCAATCTGGGGATATAATTATGGAGCGGGATCGTATGACAGAGTAAAACGCACTTATTGGAAAGCATTCCGCGTTGCTATGACGGTTGGAATTGTGTTCTTCTTGTGTTTCCAGTTTTTCCCGACGCAGCTTGTGAGTATCTTTGGTACGGGAAGCAAAGAATATTATGAATTTGCGGCAAGATATTTCAGGATTTTTATGTTTATGACATTTGTTAATGGAATCCAGCCAATGTCATCCGGATTCTTTACATCAATTGGTAAAGCGAAGCTGGGTATTGTAGTGTCGCTTACAAGACAGGTAATCTTTTTACTTCCGCTGATACTTATATTCCCGATTTTTATGGGAATTGACGGGGTGATGTATGCGGGACCGATCGCAGATGCGGCAGCGGGAATTGTCGCAATTGGATTCGCTGTAAAAGAGATTCGCGCGATGGATAAGATTGCATAGCCTGTTGGAATATGGTAAAATAAATTGAAATAGTCTGGGTATTTGTGAATACCCGGACTGATGACGGTATTACAGGGAAATGGGAGAATACAAGGGATGAAAGAACGATTACCCGTTGGATTTATGTTCAAACAGATCAATAATATTTATGAAAAGGAATTCAATAACCTGCTTCGGGGGATAGGAATCACATCATCGCAGTGCGCGGTGCTGGATTATCTTCTTGGCAGCAGTAAGGAGTTTGTGAATCAGAAAGACATTGAAAAGGCGTTAAGTCTTAAGAATCCGACGGTAACGGGAATCTTAAAAAGGTTAGATGAAAAAGGATTCATTCTGGCAGTTCCAAGTAATCAGGACAAAAGATGCAAGAACATTTACCCGACGGAAAAAGCATATGATATTCAGAAAAAGATGGACAATTACCGGAAGAAGATAGATCGGAGGCTGACGATCGGGATGAGTAAAAAGGAAATCGCGGCATTGGAAAAGATGCTGGACCGGGTTCTTTATAATATCAGTGATCCGTAAAGAGAACAGGAAAAGGACAGGAGAAACAAAAAATGAGTTATGCAGACAAAGTATTTATCAATATGTGCCGTGACATTATCGATAACGGTACCGATACCAGAGGCGAAAAAGTAAGACCGGTATGGGAAGATGGAACACCGGCATATACGATCAAGAAATTCGGAGTTGTGAACAGGTATGATCTGTCGAAAGAATTTCCGGCACTGACACTTCGAAGAACAGCAATCAAAAGCTGTACGGATGAGCTTTTGTGGATCTGGCAGCAGAAATCGAATAATATTAATGATCTTCACAGTCATATCTGGGACAGTTGGGCGGATGAAAACGGTTCGATCGGAAAGGCTTATGGATATCAGATGGGCGTAAAGCACCAGTATAAAGAAGGCATGTTTGATCAGGTGGACCGTGTAATCTATGACCTTAAGAATAATCCATACAGCAGAAGAATCATGACGAATATTTATGTGCATGAAGATCTGCATGAGATGAATCTCTATCCGTGTGCATACAGTATGACATTTAATGTAACCAAGAAACCGGGACATGATAAACTGACATTGAATGCAATCCTGAATCAGAGATCGAATGATGTTCTTGCGGCAAATAACTGGAATGTATGTCAGTATGCCGTATTGATCCATATGCTGGCGCAGGTATGTGATATGGAAGTCGGAGAGTTCGTACATGTGATCGCAGATGCACATATTTACGACAGACATGTGCCGATGATAGAGGAACTGATCAGCCGCAAGCCGCTTCCGGCACCGAAGTTCTGGCTGAATCCGGAGATCAAAGACTTTTATCAGTTTACAAGAGATGATGTAAAATTGATCGATTATCAGACACATGATCAGATTAAGAATATTCCGGTGGCAGTGTAGAAGAAATATTATTAGCCGATGGCAGTCAGAGATAAGAATATATCATACGTAAAGAGGAGATGTAGATTATGAATTTGATCGTTGCAGTAGATTCAAACTGGGCAATAGGAAAAGAAAATAAGTTACTGGTGAGTATTCCGCAGGATATGAAGTTTTTCAGAGAGACAACGAAAGGGAAAGTTGTAGCGATGGGAAGAAAGACACTGGAAAGCTTTCCGGGCGGACAGCCGCTTAAGAATCGTGTGAATGTAGTACTTACAACAGACAAGAACTATAAAGTAAAAGATACAGTCATTGTACATACCATAGAAGAGATGGTGGATGAACTGAAAAAATATGATTCGGAAGATATATTTGTGATCGGTGGAGAGAGTATTTACCGCCAGCTGCTTCCGTATTGTACAAAAGCATATATTACAAAAATAGACCATGCATATGATGCAGATACATATTTCCCGAATCTGGATGAGGATCCGGAGTGGGAGATGACGAAGATCAGTGACGAGCAGACTTATTTTGATCTGGAATATGTGTTTACAATCTACGAGAGGAGATAACAGATCGAAAATGAGAGTGCTTAGTGTCACGGCGCAGAAGCCATGCAGTACGGGAAGCGGCGTCTATCTGACCGAGGTGGTGAGATCTCTGGCCAAGATGGGTGTTTCGCAGGCCGTGGTGGCGGGCGTCACAAGAGAGGATCGGGTGGATATGCCGGAAGGGGTAACGGTATATCCGGTATATTTTTCGTCAGAAAAGCTTCCGTATCCGGTAGTAGGAATGTCGGATGAGATGCCTTATACCAGTACAAGATATCGGGATATGACAGAAGAGATGGCCGGACAATTTAAAGCTGCATTTCTTGAAGTTCTGGATGAAGCAATAGAAAAAGAAAATCCGGATATTATCTTATGCCATCATTTGTATTACCTGACGGCGTTGATAAGAGCACATTATCCTGCTAAAAAAGTATATGGATTTTGCCATAATACGGATCTGAGACAGATGGAGAGTATTTTATTTGAAAGAAATTTTATCAGGCAGGAGATTCCGAAACTTGACAGGATATTTGCACTTCAGGAAGCGCAGAAAGAAAAAATAAAAAAAATATATCCGGTATCAGAAAAACAGATGACTGTGATAGGAACCGGATATAACAGTGAGGTCTTTAAAAAGACAGGCATAAAATTAAGCAGGAAAGACGGAAAAATCCGTATGATTTTTGCGGGGAAGATTACACAGAAGAAAGGTGTAAAAAGTCTTCTGAGAGCATTGAATCTTCTGGATTATGAAAAAGAAAAAATACAACTTATTCTTGCCGGAGGTGCCGGAAACCTCGTTGAATATGAAGAGATTAAAGAACTGGCAGATGGATGCAGATATCCGGTAGTGTTTGCTGGATGTGTAACGCAATCAAGGCTTGCAGAGCTATACAATGACTGTGATATTTTTGTGCTTCCGTCTATGTATGAGGGCCTTCCGTTGACTGTGATTGAGAGCCTGGCCTGTGGTGACAGGGTAGTAATGACGAAATTGGAAGGAATTGCAGAGTGGCTTGCTGATATGGTCCCGGACGCAGATATCCGGTACGTGTTACCTCCGGGGATGAAAGGAACGGATGAACCGCTGGAGAAAGAATTACCGGCATTTGAAAGCAGACTTACAGAAGCCTTACGGGAAGCAATTGAGGAAAAAGATACAAAAGAATGTGATGTCAGCAGGATTTCCTGGCAAAAAATCGCACGGGAAGTAATCCGGTAAAATGCCAAAGAGCCTGCCGATGCCAACGTTGTTTCCATACTATGGTATTATAAAAAGTGGGAAGATGATTGATTTCATCTTCCCGCATTTTTTATGCTGTACGTTCTACAGTGTATCATTTCTTCTTACATATCCAGGACGATCCTCGGAAGATGTAAGCTCTTTTACATGTGTGATCTTGGCGTGTTTGTCAACAACCTGATTTTCAATATGTACATTCTCACCGATGTATGCGCCAGAAAGAACTACGCAGTTCTTAATAACAGCACCTTTTTTGATGATACATCCACGTCCTACAACAGAATGTTCCAGAGAACCTTCAATCAGACATCCGTTTGATACAACAGAATTTTTAGCATTTCCTGTTTCAAAATACTGTGTCGGGCAGGAATCATTTGTTCTTGTGTAGATTGGCCAGTTTGGATCAAACAGATTCTGAGCAGTTTTAATATCTGTCAGAGAAAGGTTTGAATCATAATAACTCTTGAAATCAGAGATTGCAGCGAAATAACCTTTGTGAGAAACACCGCGGATATCGAGTTCATCACAGGATGCATTCACGATATCTAATAAAGTGTATACAGAAGAAGTCTTTTTTGCTTTGTGGATCAGTTCGATGAACAGATCTTTCTTCATAACATAAGTATCCATGAAGATATTTTTATTCTTTGCATTTCCGTGATTCTGTTCCAGAGAAAGAACTCCTTTCTGCTTGTTCAGGTTCAATGCGTAACAGTTCAGGAAATATTCTTTTGCAGTATCTACAGAATGATACAGTAATGTAATATCAGCACCGGATTCGATATGATCGTTTAACAGTTTCTTGTAATCCTGTGTGTAGACCATGTAACTAGGTGCAATAACAACATATTCGGCCAGTTCTTGTTCGATATATTCCAGGTTTTCAATATAAGAAGCAATGTCATTGTTATACAGACTCATGTTCATTCCGAGACCGGAATAGAGAATCTGAAGATTACCGCTCTTTGAGTTGATATTGTAGTGGCGTCCTGTTCCAAGATGCGCAGTCAAAGACTGTGGATTTCTGCGGATATAGACCTGAATGTGGTCGATACCACTGTTACTCATATTTGAGATAGGGAAGTCAATAACACGATAACGTCCAAGAAAAGAGAATGCACCTACCGGACGATATTCCTGCATGCCTTCCACTCTGATGTGATTTCCGGCAAAGTTTACGATTCCAAATGCTTTAGCCATATTATTCTACCCCCTTTACACGTTTGGAAATGAGCTCGATATGTTCGCTCTTTGCGTCGCCGACAACAGCGCCTGCACCAATTTTAACATTATCAGCAACCAGTGCACGTGTAACGACAGCATTTTCATCTACTACTACACCAGGCATCAGTACACTGTCGATAATCTTAGCGCCTTTTCCTACTTTTGTACCTGTGAAAAGTACAGAATTTGTAATTTCACCTTCGATTACGCAGCCCTGATTGACGAATGCATGGTTAATTTCAGCATCCGGTCCGATATACTGAGGAAGAGCAGTAGCATCCTCTGTGTAAATTTTCCAGGTAGGATCGTTCAGATCCAGCTCGTTGTTCTTACTGAGCAGATCCATGTTGGCTTCCCAGAGAGAATCAATCGTTCCTACATCTTTCCAGTATCCTTTGAATTTGTATGCATATAATTTCTTTCCGTCATTCAGAAGAGTTGGTATGATATCTTTTCCAAAATCATGGTTGGAATCAGGATCTTTCATATCGGCAATCAGTTTTTTGCGTAACAGTTTCCAGTTGAAGATATAGATTCCCATAGATGCAAGATTACTCTTTGGATGTTCTGGTTTTTCTTCCAGAGAAACGGCTTTTCCATCCTGATCAAATTCAACAACGCCAAAACGCTCCGGATCATCCACATAATATCCAAATACCGTAGCTCCCTCTTCCTTTGCCGCTGCCGCTTTCAATCTCTTACTCAGACCATGTCCGTGGAAAATATTATCTCCCAAGATCATTGCACAGCTTTCTCCGTCAATAAATTCTTCTCCCAGCAAGAATGCCTGAGCCAGTCCATCCGGTGACGGCTGCACCTTATAACTGAGTTGAATTCCAAACTGCTTTCCGTCTCCAAGCAATTCCTCAAATCTTGGCGTATCTACAGGGGTAGAAATAATCAGGATCTCCCGGATTCCTGCTTCCATTAAAATACTGAGCGGATAATAAATCATCGGCTTATCATATATCGGCAACAGCTGTTTGCTTGTCACTTGTGTTAATGGGTATAACCTTGTTCCTGAACCTCCAGCTAAAATAATACCTTTCATCGTATTTCCTCCTAATATTATATATTTTAACGCAAACCAGCAGTATCTTTCGATACTGCCGAGTTCTGCTTATTTATCTTGATACATATCCTCGTAATACTTCTGATAGTCACCGCTTGTAACATTTTTCATCCATTCTTCATTTTCAAAGAACCATTTGATCGTCAGGCGAATACCGTCTTCAAACATCGTCTCCGGATACCAGCCCACTTCTTCTTTGATCTTGTCTGGTGCAATAGCATAGCGTCTGTCATGACCCTTTCTGTCTTCTACATAAGTGATCAGCTTTTCGCTGACAAGTTCTTTTCTTGGATCTCCTTCCGGCAACATCTCCTGTAACGTATCCAGAATGATATGAATAATCTGAATATTCTGTTTTTCATTGTGACCGCCAATATTATACGTCTCAAAAAGTCTTCCTTTTTCCTGAACCATGTCAATTCCTTTTGCATGGTCTTCTACATACAGCCAGTCTCTGACATTCTTTCCGTCTCCGTATACCGGAAGACTCTTGCCCTGCAGAGCATTGTTAATGATCAGCGGAATCAACTTCTCAGGGAACTGATACGGTCCATAGTTATTGCTGCAGTTTGTGATATTTGCCGGGAATTTATACGTATCCATATAAGATTTTACCAGCATATCAGATGATGCTTTACTTGCAGAATATGGACTGTGCGGATCGTATGGAGTTGTCTCATAAAAATATTCTCCCTCTTCTTCCAGTGATCCATACACTTCATCTGTAGAAACATGAAGGAATTTCTTTCCCTCCTTAAATGTTCCGTCAGGAAGCTCCCATGCTGCTTTTGCCGCATTGAGCATCACAAGTGTCCCGAGTACATTTGTCTTTACAAATATATCCGGATTCTTAATGCTTCGATCCACATGACTTTCCGCTGCAAAATGTACAACTCTGTCAATCTCGTTTTCTTCAAAAATCTTGTTGATCGCATCTGCATCACAGATGTCCGCCTTTACAAATGTGTAATTCTCTCTGTCTTCTATATCTTTCAGGTTCTCAAGATTTCCTGCATATGTCAGCTTATCTACATTGATGATGCGGATTTCGTTGTCATACTTTTTAAACATGTAATGAATGTAGTTTGATCCAATAAATCCGGCTCCACCGGTTACTAAATATGTTCTCATAATTTTAACCTCCAATATATTCTTTAGAATTATAACATTTCTTTAACATCTATGCAACATTTTTAATTGTATCGCTCATTTTTTCCATACAGCTTTTATTTTTCTAAACGGAGCTGTAGCTTTCCAGCTTTTCGAATTCTCGTACGCTTCAATCTGCATCTTGAGTCTTTCACATTCCTTGTGTACTTTTTGAAGTTCTTCTTTCAAACATTCTTGTTCTCTACGTTTTGCATTCTCTTCTCTTTCATTGTGATAAACTCGATTTCCCGTGAAATCATAGAAATCATGAACTGTAAAATCAAATTTCTGTTTTAATATTTCTGCATACTTCGGATACAGCTCCAAAAAATTATCTAACCCTGTGGGCAGGATATTCTGCAATTCCGGACATGTTTTACAGAGCAAAAATATTTTCTCACATTCCAATTCTTCTTTTGTACTTGACTCCGGATTTTTAAAATCCTGCCTGAATGTTCTGATAAACAGTTCATCTTCCATATCCTCAAAAAAATGACGCTTTATATTTGCAGCTTCATTTTCGTAACGGATCACATTCGGACCATATGTTTTACTGTTATTTTCCACTTCACTGTTTTCATGAATAAAGCGACGCATCGCCAACAGTCTTTCCTGCATAACATAAATTGGGTATTTCTTTGCAATTCGCACCCAATAATCAAAATCATGAGACTGCATATATGCAAGGTTAAAATCTCCTGTCTCCCGCATCAACTCCGTTCTCATCACCACTGAAGGATGTGACAGACAGTTTCCTCCGAAAAAGAACCGGTGCAAACAATCGCTCTGCCCCTGAAATGTAGTTTCAAACACACCTAGCAATTCCTTTTGCTGCTCATTGATGCTATTCCCATACTCGTCAATCAAATCAATCCATGCAAAACAAATCTTATATTCGGGGTTATTCTTTAAAAACGTAATTTGTTTTTCCAGCTTTTGGGGATACCAGACATCATCACTGTCTATCCTTGCAAGATATGCTCCTGTCACCTTTTGAAATCCATAATTTGTCGCATGACTGATATGCTCATTCTGCTCCAGACGATACAACTTGATTCTCGGATCTTTAATACTTTCAATCACGGAACAGGAATCATCTGTTGAACCATCATCTACAATAATCAACTCTAAATCCGTATATGTCTGTGCCAGCACACTTTTGATGCTCTCTCCAATTGTTGTCCCCCTATTATAATTCACCATTAAAACACTTACCAATTCCCTATCCATACCCTCTTACCTCGTATCCGTTTATTTTTAACCCAGCTTTTTATAAAATAACTATTGATTAAAATCTATACTATGTATTTTATCGTAAATCAGGCATAAAAGAAAGAATATTCTGAAATTCATTAAAAAAGAACCTCTTATGCTTCTTTAACACATAAAAGGTTCTTTTTCTCAAACAACTCAAATCATAGTTTCCGAATCGTTGTTTATTTGCTTGTCAACACTTTCACCATATCAACAATCGCATATCCGTAATTTTTATCACTTGCCCAGCCTACACCTGCCGGATTTTCCTTAATCCCCAGCCACTCTACATATTTTGCTGAGTTGCGGGTTACATATTTAAATCTGGGGTCTACGCATGCCGACTTCAGGTCTTCCGCAGAACCATATGCTTTCAAATGCTGGATCTGAGCTCTGATTCCTGTCCGGACATCAGAAAAACTCGCTGCCTGTCCCTGCGCATTTCCATCCAATGCTCCAAGTCCCGCAAAATTAAACTGCTCGATTTTCACAAT
>ENA-OPSK01000654-OPSK01000654.1-human-gut-metagenome-genome-assembly--contig:-NODE-654-length-30649-cov-16.956168_pt1 | contig 30649 bp, 26 predicted proteins | sample MGYA00241807_ERZ501905 | MGnify/ENA primary metagenome ERZ501905 (study PRJEB25962, sample SAMEA2042111) | human gut metagenome | biome: human gut; feature: human-associated habitat; material: faeces...
TAAGTCTCCGAAAACAGGTGCTTACATCTTCGATGAACAGATGGTTCCTAACGAAAAAGTACAGGAATTCTTCAAGAAGTAATCTAGTAGATATAAGTATATGCTACACAAAAAGTTCCTTTCATGCGTGAATGAAAGGAACTTTTTTTTGTCTGTATACAAGATTAGTTATATCTTTGTGTCATAATTAGATAATAAACACAAGCGTATGGGATTTTTTAGTTTTTTCTCGAAGGAAAAGAAAGAGACCTTAGATAAAGGATTATCCAAGACGAAAGAGAGCGTCTTTGGTAAAATCGCGCGTGCTGTAGCCGGAAAATCGAAAGTCGACGATGAAGTATTGGACAATCTGGAGGAGGTCTTGATCACGTCGGATGTTGGTGTAGAAACTACGCTGAAAATCATCAAACGTATTGAGGCACGTGTGGCAAAAGATAAATATGTCAATACGCAAGAATTGAACAACATCCTTCGTGAAGAAATCGCAGCCCTGTTGACTGAAAATAACACAGTTGATTCAGAAGAATTTACGGTTCCGGCAGGTAAAAAACCTTATGTCATAATGGTAGTAGGTGTAAATGGAGTCGGAAAAACGACTACTATTGGAAAATTAGCCTACCAATTTAAGAAAGCAAACAAATCTGTTTATCTTGGAGCTGCTGATACATTCCGCGCTGCTGCCGTAGAGCAGTTAGATATTTGGGGTACACGTGTTGGAGTGCCCGTCATCAAACAGAAAATGGGGTCAGACCCTGCTTCTGTTGCTTTTGATACACTGAGTTCGGCTGTTGCCAATAATGCAGATGTTGTCATAATTGATACTGCCGGTCGTCTACATAATAAAGTTAATTTAATGAATGAGTTAACTAAAATCAAGAATGTAATGAAAAAGGTGATTCCTGATGCTCCCCATGAGGTATTGCTGGTATTGGATGGTTCTACAGGACAAAATGCTTTTGAACAAGCCAAACAGTTTACCCTTGCAACCGAAGTTACCTCCATGGCTATCACTAAACTTGACGGAACGGCAAAAGGTGGCGTAGTTATCGGCATTTCAGATCAATTTAAGATTCCTGTAAAATACATCGGATTGGGAGAGGGTATCGAAGATATGCAAGTATTCCGCAAAAAAGAATTTGTAGACTCACTATTTGGAGAGACAGAAAAATAAATGAAACGTAATACAATAGATATTATCACCCTAGGGTGTTCCAAAAATCTGGTAGACTCAGAAAAGCTGATGCGTCAGCTGGAAGCAAACGGTTACAAAGTGACTCATGACGCCGAAAATCCTCAAGGAGAAATTGCAGTTATCAATACGTGCGGTTTCATCGGAGATGCCAAAGAAGAATCCATCAATATGATATTGGAATTCTGCCAGGCTAAAGAGGAAAAGAGGTTGAAAAAACTATATGTAATGGGATGTCTATCTGAAAGATATTTGAAAGAGCTGGCATTGGAAATTCCTCAAGTAGACAAGTTTTATGGTAAGTTCAATTGGAATGAGCTACTGGCTGACTTAGGCAAAGCCTATAAATCGGAGTTTGCCATTGAGCGCACGTTGACCACTCCGCATCATTATGCTTATTTGAAGATATCGGAAGGTTGTGATAGGAAATGTTCTTATTGCGCTATTCCCATTATTACAGGTCGACATATCTCACGCCCAATGGAAGAAATCATCGATGAAGTAAAATTACTTGTTTCTGAAGGCGTGAAGGAATTTCAGATTATAGCACAAGAATTAACCTATTATGGTGTAGATTTATATAAAAGTCAAAAACTACCCGAACTCATCGAAAGAATAGCTAACGTTCCGGGTGTGAAATGGATTCGTTTACACTATGCTTATCCGGCACACTTTCCCGAAGAGCTGTTTAAGGTGATGCGTGAACATGATAATGTTTGCAAATACATGGACATTGCTCTGCAGCACATTAGCGATAATATGTTAAGCAAAATGCGCCGCCATGTAACAAAAGCAGAAACATACGATTTAATCGAGAAATTCCGTAAAGAAGTGCCGGGTATCCACTTACGTACCACATTAATGGTAGGGCATCCGGGAGAAAGTGAGGAAGACTTTGAAGAATTGAAGGAATTCGTCAGAAAAGTACGATTCGACCGTATGGGAGCTTTTGCATATTCAGAAGAAGAAGGCACATACGCTGCTCAAGAATATGTGGATTCTATTCCCCATAAGGTGAAGCAACAACGGTTGGACGAGTTAATGGCTATTCAACAAGAAATTGCCGGCGAACTGAGTGCTGCAAAAATAGGAAAAGAGTTTAAGGTAATCATTGACCGCCGGGAAGGAGAGTATTACGTAGGTCGCACCCAGTTTGATTCTCCTGAAGTAGATCCTGAAGTTTTAATTAAAATGGATGGAAAACATTTGAATACAGGCGAATTCTATAACGTCCGAATAACAGACGCTGATGATTTTGACCTATATGGTAGTATTTTATAAGTAATTTCTTCCAAAAATTTGGAAAATGTTTGTTTTTTTGCTAATATAGCAGCAAATTTAATAAGCTAAAGCCTTGAATAATAAAGAATTTATATCCGAACTTTCGTGTAGATTTGTATATACCAACAAAGATACAACTCAATTGGTATCCTCAGTGATAAGCATCATGGCCCAACAGTTGCAAGACGGAAATACAGTTGCAATTCAGGGATTTGGTACTTTCGAGGTAAGAAAGAAGTTAGAACGCATTTCTATTAATCCTGCTACGCAACAACGTATGTTGATACCTCCTAAATTGGTATTGACATATAAACCGAGTGCGATATTAAAAGAAAAGTTTAAATAAATACCCCCTTAAGACATACAATTGACATACTATGAGTGATAAAATAACCATACAAGATATTATCGAACTTTTGGCAGAGAAACATGGCATGAACAAAAAAGATGCCGAAGCCTTTGTTAAAGGAATTTTTGACCTTATCGAAGAAGCATTGGCTTCTGAAAAGTATGTAAAAGTCAAGGGGTTAGGAACTTTTAAACTAACAGAAGTAGAAAGTCGTGAAAGCGTTAATGTAAATACAGGAGAGCGCTTTCAAATACAGGGACATAATAAAATATCGTTTACTCCCGATACTACCATGAAGGATTTGATTAATAAACCGTTCGCACATTTCGAAACGGTTATCCTGAATGAGAATACCCAATTGGAAGATACGAAAATAGAAATGGAGGGAGAAGACGATAAAGAAGAAAATACGGAAGAAATCATCTCCTCCACACCTGAAATCCTAAAAGAAGACGGCACCAATACTATCACCAGCACACCCACTTATGAAGCTGACATTAAACCGATAACCAATATTTCCGACCCCCAAAAAATAATAGCGGCTGATGAAATAATTGAAACGGTGGAAGAGCAACAATCGATAAAAGAAGACCACTTGACAGAAAAGGCTTCGAAAGTAGCAGAAAATACTTCGGAGGAAAGACCTGCTACCATTGCAGAAGCTGCAATAAAAGCAGTACGAGAAGAAAAAACTATTTCAGAAACAATCGAAGGTCGTACTTCGAAACCACAGTCGATGACAGCTTCTGAAAGTCCATTGGCAGTTCCCGAAGGACTGTTGCAAAAGGAACAGAAAAAAAATCTATGGGGAATCATTATTGCAATTATTCTTGTTCTTTGCATTGCCGGTGGTATTTATTGGTTCATGCAATCATCGTCGAGTAAGCAACCGATAAGACAATCTATTCCAGCCGCAACTTCCACTGTGAAAGAAATGCCAAACGATTCTGTTACTCTACAGCAACAGGATACCGTTTCGGGAAGTAATTTGCAGACAAGAGAGCCAATTCAATCACAACCGGCGGAAACTCCTTTGCAAAAGCAACCGACAAAACCGAAAAGCCCCTCCGTACAGTCAGCTGCCAATCAAGAGATAGCCAAAGTAACATTGGCCGATACCGTGGAATATGATATTGTAGGCACTAAGGTCAACTATACTCTTCAAGAAGGAGAAAGTCTCATAAAATTAGCATTGAAATTTTATGGAACAAAGAAATTGTGGCCATATATTGTAAGGCATAACAAAAACGTAATCAAAGATGCTGACAGAGTTCCCATTGGAACAACATTGCGTATCCCGGAACTAGCTCCGAAGAAGCAATAAACCACCGCTAATTTTCATTTTAAAATTCTTTAGCCAATATCCTTTAAAAGTAGAGATACGCTTCACTTTTTTAATAAAAAATAGTTGCCTCAGTTAATTAATTACCGTAATTTTGGCTGCATTAATTGAACAAGGCCGTCACAAGGCCGTTATACTGATTAAAAAAGAAATAACTAAATAACAAAATTATGGCTGAAGCAATTGATATTCGTGCACTAAACGAACAAATTGAAAGACAAAGTGCGTTTGTAACCAATTTGATGACCGGTATGGATCAGGTCATCGTAGGTCAAAAACATTTGGTAGAATCTTTACTTATCGGTTTGTTGTCCGATGGTCACATTCTGTTAGAGGGTGTTCCGGGATTGGCAAAAACATTAGCAATCAAGACTCTTGCATCATTGATAGATGCCAAGTACAGCCGAATCCAGTTTACTCCGGACTTACTTCCAGCCGACGTTATCGGTACCATGATTTATAGTCAGAAAGATGAGAAATTCATCGCTAAGAAAGGACCGATTTTCGCCAATTTCGTATTGGCCGATGAGATCAACCGTGCTCCGGCCAAGGTACAGAGTGCTTTGCTGGAAGCCATGCAGGAACGTCAGGTCACACTGAGCAAAGAAACATTTCTGTTGCCCGAACCATTTTTAGTAATGGCTACCCAAAATCCGATTGAGCAAGAAGGTACTTATCCATTGCCCGAAGCGCAAGTAGACCGTTTTATGCTGAAAGTCATTATCGACTATCCAAAATTGGAAGAAGAAAAGAAAATTATCCGTCAAAACATCAGCGGTGAAAAGATTGAAGTTCGTCCTATTTTGAAGTCGGAAGATATTATGGAAGCCCGCAAAGTCGTTCGGAAAGTATACTTGGACGAAAAGATTGAGCAATACATTGCCGATATCGTATTCGCAACCCGCTATCCTGAAAAGTATGATTTGAAGGAACTGAAAGACATGATTGGTTTCGGTGGTTCACCACGTGCTTCCATCAACTTGGCTTTGGCTGCACGCAGCTATGCATTCATCAAGCGCCGTGGTTACGTGATTCCCGAAGATGTGCGTGCCGTTGCACATGATGTACTCCGCCACCGCATTGGTCTGACTTATGAGGCGGAAGCCAGCAACATGACTTCTGACGAAATTATCAGTAAGATTCTGAACAAGGTAGAAGTGCCTTAAGCAACACCTCTGCCCGAATTTTTCTGTCGAGAAAACGAAATGTGGATGAAGTTCAATCACGTCTTATGGTACTTCCGTACGGGCTATATGGCGTAATCTATCTGTATAGTGCAGCCGTTATACCGTCCCCATCCACCAATGGCGAGAGTCTTTATACGCTCCCGCTGATGCATAAGTAGTATAAATTTAGTACGAAACAGTATGGAAACAAGTGATTTATTAAAACGGGTTCGCCAAATTGAAATCAAGACACGCGGCCTTTCAAACAACATCTTTGCCGGGCAGTATCATTCAGCCTTCAAAGGCAAAGGAATGTCGTTTTCGGAAGTACGTGAGTATCAATATGGTGACGATGTACGAGATATAGACTGGAACGTAACCGCACGTTACAACAAACCCTTTGTAAAGGTGTTTGAAGAAGAACGCGAACTGACGGTTATGCTTTTGATTGATGTCTCAAACAGCTTGGATTTCGGTACGGTGAAACAGATGAAGAAGGATATGGTGACCGAGATTGCCTCCACACTTGCATTCTCCGCCATTCAAAACAACGATAAAATCGGTGTCATTTTCTTTTCGGACCGGATTGAAAAATTCATTCCGCCCAAAAAAGGACGTAAACATATCTTGTATATTATCCGCGAACTGCTTGACTTCAAGCCCGAAAGTAAGCGTACAGACATTCAAATGGCAGTGGAATATCTCACTAACGTGATAAAAAAGCGTTGCACCGCCTTTATGCTGAGCGACTTTATCGATGAAAAAGATTTCCGCAATGCGTTGACCATTGCCAACCGCAAGCATGACATTGTTGCCATTCAGGTGTACGACCGCCGTATCACTGATCTCCCCAATGTGGGGTTGATGAAGGTGCGTGATGCCGAAACAGGTCACGAACAGTGGATTGACACCTCATCACGCGCCTTACGACGCGCGCACAACGAATGGTGGCTGCAACGTCAGGGCATGCTGAACGAAACCTTTACGAAAAGTAATGTAGACTCTGTGTCTATCCGCACCGATCAGGATTATGTAAAAGCGTTGCTTAACTTATTTGCTAAACGAAACTAATGAACATGAAGATAATACATACTAGCAAAAAGTTCTTGAAAATATTGGCTTGTGCTACGATACTGCTGACAGCACATCAGGCAAAAGCGCAACAGGTTACAGTGGATGCAAGCATCGACTCCCTGCAACTTCTTATCGGCGAGCAGGCCAAAATAAAGTTGGAAGTCAGTATGGATGCCAATCAAAAATTGACACTCCCAGCTTTGCGCGATACTATCGTAAGGGGAGTGGAGATTCTTGATATCGCCAAGCCTGACACCCAAATGCTAAACGATGGACGGCGGATGCTCATCAAACAAGAGTATACGATTACTTCTTTCGATTCAGCACTTTATTATCTTCCACCTCTCGAAATATTGGTTAACAATCAGGCTTACCGTTCAAAGGCATTGGCATTGAAGGTTTATTCCATCCCGGTGGATACGCTTCATCCGGAACAATTCTTCGGACCGAAAACAGTACGCGAAGTTCCTATTACCTGGGAAGATGTCTCTGCTATCGTATGGCTCACGCTACTGATGTTGGCATTGGCAGGATTGAGTTATTATTTATATATAAGATATAAAGATAACAAGCCTATTATCAAGAAGATTAAGGTGGAACCAAAATTACCGCCCCACCAACAAGCCTTGCAGGAAATAGAGCGCATCAAGGGTGACAAAACGTTGCGCAACACCGACCCGAAGGAGTATTATACCGAACTGACCGATGTACTTCGCAATTATATGGCAGAACGTTTCGGATTTAATGCAATGGAGATGACTTCTTCTGAAATTATTGATAAGTTACAGGATATCAGCGACAAAGAATCTATTAAAGATTTGATGTTTCTGTTCCAAACTGCCGATCTTGTGAAATTTGCCAAGCATTCACCGCTGATGAATGAGAACGATATGAACTTGGTCAATGCAGTAGAATTTATTAATAACACCAAGGTGGAAGCGGATCCGAATGCCAAGCCTGAACCTACGGAAATCACCGTAGAAGAAAAGCGTTCAAAGCAAGGAAGGATTATTTTGTTGGGTAGCATAGGAGTGATTGTCATTGCTATCGCAGTGATTCTCTACCAAGTGCTTCGCGGCATATACAATCTTTGGTTTTAACTCATAAATACTAGAAACAATGATTTTTGCAAATATTGAATATCTATTTCTGCTGGTATTGCTCATACCTTATATAATATGGTATGTGATGAGGAGGCAAAAGACTGAGCCCACACTTCAGGTCTCTACCACCCGCATGTATATGAAGGTATCCCGAAGCTGGAAAATCTACCTGCTGCATGCCCCGTTTGTGCTCCGAACGGTGGCCATCGTCATGGTAATTCTCATTTTGGCGCGTCCGCAGACCACCGACAACTGGCAGAATACCGAAATAGAAGGTATCGACATCATGCTGGCGGTAGACGTTTCCACCAGTATGCTGGCCGAAGATTTGAAACCTAATCGATTGGAGGCTGCCAAGCAAGTGGCATCTGAGTTCATCAACGGTCGGCCGAACGACAATATCGGTCTGACCATCTTTGCCGGTGAAAGTTTCACCCAATGTCCGTTGACGGTAGACCATGGTGTGTTACTGAATCTTTTTAATGGCATTAAGGGTGACATTGCCCAACGTGGACTGATAGAAGATGGTACCGCCATCGGCATGGGTATCGCTAATGCGGTAACCCGACTGAAAGACAGTAAGGCAAAGTCTAAAGTGATTATTCTGCTGACAGACGGTAGTAACAATCGTGGAGATATTTCCCCAATGACCGCTGCTGAAATTGCCAAGAAATTTGGTATCAGAGTTTACACTATCGGAGTGGGTACTAACGGAACAGCTCCTTATCCGGTGCAAACATACGCAGGAACACAATATATAAATACTCCTGTGGAAATTGACGAGAAAACTTTGACTGAAATTGCCGGAGCAACAAATGGAAACTATTTCCGCGCTACCAGTAATTCTAAATTAAAGGAAGTTTATCAGGAAATTGACAAACTGGAAAAAACGAAGTTGAATGTAAAAGAGTTCAGCAAACGAGAAGAAGAATACCAAATATTTGCCTGGATTGCTTTCTTCTGTATCCTGCTTGAAATTTTATTACGCAACTCAGTGTTAAAGAAAATACCTTAAAAACAAGAAGTTATGTTTCGATTTGCAGACCCGAACTTTTTATATTTACTCATCATATTGCCCTTTGTAGTAGCGCTGTACTTATATTCTAATTACCGCCGCCGACAAAACATTCGCAAGTATGGTGATCCGACATTACTCAAACAATTAATGCCGACTATTTCCAAATATCGCCCCGACATCAAATTCTGGCTGATTTTTGCTGCACTCACATTAGTAATCCTAATGTTAGCACGCCCACAATTTGGTTCCAAAATGGAAACGGTAAAACGCAGTGGGGTAGAAGCAGTCATTGCATTGGATATTTCCAACTCAATGTTAGCAGAAGACGTGACTCCCAGTCGTTTGGACAAAGCAAAAAAGCTTATTTCCAGATTAGTAGATACGTTCAACAATGATAAAGTAGGTTTAATCGTATTTGCCGGAGATGCATTCACACAATTACCTATCACAAGCGACTACGTATCTGCCAAAATGTTCTTGGAGACTATCAATCCTTCGCTGATAACTACACAGGGTACAGATATTGGAGCAGCTATTCGTTTGGCTATGAAAAGCTTCACTCCACAGGAAGGTGTAGGACGTGCCATCATAGTCATTACCGATGGTGAAAACCACGAAGGCGGTGCTGTAGAAGCTGCAAAGGAAGCAGCCGAAAAAGGTATGCAAGTATTTGTATTAGGTATCGGCTCGCCTGACGGTTCCCCGATTCCTTCGGAAAGAGGCAGTAACGATTATCGCCGTGATAAAGATGGAAACGTCATTGTAACTCGTTTGAACGAACAAATGTGTCAGGAAATAGCCAAAGCCGGCAATGGAATGTACATCCGTGTGGATAATTCCAACTCAGCAGAGAAGATACTGAACAACGAGATAGCCAAACTGTCGAAAGCTGATGTGGAGAGTCAGGTTTATACCGAATTTGATGAACAATTCCAAGCATTGGCATGGTTGATACTCATCCTGCTGATTGTAGAAATGCTTATTTTGGAACGAAAGAATCCGCTTTTCAAAAATGTGAGACTATTTAAATAAATGCTTATGTTACAGAAAACCTATATCACCCTGTTATTCTTGCTTGTAGCAGGAGGGAGTGCCTTTGCCCAAAAGTCGGATAGAGATTATCTGCGTAGCGGAAACAAGTTATATAACGACAGCTTGTTTGTCAAAGCAGAGGTGGATTATCGCAAAGCACTGGAAGTGAACCCGAAGTCGACAGATGCTATGTTCAACCTGGGCAATTCGCTTCTGATGCAGCAAAAAGCAAAAGAAGCAATGGAACAATTTGAATCGGCTTCAAAGGTAGAAAAAGAAAAAGATAAACTAGCCCAGATTTATCACAATATGGGTGTTATCCTTCAGGCTTCTAAACAATATCCACAATGCATCGAGGCTTACAAGGAGTCTTTACGCAATAACCCGAAAGACAACGAAACACGTTACAATCTTGCTTTAGCACAGAAATTGCTGAAAGACCAACAACAAAACCAACAAAATCAAAATCAGAATAAAGACCAAAAACAGGATCAGAAAGACGAACAGAAAGAGCAAAACAAAGATCAGAAAAATCAAGATAAGAAAGATCAACAACAGAATCAAAATCAGCAACAGCAGCAGAATAAGGATGAAATGTCCAAAGAAAATGCTCAGCAATTGTTGAATGCGGTGATGCAAGATGAAAAGAATGTGCAGGATAAAGTGAAAAAACAAATGCAAATTCGAGGAAAGAAATTGGATAAAGACTGGTAATTGTTTAATTTTGACGACTAAAATAACTAAATAGAAAAATGAGGAAAGTAATTCTCTTATTCATATTAATAACTACGGTGCTGAGAGCATGGGCGGACGGGACTCCAACGCTGACAGCTGTAGCGCCTGATGTGGTAGTAAGCGGTGATCAATTCCGATTGACTTATACGGTAAACACACAGAAGGTGAGAGACTTCCGGGTCCCAAGTATAAAAGGGTTTGAAGTGTTGATGGGTCCAACAGCTTCTCGACAAAGCAGTACACAAATCATTAATGGTAATGTAACTTCAACCAGCTCAGTTACTTATACCTATATATTGATGGCCGATAAAGAAGGGACCTATACCATTCCGGCAGCAACAATTGTTGCCGATGGACATTCCCTCTCTTCCAATACGGTGACTATCAAAGTACTTCCACCTGATCAAGCAAATGGAGTTGGAGGAAATCAGGCTGGTAATCCATCTTCTTCCCGAAGCCAAGCTGCAAGTAGCAAGATAACCAATAAAGACTTATTCATTACTGCTTCAGCCAGTAAAACTACCGTCTACGAACAAGAGGCTATTCTGCTGACTTACAAAGTTTACACATTGGTAGATTTAAGGGGACTCCGTGGAAGTATGCCCGACTTGAAAGGTTTCCATACGCAAGAAGTAGAGCTTCCGGGTAAAAAGGTCTTCACTTTAGAACACTATAACGGAAGAAACTATAATACTACTGTGTGGAGCCAATATATTTTGTTTCCACAGCAATCAGGTAAATTAGAAATTCCCTCCATTACATTTGAGGGTACAGTCGCACAGCGAGTAGCTTCGGATGATCCATTCGATGCCTTCTTCAATGGTGGAAGTAACTATATAGAGATAAACAAAAACATCGTAACTCCCAAATTGGTTATCAATGTAAAAGACTTGCCAACCGGAAAGCCAGCCAATTTCTCAGGTGGAGTAGGTGAGTTCACAATCAGCTCTTCCATCAATACGCAAGAACTGAAAACAAACGATGCCGTTACCATCAAGTTGATTATTTCAGGTGTAGGAAATCTGAAGTTGATTAACACACCCGAAGTCGATTTTCCAAAAGATTTCGAGGTTTATGATCCGAAGATTGATAATAAGTTCAATTTGACCCGTGAGGGATTATCCGGTAATAAAGTAATTGAATATCTGGCGATTCCCAGACATGCCGGAAACTTCACAATTCCTCCTATAGAGTTTTCTTACTTTGATCTGAAGTCACAAACGTACAAAACACTGAAAACAGAGCCTTATACGCTGAAAGTAGAAAAAGGAGAAGGAAATGCTGATCAAGTAATCGCCGATTTCACAAATAAAGAAGATCTGAAAGTACTAGGAAAGGATGTGCGTTACATTAAAATGGGAGAAAGTAAACTAGCTAAGAAAGGTGATTTCTTTTTTGGTTCTGTTGCTTACTATCTATGGTATATTATTCCATTAGCTCTCTTCATTACATTTGTTATCATTTATCGCAAAAAAGCAATGGAAAATGCTAATGTTGCCAAAGTACGTACCAAAAAAGCAAACAAAGTGGCTACCAAACGAATGAAGAATGCAGGCAAATTGTTAGCAGAAAACAAGAAAGAAGCATTTTATGATGAAGTTCTGAAAGCGCTTTGGGGCTACATCAGTGATAAACTGAATATTCCGGTTTCTAAACTGTCAAAAGATAATATCGAGGAAGACTTAGCCAAATATGGAGTTTCTCCCGAATGTATCAAAGAATTTATCGAAACACTAAATGAATGTGAATTTGCTCGTTATGCACCGGGTGACCAAAGCGAGGCAATGGATAAGGTATATTCTTCTGCCATAGAGGTCATCAGCAAGATGGAAAATAGTATAAAACACTAACTAATAGGAGATATAACAATGAGAAAAACATATTTCATTTTGATACTTTTGATGGGTTTCCTCAGTTTGAGTGCTCAGACAGACAGTACCCAAGTTACAGTTTCTACCCATGTTACAAAAGCAGAAGCCGATAGTGCCTATATCAATAATGATTTTACCAATGCTGCAGAGTTATATGAAAGTATTTTAAAGAATAAAGGAGAATCGGCAGATATCTATTATAATTTGGGAAACAGTTACTATAAAATGAATAATATAGCAAAAGCTGTGCTCAATTATGAAAGAGCTTTATTGCTGAATCCAGGTAATAATGATATTCGTTTCAACCTAGAATTGGCACGTAGTAAAACTGTCGATAAGGTAACTTTGCCTAGTGAAATGTTTTTTATTACATGGATTCAATCACTTATTAATTCAATGAGTGAAAAAGGATGGGCTCAAACAGGTATTGTTACCTTTATTTTGACTATTTTTATGTTAGCCTTATTTATTTTTGGCAAGCGGGTAGTATGGAAAAAAATAGGTTTCATTTCTGCCATATGTTTTTTTGCAATCTGTATATTCTCTAACATTTTTGCTTCTAAACAAAAGGCAGAACTGTTAAACCGAGACAGTGCCATTATCATAGCTCCCAGTGTTACGGTCAAAAGTACTCCCAATCAAAGTGGAACAGACCTTTTCATTCTTCACGAAGGAAGAAAAGTCATGATTAAAGACAACACAATGAAAGAGTGGAAAGAGATCAGATTGGAAGATGGCAACGTGGGATGGGTACCAACTAATGTAATAGAAATAATCTAAAAAACAATGGATATACAACAGTATATAGCACTCGACAAGGAACTTTTATTGAACCTGAATGGAAGCAATTCTCTTTTTTGGGACGGCTTCATGTGGGTAGCAACAAGTACGTATATATGGATTCCCACTGCTATTATACTGTTGTATATCATTATTAAAAATAATAAGATACAAGAAACTTTACTGACTATTGCAATGATTGCCCTTGTCATTACTTTAGCAGATCAAATTGCTTCAGGTGTTTGTAAACCCTATTTTCATCGTTTTCGCCCCACGCAAGACCCAGATATCATGTATATAGTAGACATAGTAAATGGATATAGGGGAGGTCGATTCGGTTTTATTTCAAGCCATGCTGCCAATACTTTCGCACTTACTGTATTTCTTTCGCTGTTATTCAAAAACAAATCGCTCACTTTCATGCTCATTTTTTGGGCTACCCTCAACTCATATTCACGCATATATTTAGGTGTGCACTATCCCGGGGATATTCTATTCGGTACACTGGCTGGGTGTTTAATAGGATATCTGATGTATTTGTTATATAGCTTTATTCACAAACGCATCTTCCATCAACCTCGTTGTATTTCCAATAAATATACAGCTAGTGGTTATTTGATAAACGATATTAATCTACTATTTACAGTCCTATTATTGACGTATTTTATGATTATTCTTCTCGGGTTTATTACAGCTCATACATTAAACTTATAGGGAAATAGCATTTCATTTCTTCACTTTAAAAAAAGAAGGAAATACTTTGTTTTATATTATTTTTTGCTTAAGTTTATAGCGTGAATTAAATATCACTTGTATAACTAAAATTTAAGACACTATGAACAGAACGATAACATTCAACGAGCTGCGTAAAATCAAAGATTCATTACCCAGTGGAAGTATGCATAGAATAGCTGATGAACTTAATATGAGTGTAGAAACTGTGCGTAATTTTTTTGGAGGTCATAATTTCAAAACAGGAAAAAGTGTTGGTATCCACTTGGAACCAGGTCCGGATGGTGGTTTAGTAATGCTGGATGATACAACAGTTTTAGATAAAGCAATAGATATTTTAAGGGAAGTAGAAAAGGAGGAAATGCAAGAAGCATAAAATAGAAATCCCAGTTGAATGGCAACATTCAATTGGGATTTTTTGTTTTAAAGATGTATATATAGAAAACTCTAAAAAGGAACTGTTATGGAAGATAAATTAGTAACTCTAGCGATTCTCACTTATGCTAAGGCTCAGATTCTTAAGAATGTACTTGAAGCAGAGGGTATCGAAGCATATATTCACAACGTAAACTTAATTCAGCCTGTCATATCTTCCGGTGTGAGAGTAAGAATTAAGGAAAGTGATTTACCTCATGCTCTACAAATCATAGAAAGTTCTACATGGTTAGCCAAAGATATAGTAAAAGAACAAGAAGAGAGTAATAAAGAGAGAAATAAGCAAAAGAAAGTACTTATTCCTGTCGATTTCTCAGATTACTCATTAAAAGCCTGTCAATTTGGTTTCTCATTTGCTAAATCTATAAATGCAGAAGTTATTTTGCTACATGCTTATTTCAGTCCTATCTATGTTCCCACAATCCCTTATGGAACAGAAAATTTCAACTTTCAAATAGAAAGAGAAGACTCTATAAAGAGTATGATAGAAACAGTTCATAAAGAGCTGAATAAGTTGTCAGATACGATTAAAAAGAAAGTGGAAAACGGCGAGTTTCCCAATATAAAATATACATGTATTTTGCGTGATGGCATTCCTGAAGAAGAAATATTACGTTATGCCAAAGAGTATAAACCACAGATTATCATTATGGGTACACGGGGTAGAAGTCAAAAAGATATCGACCTAATAGGAAGTGTAACAGCAGAAGTTATTGAAAGAAGCAAAACTTTTGTATACGCAATACCAGAACATACTCCACTAAAGACTTTCAATGATATCAAAAAGGTAGCGTTTGTGACCAACTTTGATCAAAGAGATTTAATCGCTTTTGACACATTAATAACTGCCTTCAAATCTTTCTATTTTGCTATTTCATTTATCCACTTAAGCACAGAAAATGATGCCTGGAACGAAATTAAACTTGCAGGAATCAAAGATTATTTTCAAAAACAATACCCACAATTGGAATTAGATTACAATGTGATTAAAGAAGATAATATATTGAATAATCTAGATAAATATGTAAAAGAAGAAAATATAGATGTTATTTGTATCACAAACTACAAAAGAAATATCTTTGCTCGATTATTCAACCCAAGTATTGCCCGAAAAATGATATTCCATGCTAATACGCCTATATTAGTAATTAAATAGGATTGACCAAAATATATTTTCTTAGGATGGGTCTTAAGTATTAAATTAGTCCATCCCAGGAAAATATTCATTGAAAAAGGAGTAAATGGATAGAGCTTCTTAATAATTAAACATAATCTTGATTATAATATGATTATAATTGGGATATTCAGAGCCCGCCTGTCTTCCTCTTCGTAGACTTAAAAGGTGGAAATTGAGTTCGACCTTGCTGGGAAATGACTTCAATCTGAAATGAAACAACAGAGGCCATCTCAAATTCATTTTGAGACAGCCTCTTGTTTTTATTATGAAAAAGAATTAGAGCCCTAATTCTTTTTCTAAAGAATCATATTCTGCTCTGTTCAATTTCCAATAGATATTCAGTAAATAATTTCCCCATAATGTATTATTGTCCGGTTTCAATTCTTTAGCCTTTTCGTAAAAAGGTTTAGCCTTCTCATACAAAGCTTTAATCTGGTTTTCATTTTCATTATACTTAGGATTATCAATAGCTAATTCTGAATTCTCTTCTACCACAATCTGTGCTGGGAAGAAATAGCAATCACCAATCTTGGCGTAAGCTTCAGCTACTAAATCACCACCATTAGCGATAATTTTATTAAAAGTAGCAATAGCATCATCATATTGTTTCTTTTCGAATTGCAAAATACCTTTCACATATAAGAAATATGGAGTTTCATTAGTAGCAAGCAGCTTATTGATTTGAGCTAAACCCTCATCAACCATACCTTTTTGGATATAATAATCCATGATATTACCAACAAAATACTCCTGCTGAGGGAATTTTTCTGTTCCTTCTTTAATTACTTCCAGCCATTTTATTGAATCGCCAGTTTCTTTATCACCATAAGCCTCAGCCAAACACATCAAAGCTCTATAGCCTTCGCTCTTATCTTCTTTACCTATCGTACCATATTTGATAACTGCATCTTTATCTTTTAGCATATTAGCAGCCAAAGTAGCATAACAAGCATATAAAGCATTCAATGTATCTGCCTTAAGAGATTCATCATCAGCAAATATAGGTTCGTTTACAACATCTACAAATAGACCAAAATATTTCAAGGCATCAGCGTAATCGCCTTTATTATAAGCATCTCCACCACCATTAATTAAATTCAAACGCAATGTTTTAAGAGCATTAGCATTCTTCTTTCTATATTTAGGCTTTTTCATCTCACCACTTTTGACTTTAGCCTGCTCCATCTCATCACATTTCAAATAATACTCATACATTTTTGCCAAACTGTTATAAAGTCTAGTTGTATCAGCTTGACCACCTGGCAAATAAAGTTTCATGTTTTCGTCATCATACATAGCTTTCTGAAAGTCACCTGCTAATTTCCAAGTTTCTGGATCATTTGCAGTCTCGGGATTGGTCAAAGCCGGTTCAATAACTTTTGCAGCTTCTTCAGGTTTACTTTTTAAAGATTTAGCTTCTTTAACAGCACTAACCTGTGCAGATGCAAAACATGCACCCAATAATAAAGCCACTGTAAATAATACTTTTTTCATAATTTTGTGGATTTAATAATACAATCTTTTATGTTCTCTTTTATTCTTCGCTATTCTCTTCGGCAAAGGATTCACCTTGAATATCTCCTCCATTAATTGGAGCTTCGGTATCTAATAGATTTTCATCCTCGTTGGCCATTTCTTCTTCCGATTCTGATGTTACTTTACATACAGAGCCGATTTGATCGTTACGCTTTTCAAGATTTATCAAACGAACTCCCTGAGTAGCACGTCCCATAATGCGTACATCAGCTACCTTCAAACGAATTGTGATACCCGATTTATTGATAATCATCAAATCATTTTCATCCGTAACCGACTTTATAGCAACCAATTTACCTGTCTTATCAGTAATATTCAATGTCTTGACACCTTTACCACCACGATTGGTCTTACGATAGTCTTCTATATCCGAACGCTTACCGTAACCTTGTTCCGACACAACCATAATAGATTCTGTTTCAGGATCTTTTATGCATATCATTCCGATTACTTCATCGCTTCCATCTTCGTCTAAAGTCATACCGCGAACTCCGGTTGCGGTACGTCCCATCACACGAACCGCACTTTCGTGGAAACGAATGGCACGACCATTACGGTTAGCAATGATAATCTCATTATTACCATTTGTCATGCGTACTTCAATAACTTTATCATCTTCACGAATAGTAATCGCATTCACACCATTTTGTCGAGGACGTGAATATTGTTCAAGCAATGTTTTCTTAATTACACCATTCTTTGTACAAAACAAGACATAGTGGCTATTAATAAATTCGGTATCATTTAAACTCTTCACACGAAGATATGCCGTTACTACATCATCTGAATCAATATTCAACAAGTTCTGGATAGCACGTCCTTTAGCATTCTTTGTTCCTTCCGGTATTTCATACACTTTCAGCCAATAGCATTTACCTTTTTGAGTAAAGAACATCATCGTATTATGCATCGTAGCCGGGTAAATATGCTCTACAAAATCTTCATCACGTGTTTCACTTCCCTTAGAACCTACTCCTCCTCTATTTTGAGCACGGAATTCAGATAACGGTGTACGCTTGATGTATCCCATATGTGAAATAGTAATAACCATTTGGTCATCTGCGTAAAAATCTTCCGGATTGAACTCTTCTGAAGAATAAACGATTTCCGAACGACGCACATCACCATATTTAGCTTTTACTTCGAGTAATTCATCTTTGATTACTTTTTTACAAAGTTCATCATTAGAAAGAATTTCTTCATAGTAAGCGATCTGTTTCATAACTTCTTCATATTCTGCATGAAGTTGGTCTTGCATCAGACCGGTAAGTTGGCGCAAGCGCATCTCAACAATAGCACGTGACTGAATTTCACTTAAGCTAAAACGTTCCATCAAATTAGCTATTGCATCATTTGGAGTTTTGGCAGCACGAATAATACGAATCACCTCATCAATATTGTCCGATGCAATAATAAGACCTTCCAAAATATGAGCACGTTCTTGGGCTTTGCGTAAATCATATTGAGTACGTCTAATCACAACGTCATGACGATGCTCCACAAAATATTTAATCAAATCTTTTAGATTGAGCATTTGGGGACGTCCATGCACCAATGCGATGTTGTTCACGCCAAAAGAAGTCTGCAGAGCTGTCATCTTAAATAGCTTATTAAGCACGACACTGGCATTAGCATCACGCTTAACATCAATAACAATACGCATACCTTCACGGTCAGACTCATCATTTACATATGAGATACCATCAATTTTCTTTTCATTGACCAATGAAGCGATATTTTCAATCAGCTCTTTTTTATTTACGTTATAAGGAATCTCATTTACGATAATCTTATCATGCGAAGTATGTGTTTCTATTTCAGCCTTTGCACGCATCACTACTCGTCCACGACCTGTTTCATAAGCATCACGCACACCACTTATGCCATATATATAACCCCCTGTAGGAAAATCCGGGGCCTTTACATATTGCATTAATCCCTCAATATCAATATCATTATTATCAATATAGGCGATACAAGCATCTATCACTTCCGAAAGATTATGAGTCGGCATATTGGTTGCCATACCTACCGCAATACCAGACGCTCCGTTTACCAATAAATTCGGGATTCGAGTCGGCATAACAGTCGGCTCTTGCAATGTATCATCAAAGTTATTTTGAAAGTCAACAGTTTCTTTATACAAGTCCTGCATCATTTCCTCACCTACTTTTTTCAATCTTGCTTCAGTATAACGCATAGCAGCTGCACTATCACCGTCCACTGAACCAAAGTTACCCTGACCATCAACCAACGGATATCTCATTGCCCAATCTTGAGCCATTCTAACGAGAGCGCCATATACAGATGAATCACCGTGAGGGTGATACTTTCCTAAAACTTCACCTACTATTCTTGCTGATTTCTTATAAGCTTTATCCGAGGTGTTCCCCAGTTCCATCATTCCGTAAAGTATACGTCTGTGAACGGGTTTCAAACCATCTCGTACATCAGGGAGGGCGCGTGCCACGATTACCGACATAGAATAATCAATGTACGACGACTTCATTTCCTCTTCGATGTTAATCTTTATAATTCTGTCTTGTTCTTGCATTTAAAACAAATATTAATTATACATTTCAGGGTCTATCAAAAACCACGCTAAGGTACGGCTTTTATACGACATACGAAAACAAACCCGAAAAAAAGTTGAGCCAAATGACATATTTTGCCATGTACTTACATGTCTTTAGATAAAAAATAGCATAATACATTATATTCCTCTTTTCGAAGAGCATAAAATATAATGTGGCACACATTTTGCAGGTATAATATTAAATAAAAAGAAAAATAACGGTACGCATCATTTTTATGCGTATCTTTGCATTTAAAGAATAAACACTATACTTTTTAAGGAGGATAATAATTTTATGAATAATCAATTTACACAAAGAGTGTCCGACATCATTACTTATAGCAAAGAAGAGGCAAATAGACTCCGAAACAGCTATATCGGTCCCGAACACTTGCTGTTGGGACTGATACGTGAAGGTGAAGGAAAGGCTATCGAGATTCTACTAAACTTAAATATTAATTTACAAGATATAAAATACCAATTAGAGAATATCCTGAAAAGAGATTCAGAAAGCGATGCCATTTACGATGCTAATATCAACTTTAATGAATCTGCATCCAAAGTATTAAAGCTTTGTATTTTGGAAGCAAAATTACTTAAGAATTCACTCGCTGATTCAGAACATATTCTATTGGCAATCATGAAAGTTAAGAATAACTCTGCTTTCCATTTACTAGAAAGCAGCAATGTGACATATGATAAAATAATCGAACAACTTACTCTTCAGCCAGATATTCACGCAGGGCTTGGGTTCAGCGAAGATGAAGATGAAGAAGAGGATGAAATCCAAAATCAGCCTTCGACAGGAAATAGCCAATCTGGAGCTACCCAACAGACACGCTCTACCCAAAAGAAACCTACTAATGATACACCTGTACTCGATAATTTCGGTACAGATATGACACGTGCCGCCGAAGAAGGTAAATTAGACCCTGTAGTGGGGCGAATTAAGGAAATTGAGCGATTAGCTCAGATTCTAAGCCGCCGCAAAAAAAACAATCCTATCCTCATTGGTGAGCCAGGTGTAGGTAAATCTGCTATTGTAGAGGGACTTGCACTTCGAATTGTAGAGAAAAAAGTTTCACGCATCTTGTTTGATAAACGTGTGATTGCACTTGATATGACGGCTGTTGTAGCAGGTACAAAATATCGAGGACAATTTGAAGAACGTATTCGTTCTATCTTGAATGAATTAAAGAAAAATCCCAATATTATCCTTTTCATTGATGAAATACATACCATCGTCGGTGCAGGTTCTGCTGCAGGTTCTATGGATGCCGCCAACATGTTAAAGCCGGCATTAGCTAGAGGTGAAATTCAATGCATTGGTGCTACCACACTAGACGAATATCGTCAGAATATTGAAAAAGATGGAGCTTTGGAGCGCCGTTTCCAAAAAGTCATAGTAGAGCCTACTACACCCGAAGAAACAATTCAAATTCTGCAAAACATCAAAGAAAAATATGAGGATCACCATAATGTAAACTATACCGATGCCGCATTGGAAGCTTGTGTAAAACTGACAGAACGCTATATAACCGATCGAAATTTCCCGGATAAAGCTATTGATGCTTTAGATGAAGCAGGCTCGCGCGTACACCTCATAAATATAAGCGCCCCTAAGGAAATCGAAGAGCAGGAAAAGTTGATAGATGAAATGAAATCTCTTAAAAATGAGGCTGTCAAACTGCAGAACTTTGAGCTTGCCGCCAGCTACCGCGACAAAGAAAAAGAATATGCAGCACAATTGGATATACTGAAAGAAAAATGGGAAAAGGCCTTAAAAGAAAATCGCGAAACTGTGGACGAAGAGCAGATTGCTGACGTAGTTTCTATGATTTCGGGAATTCCCGTACAAAAAATGGCACAGACTGAAGGCGTGAAGTTATTAAGCATGAAAGATGAACTACTAACTAAAGTAGTAGGTCAGGATAAAGCGATTAATACATTAGTAAAAGCTATCCAGCGCAGTCGCGTAGGGTTAAAAGACCCCAACAAGCCTATTGGTACATTTATGTTTTTAGGACCTACAGGAGTCGGTAAAACTCATTTAGCCAAAGAATTGTCAAAACTGATGTTTGGCTCCACTGATGCACTGATTCGCATTGATATGAGTGAATATATGGAGAAGTTTACAGTTTCACGGCTCGTAGGAGCACCTCCGGGATACGTAGGCTATGAAGAAGGAGGTCAACTAACTGAAAAAGTAAGACGCAAACCCTATTCTATCGTTTTATTGGATGAGATAGAAAAGGCCCACCCCGATGTATTCAATATTTTGTTGCAAGTAATGGACGAAGGCCGACTGACTGACAGTTATGGCAGAACCGTAGACTTCAAAAATACGGTAGTTATCATGACCTCTAATATAGGAACCCGCCAACTAAAAGAATTCGGCAAAGGAATAGGCTTCACTACACAGGCACGTGAGGATGATAAAGAATATGCTAAAGGAGTCATTACAAAGGCTTTAAACAAAGCCTTTGCACCTGAATTCATTAACCGCCTAGACGAAATTATTAATTTCGACCAATTGGATATGGAAGCATTGGTGAAGATTATCGACATTGAGCTTAAAGGACTTCACCAGCGGATTGAAAACATTGGCTATAAGATGATTATAGATGACGAAGCAAAGCGATTTGTCGCATCAAAAGGTTATGATATACAATTCGGTGCACGTCCGTTGAAACGTGCTATTCAAAACTATTTGGAAGACGGATTGTCAGAAATAATTCTTGGTACAGAATTACAGCCCGGAGATACTATTAAAGTGTCATACAATAAAGAAGAAGATGCCATCAGTATGACTGTAGAAAAGTAAAGGACTAAAAGTTATCCAAAAATAACCGCCAAAATGTCAGATACCTGTGTATCTGGCATTTTTTTTGCTCCAAAGCTTACAATTACAAATAACAATAACTTAAAACATTAATAATATGCAAAAAGGAAACATTGGGGTAACTACCGAGAATATTTTCCCCATCATTAAAAAGTTCTTATATAGTGACCATGAAATATTTCTTCGTGAATTGGTATCTAATGCAGTAGATGCTACCCAAAAGCTCAAGACTCTTGCCTCCAAAGGGGAATTTAAAGGAGAAATGGGCGACCTCACTGTCAAAGTAAGTTTAAATGCAGATACTATCACTATCTCCGATCGTGGTATCGGATTAACTGCTGAAGAAATAGAAAAGTATATTAATCAAATTGCTTTTTCTGGCGCCAATGATTTTCTTGAAAAATACAAAGATGACGCCAATGCCATTATCGGTCACTTCGGACTAGGTTTCTACTCCGCATTTATGGTGGCAAAAAAAGTGGAAATCATCACTAAGTCTTATCGCGAAGATGCTCAAGCCGTGAAATGGACTTGCGATGGAAGCCCTGAGTTTACGATAGAAGACGTGGAAAAAGCAGACCGTGGTTCAGACATTATCTTATACATAGACGATGATTGCAAAGAATTCTTAGAAGAAGCACGTATATCTGCTTTACTTACTAAATATTGCCGTTTCCTCCCCATTCCTGTAGCTTTTGGAAAAAAGAAAGAATGGAAAGACGGTAAACAAGTAGAAACAAACGAAGATAATATTATTAATGAAACTTATCCTCTTTGGACTCGTAAACCGGTGGAGCTGAAAGACGAGGACTATAAAAAATTCTATCAGGAACTCTACCCGATGGCAGACGAGCCTTTGTTCTGGATTCATTTGAATGTAGACTACCCGTTTAATCTGACAGGTATTCTTTACTTTCCGAAAATCAAGAGCAATATTGAATTGCAACGTAACAAAATTCAGTTATATTGCAACCAAGTATATGTAACAGATTCAGTAGAAGGCATTGTACCTGACTTTCTAACTCTTTTACACGGTGTAATTGATTCACCGGACATCCCGTTAAACGTATCACGTTCTTATCTGCAAAGCGACTCGAACGTAAAGAAGATTTCTACCTATATTTCAAAGAAAGTTTCAGATCGTTTACAAGCCATCTTCAAAAATAACCGTAAAGAATTTGAAGAAAAATGGGATGACTTGAAGATTTTCATCAATTATGGCATGTTGACTCAAGAAGATTTCTATGAAAAAGCCAATAAATTTGCTTTATTGAAAGATACAGACGGAAAATATTATACTTATGAAGAATATCAGAGTTTAATCAAAGATAACCAAACAGATAAAGATGGAAATCTGATTTACCTGTATTCCAACAACATGGACGAACAATACAGTTACATTGACGCTGCCAAAAACAGAGGATACAATATATTACTGATGGATGGTCAACTGGATGTAGCCATGATAAGCATGCTCGAACAAAAATTTGAAAAGAGTCGCTTCACTCGTGTGGATAGTGATGTCATTGATCGTTTGATTGCCAAAGAGGAGCATAAAGAAGCTAACTTGGAATCCAATCAACGCGAGATTCTTTCTTCCGTCTTCCGCAGTCAGTTGCCTCAGATAAAGAAAGTGGAATTCAATGTCGAAACACAAGCGTTAGGAGAAAACGGTGCACCGATAATGATTACACAAAGCGAATATATGCGGCGTATGAAAGAAATGGCTAATATTCAGGCCGGTATGAGTTTTTATGGAGAAATGCCAAATATGTATAACCTTGTTTTGAATGCCGATCACAAACTCGTCAAACAAGTATTGACAGATGCCGACAACTCGTGCAAAGCAGCACTTGAACCTATCGAAAGCGAAATGGAAAGTTTAAACAACCGACGTAAGGAACTCCAAAAGGCTCAAGAAGGCAAAAAAACAGAAGACATCCCGCAAGCAGAGAAAGATGAATTAAATGATATCGAAAAGAAAATATCGGATGAAACCACCAAGAAACAGGCTGTCTTAGGTGAGTACGCCAATGGAAATAAGATAATCCACCAATTAATCGATCTTGCATTATTACAAAACAATATGTTAAAAGGAGAAGCTTTAACCAACTTTGTAAAACGAAGCATCGAATTAATCTGATTTTATGAGCTTTTCTCATAACTAAAGAGAGGGTATCAACAGCAAAACTACACAATTGCTTTTGATACCCTTTCTCTTTTTTATTTCCAAAACGAATATATATAAAGATTTATTTCTATATTTGGGAAAATATAGAAAATCCATGAAACAACGCATATATATACTCCTACTCCTAATATTAATCCCTTTGCAAATGGAAGCACAAAAAGTAGGACTTGTATTGAGTGGTGGCGGCGCTAAAGGACTGACTCACATTGGTATTATCCGTGCACTGGAAGAAAATGAAATCCCCATAGATTATATTACCGGTACTTCTATGGGTGCCATTGTCGGCTCACTTTACGCTATGGGGTATTCTCCTGATGAAATGGAACAACTACTCAAATCAGATGACTTTAAACGCTGGTATTCGGGAGATGTTGAAGAAAAATATATCTACTATTTCAAGAAAAATCCGCCGACTCCGGAGTTTATCAACATTCGTATTTCATTAAAGGACTCCCTTAAAAGTGTAAAGCCCCATTTTCTGCCCAACAGTATTGTAGATCCCATCCAAATGAATATCGTATTTCTGCAACTTTTTGCCCAATCCACCGCGGCATGCAAAGAAAACTTTGATAGTTTGTTTATTCCTTTCCGCTGCATTGCATCCGACGTTTACAATAAACGCGCCATGATATTGAAAGATGGTGATTTAGGAGATGCTGTCCGTGCTTCCATGAGCTTTCCGGCCATGTTCAAACCGATTGAAATAGATTCAATACTTGCTTATGATGGAGGAATATACAATAATTTCCCGGTAAATGTGATGAAAGACGATTTCCATCCTGATATTATTATAGGAAGTACCGTTTCTACCAACCCTGGAAAACCCAAAGAAGGAGACATCATGGGACAATTGGAAAATATGATCATGCAAAAGACGGATTATACGCTACCCGATTCTTTAGGGATTCTATTAACATTCAAATACGACAATGTCAACCTGATGGATTTCAACCGTTTCGACGAACTACATGATATCGGTTATAAACGCACATTGGAAATGATGGACTCTATAAAAAGCCGAATCCATCGAAGAGTGAATCCTGCCCAAATAGAAGCCCGGCGCTTGGCATATAAAAGTAATTTACCCGAACTTCGATTCAAAAAAGTCAATATCACAGGCGCTAATGAACGGCAGAAACAATATATCCGCAAAGAATTCCACGAAAATAATTACGAGACATTTACAATAGAAGATGTAAAACAAGGATATTTTCGCTTGTTATCAGATAATATAATCTCTGAAATTATTCCCCACGCTGTTTATAATAAGGAGGACGGAACTTACGATTTGAACTTACAAGTCAAGATGGAAGCCAATCTCTCCGCCCGAGTTGGTGGAAATGTCTCTTCCAGTGGAGCCAACCAAGTTTATTTTGGTGCATCTTACCAAAACCTGAACTATTACTCTAAAGAATTTACATTCGACGGACAACTTGGCAGAATTTATAATAACCTCCAACTGGCAGCACGCATCGATTTCCCAACCCGAATACCTACTTCATACCGTTTCATGGCCTCCATCTCCACCTTTGACTATTATAAAGAAGAAAAGTTATTCTCCAACAACGACAATCCGGCTTTTAATAAAAAGAAAGAGGAATTCGTGAAAATAAAAGCAGCACTTCCCTTCCTCAGCCGAAAAAAAGCCGAATTTGGGATAGGAATCGCACGCATTCAAGATCGCTATTTCCAAACCAATATCATTGATTTCAGTCAGGCAAAGCATGATCGTAGCACTTACGACATCCTTGGAGGCTCCATAGTCTTGGAAGGAAGCACCTTGAACGCACGACAATTTGCCACTCAGGGAAGCAGAGAAAAAATGGCAGCACAAATATTCACAGGCAGGGAAAAGTTTAAAGCTGGCAATCCGCAAGCTCCTGTAGAAAACCAATATAAAAAGATACAATCATGGTTGCAGGTATCTTATGAAAATGAAACATATCACAAAATAAGCCCTAAGTTTACACTAGGAGCTTATTTGGAAGCCTATTACTCTTCACGAAATTTTTCAAATAATTATACCGCAACTTTAATGGAAGCGGGCGAATTTGCCCCCACCGCCCATAGCAAAGTGACCTACAATGAGGCATTCCGCGCCAATCAATATACTGGAATCGGGGCTATTCCTATCTATCAATTAGGAAATTCTATCCAGCTACGAGGAGAATTCTATGGTTTCATTCCCATCTTTCCTATTAAAAAAGATGAATACGGAAAAGCATATTATGGTAAAGCCTTCACAAAATTCGAATATCTAGGAGAAATCTCTCTTGTATTCCAATTATCTTTCGGTTCTATCAGTGCATACGTAAATCATTATAGCTCACCGAATAACGACTGGAATGTAGGACTCACACTAGGTTGGCAGCTATTTAACTCCCGTTTCATCGAATAATTTTTTGAAAAAAGAATTGCTAAAACACTTGCAGATTCAAAAAAAGTCCGTATCTTTGCACCCGTTAAAACGAAAGAACAATGGCCGCGTAGCTCAACTGAATAGAGTAGCTGACTACGGATCAGCCGGTTACAGGTTTGAATCCTGTCGCGGTCACCACCAAAAAGTTCGATTAGTTTTACAATGGCCGCGTAGCTCAACTGAATAGAGTAGCTGACTACGGATCAGCCGGTTACAGGTTTGAATCCTGTCGCGGTCACAAAAAAGAGAATGTTATTAATTAACATTCTCTTTTTGTTTTTGAAAAATCATAAAAGTTCACTCTGCCCTTCACTATTTCCTGTTCCTGCATTCTTTTGCGCATCCATAAACTCCTGATGCAATTCATAGAGCAAGTCGATATCTTGTATGTCTTTCACCCCCAATATTTCCTGCATTAAGGCAACCTTCCCGTTTTCAGCGTCCGTGTACGACATCATACTTTTCATGTTTTTTAGATTATTTGAATTTATATTCTTCATATACCTCAAATAAACAGTCTTGTTTTTTACATTGTTCACAAACTGCTGATATTTTTTCACTTCAATTATTCTGCTGTCACTCTGAGTAGAAATATCAAATTAGCAATGTCTCAATTTTCTTACGGGAAGAATAAGGAACTGGCTTTGCATAACCTATTCTGAGTATCAAGACTGGGAATTCCCTATTGATCGGCAACCTATCTTGTAAGGCAGAAGCTAACGTCGTAATCTCACATGGCTGATTCAGAAATGCATAAGAAATCCCAATCTCGGCAGCTTTCAATAAAAACGTGAGAGTTCACCTTACGTCAATACATTCTTTAAACGTATTCTGTAGCTACGATTTGTCTGCCGTTTCTCTATTTGGTAGAATAAAATATCTTCAATCATAATAGCATTATCAGCAATGCGAAATTTCCAAGGTTGCGTGTTATGTCCCGAAGGCATTAGAAACATAACTCGCTATTTGTTTTCTGTAAAAATCGTAAGCCATCGTAATCGATAAATTCATATCTTCGCAAAAATAAACTTTCATAAAAATGGAAAAGATAAAAACAGGATTGGCAGCCTTCGGCATGTCTGGACAAATATTCCACGCCCCATTTATCAGTACAAACCCAGCTTTCTGCCTGACAGCAATCACGGAGCGCAATAAGAATCTGTCGAAAGAGCGTTATCCTTCAGCCCGTATTGTGCGCAGTTTTGAAGAGCTCGTTGCTTTGGATGAGCTGGAACTGGTCGTTATCAATACGCCAGACAGTACGCATTACGAGTATACACGGAAAGCACTGGAGGCAGGAAAAAATGTGATTGTCGAAAAACCTTTCACGGCAACAGCAGAGCAAGGACAGGAATTAGTCGACCTCGCTCGGTCCAAAGGCCTGGCTATAAGCGTATATCAGAACAGGCGTTGGGATTCGGATTTCCTTACAGTTCGGGAAATACTGAATAAAGGGCTGTTGGGACGTCTTGTTGAGTTCGAGTCAACTTTCCCTCGCTATCGCAACTTTATAAAACCGGGAACATGGAAGGAAACCGGAGAGTTGGGCGGCGGCTTGACCTATAACCTAGGGGCTCATATAATCGACCAAGCTGTTCAATTGTTAGGTGTGCCAGATGCGGTTTTCGCCGATATCGACACCATTCGTACAGGCGGCATGGTAGATGATTATTTCGTGATCCACCTACTTCGTCCGTCTAAGGCGCCACGTGTCAAAGTCACCCTGAAATCCAGCTATCTGATGTGCGAACCAGAACCCCGTTTCATCTTACACGGTACGGAAGGCTCATTCGTCAAATACGGCCTGGACCGTCAGGAAGCGGATCTGAATGACGGACAAATGCCCGGTACTCCCTACTGGGGAGTTGAAGACGAAAGTACCTGGGGACTTCTTCACACAGAGAAAGACGGCAACGTCGTCCATTACAAATATCCCAGTCTTGCCGGAAATTATGCAGGATTTTACGACAACATCTACCGTCATCTCCGCCACGGAGAACCGCTCTTGACGGATGCCGCCGACGTATTGCTTGTCATCCGCCTGATCGAGGCAGCCTGGAAAAGCAGTAAAGAAGGAAATGTGGTGAAGTTATAAGGATATTTCGATATTATTTATCCCTGCTATAGATTTTTTATCGTAAATTTGCCAACGATCCCCCCAAAAGAAGAAGGGGACTCATTGCAATAACCAATTTTACATGTAATGAAAAGAGACAATATCATTTTCGACATCATTGAGAAGGAACATCAGCGCCAACTGAAAGGTATTGAACTGATTGCTTCCGAAAACTTTGTCAGCGACCAGGTGATGCAAGCCATGGGTAGCTGTCTGACCAACAAATACGCAGAAGGATATCCCGGTAAGCGCTATTATGGAGGTTGCGAAGTAGTAGACCAGAGCGAAACTATCGCCATCGAACGGTTGAAACAGATTTTCAATGCAGAGTGGGCCAACGTACAACCGCATTCAGGAGCACAGGCTAACGCAGCCGTATTTCTGGCAGTCCTGAATCCCGGCGATACATTCTTAGGCCTAAACCTGGCACACGGTGGCCACCTTTCTCACGGTTCTCCTGTAAACAGTTCTGGTATTTTATACCACGCTACAGAATATAATGTAAAAGAAGACACCGGTCGTGTAGACTACGACCAGATGGAAGAAGTCGCTTTACGAGAAAAACCGAAATTGATCGTAGGTGGCGGTTCCGCTTATTCCCGTGAGTGGGACTACAAACGGATGCGTGAAATAGCCGACAAGGTCGGTGCCCTTCTGATGATCGATATGGCTCACCCTGCCGGACTGATCGCAGCCGGACTACTGAATAACCCGCTGGAATATGCCCATATTGTAACTTCCACAACCCACAAGACCTTGCGCGGTCCGCGTGGCGGCATCATCCTGTTAGGTAAGGATTTCGAGAATCCCTGGGGCAAGAAGACACCGAAGGGAGAGATCAAGAAGATGTCCCAACTGCTGGATTCCGCCGTATTCCCAGGCATACAGGGCGGTCCGCTGGAACACGTGATCGCCGCCAAAGCCGTGGCCTTCGGCGAAGCGCTGGAACCGGAATACAAGACCTACCAGGCTCAGGTAAAAGCCAATGCGGCTGCTATGGCAAAAGCATTCATGGATAAAGGATACAAAATCATTGATCTTTCCTGCTGCCCGGCCAATGGACGGTACTTCCTCCACCACGCGGAGCGCATCGTAAAAGCTCAGGTTCATCATATCCGCATAGTCCTGGACACGGCCGATGCTGGTGAGTCCGATCCCTCTTTTTGGCACATTTAAGATCCTGCGCACAGCCAGATCATCACTGGCATTGTCAATGGTCTTCAGATAGCTTAACAGATCCTTGATCTCTTTGCGGGCATAAAAGTTCACGCCGCCGACAATCTTATAAGGAACATTTGCCAGGAGAAATTTCTCCTCAAAGAGACGAGACTGGGCATTGGTCCGATAAAGTACTGCACAGTCCTTGTACTGGAATTTCCCGTTGCGGCGCCCCTGGATGATCTCTCCTGCAACATACTCCGCTTCCTCAAATCCGTTGTTGAACTGACGGAAATGTACTTTATCGCCCTCTTCGTTCTCTGTCCAGAGGCGTTTTTCCTTACGCTCTGTGTTGTTGACGATCACCTCATTGGCTGCATTGAGGATGTTCTGGGTAGAACGGTAATTCTGTTCCAGGCGCACCACCTTAGCCTCAGGAAAAACCTTCTCAAAGCCTAAGATATTCCCGATATTTGCTCCACGAAAACGATAGATGGACTGATCATCATCACCAACCACACAGAGATT